>Ga0137404_10001269_pt1 | contig 16495 bp, 13 predicted proteins | sample CZOMad2_1_16fung_FD_108285 | JGI IMG/M metagenome (GOLD analysis project Ga0137404, IMG submission 108285) | Vadose zone soil fungal communities from Angelo Coast Range Reserve, California, USA - CZOMad2_1_16fungal (Illumina Assembly) | ecosystem: Environmental > Terrestrial > Soil > Vadose...
GGATGCGGCAATCGGCTTCTGTCGAAGTCGCGGTTATCCACGCGTCTATCTGTGGACATTCGAAGGCCTCAACGCCGCACGACACCTGTACGAGAAGAACGGCTTCAGGCTTGCGGAGCAGCAACGCGGGATTCAGTGGGGTCGAGAGGTCAACGAGCAGCGATTCGACTTACAGTTGTGACAGCGCCGAGCGCCGCTCGTCCGTCCAGCGGCTTGCCCAGCCGCGTCCCCTAAGCGCGGTCTAGAGGGTCGGCGGCGTCCGGTCCGACCCACTCGATGCCCGCGTGCGCGTTCTTGACCGCCGCCACTTCGACCTCCACGAGCAGCTCGGGCCGCGCGAGACCGGCGATGCGACAGCCCAGAGACGCGGGGCAGCTCTTCGCGAACCAGGCCGGGCCTTCACCGTGGGGGCGATTCACGCTGGCGCCATCGACCGTGAACGTGCGCCGGCGGACGACGTCGTCCAGTGAGGCGCCGGCCTGCGCCAGCGCCCAGCCCGCGGTCTCGATCGACAGATCGGTCTGCGCGGCCCAGTCGCCCGCGGCCTGCGGCTCGCCCGCGGCGTTCATCGACGTGCAGCCGCTGACCCAGATCCAGTCGCCGACCTCCACGGCCCGGGCGTAGCCGCGCGGCTTTTCGCGCTGCTGCTGCGTGTAGATGTCGCGCCGGGTCTTCGCCGCGCCGATGATTGCCTCGGCCTCGATCTCGATCAGCATCTCCGGGAGCACGAGCGCGGGGATCCCGAGCAAGGTCGATGTGGGCCGCACGTCGCCGAGCGCCTCGAGCCAGGCGCGTGTGTAGTCCGCGCTCCGACCGAGATCGGTGAGGAATGTCTTGGTGTAGACGATGTCTTCGCGCGCGGCGCCCGCCTGAGCGAGGGCCGAGAAGATCGTGTCCATCGCGTTCCGCGTCTGCCGGTAGAGATCGCCCTTGCCTTCCACGACGCCGCGGGCGCTGAGCGCCGTGGTTCCGGAGACGAACACGCGATCGCCCACGCGCACGGCCCGCGAGTAGGCGTACTCGTCCTCGATCGCCCGGCCGGACGAGATGCGGCGGCCCGAGGCGCCGGCGCCGTCGACGAGGTCGAGCTCGATCTCCACCAGCTGCTCGGGACGCGCGAGCCCGTTGACCTCGACCAGCGTCGCCGCCGGCCGCGCATCACGAAGATAGCGGGCCAAGGTCCGTGCCGCCCGGTCGCCGACCTGGATGTCGGTGACATAGATGCGGCTGCGCACGACATCCGCGAGCTTGCCGCCGGCCTTGTCCACGCTCCACTCGGCGATGGTCATGATGGTCTCGACCTGCCGGGCGACGTCGCCGACCCCCCGCACGTTGCCCTGTCGATCGATCGCCGTCGTGCCCGACTGAAGGATCATGTCGCCGACCCGCAGGGCGCGCGAGTAGTGCGCCAGCTTCTCGAGCGATCGCCCCGACGCCACGTTGATCCGGCGATTCGTTCCCATCGCGTCCTCCTGAGTCGGCGGACTGTGCTCCGCTCGAAGGTCCTCGTCAGCGCGCGCGCTTGACGATCGGCGGCACGTGGCCCGCCCACGGCCGCGCCGCCTCGAAGGCGGCCGCCGCCCGCAGCACCGTCGCTTCGCCGCGTCGACGGCCGACGATCTGAAGGCCCACCGGCAACCCCTGGCTCGTGAAGCCACACGGGATCGAGATGGCCGGCAGACCGAGCACCGAGAATGCGTACGTGAGATACGAGCGCTGCAGTATCCGGCCCACCAGCCGTCCATTGATCTCGAGCGCGTGAGCCTGCTCGATGGGAAACGGCGGCGTGGCCGACGTCGGCGTGATCAGGAGATCGTGCGTGGTCAGAAACTCACGGACCCGTTGCCAGAGGCGCGTGCGCAACAGCTCGCCGCGAGCCACCTCCCGCGACGTCAGCGCCAACCCCTGCTCGGTGTTCTCCACCAGTCCTTCCTGGAGCACCGCGCGGTGTTCGGCCAGCTTGTCCGCGTGGCGCGCGACCATCAGGAGCCCCCGCGTGAGCCGCACGATCTCGGGCACGTCGCTCATGTCCGGGCAGCCCGCCTCGACGCGCGCTCCCGCCGATCGGAACGCGGAGACGGCGCCCTCGAATACGGCTCGCACGTCGTCGTCGATCGTCATCAACCCGCCGAGATCGGACGTCCACGCGACTCGCCGGCCCTTCACCGACGGAGCCCTGGGAGCCTTCACGAGCTCGCGCGCATCGACCTCGTAGGAAATCGGCGAGCGGTCGTCGAGGCCCGACATCACCGAGAGCATCAGCGCGGCGTCCCCGACGGTCCGAGCCATCGGGCCTTCCACCGAATAGGTGTCCCATGCGAGCACCGAGGGATAGCGCGGGATCAGCCCGGGCGTCGTGCGGAACCCGACGACCCCGCAGTAGGACGCCGGACCTCGCAGCGAGCCGCCGAGATCGGTGCCTTCGGCCAAGGGACACATGCCGGTCGCGAGCGCCGCGGCCGAGCCTCCGCTGGAGCCGCCGGCCGTCAGGGCGAGATTCCACGGGTTGCGGGTGGCGCCGAACACGGCGTTCACGGTGTTCGGGCCGAACGCGAACTCGGGGGTGTTGGTCTTGCCGATCACGATCGCGCCGGCCGCCCGAAGGCGCTCGACCACCAGCGCGTCCTCGTCGGGCACGTGGCTCTCGAACAGCTTCGAGCCGTGCGTCGTCCGGATGCCCTTCGTCGCCGTGACGTCCTTGATGCCGACGGGCACACCGAAGAGAGGCGGAAGGGCGGCGCCGCGCCGCAGCGCGGCGGTCGCGCGGCGCGCGGCACGCAGCGCGTCCTCGCGGACGAGCGTGACGATCGCGTTCACGTCGGGGTTGACGGCGTCGATTCTGGCCAGCACCGCCTGCATGACTTCGAGGGGCGAGGCGCGGCGCGCACGATAGAGCTTGAGGAGCTCGACGGCGGGCGTGAAGCAGAGATCGCGGTCGGTCGCCATGCCGCGCACAGTCTACACCGTGCGCGCGGACGAGCGCGGTCGCGGTCGCGCCCGCCCGGCGCAGGTCTATCGAGTCCGCGCGCTTCTGACGATCGAGGTGCCGATCACTCGGCGACCGTCGGGCGAGACCATGCCGATGACGGCGACCCGGTCCCGGACCCCGAGCCCGGCATACTCATCTTGCGGCACGCTCGTGAGATCGACGCCGACACTGGCCCCCGTGTCGGCCTGCACGACCATCTGCCCGCCGCCGATCCACTGTACGAGCCCGTCGACGCGAACGAACTGCTCGTCGGCGACGGCCGGCGAGACCGCGCCCGCGAGCGCCATTGCCAGGGCGAAGACAACGAAGACGGCCGAAGCCTTCTGTGGCATCGTGACAACCCTCCACGATTGCGACGCGCGAAAGGTCACGAAGGTTTCCGGCTCAGGAATTCGCCTGAGGGTGGCACCGTAGAACTCCTGAGGCGAGTCGTCGTTGCGACGCCGGAAGTCCTGCTCTAAGCTGTCGCTCATCCCGTTTCCGCCTCAACGCGTCACAGGAGGATGCCATGCCAACCATCTCGACTATCGACAAGCTCTTCAGCCAGGCCGTCGAGTCGAAAGCCATGCCCGGTATCGTGGCGGTCGCCGCCACGGGCAAGGGGACCGTCTACGAGGGCGCCTTCGGCAAGCGCGAGCTCGGCAAGGACGCGCCGATGACCGTCGACTCGGTCGTCTGGATCGCGTCGATGACCAAGGCCATCACGGGGACCGCCGCGATGCAGCTCGTCGAACGAGGCAAGCTCAGCCTCGAGCGCCCGGCCAGCGACGTCGTCCCCGCTCTGGCGTCGGCGAAAGTGCTCGAGGGGTTCGACGCCGCGGGCACGCCGCGCCTCCGCGCGCCCAAGCGGCCGATCACGCTCCGGCACCTCCTGACACACACCGCGGGCTTCGCCTACGAGATCTGGCGGCCGGAGATCGCGCAATACCAGAGCGCCACCAATACGCCAGGCATCACCACCTGCACGAACGCGGCGCTGACCACGCCGCTCCTGTTCGATCCGGGCGACCGGTGGGAATACGGGATCAACATCGACTGGATCGGCAAGATGGTCGAGACGGTGAGCGGCCAGAAGCTCGACCGTTACTTCCAGGACAACATCTTCGGCCCTCTCGGCATGCAGGACACCTCGTTCAAGATCTCGCCGTCGCAGCGCGCCCGGCTCGCGAGCGTGCACCAGCGCGACGACAAGGGCGCGCTCGCGCCGATCGAGTTCGAGCTCCCCGAGGATCCCGAGTTCCTCATGGGCGGCGGCGGGCTCTACGGCACCGCCCGCGATTACCTGACCTTCACGCAGATGATCATGCAGGGCGGCACCCTGAACGGCGCTCAGGTCCTGCGTCGTGAGACCGTCGACCAGATGTCGCAAAACCACATCGCGCCGCTCGACATCGCCGCGATCAAGACGGCGGCGCCCGGGCTGTCCAACGACGTCGATTTGTTCCCGGGCATGCGCAAGGGTTGGGGACTGAGCTTCCTGATCAACACGCAGGAGGCGCCGACCGGGCGCTCGGCCGGCAGTCTCGCGTGGGCCGGTCTCGCCAACACGTATTTCTGGATCGACCGTACGAAGCGCGTCTCGGGCGTGTTCCTGTCGCAGGTCCTCCCGTTCTACGACCACACCGCGATCGACCTGTTCGGAAAGTTCGAGACCGAGGTGTACCGAGCGCTGCGGTAAGCGGGCGTCCCTACGTTCGCGATGAGCGGGCCCGGAGCGCGCGCCAGACGCGCTCCGGGGTGAGGGGGAGTTCGCGGAGCCGCACGCCGGTGAGCCGCGCCAGCGCGTTGGCCACCGCCGGGCTCACGGGAATGAGACTGCCCTCGCCCGCGCCCTTGGCGCCGAACGGTCCGCTGCCGTCCGCGTTCTCGACGAAGCGGCACTCGAGCTCCGGTGGCGCATCGTCGGCGCGCGGCACGCGATACACGAGCAAGGTGCCGTTCAGCAGGTGGCCGTCCGCGTACAGCATCTCCTCCAGGAGCGTGTGGCCGAGACCCTGCACGACACCGCCCTCGTCCTGGCCCTCGAGCGTGAGGGGATTGATCGCGCGCCCGACGTCGGCGACCGAGACGTAGCGCTCGACCCGCACCGCGCCGGTCTCCTCGTCCACGCTCACCTCGGCCGCTCCCACCGCCATCTCCCAGAACGGCGTGCTGCCGCCGAGCGGCGCCGCGGTGCGGCCGGGCGCGATCACCCCGCGACCGATCAGCTCACCGCCGGACATTCCGAACCTGAGCGCCAGCGCTTCCGCGTACGTGAGACGCCGCGACGCAGCCACGACCGCGCCGTCCGCGAGCGCGAGATCTCGCGCGGCGAGCCCGAGGCTCGGCGCCGCGATCGCGAGCAGCTGCTCGCGCACGTCCTCGGCGGCGACCTGCACCGCGCGCCCGGTCATCGCCGTCGACCGGCTCGAGCTCGTGGTCTGATCGTACGGCGTCACCGCCGTGTCGGGCTGGACGACCGTCACGCGATCGAGCGGCACGCTCAGCACCTCGGCGGCGATCTGCGCGAGGACGGTGCGCGCCCCCTGCCCCATCTCGACCGCGCTCGCGAGCACGGTCACGCTGCCGTCCGCGTGCAGGCGCACGATCGCCTCCGACACGCTCGGCGCGACCGAGGCCTTGAGCATCGCCGCCACCCCGCGCCCTCGATCGGCGGCGCTCGCCCGGGTCCAGCCGATCGCCTCGGCCGCACGACTCAGGCTCTCCTCGAGCTTGCCGTCGATCGGCGTGTCGCCCGGGGCGAATTCCTCTCCGTGGGCCAGGAAGTTCTGGCGCCGGAGGTCGACGGGATCACGGTTCAAGCGGTCGGCCGCCACGTCGAAGAGCGACTCGAGCGCCCACGCGAGCTGCGGCACGCCGAATCCGCGAAACGCGCCGCCGGGCGTCGTGTTGGTGTAGACGGCGCGCGCCTCGAGCCTGACGTGCGGAACTCGATAGGGACCGGTCGCCGTGTACGTGCCCTTCTGAACGACCCGCGGCCCGATGTCCGCATAGGCGCCAACGTCGTAGTCGGCGTCGCACTCGACGGCGACGAGGATCCCGTCACGCCGGAATCCGACGCGCAGCATGACGCGCGAGGCGCAGCGGCGTACCGTCTGGAACGCTTCCGGTATCGAAGCCGCCAGCCGCACCGGCCGACCGGCCACGCGAGCCAGGGTGGCCGCCAGGGGCTCGAGCTTCGCGTAGGTCTTGCTGCCGAAGCCGCCGCCGAGGTGCGGGACCACAACGCGGATTCGCGCGAGCGGCACGTCGAACATCTTCGCCAGCTCCACGCGCACCGAGTACGGATTCTGGGTCGAGGCCCACAACGTCAGGGCCCCCGTCTCGTCCCAGGCGGCGAGCACCGCGTGGGGCTCGAGCGCCACGTGCTGGACGGACGGAAACCGGTACGCGTCCTCGACGACGACGTCGGCGCCGGTGAGCGCGGCGGCCGCGGCTCCGCGCGCGAAGTGAAACTGATGGCAGATGTTCGTGCCGGGTTGGGGCCGCAGGGTCGAGAGGTCGGCGAAATGGCCGGCCGGCGGTTGGCCGGCGTGGACGAGCGGAGCGCCCGGCGCCAACGCCTCCTCGAGCGTCATCACGGCCGTGAGCGGCTCGTAGTCGACGTCGACGAGCTCGAGCGCCCGCTCGGCGGTCGCTTCATCCACGGCCGCGACGGCCGCCACCGGCTCGCCTTCGTAGCGGGCGACGTCGATTGCGAGCACCGGCCGATCGCGATAGGCCGGCCCGTAGTACGGATCGCACCAGGTGAGGTCGGCGCCGGCCAGCACGGCGAAGACGCCGGACAGCGCGCGAGCGCGCGTGGCATCGACGCGCTTGACCCGCGCGTGGGCATACGGCGAGCGCAGCACCTTCGCGTGCGCCATGCCCGGCACGGTGAGATCGGTCACGTAGCGTGCTCGGCCGGTGACTTTCTCGAGCGCGTCGACCCGGGGCACCGGCTGACCGACGACGCGCAGCGGTCGCGCGCTCACCGAACGGTCTCCGCGGCGGCCAGGACCGCGTCGACGATCTTCCGGTAGCCCGTGCACCGGCAGAGGCTGCCGCGCAGATAGTGCAGGACGTCGTCGCGGGTCGGGCTCGCGTTCTCGGCGAGCATCGCCCGCGCCGTGAGCAGCATGCCGGACGTGCAGAAGCCACACTGCACGGCGCCCGCCTCGACGAACGCGCGCTGCAGCGGATGGAGCGACTCGCCCTCGGCCAGGCCCTCGACGGTCAGAACCGAGCGCGCGTCGGCCTCGACCGCCAGATAGGTGCAGGCGCTCACCGCCAGGCCATCGACCAGGACCGTGCAGGCCCCGCACACCTGCGTGTCGCACGAGCGCTTGGCGCCCTTCAGATCGAGTCCGTCGCGCAGCACGTCGAGCAGCAGCGCGTGCACGTCGACCTCGAGGTCGCGCGCTCGGCCGTTGACGATGACGTGAATCGTCACGCCGCCGCTCATGCGACCACCGCGTGGGGGAATCGCTCGCTGGGCTCGGCACCGCGCGCTCGCGCCGCGGCGATGCGAAGCGCCCGGCGCACGAACACCGCCACCATCTCGCGCTTGTAGTCGGCCGAGCCGTAGAGGTCGTCGGCCGGATCGACGCTCGCGGCGGCGATCTCCGAAGCCGCGCGAGCAGCCCCGTCGACATCGGCGATCGACGCGCCCGCGAGGCTCGCCTCGGCGGCGGCCACGCGCATCGGCCGGGGGCTGACACAACCCACGGCGACCCGCGCGTCCAGGATGCGGTCGCCGCCGCCCCGTCCTCCGCCGTCGAGCCGCAGCGCCGCGGCGACGGCCAGCGTGGGACGCTCGTGCACGCCGAACTTCACGTACGCCGCGGCAGTCCCGCTCGGCCACGGCGTGAGCCGCACCGACGCGAGAAGCTCGTCGGACGCGCGCGCCGTCTCCCAGGGGCCGCGCACGAACTCGGCAAGCGGCAGCTCGCGGCTTCCGCGCGGCGACACGAGCTCGACGGCCGCGTCGAGCGTCAGAAACAGGGTGGCGAGGTCACTGTGGGGGTCGGCGAAGGCGAGGTTGCCGCCGACCGTGCCGACGTTCCGGACCCGCACGTTCGCCACGTGCCGGGCGACCGAGCCGACCAGCGGGCAGCGCGCCTGGACGAGGGCGGACCGCTCGACCGCCCGATGTGTGACGGCGGCGCCGATCGCGAGCCGCGGGCCGTCGGCAATGTCGCCGAATCCGCCGATGCGCTTGACGTCGACGAGGTGGCGCGGCCGGAGCAGGCCGAGCTTCATCAGGAGCAGGAGCTCGGTTCCGCCCGCGTAGACCGCCGCCTCCTCACCAAGCCCGGCCAGGAGCGCGCACGCCTCTCGGGCGGTCGCGGGCCGATGAAGCGTGAACGGCCTGAGCACGGTCAGCGGCCGAGCTTCGCGGCGGGACGGACGATCTCGTCGGCGATCATCCGGAGGTACTCGATGCGCGCCTTCACCTCGCGCGGCAGGCTGTAAATCGTGAAGCCGATCCCGTCGAGCCCTCGCTCGCGCGCCCGCGCGATCGTCTCCAGGCACTCGCGCGGCGAGCCGTTGATCGTCCAATCGTCGAGGCTCGTCTCGAACCCGAGCTGGAGTTGGACCATGCTCGGCTCCTGCATCTCCCAGCTCCGGTACATCGAGAACGTCCGCTCGAGGTATCCGCGGGCGGCCGCCCGCGCCGCCTCCTTGCTCGCGCCGACGATCAGGCTGCGCGAGGCGTACGCGGTGCCCGGCGCGCCCGGCGTCTCGCTCGCTCGCGCCTCGCGATAGACCGAGACCAGGCGTCCGACGTCGGCCCAGGCGACCTGTGGGCCGAAGAAGACCGCGTCGACGAGCCGGGCGGCCCGGCGCGTCGCGCCGACGCTCTGGGCGCCCATCTCGAGCGGCGGATGCGGATGCTGGCAGGGCGGCAGGCCCAGACGCGCCGCGGTCAGCTTCGTGTAGGCGCCCTCGAAGGTGACCTCGTCGCCGCGCCAGAGCCGCTTCATCACGCTGAGCGATTCCTCGAGCTTGGGTACGCGGTCCTTGCGCCCCAGGCCGGCGGCCTCGAGCTCGCGCTCGCGATAACCGATCGCCACGCCGACGTCGAGCCGACCGTGCGTGATGTGATCGAGCGTGACTATGCTCTCGGCGACGTCCACCGGATTCAAGAGCGGCAGCAGGAGCATCGAGGTCTTGAGCCTCATCTCGCCGGCCTCCGGCGCCAGCCGGCTCAGCATCGCGATCGGATGGGGCCACACGGTCGGATGCGAGAGCCAGTGATGCCCGATCGACACCCAGGCGAAGCCCATGCCGGCCGCGGCTCGCACCACCTCGATCGCCTCGTCGATGATGGCCGTGGGCGCGCGGTCGGTCGGGCTCCAGAACGGTGTGAGATGGAAGCCGATCCGCACGGGCGTATTCTACCCGGTGCCGCGGTTAACGTTTCGGCGACCTGAGGAGGACTCTGGATGACGCTCGACGAGCTCTTGCGGACCCGCGTGGCTCGCTTCGTGGACCGCCAGCCAGACTGGGACGCGTTCGCCGACGCCCGCGTCGAGGGCTACCGGCGCGCCCAGCATCGGTACATCGGCGCCGGCGCCTCCGGCAAGACCGACGCGCGCGCCATCCCCGCCGAGCAGTTCACGTTGAGCGTCATGTTCGTGCCGCCGGGTCAGGGCAACGCCGCGCACACGCACGAGGTCGAAGAGGTGTTCTTCATCCTCGACGGTAAGGTGAAGGTCTTCTTCGAGGACGGCGCCGGCGGCCGCGAGGAGACCGTGCTCGGACGCTGGGATTGCGTTTCGGCGCCGGCCGGCGTCATCCACGGCTTCGAGAACGTCGGCCTCGAGCCGGCCTACCTTCAAGTCATGCTCGGGCGCGCGCGGCCGGACCTCATGAGCTACGCGGACGCCGGGCTCCAGGCCCAGCGCGACGCCCATCTCGGTCGGGCGCGCGGGTGATCACGGAGACTCCCTCGCTGGCGTAGGGCGCGGACATGGGGCGCTGACCGATGGCCGACGAGAGCGTGCTGCCGGAGCACGTGCGGCGTAATCGCGTTCGCTGGAACGCGGAGGCGCCGAACTACGCCGCCGCGGGCGAGCGGGCGTGGGCGCGGCAAGAGCCGACCTGGGGCATCTGGCGTGTACCCGAATCGCAGCTCGGCGTCTTGCCGAAACATCTCGCTGGCAAGGCCGGGATCGAGCTCGGGTGCGGCACGGCCTACGTATCGGCGTGGCTCGCCCGCCGCGGCGTTCGCGTCGTTGGGATCGATGCCTCGCCGGCGCAGCTCGCGACCGCGCGCCGCCTTCAGCGAGCGCACGGCCTCGAGTTCCCGCTGATCGAAGCGGACGCCGAGCGCGTGCCGTGCCGCGATGCGGCCTTCGACCTCGCGATCTCGGAGTACGGCGCCTGCCTCTGGGCGGATCCCGATCGCTGGGTCGCCGAGGCGTCCCGCATCCTGAGACCCGGAGGCGAGCTGATCTTCCTCGTGAACTCTGCGCTCTTCACCCTCTGCGTGCCGGCGGAGGACGGCGTCGCCGCCGACCGCTTGCTACGCCCGGCCTTCGACATGCACCGGATCGAGTGGTCCAACGATCCAGGAGTCGAGTTCCATCTCTCTCACGGCGACTGGATCCGCGTGCTCCGGCGCAACGGCTTCGAGGTCGAGGACTTGATCGAGGTGCGGCCGCCGGAGTCGGCCACGACGTCCTACGAGTACGTCACGCTCGAGTGGGCGCGCAAATGGCCGTCCGAAGAGATATGGCGGGCCCGACGCTCTTAACGACGGAGGAGCCATGGACGACCTCTTGATTCGCGGCGGTCACGTGATCGACGGCACCGGCGCGCCCGGGTTCGATGCCGACGTGAGCGTCGGCGCCGGCCGCATCGTCGCGGTCGAGCGCCGGTCATCGCGCGCGGCGAGGCGAGTGATCGACGCGCGCGGGCAGGTCGTGGCGCCCGGGCTCATCGACATCCACACGCACTCGGATTTCACCCTGCCGCTGAATCCACGCGCCGAATCGAAGATCAGGCAGGGCGTGACCCTGGAGGTGGTCGGCAACTGCGGCTTCTCCGTCGCTCCGGCGCTGCCCGACCGCGTGGAAATGCTTCGCGAATATCTCGCGGCGAGCGCGCCGTCGCTGCCGTTCGGCGAGTCGAGCTTCGCCGACTACGTCCGGAGCTTTCCGCCGACCTCGGTCAACGTGATCCTCCAGGTCGGGCACAACACGCTCAGGCTCATGACGGCCGGGATGGAGAACCGCCCCCTCACCAGCGCCGAGACGGCCGCGATGGAGGTTCTGCTCGCCGAGGCCTTGACGGCCGGAGCGTGGGGGCTCTCGTCCGGCCTCTTCACCGCGCCCGGATGCTACGCGGATCCGGCCGAGATCTTGACCTTGGCCGGGGTGCTCAGGCGGCACGGCGCCGCGTACTCGTCGCACATCCGCGACGAAGCCGACCACGTGGGCGATGCCGTCCGCGAGGCGATCGCGATCGCGGCGGCGACGGGCGTCCACGTGCAGATCGCGCACCTGAAGCTCTCCGGCGTCGACAACTGGGGCGGCGCGCGGCGGCTCCTGGGCGAGATCGCCGCCGCACGGGCGCGCGGCCTCGCCGTCGACTGCGACGCCTATCCGTACGACACCGCCACCAACCCGCTGCGCAACCTTCTCCCCCGCTGGGTCGTCGAGGGCGGGATCCCGGCCATGCTGGAGCGGCTCGGCCGGGCCGACACGCGTACGCGAATCCGCACGGACATCGCACGCCACGGCTTGACCAACTTCGGGCGAATCCCGTCGTGGGACGTCGTCCGTGTCGCCATCTCACCGCATCAGCCCCAAGACGCCGGCCTCACGCTCGGTGAGATCGCGCGACGCCGGCGGCTCGAGCCACTGGACGCGGTGTGCGACGTTCTCCTCGCCGATCGAGGCGCCACGCGAATCCTGATCACGTCGATGAGCGAGCAGGACGTCCACGAGATCACGGGCACGCCATGGGTCACGGTCGGTTCCGACGCCAACGCGCTGGCGACATCGGGCGTGACCAGCCAGGGAAAACCGCATCCGCGCTCCTATGGAACCCACGCGCGCCTTCTCGGCGCCTTCGTGCGCGATCTGGGCCTGCTGAGCCTCCCGGCCGCCGTCCACAAGACGACCGGCGCCGCCGCCGCGGCGCTCGGCCTCGGCGACCGAGGCGTGGTGCGAGAAGGATGCTGGGCGGACGTCGCGGTCTTCGATCCCGCCCGGATCACCGACCGCGCGACGTACGACGACCCTCACCAGTACGCGGTCGGCGTGGCCACCGTGCTCGTCAACGGCGAGGTCGTTGTTGACGGCGGCGACCATACGGGCGCGCTTCCGGGCCGCGTGCTGAAACGGACCCCGACCGCACCGGTTGTTGACAGAAGGCAACTGCTGTAAAGTAGCGCGACCCTCGCTCAACGGCCGCCTTGTCCGTCCGCTTTCGTCAGGGAGGAAAGACGCCATGCGCACACGTCGGGCTCTATCCCGTCTCCTGTTCGCCGCCGCCTGCCTCGCAGCGCTGCCGTTCTTGGCCGAGGCTCAAGAGCCGAAGCGCGGAGGGAACCTACGAGTCGCCTACGGCAACGAGATCTCCAACCTCGATTTCTATACGGCGCCCGGCTACGAGCTGAACTGGGTCGCGATGAACATCGGCTGCGGCCTCCTGGGCATCACCCCCGACGGGAAGTTCGTGCCGAGCGCCGCGGAGTCCTGGCAGATCTCCCCTGATGGTCTCCTCTACACGTTCAAGCTCAGAAAGGACGTCGTCTTTCACGACGGCACCGCCCTCGACGCCGCCGCGGTGAAGTTCAGCATCGACCGGATCATGGACCCGGCCACCAGGTCGAGCATGCGGACCTTCTACGAGTCGGTGCACTCGGTCGAGACGCTCGATCCCCACACGGTCCAGATCAGGCTCAAGCAGCCCTACGCGTTCCTGCTCCACATGCTCGCGGCCTACCGGATGGGTTTCGTGGTCTCCTCGCCGACCGCGACGCAGAAATATACTGTGCAGGATCGCCAGCAGGGCAAACCCGAGGCGGTCGTCGGCTGCGGCCCGTTCAGGCTGGTCGAGTGGGTCAAGGGCAGCCACCTGGTGATGGACCGGTTCGACAAGTACTTCGAGCCGGGGCTGCCACTCCTCGCTCGCGTCACGGTCCGCGTGATCAAGGACCCCGTAACCCAGCTGGCGGCCTTCAAGGCAGGAGAGATCGACTTCATCCCGGACTTCTCGCCCGACCACCTCGACACCTTGAAGACGCAGAATCCGCGCGCCCAGATCATGACCGGGAAAGAGACGACCCCGATGGTCGCGATGATGAAGGTCACGATCTCGAAGGACGGAAAGCCGATGTCCGCTGACCGCGCCCCGCATCCAATCTTCGCCGACATCCGAGTCCGCAAGGCGATCGGCTGCTACGGGATCGACCGCAAGGAGATCGTCAAGATCGCGTTCAAGGGGCGAGCCACGCCGTGGGTCGGGATCATCCCGCCGGGCACCACGGACACCGTCGACGTCACCCACATGTGCCCGTACGACCCGGCCAAGGCCAAGGCGCTGCTGGCCGAGGCCGGCTACGGGCCGCAGAAGCCGCTGACGTTCGGGCTCATGACCAACACCGAGAAGAGCGTGTTCAGCGTCATCACGACGGTGATCAAGGAGCAGATGGCGCGCATCGGCGTGACGGCGAACATCCGGCTGACCGACAAGGTCAGCTGGATGAACACCGCCACCCAGGATGGGGCGTTCGACATGTACGTCGAAGACCTCGCGTCGCAACTGATCTTGGACCTCAACGGCTTCCTGGCGATGAGCACGGCAGCCTGGAACAGCGCGCGTCACACGGACACCAAGGTCGACGACTACTACGCCCGCTACGCGCGGGAGATGGACCCGGGGAAGCGCAAAGCCATCGCCAAGGAGTTCCAGGAGTTCAGTGCGGACAAGCTCTACTGGAACACGATCTCCGGCTCGCCGTTCTACAGCGTGGCTCAGCCGTGGATGAAGGGCTACGTCTACAACTCCGAGTTCAAGGTCCTCTACGGCCGGGTCTGGCTGGACCGGTAGCGCGGATCGACCCCTTGACCCCTTGTTGACAGGCGAGGACTCCTGTAAAGTTAGCCAACTCTCGACACGATTACTCATACTTCCGCAAACACAAAGGGAGAAGACGCCATGACCTCACGACGCCTTCTGCCAGGTCTCCTCCTGGTCGTGACCTCACTTGCCTGGCTGATCAACGTTCCGCTGCTGGCCGATGCCCAAGCGCCGAAACGCGGCGGCACGCTCCGCGTGTCCTACGGCAACGAGATCGCGGGTCTCGACTTCCACACCTCCCCGGGCTACGAAATGATGTGGGTCGGCATGAACGTGGGGTGCGGCCTCATCAACATCACGCCCGACGGCAAATTCGTCGGCGACGCCGCCGAGTCGTGGCGGATGTCGCCCGACGGGCTGCTCTACACCTTCAAGCTCAAGAAGAACGTCCTCTTCCACGACGGCACGCCCGCGGACGCCGCCGCGGTCAAGTTCAGCATCGACCACATCATGGATCCGGCCACCAAGAGCGGTATGCGGCCGTTCTATGACGCCGTGCACAGCGTCGAGGTGCTCGACCCCTCGACCGTGCAGATCCGTCTGAAGCAACCCTACGCGTTCATGCTCCACATGCTCGCGGGGTACCGCACGGGCCTCGTGCTCTACTCGCCCACGGCCACCCAGAAGTACACGGTGGAGGACCGGAAGCAGGGCAAGCCGGAGGCGGTGGTCGGCTGCGGACCCTTCAAGCTCGTCGAGTGGGTGAAGGGAAGCCATCTCGTGATGGACCGGTTCGACAAGTACTTCGAGCCGGGGCGCCCCTACCTGGACCGCATCATGATCCGCGTGATCAAGGACCCGGTCACCGAGATGGCCGCGTTCAAGGCTGGGGAGATCGACTTCATCGCCTCGTTCTCGCCGGAGCACGTCGACACGCTGAAGGCGCAGAACCCGAAGGCCAACATCATGACCGGGAAAGAAACGACTCCGATGGTGGCGCAGATGAAGGTGACCGTCCCGAAGGACGGCAAGCCCATGTCCACGGAGCGCGCACCGCACCCGATCTTCGGCGATCTCAGGGTTCGCAAGGCGATCGGTTGCTACGGGATCGACCGCCAGGAGATCGTGAAGATCGCGTTCAAGGGCCAGGCGACGCCGTGGGTCGGGATGGCGCCGCCGGGGACGCTGGAATCGGTGAACGTCAACCACCTGTGCCCCTACGACCAGGCCAAGGCCAAAGCCCTCCTGGCCGAGGCCGGCTACGGTCCCTCGAAGCCGCTCACGTTAGAGCTGATGACCAACACCGAGAAGAGCGTGTTCAACGTCATCGCCACCGTCGTCAAGGAACAGCTGGTGCGCATCGGGGTGACGGCGAACATCCGGTTGGTGGACAAGGTCAGCTGGATGAACACGACCCTGCAGGACGGGCCGTGGGACATGTACGTCGAAGATCTGCTGTCCTTGCTGACCATCGACAGCAACGGCTACCTGTCGAGCGCCTACGTGTCGAAGAACTCGTCCGCCTGGAGTCACCCGCGGCATACCGACATCAAGGTGGACGACTACTACGCCCGCTACGCGCGCGAGATGGACGCCACCAAGCGGAAGGCGATCGGCAAGGAGCTGCTGGAGTACATGGCCGACAAGATGTACTGGAACACGATCTCAGGCTCACCCTTCTACATGGTCGCGCAGCCGTGGACGAAGGGGTACGTGTACAACGCCGAGTTCGAAGTCCACTGGGACAACGTTTGGCTGGACAAGTAACCTCATGGCCGTCCTGACCCACGGAATAGAGAGGCCAATCATCATGCGCTGGACGCGTCCCCTGCTCGGCCTCCTCCTCGGAACCGGCATACTGCTTGGCTTGACCGGCGCGCCGCCGGCCGAGGCGCAGACGCCGAAGCGGGGTGGCACGCTACGAGTCTCCTACGGCAACGAGATCGCTCACCTCGACTTCCACACCGCTCCCGGCTACGAAATGATGTGGGTCGCCATGAACGTCGGGTGCGGCCTCGTCAACATCACGCCCGACGGCAAGTTCGTCGGCGACGCCGCCGAGTCGTGGCAGGTCTCACCCGACGGCCTTCTGTACACGTTCAAGCTGAAGAAGAACGTCCTCTTCCACGACGGCACCCAGGTCGACGCCGCCGCCGTCAAGTTCAGCATCGACCGTCTCATGGATCCAGCCACAGGGTCCGGCATGCGGACCTTCTACGAGTCGGTCCACTCGGTCGAGGTGCTCGATCCGCAGACGACGCAGATCCGCCTCAAGCATCCGTACGCCTTCATGCTGCACATGCTCGCGGGGTACCGCACTGGGCTGATCCTCTACTCGCCCACCGCCACGCAGAAGTTCACCGTCGACGACCGAAAGCAGGGCAAGCCTGGCGCCGTGGTGGGCTGCGGGCCGTTCAAGCTCATCGAGTGGGTGAAGGGCAGCCACCTGGTGATGGACCGCTTCGACAAGTACTTCGAGCCCGGACTGCC
>Ga0137404_10001274_pt1 | contig 16478 bp, 15 predicted proteins | sample CZOMad2_1_16fung_FD_108285 | JGI IMG/M metagenome (GOLD analysis project Ga0137404, IMG submission 108285) | Vadose zone soil fungal communities from Angelo Coast Range Reserve, California, USA - CZOMad2_1_16fungal (Illumina Assembly) | ecosystem: Environmental > Terrestrial > Soil > Vadose...
CCGAGCATGCATGCAGGCGTGCCCATTCGTTATTCCGAAATACGATTACGAGAACCTCGCGCCGAAGATCCACAAGTGCACGTTCTGCGCCGACCGCCTGGAGGTCGGACTCGAACCGGCATGCGCGAAGGTGTGCCCGACAGGCGCGATCACCTTCGGCGACCGCGACGATATGGTTGCGGAAGCGAACCGGCGGATCGCGACGGCGCCGGACACGTACATCCCGGAGATCTACGGACTGGAAGAGGTCGGCGGCACGAGTGTGTTGCACCTTTCGTCGGTGCCGTTCGACCAGATCGGTTACATCACCGGCCTGCCGAAGACGCCGATGCCTGACCTGACGCACCGATGGCTGCGCGTCACCCCGCACTTCTTCGCCCTGCTGTACGCGGTGTTCGGCGCGCTCACCTGGATCATGCATCGCCGCTCGAGCCGCTCGGAATCGAAAGGGGATACGATGTGAACTGGCGCGTCCGGCTCACCTGGTGGGACCTGGTGCTGCTGGCGATCATGGCGGTGGGCGTCGTCCTGGCCGTCGTGAGATACGCCGGCGGGATCGGCAGCGTCGCCAACATCAACAATGCCTATCCGTGGGGGTTGTGGGTCGGCTTCGGGATCATGACGATGATCGCCCTTGGCGGCGTCGGGTTCACGATCACGGGATTGGTCGAGGTGCTGGGCCGGCATCGCTACCATGCGCTCTTGCGCCCCGCCGTGCTGATGGGGCTCCTCTGCTACATCAGCGCCATCGTCATGCTCATGGTGGAGCTGGGCCGGCCCTGGAAGGTCTGGATGATCCTGGTGTCGTGGGCGCCGAGCGCGGCGCTCTACGAGGTCGGCTGGTGCGCGTTCCTCTACCTCACCGTGCTCGCCCTCGAGTTCGCCCAGGTGCCGCTGGAGCAGCTCGGCTGGGGACGCCTGCTGGGGGCGCTGCGAGTCATCTATATACCCATCATGCTGCTGGGCGTGACCCTGTCGCACCTGCACCAATCGTCTCTGGGGACGCTGCTGACCCTCATCCCTCACAAGATCAACGTCCTGTGGTGGTCGGATCGGCTGCCGCTGATCTTTCTGTTCTCGGCGATCATGGCGGGGCCGGCGATGGCCATCCTCGAGCACCTCGCCGCCGCCCGGTGGCTCGGCTTCACACCGAACCTCGACATGCTCGCCGGTCTGGCGCGCATCGAGGCCTGGCTGGTCGGACTGCTGCTCGTCTTTCAGATCGGCGATCTCGTCTACCGCGGAGCGGTGGACGCCGCGCTGAGCTGGACATGGTTCGCGGCGTCCTTCTGGGTCGAGATCGGCTTCGGCCTGCTGCTGCCCCTCGTGCTCCTGATGATGCCGGAGGTGCGCGCGAGCCGGGCCGGGCTAGGCACGGCGTGCGGCCTGATCGTGGCGGGCGTATTGCTCCACCGGCTGAACGTGGCCGTGTTCGGCCTGCGCGTCCGACACTGGGAGACGTACACGCCATCGCTGGGCGAGATCGGGATCACGCTGGGTATCGCCGCCGGAGCCCTGTTCGTGTTCGGCGTCCTGTCGCGCATCTTGCCGATCCACGAAGAGCTGCCGACGACGCCGGCAAGCACGCCGAGCGCCGCGGCGCCGGCCGGCGCATGGCATGGCGCGAAGAGCCTCCCCTGACATGACGACGGAGCCGCCGAGCCGGATCTCGGGCTATCGCATCGTCATCGCGCTCGCGGTCCTCATCAATCTCATCTTGACGATCGCTCTGATCACACAGGTGCGCGAGATTCGGCAGCGTGTCGCGAGCTTGCCTGCGGACCTGGCCACGAAGCGCGACGTCGCCGCGCTACGGCCGCTGCAGGTGCGTCAGATCCTCCAGAAGAACTGTGTGGAATGCCACAGCGCGCGCCGGCTCGGTGTGACCGTGTCGATAGAGCCGACGGAGATCCGGAGCACGGTCGAGCGCATGCAGACCCATCCCGGCGCCAACATCGCGTCAGGCGAGCTCGAGCGCATCGGCGCGGCCATCCTGGTGCTCCGGTGCGCGCGCTGCCACGACGAAGCGACGCTCAACCTGATGGCGCTCAAGACTCAGCCCGAGCGAGTCGCCACGATCCGCCGTATGGTGGCGCTGCCCGGGTCGGGAGTGCGACCGGATCAGGTGGCGGCCATCGCGCAAGCATTCGAGAAGCTGCTCTCGCAATAGCCCGCGCGAGGCCGACGTTCCGGTTACAGCAGGCCTCGTCGCTTCAGATCTCGCGCTGCCACGACCACGAAGATCAGGAGCGCCGCCAGGAGCAGCGGCTGCGCCACCAGCATGAAGGCGACGAAGTTGTACCACGTGACCTGCACGAGCAGCCAGATGCACAGGACCAGGCCGATGGCCGCGAGGACGATTGCCATGCGCAGCAAGCTCACCGCTTCGCCTCCTTCGGCGTGTGCGCCGGCGCGTGACAGGTCAGGCACGATTCCTGGCCCAAGACGAGCTGAGGCTGGAGCTCCGCCGGATGCCCGTCAGACCTCATGAACTTTTGAGACCCGGCGTGGCAGGTCAGGCAGCGAATGTTCGAGTAGGGATGAGCGATCTTGATCGGAACCGTGTAGCTGCCGGCCACGTGGTGGACGACGTGCCGCAGCCCGTCGATCTTCGCCGAGAATGTCCCCAAGAGCCCGTAGTCGCTGTGACACGTGTAGCACTGATCCGTGCGGATGTAGCGATTCTTGAAATGGACGGCGGCGAGTGATTCGCTGGCGGGATCCTGGAGGTCGGCGACGTGCGTCGTCATGGCGTGGCAGCCGCCGCACGCCCGGACGGCTTCCATGCCCGTCATGCCCTGGCTGTACCCGAAGAAAATCACGACGATCGGCAATACCAGGAGGCCGATGAAGAGCAGCGCATGAGCGGGCCGCGTGTCGTCCGCTCGACGCAGGCGGCGCCACGCGAGCGCGAGCACCACGAGGTTCAGCAGGGCCAAGGCGATGCCGAGGCCCTGAGCCCACTGCTCGGTCGTGCCGATCCAGCCTGCGGGCAGGGTGACTCCCTCGCCGGGCGCGTCGGCCGCCCATGCGAGGGACATCAATGTCACTTCTGTTCCTTGCCGCCAGGGAAGTCCTTGAGCTTCTGGATGTCGACCTTCTTCAGATTGCGCGTCTGCATGTCCGTCAGGAGGAATTTGCCGCGGTCGTTCAGATCGTCCGGCTTGAAGCTTTCCTTCTTCGGCATGGCCTGGGTGTGGCAGTACTGGCAGTTCTTGGCGGGCATTCCGGCCTTCTTGGCGTCCGAGAGCAACTCGGAGGTCGCCCAGGCGCCGGAGACGGGGACGAGGGAAAGAACGACGGCTGCGACGGTTGCTCGAGTCGCGACGCGCATGGGCCACCTCCTCGAATAGTGAAATCGCCAGCTCGATCGGTCTGCCGCTGCTTCGTGCGCATGCTACTCGACTCGATGACGGATCACAATGAATACGCGAGCGCGAGCGGTCGGGGCTCCCGACGCGTCAAAGCCTGGGCCAAATACCCATTGCCCGGAGCCGGTCGTCATAGTAGCATTCCGCCTCGATCCGTAGCCGCGCCATTCGGCGTCTTGAGGAGACGTTCCGCATGAGCCGATCCGTGATCGTCGGTCTGACCGTCGTGATCGGGACCGCGTTGCTCCTCGCCGCCGTGCTCGGCCGCCCCTGGCCGGCTCCCGCTCAGCAACCCGCCCCCACCGAGCAGCCAGCTTCCGAAGCCTCGTTGCCGGCGGGCTACGTCGGGGCGGAGACCTGCAAGGGGTGCCACGAAGAGGCCTTCGCGAAGTTCGAGACGACCCGGATGGGCCGTCTCTTCCTCAAGCGCCCGCGCAATACCACCGAGCGCCTGGCGTGCGAGAACTGCCACGGACCGGGCCAGAAGCACGTCGAGGCGGGCGGCGGCAAGGGCGTCGGCGGCTTGATCACCTTTGCGAAGAGCGACAAGACGCCCGTCGACCAGCGCAACGCCGCGTGCACGACGTGTCACTCGAAGGGCCCCCATCTCTTCTGGAAGGGGAGCGCGCACGAAACGCGCGACGTCGGCTGCACCGGCTGCCACAAGGTGATGGAAGACGTGTCGCCGCGCTCTCAGCTGGCGCGGGCGACCGAGATCGAGACCTGCGGGACCTGCCACCTCCAGAAGCGGGCGCAGCAGATGCGCTCCTCGCACATGCCGCTGCGCGAGGGAAAGATGACGTGCACCTCGTGCCACAACCCGCACGGCACGGCGACGCCGTCCTTGCTGAAGGAAGTCTCGCTGAACAATACCTGCTACACCTGCCACGCCGAGAAGCGTGGGCCGTTCCTGTGGGTGCACGCGCCGGTCAACGAGAGTTGCGCGAACTGCCACGACCCGCACGGCTCCAACCACGAGGCGATGCTGAAGGTCGCCAAGCCGCGGCTGTGCCAGCAGTGTCACATCGAGACGCGACATCCGACGAGTCCTTACGGGCGTGACACCGGATCACTCAAGTTCGTGATGGGCCGGGCGTGCGTGAGCTGTCACGCGGTCATCCACGGCTCGAATCACCCGTCTGGATTCGCCTTCACCCGGTAAGCCTTCACCCGGGAAGGGGGGCTCATGAGTCGACGGAGCACGATCTGGCTGATCGCTCTGGCGCTCCACTTCGTCGGCGCGATCGGTGCGGCCTCGGCACAGACCCAGCTGGGCGGGTGGAATCTCGAGGGCGAGGCGGAATTCGGCGGGCGCTGGTACCTCGAGCGCCCCCCGCAAAGCTCCCGCGCCAAGCTCGAGGAGTATCGGGATCTCAGCCCCGGGCCCGTTCTCTTCGGGCTCAATCTCCGCTTGTTGCGCCCCGACGAGAGCCTCTACGGCGAGTTCGGCGGCTCGAAGTGGGGCTACTCGGATCAGGACTACTATCTGTCGGTCGGTCGCCTCGGTACCTGGCAGTTCGACTTCCTGTGGGACCAGACGCCGCACATCATTTCGACGAACGCCCGGCTCCTGGCGACCGAGCCGCAGCGCGGTGTGTTCGTGCTCCCCACCCTGCGTCCCGCGCTGCCCCTGCACAACTCCGCTCCGGACATCGACGAGATCAGTGTCCGCTGGGACAAGGCGCTGATGCGCTTCGCCTACGCCGTGTCGCCGAACCTCGATTTCACCGCCGAGTACACCCGGATCCGCAAGGAAGGCGACAAGCCGATGGGCATGGCCTTCGGAAGCCCCGGCGCCAACTTCTACGAAGTGCTCCAGCCGATCGAGCACACCATCCACGATTTCCGGCTCCGTACGACGTACGCGGATCCCAGGTACCAGCTCCAATTCGCGTACGGCCTGTCCGTCTTCGAGAACGATCTGACCCGCATGAGAGCGGACAACCCCTGCTTCGGCAACGGGGCGCCCTGCAGCGCGGGCGAGGCGGGCGGGCCCGCGACGGGACAAAGCTCGCTTCCGCCGAGCAACGTGGCGCACTCGCTGAACCTGGCCGGAGGCGTGAACCTGCCGCTGCGGACGCGGATCAACGCGAACGTCGCCTGGGGTCTTCATCTCCAGAACGACTCGTTCCTCCCGCACACGATCAACCCGGCCTTCGCCGGTAATCCGGACCTTGCCCTGCCGTCGCATAGCCTGAGCGGCCTCGTGCAGACCTGGCTCGTGTACCTGAACGCGACGAGCCGGCCCTTCGACATCGTGACGTTCGGAGCGCGGTACCGCTTCTACGACTACTCCGACTTGAGCCGCCAGATCACCTTCCCGGGTGTCGTGGTCGACGACAGCGCGCTCGAGCCCTCGCGGAGGGCCGGCCGCTGGGGCTGGCAGAAGCAGAACGCCGACGTCGATGCCCGCTGGCGGCTACTCGAGTCCGTCGCGCTCACGACGGGCATCGGCTGGGAGCGGTGGGACCGCAACGAGCACCGCGAGGTGCCGGTGAGTAACGAGTACTTCGCCAAAGCGGCGCTGGACGTGACGCCGACCGACTGGCTGCTGGCGCGTCTGACCTACACGCCCTCGTTCCGGAGAATCAGCTCGTACGACACCTTCAATCACCTCGAGCACACGGTCGTGGAGGATCCCGGCGGCGCCGCGGCGGCGGGTCAAAGCGTATTGCTGCGAAAGTTCGACGAGGCCGACCGCGATCGCCAGAAGATTGACGCGCAGCTCCAGTTCGCGTTGGGCAATTCCTTCACCGCCGCGCCGAGCGTGGGCTACCACACGGACAACTACATCGACTCGCGACTGGGCCTGCAGCAGGAAACCGGGTGGGTCGCCGGGATCGACCTCAGCTGGAGACCGCTCGAGCTCGTCACCTTCTCGGCCGGCTACACCTACGAGCAGCTGTTCCAGAAGATGCGCTCACGCAGCCGTCCGGTCAGCAGTGGGGTGACGCTCGACGTCGGCGATTTCGACTGGGCCTCGGACATCACGGACACGGTGCACACGGTCTACGCGGGCGCCAAGGCCGCGCTCATCCCGAAAGTGCTCGAGCTGAGGTTCGATGCGAACTACTCGACCTCGGTCGGGCGGGTCGACAACAGCAATCCGACGCCGCCGGTCAGCGGGAGCCTGGCTCAGAACAACACCGCGACCGTCCAGCGGTGGCCGTCCTTCGAAGACACGCTTGTCCACCTCGAGACCGCGCTCATCTACTACTTTGCCAAGAACTGGGCCGCGAAGCTCGGCTACGCCTTCGAGATGTTCGACCAGTCCGACTGGCGGACCAACCTGAATCCCTTCATCCCCGGTGTGTCGTCGATCTGGCTCGGGAACACTCAGAGGGACTACACGGCCCACATGATGGGCGTGTCGATCGCCTACCGGTTCAAATAGCGCCCGGCGTCGGCGCGATTCGTATCGCGGGCTCCGCACAATAGCCTCGCCGATCCTCGAGGCCAGATCCTAGGAGTAGTGGTAGCCTTCTGGGAATCCTCGACGCCATTCGCATCGTCTCTTCTCCCAAAAAGAGGACACCATGACCGACAATGCCATCCGTCCGTTTCGTGTGAACGTTCCGGAAGCGGAACTTACCGAATTGCGCCGGCGCATCAAAAACATGGCGCGTATTGGCGCGCGCCAAGAGGCCCGCGCGCGCTCAGGGTCGGAGGGATGACTACTCATAGCGAAGCGCCTCGATCGGGTCGAGACGCGAGGCCTTCCGCGCGGGATAGAACCCGAAAAAGATGCCGATCGCGGCGGCGAAGCCGAAGGCCAGGACGATCGTGTCCGGCATCATCAAGGTCCGCCACTCGGCGAAGTAGCTGATCGCGCGCGAGCCGGCGAGACCGGCCGCGATGCCGACGACGCCGCCGATCACCGCGAGCGTGACGGCCTCGACGAGAAACTGCAGGAGGATGTCCCGGTCAGACGCCCCCACCGCCATCCGGATCCCGATCTCGCGCGTCCGCTCCGTCACCGACACCAGCATGATGTTCATGATCCCGATGCCGCCGACCAGGAGCGATACCGACGCGATGGCGGCCAGGAGGTAGGTCATGACCTGCGCGGCCTGCTCTTTCGTCTCGAGCACATCCGTCAGATTGCCCAGCTTGAAGTTGTCGTCGTGGCCCGGCTGGAGCCGGTGGCGCTGCCTCAGGAGCGTGCGGATCTGGGCCTCGGCTTCGGTCAAGTCCTCATCGGGCCGAATCTTGATCTCGATTTTTCTGACCGACCGCGGGTTGGCGAGGCTCGTGCCCAGCACCTTCGTCTTCGCCGTCGAGAGTGGAATGAGAACGAGATCGTCCTGATCGTACCCATAGGAGCTCTCCCCCTTCTCGTCCAGCAGCCCGATCACGGTGAACGGAACCTTCTGGATCCGGACGATCTGGCCGAGCGGATCGGCCTCACCGAAGAGATTCAGCGCGGTGGTCTGCCCGAGGACCGCCACCTTGGTGGCGCCGTCGACGTCCTCGGGCCCGAGGGATCGGCCGGCGACGAGGGGCCAGTCGCGGGCCTCAAGGTAGTCCTCGGTCACGCCGTAGATGTCCGTCGACCAGTTGAGGTTGCCGAAGACGACCTGCCCTTTGCCCTTGATGGAAGGCGCGGCCACTTGCACGACCTGGATCTCGCGCGCGACGGCAGCCGCGTCGTCTTCGGTCAGGGTGTACTGGGTGCCCTGGCCGAGGCGGACGCCACTCGAGGTCACGCTGCCGGACGTGGCGACAATGAGGTTGGAGCCGAGGCTTTCGATCCGCTCGGTCACGCTCTCCTGCGCCCCGGCACCCACGCCCACCATGGCGATCACCGCGCCCACGCCGATGATGATGCCCAGCATCGTCAACGCGCTGCGGAGCTTGTTCACCCGCAGCGCGCGGAGGGCGATACGGACGCTCTCCCAGACGTTCACGCGGGAACCTCCTCCTCGAGCCGCGCCTGCACGAGCTTGGCGTCGCGCGGCGAGAAGACCGGCTCGTCGCTCACCAGGCGGCCGTCGCGGAGCGTCAGCACGCGGCTGGCATGGGCGGCGACATCCGGCTCGTGCGTGATGAGGACGATCGTGATGCCCTGGCGGTTCAGGTGCTGCAAGAGGACGAGAACCTCGACGCTGGTCCGCGTGTCGAGGTTCCCCGTCGGCTCGTCGGCCAGCAGCACCGCGGGGTCGTTGACGAGCGCGCGCGCGATCGCGACACGCTGTTGCTGTCCTCCGGAGAGCTGGCTCGGATGGTGGTGGGCCCGATCGGCGAGCCCGACCGCGGCCAGCCGCTCGTTTGCGCAGGCGCGCCGCTCTCGCGCCGGCCGCCTCGCATAGAGCAGCGGGAGCTCGACGTTTTCGAGGGCGCTCGTTCGGGGCAGGAGGTTGAACGTCTGGAACACGAACCCGATCCGGCCGTTGCGGATCCGAGCGAGCTCGGTCCGCGAGAGGCCGGCGACGTCCTGGCCGTCCAGGACGTAGCGGCCATCCGTCGGGGCGTCGAGACAGCCGAGAATGTTCATGAAGCTGGACTTCCCTGAGCCGGAGGGGCCCATGATCGCGACGAACTCGCCACGCTCGATCTCGACCGACAGGCCGCGGAGCGCGTGAACCGTGTGTGGGCCGAGCCGATATTCCTTCGTGAGTCCATGGGTGGCGATCAGGGCCATGGCTCAGCGCCCGAGCCTGGGCGCGCGGTCGCCCTTCTTCTTCCCGCCGCTGCCCGCGATGCCGACGACGATTTCCTGGCCCTCTTTGAGGTCGCCTTCGCTAACCTCGGTCACACTACCGTCAGTGAGGCCGAGCGTGAGCGCCACAGGCCGGAGCTCGCCGCCCGGGCCCAGAGCCCACACGCGCCCGGCGACGCCACCCCGCGCGTCGTCGCTCGCAGGCTGATCGTGCCGGGCGCGCCGGACGACCTGCTCGCGGCTGCTCGCGGGCGACGGCGCACCGTCACCGCGCTCAGCAGAGCGCTCCACCTTGGGCTTACTCTCCTTCGGCTTATCCTTAGGCTTGGCGTTCTTCGCCTTGGCTTCCTCGCCGGGCGGCCGGAACCGCAGGGCTGCGTTCGGAACCTTGAGGACGCTCGGCTTGTCGGCGACGATCAACTTCACATTCGCGGTCAACCCCGGCAGGAGCCTCCCATCGAGATTATCCACGGCGACGATCACCGTGTAGGTGACGACGCTCTGCACGACCTGGGCGGCCTTGCGGACCTGCACGATCCGTCCCTTGAAGGTCTCGCCCGGAAAGGCGTCCACCGTGAACTTCGCCGGCCCGTCGACCCGGACACGCCCGATGTCCGCCTCGTCGACGCTCGCCTCGACCTGCATCTTCGTCAGGTCCTTGGCGATGGTGAAGAGGGTCGGCGCCGCCAGGCTCGCCGCGACCGTTTGCCCCACGTCGACCGCCCGCGACACCACGACGCCGTCGACCGGCGCCCGGATCGTCGTGTACTCGAGGTCGAGGCGCGTCTGATGCAACGCCGCGTCCTTCTGCTCCACCTGCGCGCGGGCCGCCTGCAGCATGGCTTCGGCGACGCGGAGCTGCGCTTGGGCGGATACGATGGCGCCGGCCAGTGACTCCTCCTTGGCGCGCGCGGCGTCGAGCATGGTGACGGCGGCGTCATAGGCGGCCTGGGCCGTGTCGAGTTCGCTCTTGGGAATCAGGGCGCGCTGGAAAAGCTCCCCCTTCCGACCGAGGTCACGGTTTGTATCGGCGACCGCCACCTGGGCGCGAGCCGTCTGAGCCTTGCCCTCGGCCAGCGAGGAGCGCGCGTTCCCCACGTCCGCCCGGGCGCGCTCGACCTGGGCTTCCTGGTTGAGCACGGTGGCCCTGGCGGAGTCCACGTCGGCGCGGGCCTGTCTGACCTTCGCCTCGAAGGTCGCGGGGTCGATCCTAGCGACGACTTGGCCCTGACGCACCACGGAGTTGAAGTCGGCGTAGAGCTCCTTGATCTGGCCCGAGACCTGGGTGCCGACCTGAACCGTCGTCACAGCATTGAGGTTGCCGGTCGCCGCGACCGCCGCGACGAGGGGCCCGCGCTCGGCCCGCTCGAACCGGTACCCGGGCGTGCTCCCCTTGTCTTGCGCGTAGAGGTATCCCCAGATTCCGGCCCCGAGGGCGACGGCGACCAGGAGAAGGGACAGCGGCCGCTTCGAGGTGGTGATCATGCAATGTCCTCCGTCACGGAGCTGCGGGTCGCGAGCGCGTGGAGATCGCGGAAACCAACGAGGCGGATGTCCCTATCGAGGATCGCCTGGTGCACCCGGGGGTCGCACAGTGTCCGCAGCTCGACCTCGCGCTCCGCGGCGTCGCTCGAGCGGAGCCCCGGCTCGACATACCTGGGATGGCAGGTCAGCTCGGTCACACCCTCCCCGACCTCAGAGGCCGACCTCCTGTTGAGTCTCTGGCACTCGCTGCCGGCCGCGATCTCGGGTAGGCCATGGTGTTTGCCGGCGCGACGCAGACGGTCAGGCTCATGAGACTTCCGCCGACGCGCATCGAGCTCGCCGCGCCCAGCCGAGCCGGTCGAGGGCGTGCGCCAGCTCGGCTTCGTACAACCTCAGATTAGGGACGAAGGCGTCCGCCCAGTCGTAGGCGAATTGGTGCGTGTCCCAGTCGATTGCGGCCAGAGCGCGGAACACGGTCCCGCAGGCCGCGAGGCGCTCGACGTCTTCCTGATCGCAGTCCGGCCAGGATTCCCGCACCGCCGAAAAGTAGGTGGCGAGGTCCGGACTCGCCGAGATGCGGCCCGCCGAGGCGACCACCTGGGCCAGATCGGCGGTGGGCACGCCCAGACCGCAATCCGCCCAGTCGAAGGCGACGATCTGCGGGCCCGCCGGGGATGCCTGCACACGCAGGTTCTTGCCGTTGAAATCGCCATGTACGAGAGTCCGGGGCAGGCCGGTGGCGGCATGCTCCAGCCGATCCCAGTGCTCGTCCAGGTGGTCGAACCGTGCCAGAAGGCCATCGAGAAACGCGACATCGGCGGTCGTGAACGCGGGATTGTCGAGGTGGTCTCGGATGAGGTCTCGCGCCACGCGCATCTGCGTACGGTAGCGGCCCGGTCCGGCGTCGGGCAACTCCGTCTGGTTGGCGGCGGCGCACGCTCGAGTGTGGAGGGTCCCGAGCCACCTGGCCGCGGCCGCGCGATGCGCCGGCCGAAAGGTCTCGTACCTCTCGCCCTGGATCTCCCCGATGAAGAGCCAGAAGACGTCCTCCGTCTCCGGGTCGTCGGTCGAGTCCCCGACGGCTCCATGGTAGCGGGGCCCCGGGAGAGGCACGCGCGGGAGGATTTGCTCGTACACGGTGCGCTCGCGCAAGCCGTCGCCCCGCGGGCACCGCTTGGCGATGACGGTCGAGCCGTCGGGGCCGGCGCCATCGAGCCGGTATACCGTCCTTGGCCGGGTCTTGCCCAGCTTAGCCTTCACCCGGGCGACCCGGTGCGGCACCGGACGATCGTGTCCGAGCCGGCGCCACGCCTGGACGGCGGGATGGGCCAGGAGGTTCTCCAGACGCCTTCCGGTTGCGGCGGGCGCGCACCTTGGCGTCGGCGGGACGGGACCGGTCTCCACGAGGGCTCGCGTCGTATCCCGCACGATCCGCCCCTGCTCGATCATGAGGAGGGCGGTAGAGCCCGCGAGCGTGGTGGGGCGATGGCTGATGATGACCACGGTGCGGCCCCGCTGGAGGCGTTCCAACGCCTCCACGATCACCGCCTCGGTCTCCAGGTCGACGGCGCTCGTGGGCTCGTCCAGAATGAGTACCGGGCTGTCCTTCAGAAAGGCCCGGGCGATGGCGATGCGCTGGCGCTGGCCGCCCGAAAGCTGGACGCCGCGCTCTCCCACCTGGGTGTCATAGCCCTGGGGAAGTCGGATGATGAACTCGTGGGCGTTCGCCGCCTGGGCTGCCGCGATCAGCTCGTCTTTGGTAGCCCCGGGCTTGGCGTATCCGATGTTCTCGGCGACGCTGGTCGAGAAGAGCACCGGCTCCTGGGGCACGACGGCGAACTGACGCCGGAGATCTTCCAGTCTGAAGTCGCGGAGGTCGATGCCGTCGAGCCGGACCTCTCCCTCCGTCGGGTCGTAGAACCGCGTGAGCAGGTTGATCAGCGTGCTCTTGCCGGCCCCGGACGCGCCCGCAATCCCGAGACGCGTGCCGAGTCCGATGTCGAAGGAGATGTCGTGCAGGACCGGACGATCATCGCCGTAGGCGAACGAGACATTGCAAAAGGCGATGGCGCCGCCGGCGCGCGCGAGCGCCCGGGTGTCCGCTCGCTCTTCGACATCCGGTGGCTCGTCGAGCAAGGCGAAGGCGCGCTCGGCGCTGGCCAGATGGAGCTGCAGGCTCGCGGCCTTCTGGCCGATGGTCCTGAGCGGAAGATAGAGCTGGGCGAGGTAGCCCATCACCACGAGTAGCTCGCCCAGGGTGAGCGCGCCGGACCGAACGTGGCCGATCCCGACCAGGAGCACCGCCGCTGTGCCGACGGCCGTGGTCAGCCCGACCAGCAGCTGGTAGCTGCCCTCGAGGCCCGCCACGCGCATCCGTGCCCGCACGCCGTCCCCGGAGCGGCGGAGAAAGCGCTGCTCTTCCCGCGTCTCCTGACCGAACGCCTTGACGATCCGCAGCGCGCCCAAGACCTCTTGCACGATCGACTGAGCGGCGCTCTCGAGCTTCTTCACCTCCCGCCACTGGCGGCGCAGGCGTCGGCGAAACACGCGCGCGATCACGACAGGGCCCGGCGAGACAGCGAGGGCGATCATGGCCAGTGACCAGTCGATCCGGGCCATGACGTAGACCATCGCGACGAACGTGACCGTGGCGGAGACGAAGGGGATGAGGCCCTCCGTGAGGACGTGCTGGATCGCCTGGGCGTCGCGCTGGATCCGGTACGTCGAGTCCGTCGTGCCTCGAGTGTCGTGGTAGGCGAGGGACACACGCTGGACGTGGCGAAAGAGCCGGGCCCGGAAGTCCAGGACCAGCCTCTCCTGGACCCACGCCCGTAGCAGCGTGCTCACCAGTCCCTGGAGCTGGCTGAGTAGCGCGACGGCCAGCACGAGCCCCACCGCCAGGGCCAGCAGGCCGCCCGCGGAGCGCGCGATCCCCTCCGGCACTGACGGGGCGATGAACCGTGGGAGCGGCTGCGAGCCGATCACGCTGTCCACCGCGATCTTGAGCGGGAGCGGTGTCAGCAACGAGAGAGGACTGGCCAGCAGGCTGAGCAAGAACAGAGCGCCGACGTGCGGCCAGTAGGGCCGCGCTTGTCCGAGTAGCCGCCGGAGCAGGACGACGTCGGTGTAACCGGCCATGATGCTCAGGCGCCTCCTGTCCGCAGCTGCCCGACGGTCCGGGCGATGAGGGCGGCGGCGCCGGCACATTCGATGACCACGCAGAGCGCCATCGCGAGGGTGACTGCCGCGAGGATCGTCCCGGCGACCCATGCCCCGGATGCGGCGGCGCCGCCGGCGAGGGCCGCCAAGAGGGCGGTGAGGAGGATCCCACCGCGAGAGCTACGCGGCCACCAGCGGAAGCGGAGGAACTGCCTGCCCGCGCCGTGATCCTCGGCGGCCATGAGCAGCCGGGCCGAGCCGAACGGCCCACCACAAACCTCCAGGTCCCAGCGGTCGTAGTCGCCTCCGCACCGAACTGCGGCGCCGGCGGCCTTGAGGTCCGCTTCGATACGCCGGAGTCTCTGGTCGGGATCCTCCCAGCGTTCGCTCCAGAGGTTAGAAGTGCGCGGCCAGGGCGGCGCCAGCCTTGGCCCTCCCCGGCTCCGCCAGGGCGCCAGTCCGCTTTTCAGCCGGCCACGCAGGCGCGCCAGCGGCTGGAGCAGGTGGAGCGCCGCCGTCAGCAGCAGCCGCTTCAGCCGGGCCGAACTGCGGGGCGGTACGCCGTTGAACGATGCGCGGGCCGCGTTCAGAGAGGCCTGCGCGAGCGGCGGTAAGACGATGCCGACGAGCAGCGGCAGCAAGAGCCTGAGCGGGCTCCAGGCCATGCTCAACGTCGCCAGTCCCATCACGACCGCGATCACCAGATACCATTCGGGCATTTGCGGCAGCGAGCCGAGCAGGCTCGGGGCAGGCTCGTAGAGAGACTGATACGGCGCGACGCCCCAGATGCCATGATAGACGCGCGTCCGGCGCCACCGGAGCGCGTGCGTCAGCCCGTTGCCATAGATGCGGCCGGCCCAGCGCGCGTGCCCGGAACCGTTGTATTTCTTGGGCCACTTCCGTTCGAGCATCGCCTCCGCGCGGCCGTACCCGATCTGCTGTTTCCAGTAGGTGCGCACCGAGTTCCGGCGGTGGTGCCAGACCATAGCGGCGGCGCTGAAGCCCAGCGTCCAGCCTCGTTCCTCGAGCCGCCAGCAGATGTCCACGTCGTCGCCAGCAGTGCGGAACTGCGGGTCGAACCCTCCGATCGCCTCCAGACGAGCTTTGCGGAACGCCATGTTACAGCCCGGAAGGTGCTCCGCCTCACGGTCGCTCAGAAGGACGTGGACAGGCCCGCCCGGCGCGCGCGCGATGCACTCTGCGATCGGCCCATCGCCCGGCGGAGCGACGTTCGGACCACCCACCGCGGCGTGCGACGTGGAGAGGAACGTGGCCGCGAGATAGGCGAGCCAGTGCGGGTCGGGGTAGGCGTCGTCGTCGATGTAGGCGACGATTTCGCCCGTCGCCTCTCCGAGGCCCGTGTTGCGCGCGCTGGAAAGGCCGCGGTTCTCGGTCTGGATCAGCCGGCAGTGGTACTCGCGCGCGATGGCCGCGGTCGCGTCGGTTGATCCGTCGTCCACCACGATGACCTCGTAGTCGGGGTACGCGAGTCGCTTCAATCCCTCGAAGCAGTCACGGATGGTGCGGGCGCCGTTGTACGTGCACACGACCACCGAGATTCGTGGCCATGGAAGGCTCGGCGGGAACGGCACATCGGCGAACGCCTCTCGTACCGCGTTCAGGGCGGGCTTGGGCGACCGGTCGGCACGCGTGAGGCCGAAGCCCCAGTCCTCGACGTCGTGGCCCTGCCGATACCACTCGTCGGTCCAGGAGAACACGACCACGCCGGCGCATCCCGCCGCGAACGCGCCCCGAACCTGCCAGTCGAGCGACCGCGCCTGAGCGCCATCGCCGTTGCGCAGACCGTCGAGCCCGAGCTCGCTCATGACGAGCGGCCGCTCCCCGGCGATATTCTGCAGGCGCCCGAGGTACGCCTCGAGCCGCTCCGGCGACTCGAGGTAGACGTTGAAGCACACGAGGTCGAGGAACGGAAGGTGGAGGTACTCCGTCGTGGGGTAGTTCACGTAGGTCACGAGCCCGTCCGGGTCTTCCTCTTTGACCGCCCGGTACAGCCGCTTGAGGTAGCGCTCGATCGCTCGGCGGCCGAGCCAGCGCGCCATCAGGGCCGGGATCTCGTTGCCGAGGGCGTAACAGAGCAGCGCCGGGTGGCCCGCGCACTCTCGGACCTTCGCGCGCACCAGCGCCTCGATCTCGGACACGGTCTTCTTCCGATCGATGAGGAAGCCCAGATATTGCTCGGCGGACAACCCCACCATGACGCGGAGGCCGTGCCGCTGGGCCGCGTCGAGGAGGGCACGGGGGGGCGTCGTGTGCGGAATGCGGACGGTGTTGATCCCGTTCGCCGCCATCTGAGCGAAGTCCCGCTCGATGACATCCGGATCGTGGTACTCCCGACCGGTCGCATCGGGGTGAAACGCCCCGTAGCTCACGCCGCGAACGTAGAACTTCTCGTCGCCGGTGAAGATGAATTTGCCGCGCACGTGCGGCCGGGCGAGCGTGGGGAGCCGGGTCGGCCCGTTCTCGCGGGAGATGCTCGGGGTGATCGCCGGGGCGATCGGGGCATCCGTCGTGGTCGCGCTGGCTGGAGGGGCGATCGCCACGTCGGCCGCCTACGCCGGCACCCGGAAATTTTGCGCGGGCGTCGTGCACGCGAACCACTCGAGCGTCCGCCGCAGTCCATCCGGCAGGGACACGGTCGGAGTCCATCCGAGCCCGGCCTGGGCCTTCCGAATGTCCGGCCGCCGGCGCGCTGGATCGTCCTGAGGCAGGGGGAGGTGGACGAGGCCGGGCGTGGTCCCGACGAGCGAGGCGACGGTTTCGGCCAGCTCGAGCAGGGTGACCTC
>Ga0137404_10001281_pt1 | contig 16452 bp, 9 predicted proteins | sample CZOMad2_1_16fung_FD_108285 | JGI IMG/M metagenome (GOLD analysis project Ga0137404, IMG submission 108285) | Vadose zone soil fungal communities from Angelo Coast Range Reserve, California, USA - CZOMad2_1_16fungal (Illumina Assembly) | ecosystem: Environmental > Terrestrial > Soil > Vadose zone...
CAGTAACTGGGTTCGTTCATTCCTTTCCATTCCTATACTGCATCAGCCGGGCACGCAATTCCTCTACAATTCTCTGGGGGTTTATATTTTGTCCGCGATCGTACAGAAGGCCACCGGGCAGAGAGTCGTGGATTATCTTACGCCGCGATTGTTCCAGCCCCTGGGTATCGAAGGCGCGGACTGGGAAGTAAGCCCGCAGCAGATCGATGCGGGCGGCTGGGGGTTACGGCTAAAGACGGAGGACCTGGCCAAGGTCGGGCAATTATATCTTCAGAAAGGCAGCTGGAATGGTCGTCAGCTCCTTCCGGCTAAATGGGTGGATGAAGCGGCCTCCACCAGCATCATGCAGCGTCCGGACTTCCGGCCGAATACCCCGAAGGATTCCAGTGACTGGCTGCAGGGCTATGGCTACCTGTTCTGGCGCTGCCGCAAAAAAAATATCTACCGGGCGGACGGGGCCTTTGGTCAGTATATCATCATCATGCCCGACCAGGACGCCGTGGTCGCCATCACGTCCGAGACGGCAGATATGCAGGACGAGCTGAACCTGGTGTGGAACTATCTCCTGCCCGCCATACAAAAAGACCCACTGCCGGCCGACCCGCAGGGCCTGACCAATTTAAAACAAAAGCTTTCTTCCCTTGCCCTCGCCATTCCTGCAAAGACCCCGGAAGCGCCGATCGCGGCAAGCATTTCCGGCAAAATATTTTCGACAGATCCTTACGCGGCACGAGTGTCCGCTACATCGCAGGTTGCTGCGACCCCATCCGGAGGTACGCAGAGCCCAACGGCAACTTTAGCCGCTGCTGTTGCCAGGCTTCGATCATTGTCTTTTTCTTTTAACGATGGGAATGGTAATGGGGGGGGATCGGGCGAACGGCGTTGCCTGCTGACAGTGACTACCGATACCGGAGTGTACCGCCTGGCTTTCGGTCAGGACAGATGGGAAAAGGGATCGACCAATATGCTCTGTCCCAGCCTGGCCGGACGGGCCAGGGCTTCGATGATCGCGCTTTCACCTTTCCAGGTCGCCGGCACCTATCACTGGAAGGACGACAATACCCTGGAGCTGGTGTTCCGGTATATAGAAAGCCCGCATACCGAGATGATGACCTGCCAGTTCGATCAGCGCAAGCTGACTGCGATCATCCGTAACAGCTTCGAAGGGAATAATAAGGGCACGGTGTGGGAAGGCGAGATCAGGTAACTTTGCATCATAAATGACTGATCATGAAAATTCTTCTCATCCTTCTCATGCTGGTCATGACTGCGGGGACAGCATGCTGTCAGACAACGGTGCTGCACGATGTAACGGTTATCGACGGCACGGGCACAGCCGGCAAGACGCACCAGAACGTTCTGATCTCCGGTGACCGCATCCTGGTCATAACTTCTGTAGATACGGCAATACCCAATGGCGCAATCGTCATTGCCCTGGAAGGCAAGATCCTGATGCCGCTGATCGTCGATTGCCATGCGCACCTTGGCCTGTTGAAGGATACCGCCACAGCCGCTGCGAATTATACACCGGAAAATATAGGTCGTCACCTCCTCCGCTTGCAGGACTATGGGGTAGGGGCCGTCCTTTCCATGGGCACCGACCACCTCGAAATTTTCGGGATGCGTGAGGCATCTCATGCGGGAAATATTCCGGGCGCCACCATATATACGGCAGGACTGGGCTTTGGAGTAAAGAATGGCGCGCCTCCGGGCAGCGCCGGAATGGATAAGGTCTATCGGCCAACGACCCCGGCGGAGGCCCGAGAAGAGATGAGGGAAATAGCCGCCCGCAAGCCGGACGTCATAAAGATATGGGTGGATGATTTCCTCGGAAGGATGCCCAAAATGAAGCCAGAGATCTACCAGGCCCTGATCGATGAAGCGCACCGGCAGGGTGTCCGGGTGGCCTCCCATCTTTTTTATGCGGAGGATGCCCGCAGCCTGGTCAACAGCGGGCTCGATATCATGGCGCATAGCATACGTGACCGCGTGATCGACGATGCCCTGCTCGGTGAGATGAAGAGACATCATATCGTTTATATTCCCACCTTATCCCTCGATGAATTCGCGTTCAGCTATGAGGGGTCACCTGCCTGGATCAGGGATCCGTTCTTCAGGGCAGCCCTGGAACCGGGAGTCTATGAAATGATCAGCAGCCCGGCCTATAAGAACAGGGTGAGGAATAATCCCGCCACCGCAAAGGAAATAGCCGCGCTGAGCGCGGCGCTGAAGAACCTTAAAAAAATCTACGAGGCCGGCATCACGATCGCCCTGGGAACGGATGCGGGCGCACAGCCCATCCGCGTCATGGGATTTTCAGAACATATGGAAATGGAGCTGATGGTGCGGGCGGGCATCCCGCCCTTGCAGGTCATTAAGATCGCTACTTCCAATGGCGCCACCCTGTTGAGGGCCGACAAAGATATCGGTACCCTCGAGCCGGGCAAGCTGGCGGATTTTATCGTGCTCGACAAGGACCCCGGAGTCAGTATCCTGAATACCCGCAGCATCAGGCAGGTCTGGAAGAATGGCGTAAAGGTCAGCGATGGACCGATCCCTGCCCAGTAAATGGCTGCATCCAGCGGTGCGGCCCGGATCGCGCGGGCTTTCCTATGGACTCAATAACTTATACAACATCGTCAGGTATTGATCGGTGGTCTGCGCCCCGCCCTGGCCGAGATTCTCATATTTAGAAAAAACTTTTTCCTGCTGCAACTGCGCCAGCGGCTTACCGGAACGGATAGCCGCACTGACAATGGTCGTAGTCTCTTTGAGCATGGCCACATAGTTCTGCAGATCGGTCTTTGTGGCCAGGTCGCCATGACCGGGAATGACCCTGACGCCATCCGGCAGATCGGACAGCACTTTTTCCAGGTTGCCGATCATTTGTAAAATATCGCCTCCGCCTTCTTTATACACGGCGGGGAACATCCCGTTGAAATAAGTATCTCCCATATGGATCACACCGGATCTTGGGAAATATACAAACACATCATTATCGGTATGTCCATTGGGCAGATGGAAGAGACGGATGTCCTCCCCGTTGAAGGGAATGGTCATTTTTTCGCTGAATACCAGGTGGGGAAAGGCATCGGGAGTGGCCCAGCCCGGCTTGGTCTCGAATCTCTTCAGGAGATTTTCCTGCGCGATGATGACCGATGAATGGGAGAGCATCGTATTGCCCTGGATATGGTCCGCATGAAAATGCGTATTGATGACGAAGCGTACTGGGGCCGTTGATCTTTTCTTCAGTTCCTCCAATACCAGCGGCGTCGTTGCCTTATACATATCGTCGACCAGAAGTATGCCATCGGGCCCGATGGAGGCCGCGACATTCCCCCCGCCAAAGCCGTTCACGCAATCCAGCATATAGACCACCCCTCCGGCAAGAGTGGAACGTACGCTCAGTTTGGCCGAATCGGTGGACTGGCCGCTACAGTATGTGCTGAGCAATAGGATCAGGCTGATCAGGCTACCGAAAAAAACCACTACCGCAAGATAGAAAGACTTTTTCTTCATGTATTTATCGTTTATGGTTTAATGACCACGACCTCGTTCAGTTGTTCGGCGCCTTTCGAACGGAGGGTTACCGTGTACGTAACCGCGTCATCCACCACCACTTCTCTGCGGATATATCCGGCAGCGGAGATGATCAGGGTCGTTCCTTTGGGAATATTCTTAAGATTGAAGGCGCCGTCGTTGTCGGCCGTTGTGCCAGTCATCTTTCCTTTGAAGGTGAGGGAAGCGAAGGGGACGGGATCGCCTTTTTCGCCCCGGACCACTCCTGTGATGTTCTTGTTCTGGGCCCATGTCGCCAGTACAAAAGACAGCGACATTGCCAGCAGCAGCAATTTTCTCATGTGATTAGTATTTAGAATGGAATAACGGTTCTTAACAATAAATTATGGGTGCAATGATAGAGTGGCTGCTGCACAGATCAATTGTGGCAAAACAAAAACCCCCGCGATTGGGGGAGATAAAAAAGAAAAATCCCCCTGTTCGGGGGATGAGCGCCTGATGCAGTACGCAGGATATATGTGACTCAAGGATTACCTGCGCGGATCTGAGCCCGCGCACAGAACTCAGATAAACTTTTTTTCTTTCGCGGCCTTGATGGCGTCGGCCTTTGAATTTACGTTCAGCTTCGCATAGATATTCTTGATATGCGATTTCACGGTCTCGGCATCGATGAATAATTCGCTGGCGACCCGGGTGCCGCTCTTCCCGTTGGCGATATGCTCCAGGATCTCCGTCTCGCGCCTGGACAGGGGAGTATCCTTATTTTTCTGAAAGGAACTGATCACGAGCCTCGCCACATTGGGGCTCATCGGCCCGCCGCCTCTCATCACTTCCCGGATGGCCTCGATGGTCTTTTGGGTAGGAGAATTTTTAGTGAGGTATCCCGATGCGCCCTGGGTAAGGGCCCTGAAGATCATATCCGGGTCTTCATAGACGGTCAGCATGATAATATAGGAATGCGGGCTCTTCTGCCTGAGCTCGCCGATGGCGTCGATGCCGCTGATCCCGGAGAGCGAGATGTCGAGAAGGATCACATCAGGCGCGTCCTGCGCGATATGCTTGCAGGCGGATTCCGCCGAGGAATAGCTGCTGACCACCCTGAACTCGGCCTGGTTATTGAGCAGATAGGCATACCCGTTACGGATGGTCTCGTCGTCCTCGATCAGTACGATCCGGGTGGCTGTCGGATCCCCCGCTTTTTCAGCTGGCGAAAAGGTCTTCATATACTTATTTTTTATGCCCATGGAGGGCGTTATGTTCCTGCGATACTATGTCCCGGCCCGGGGCAAGTGAACAGGAGGACCAGGCTGGTGCCTTTTCCGTTCTCCGATTGCAATTCCAGATCCGCGCCCAGGTAGCCGGCCCGTTGCCTGATATTGATGAGGCCGTTCCCGTTAGTGCTGATCCGCTGATTCAACCCCTTCCCGTTATCGGTGATGGTCATCCGCACCGTGCTCATGCCGATAAGCGTTGCTTCCGTCCTTACCTTACTGCACTGCGAATGCTTGAGGATATTGGTAAAGGCTTCCTTGCAGATCATGATGATATTCCGGGCATAATCCATCGGCAGGAAGAAATGTTTGAATTCCTCGCTGACCGTGACGGCCTCGAACTCGATGTCGGTATCTATGAACAGGTCTACGCCAAGATGATTGATATGATTCAATAAGAATCGAAGGTTGTCGTTGTCGGGGTTCAGCGACCAGATGATATCCTTCGTTCCCTGGTGCAGCCAGGTGACATTTTCCTGGATCTTCTGGGCGAGCACCTGCGCCTCCTCGTTAGCCGGAAGCTTTGACTTCAGGATATCGCTCAGCACGGTGATCCGGGCCAGTTTGTTGCCCATTTCATCGTGAAAATCCTGGGCCGTCTTCTTCCTGATCTTCCGTTGCTCTTCTGCGCGCAGGGCCTCGATCAGTTTTTTTTGCCTGTCCAGGCTATTTTTCCGGATGGTATAGACCAGCAGTATGATCCCCGATGCGGCGAGGATCAGCAGTAGCTTGAACCAGGCCGTCTGATAGAACGCCGGATCGATCGAAAAAGGATAGCTAAGGATCTCGCCCAGTTGCCTGCCCCCTTCGTCGGTGGCCTTCACCTTCAGCAGGTACTTACCCGGCGGCAGGGAAGGGTAGACCACAAAATCCGAGCGGTCGGGCACGGAGAAATTATTCTCCAGGCCCTGTAAATAATAGCTGTAGCGGATATTGCCGTGGGAATAGCTTATGGCACGGAATTCAAAGGTGATATGATTCTTATCGGCAGGCAGGACAAGGTCCTGCGGAAGGGCTGCCAGGGTAGAATCCCAGATCTTCACCGACTTCAATGCGAGCTTCGGCGGGATGAAATTTTCCAGATCCTCCTCCGGATGATAGCAATAAAGCCCCTTTGCCGTGCCGAACCAGAGTGTCCCATCCGGTAATTCCGTTACGGCGCCCGAGTTGCATTCCATTCCTTTGAAGCCCTGTTCCTTAGCATAATTGCGGATGGTGACCGTGCCAAAATCATTGTCCGAGACGAGCCGGCTGACTCCCTTGCCGGTGCCAGCCCAAAGTTGATGTTTGCTGTCCAGCAGCAGGCAATAGATGATATCGGAGCCCAGGCCTGCCGCGGTATTGATCTGTCCAAAACGACCCGTCGTCTTATCCCATGTAAAGATCCCGCCCCCGACTGTGCCGATGAAGATCTTATCCTTCCATTTTACAAATGCCGTGATCGTCGTCCGCCTGAGGTCTTCGGGGAAGGGGAAATTCAACTTTACGGTATCTTTCAGCAATACCAGTCCTTGCTGGGCAATGAGCAGGGAATCTTTTCCTACCGGGATGAAATTGGTGAAGTAATCCCTGGGCCCGAAACTTTTAAAGGGGCCGCCGTTCTCGGATACGATGAGCCCCTCGACCGTGCTGGCAATAAGCTTGTTCCCATCTTCGTGCATCTCGGTCACCAGGCTCTTGCTGAAAGGAGTGGTTATCAGGACCCCCTTTTCATATTTCCAGAGACCGCCGCCGCTGGTTTCGATCCAGGCCGTTCCATGGGAGTCGACGAAGGCGCCGAAGAACTCATAATCCTGCAATATGGTATTCCTGAATGGGAATTTCTTCGTAGTCCCATTATAGATACAGAAGTCATACCCGGTGTTGCCAAAGAAAAGATTGCCCTGGGGATCGCTCCTGGCGATCAGCACCTTGCTCATGGCCGCATTCCCCACATTATTGAAGGCGGTAAAGATCCCACCTCCGTACTTCACCAGCCCATCGCCGTCCGTTCCGAACCAGATATTACCTTCCACATCCGTGAGGATATCGGTGATCCTGTAGTTCGAAAAACCATTGGTATAATCGAAGTGCATGAACGATCCGTCCGGCCTGACCCTATAGACGCCATCATTGCCTCCCACCCAAAAATTGCCGGATCGGTCTTCTGCCAGGACGCTCAGCATGATGCGCTTATTCTTCAGGGTAAAATAAGTTTGCATTCCGGGAGAGCCGGGACGTTTGACCAGCAGTTCGTTCTGGGTGAGTACCCAGACATTTTCGGCGCTGTCGATATAGACATTGTAGATCCTTGCGGTCGAATCGGGCAAATGGAGGGTTACGAAGGGTTGCCAGGAGCCGGAATGGTATTTATATAAGGTCTTGTATAGCGCCATGACATAGACGTTCTTATTCTTTCCTTTGAACAGGGAAAAAAAAGTCTGTCTGGGAAAACCTTCCGTCTTGACGAATTTATTATCGCGGAAGGAATAGAGCACCCCATTGATCTGGCACCAGAGGATATTATCCTCGGTGACGCCAAGCCTTGCCCTGCCGCCTTTTACGGTGACTGGCAAGGGGTAAGTGGATATTTTATTTCCTTCGATCAGGTTGAGGTTGGAATTGGAGATAGCCCAGGCCCGCTGCTGGTGATCGAGTACGAAATTGATCGTGTAATTAGCGGCAAGGCCTTCGGAGATCGTGTAGTTGTAGAATGTTTTTCCATCCCAGCGCGAAATGCCGCCCAGGGTAGACATCCATAGTTGCCTGTCTTCCGACTGCAGCAGGCCGTAGATCTGCGACTGCGGCAGGCCATCCTCCGTCGTGTAGGTAATGAAATTATACCGCTGCGTGAATGCCTTCGAACCGATCACCGTGCAAGCAAGAAGGAATATGGCGATCTTTCGTAAACGCATTAAAAATAGTTATCCTGTAAAAATAACTCTTCCCTTTCATTACCTTGAACGATCTGCCCTGGCTGGCTGATTTTCCCCCAATTTGGGGGATACCGCCTGCCGCCTTTTCCCGGATGGGGCCAACCGTACAGCAGTTGTACCGTATCCGAACAGTTAAAAGGTTAACGAGGGTGTTAAAATGTTGATTCATAGCCTGCTGCGCACCTGGCATTTTTTTCGCACGCTATGGCAAACCAAACCCTTTGGTATGTTTAAAAACTATTTCAAGACGGCCTGGCGCAACCTGTTAAGGAACAAAGTCTATAGCGGGCTGAATATCCTGGGGCTCGCAATAGGCATGGGTGTCGCGTTGCTGATCGGGCTTTGGGTGATGGGCCAACTTTCGTTCGATCGTTTTTTGCCCGGCTACGAGCGTGCCTACCAGGTACGGTTCAATACCAGCGATAAGGGAGCGATCCGCACACAGCCCGAGGTCTGCATACCCCTGGCGGATGCGCTGAAAAAGGACGTTCCGGGGATCGCCCATGTGGCGCCTGCTTTCGGCCCTGTCAGCAATGCGCTGACGATAGGAGATAAACGGATCGTCCTGGATGGGATCATCGGCGGGGAGGAGTTCTTCCAGATCTTTCAGTGCCCTTTCCTGGAAGGCGATCCCGCCAAGGCTCTGGAGGAACCTTCTTCCATCGTGCTGACGCAGTCTACTGCCCGGGCCCTGTTTGGCAACGCGGACGCCATGAATAAGATCGTTCTTTCCTATGGCAACACCCCCCTGAAAGTAACGGGCATCATCCAGGACCTGCCCCGTAATTCGAGCCTGCAATTTGGTTTTGTCACTCCGTTCAGCTTCTTTGCCGCCGATGGCTGGGTAAAAGCTGCCAAGACCAACTGGAATCATACTTTCTTCCTGATGTATATGGGCCTGCAACCCCATGCCGATTTCGACAGGGTCGCGGCACAATCGAAGATGCTGGTACAGAAATATGCGCCGTCCACTTACCGGGTCTTTCAGCAGCAGGTGTTCTTCCAGCCTTTACGCGACTGGCATTTGTATACGGAGTTCAAGAACGGCCGTGCCGTAGGCGGTCTGATCGATTATGTCCGGCTGTTCAGCATCATCGGTATCCTGGTCCTGCTGATCGCCTGTATCAACTTTATGAACCTGTCTACCGCCCGCAGCGAGAAAAGAGCGCGGGAAGTGGGCGTACGAAAGGTGATCGGATCGTCGAGACGGGGATTGATCCTGCAGTTCCTGGTAGAGTCACTGGTGATCACCTTCCTGGCCTTTTTGTTATCGTTGTCGCTGGTACAGTTGGCATTGCCGGCTTTTAATGGTTTGACGCACGAGTTTCTCCGGATCCCCTATGCCGATGGCTCTTTTTGGGGCGTCATGATGGGCTATGTACTCCTGACAGGACTGCTTGCCGGTAGCCGCCCGGCTTTTTACCTTTCTTCCTTCCAGCCGGTGAAGGTGCTGAAGGGGGCTATGCAGGTGGGCCGGTCGGCTACCCTGCCCCGTAAGGTGCTGGTGGTTCTGCAGTTCAGCTGTTCCATCGCCCTGATCATCAGCACCATCCTTATCTACCAGCAGGTTCAATATGCCCGGAGCCGGCCGAGGGGCTATGATGCCAACCGCTTGCTGGTGACGGCTGCAGGAGGAGACTACCGGGCATTGAAGCAGGAAGTGCTGGCTACCGGTGTCGTGACCAGCATGACCAGGAGCCTGAGCCCGCCTACGGATGTCTATTCCCATAATACGATCGATGACTGGTCGGGCCGGTTGCCGAATGAGCCGCTGACGGTGGCGATGCAGGCGCTGGCGGATTCCAGCTATTTCAAAACGCTGGGTATGCAATTCGTATCCGGCAGGAATTTCACCGACCATTTTGCGGTGGACTCGACCGATGTGATCCTGAACGAGGCCGCGGTCAAACGTATGCGTTTGGAGAAGCCGCTTAACCAGGTCATCCGCTGGTCTCTTTCCAATGCGCCCAATCGCCTGCGGGTGATCGGCGTGGTACGTGATGCTCTGACGAATGCCCCTTTTGCTGCCGCCGAGCCCACCGTCTTTGTTTACCAGCCAGAATGGACCTTTAATTTTACGTATCGCTTGTCGCCCACCGTCGGTACGCAGGCGGCCGTTGCCCGGCTGAAACCGGTTTTCGAAAAATATAATCACGCGATCCCGTTCGATTATCATTTCGTGGACGAAAGTTATGCCACGAGGTTCGGCCTTGAAACGCTGATCGGTAAGCTGGCGGGTCTTTTCGCGGCTCTTGCGATCTTCATCTCCTGCCTTGGACTTTTTGGTCTGGCCGCATATGTGGCCGAGCAACGCACGAAGGAGATCGGCATCCGCAAGGTGTTGGGGGCTTCAGTGCCGCAAGTCTGGTTGCTGCTGTCGAAAGATTTTATTCTTTTGGTGCTGATCAGCTGCCTGATCGCTAGTCCTGTTTCTTATTACTGTCTGCATAGCTGGCTGCAGGGCTATTATTACCGCATCAGTATCGGGCCGGGCGTATTCATCGCCTCTGCGGTGCTGGCCGTTGTGATCACTATCTTTACGATCAGCTTCCAGGCGATCCGGACAGCCCTGATGAATCCTGTGAAGAGCCTGAGATCGGAATAACCGCCCGTATTGGCTAACCCTTCCAAGATCGGTCGTACCCACGTGCGCCCTCTGAACCCTCTGAACGGAATGACCCGGGCCCGCCGTCATTGCATCAACATTAAATTCCGCATATGTTTGTAAACTATTTTAGGATCGCCTTTCGCAACCTGGTAAAGAACAAGGTACATTCCATCATTAATATCGTTGGTTTATCCGTGGGCATGGCCGTCGCCATGCTGATCGGGCTGTGGATATGGGACGAGCTCTCCTTCAACAAATACCATCAACACTACGACCGCATCGCTCAGGTGATGCAATCCCAGACCTTCAATGGAGAGAAGGGCACGGGCAAAGCCACGCCCATACCGCTTGGAACCGAACTGCGCCAGAGTTATGGAAACGATTTTAAATACGTGGTGAGGTCTTCCTGGACCTGGGAGCATATCCTGGCGATGGGGGATAAGAAGTTGTTGCAGCGGGGCTACTACATGGAACCCGACGCGCCGGCACTGCTAAGCCTGAAAATGGTACGGGGCACGGGAGCGGGACTGAAAGATCCTTCTTCCATCCTGCTCAATGCTTCTCTTGCCAAGGCGCTGTTCGGTGATGCCGATCCCATGGGCCAAACGGTGAAACTGGATAACAGCGGGGAAATGAAAGTTACCGGAGTATATGAAGATCTGCCCCCCAATACAAATTTTAAAGATCTTTCCTTCATTGCGCCATGGGATTATTATGCCGCCGCCCCGGACATGCAAAGGGCAAAGAATGACTGGGGCAATAATTCCTTCCAGCTCTTTGTCATGCTGGCGGATAAGGCGGATATGGCCACGGTTTCGGCCAGGATAAAAAATGCCAAGCTGAATAAGGTGGGCAAGGAAGACGCCAGGTACAAGCCTGAGATTTTCCTTCAACCTATGAGCAATTGGCATCTGTATTCGGAGTTTAAGAACGGCGTGAATGTGGGAGGCAGGATCCGGTATGTCTGGCTCTTCGGCATCATCGGCTCCTTCGTATTGCTGCTGGCCTGCATCAATTTTATGAACCTGAGCACGGCCCGCTCCGAAAAGCGGGCGAAGGAAGTGGGCATCCGCAAGACGATCGGTTCCCTGCGCATCCAGTTGATCGGCCAGTTCTTCAGTGAATCCCTACTGATCGCCCTGCTGGCCTTTGTATTTTCGCTGGTGCTGGTGGAGCTTTCCCTTCCATTTTTCAATGGGGTCGCCGACAAACAAATGACCATCTTATGGAACAACCCCCTATTCTGGTTGATGGGTATCGGGTTCAGCCTGATCACCGGGCTTGTCGCCGGCAGCTATCCCGCTATCTATCTTTCCTCTTTTCAGCCGATAAAGGTTTTGAAAGGTACGTTCAGGGCAGGACCCCTGGCTGCTATTCCCCGCAGGGTGCTGGTCGTGCTGCAGTTTACAGTCTCCATGGTGATGATCATCGGCACCCTCATCGTCTTCCGCCAGGTAGAATTCGCCAGGGATAGGCCCATCGGCTACAGCCGGGATGGGTTATTGATGATCCCTGAGGCTACGGCTGACCTTCACAATCATTTGTATGCTTTCCGGGAAGACCTGCTGAAGACCGGCGCCATAGCAGAAATAGCAGAATCGAGCAGCCCCATGACCGAGGTGGAGAATAATACCAGCGGCATGGACTGGAAGGGAAAAGATCCCAATATGACGGATGATTTTGCGACCATCGGGGTGACGACCGAATATGGAAGAACGGTAGGCTGGCAATTCAAGGAAGGCCGGGATTTCTCGAAAATATTCGCAACCGATTCGTCCGGCGTGGTCCTGAACGAAGCCGCGGTAAAATACATGAGCTTAAAAAACCCTGTCGGCGAGACCCTTAAATGGTGGAAAAATTTCAAGATCATCGGCGTCATCCATGATATGGTGATGCAATCCCCCTATGAACCCGTTAAACAATCGATCTTTTATATCGACAATCGCCCCGGCGATTATATTATGGCTAAGATCAATCCAAATACCAGCGCGACGGAAGCATTGAATAAGATCGGGGTTATATCCAAAAAATATGCTCCCTCCGCGCCGTTCACTTACAAATTCGCGGATGAGGAATACAATAAGAAATTTGACGGCGAGGTACGCATCGGTAAACTGGCCAGCTTCTTCGCCATCCTGGCCATTTTCATCAGTTGCGTGGGCCTTTTTGGCATGGCCTCGTTCACGGCGGAACAGCGTGTTAAAGAAATAGGGCTGAGAAAAGTATTAGGGGCATCGGTATTCAATTTGTGGCGTTTGTTATCGAAGGAATTTGTCCTGCTGGTAACCCTTTCCATACTCATTGCCATTCCGGTGGCCTGGTATTTCATGGGCAAGTGGCTGCAAAATTATCAGTACCGTTCCGGGATCTCCTGGTGGGTCTTTGCCGCATCCGGCCTTGGCGCAATGGCTATTACCTTGCTCACCGTGAGCTTCCAGGCCATCCGGGCAGCCCTGAGGAATCCAGTGAGCTGCCTCAGAACGGAATAAAGATTTGCAAAAAAGTACGATCGTTTTTTTACTTTTAAGAGGCCCCATCATTCGCCACAAAGATCGTTTCAGGCCAGGTTACGGATACCGTTGGATATGATTTGAATAAATTGTCAACATCGGGTGATATAGTCCAATTCACTCAACTACTGCAATTCGGTGGTGCCTTGTATCTTAAAAACAAACATCTTACCATTTCTTCCAAGGATGGTGTGGATAATAGATCTAACTTTCAATTTTTCTTAGCCACAATATAAAGATTCAGATCTGTCTCTATTTTAGCGCTCTTGTCCCCGATATGCCGGTTGCGCTTGTCCTCGAAGCTCAGGTTGCCGGCCTTATCCTTATCCATGGTAAACTCGCTGTCCTTTACCAGGCAGGCCCTCAGCGTCCTTTCCGCCTTGTGTATGGGGAAATCCATCTTTTTGATATAGGGGAAAAGATCGCCCCCTACCAATAAAAAGATAAACATGTTCTTTACCGCCGGAGTAAAATCCCAGATCGCTTCGTTGATGAATAGCTTTATTTTATTATTATCCGGATCATATTCGGCATCCACGGGGATATAGAAGCTAGCAGGCGTTACGAGGGTCCTCGCCGCCGCTCCGAAGCCGAATTTGTCTGCCGTGCTCGATACGAAAGGGAAAGTGGCCGGCTTCAGCACTTTCAATTCAACGACTTCTATTTTGCCCTTGCTGCCTTCTTTAAAGCTTTCTTCTATGGCCACATTCTGGTAGAAAGTGAAATTGGTGGCATTGCCTTCGATGCTGCCCTTCATTTTGATGATCCCCGATTCCGCTCCCTTTTTCGGGTACCGCAGGGACAGGGATCCTTTCATCTTGACGCCATACTTCCACCAGGTCTCCCTGTCTCCATTCCTGAAATTGACCGTATAGTCATGCTGGATCTCTCCCGAGAAAGTTCCGCAATAGATCTTCAGCAGCACATCGGAGGCGAACTGAAGGAGGTCCCCGGTGATACCTGCCCTGCCCAATTTAGTGACCAGCGATTCGGCATCGACCTTGGAAGTCGCATAGATCTTCGCGGCTTCTTTCAGAGGAAAATCGTAGGGCGCCTCGATGCCCCCGGCGGCGCTGTTGATGTCCCCGGTGGTCTTGGGTACGAATTTGTCCAGTGCTACATTCTTCAGGATCCCCCAGATATTCAGGGTGGCGACATTGGTAATGGTGGAAAAAGCCGCACAGGCCTCATTGACCATCACCAGGTATTCACAGATGGTATTGTCGAGCGGGCTATGGTTGCTCATCCGGTTGAAATCCTTCATTTGCCGGGCATGGGTGGACAGGGTGTTATTGAGCTCCGAACAGTTCTGTGAAAACCCGGATGGCAGTTTAGTCCCTTTCTTCACCAGGTCCGCCGTTGCCTTTCCCGCTGTATTCAGATCGGTAAAGAGTTTCAGTAGCTCGTCGACCCTGGTCTTTACCTCATTCAATTTTTTCTCCAGTTCCGCCTTATCTTTTGAGCTGATGCCGCCTTCCGCCCTGTCCACCTGCTCCTTCAGGTTATCGTATGCTTTATTCGTCTCCTCGATATTATCGCTCCCCCAGTTCTCCATCCCGTTCATGCCCTCGACGGTAAAGGGTTCGCCCTTCTCCGCCTTCTTATCGCTGCTCTTTACCGTTACGGTAAAATCTCCGGTGTTATTACCAGCCACCCAGTCCATCGTGTACCCGCCGTCGGCGGTAAGCGCCACCGTCCTTACTTCGTGCGTGGAGGGGCCGCTGACCATGATCTCGACGCTGGTGAATTGTTTCTGCCTGACGCTTTCCCCGCTGAACCGGAGCGATGCTCCAGGGAAAACGGCGTTTGCGGAAAGGCTGAGCGTGATGAAGCCATCTTTTGCTACAAGGTCGTCACTGCCTTCGTCCTTAGTCCCCTCACCCTTAACGCCTGAGGAGAGGGATTTCTTCGGATCGTTCTTTTTCGGGGTCGATGAAGCGGGAAGCTTTGACTGGTCTGAGGGACCTGGTTGGGCCGGTTGATCAGCCTGCTTGGGTGGGATGGGTCGGTAAAGCGGGCTTGACTGACCCGATTGGGCTGTTGAGTTCGATGGGATGGGTTGACCTGCCTGGCTCGTTGGTGTCGCTGCAACCGTAGTTCCCGGCTCATTGCCATTTTTGTTGATCCTGATCTTCTTGGGCAGGTCCAGGGCTTTGTCGAGCCCTTCGTCGATCTTTTGACCCGCTTTTCTTCTTACCCGGTATTCGACTTCTGCTTTAGCCTTATTGCCCAGGTCTTTAAAGAACTGCGCATCGCAGGAAGCGGTCACCAGCAAGAGAAGGATCAAAGCGAGGGAGATACGCATATCGTTATTTTGAGAATGGGCAAAGGGAGGGCTACAGGTCCGGGGAGGTCTTTATTTAATGGAGATGCGGAAGAAGCCATCGGTGACCTCTACGGTCTTGCTGGAATTCCGCACTGTGTTGGCCGTAAAATAGAATTTTCCTTCCGCCCAGTTCCCGTCCACTTTGGTGATCTCCATTTCGCCTTTCCTGCCGCCATAGAGGCCGATCTCGTCATCGACAGCCAGGTCGGCGGCATTGTCTTCCCTGAAGGTCATTTTTTTACCCACGACCATATTCCTGCGATCATAAGGGAAACCGATATAATCATTCTTGTAATAGCCGATGATCCTGCTGGAGGCTTCGGGGGGGAACATGGAAGTGGCGATCCAATTTACCCCATTTAATTTTGCGGTCATCGTCCAACCGCCTTCTGTAGTAGGAAAGGTACCGGGCCTGAGGGCGCTTTGTACGCTCTGTATTTCGGCGGCCAGTTTCTTTCCTTCGGACATCCGGTCGTTGCATGCACCAAGAGAAAGAAGGAGAACTGCGCAAATAAGGAAATATTTCATGGTTAGCCTGTTTGAGTGAAATAAATGGTTGAGACCAAATCTAACACCCATTCAGCAGCGTTCGTGCGCCAGATAGCTGAACGACTTTTTAAACCGATGAATGGCGGTCTTATGCCGCCATTCACAGAACCCCGACCGGTCCGCCTTACTTATTGCGCCATTTATTGCGCCGCAACCATTTTATATACTTTGCCTGTCGTGCCGCTCGGCCCCTGCAGGCCCGAAGTGAGCAGGTAGATCTCACCGGACTGATCCTGTCCGATGCTTTTCAGGTATTGCCCCAGATCGGGAGTAAATCCGCTCAGCGCGAGCTCCTTGTACGGCCATGTGCCGCTGGTGGCGGCATCCGCCATATATACCTTGGCGTTAGCCTTGCCATCCTGCGAGAAGATGCCGAAGATATAATGGCCCTGGAAACTTGAAAATATCTTTCCCCTGTACATATTCCCGCCGACAATGGTGACCGCCACGCCCCCGCCTTTCGGATTGGCGGCATTGACCAGCTCGATGATGGGATCGATCAGCGGCTTTCCTGCCGAATCTACGCTGGGGCAGCTCGCACGTTCCACCAGGTCATTATCCGTGCTGAAGCAATGCGATCCTTCTTTTACATTCCAGCCATAGTTGCCGCCCTTCGTGACCAGGTCTATCTCTTCATATAAAGATTGACCGGCATCGCCGAGGAGGAGCTGGTGTGATCCGCCCATGTCGAAAGAGAAACGGTAGGGGTTTCTGAACCCATAGGCATAGATCTCGGGTTTGGCAGCTGTTCCGA
>Ga0137404_10001284_pt1 | contig 16440 bp, 14 predicted proteins | sample CZOMad2_1_16fung_FD_108285 | JGI IMG/M metagenome (GOLD analysis project Ga0137404, IMG submission 108285) | Vadose zone soil fungal communities from Angelo Coast Range Reserve, California, USA - CZOMad2_1_16fungal (Illumina Assembly) | ecosystem: Environmental > Terrestrial > Soil > Vadose...
TGCGCGATCGGGGACCACTCCACGCCGTGAACCCGGCGGCACCGTGAACCCCGGGAAATCGATCAACCCGGAGAGCTCGCGGCCCACCCAAGGCGCCTCGTCCAGATCGAGCGCGTGCAGCTCGCCGATGTCGTCCGCCACCAGCGTCCCGGCACAACTCACCTGGATGGCGGGCCGCTCGGCTCCGCGCGCGAGGTACAGCTCGACGTGCGCCGAGGGAAACCCGTCCACCGGCAGCTCGGCGGGGACATGCAACGGCTCTCCTGTGAACCGGCGCGGCACGACCGAGAAGCGCTTCTGCGCGGTGCCCTTCGCCATGGCATCGTGGACCTCCATCTCGAAACCGGACGCAAAGGTGGGCCCGGGAAGCTCCGCCGCGGGATACTCCGCGAGGCGGCGGCCGGACAACGCGCGCGAGCCGGTCTCGTGCAGCTCGGTAACCACGATTTCGGTGAAGGTCTCCGACGACCCGATCTCGGCGGGCAGCTCGTCGAGACGGACGCGGGGCTCGTCCTCGACCAGCCGGAGCACATGCACGCTGGAGCCGGCCACGCGCGAGCGGATCTCCATCCGGTGCCCGATCGACCAGAATCCGAGGAGCCCGACGCCGTACTGCCCGGTGACCACCAGACGGCGGCGTTCCTCGGGACTGAGACTGCGCTTTCGCGAGCTCCCGATGTTCGTCGCGATGTAGCGGAGGGCCTCCTCGCGGCCGAGACCCGGCAAGACACCCTCGCCGTCGTCGCGAACAGTGAGCGCTGGACCGCCGCGCATGCGCCGCCGGGACACGGCGACGTGGCGCGCGTGCGCGTCGATGGAGTTCTGGACCAGCTCGGCGACTGCCTTGCGCGGATCGGATTGCGAGCGGGCCAGCCAGCGGATGAGATCGAAGGGGTCGGCCGGACGGAGCACCAAGGTGCGCGCGGACGTCTTCGGCACGGACGGCAGTGTAGCGCTTCACCGGCGACGACGTCTCGCCTCACGAAAACGTCTCGAGCGGGAGGAGATGCGGCGCAGCCGCCAGCCGTCACTCCCGGTCGGAATGGCCGTCTCAGTCGGATGGCGGCGCGAAATTGGAGGCCGACGAAGAGGCGCAGATGTGCGCCCCGGAGCGAGCTCGAGTCCTCCTGCCTCGACGCCAAGCAAGAATTTGCGAGACGCACCCTACCGGCCCCGGTTAATTTGCCGCCCCCATGGAGTCCGGGACAGCAGATGTACTGCGCCGCCTCGGTGAGGCGAGCGCTCGGCGAGGCCGTCCAGGACGGCCTCCCTCACGAAGCCCTGGAGTGACGAAGACTTGACCGCGAGGAGGAAAAAGAACTCCGCGCGTGTCGATCTCGCGCGCCCCCGTTCGTCGCCCTGGAGAGATGGGGTTCGGACTCCGTCGAAACCGCTCGGAAGCCCGGCTTCCGACCAGAGAGGGAGACTGCTCGCATGGAAGGGATGGAGAAAGGGAAGTCGATCGAGCCCGCCCGCGCCCCGCGCGCGACCGACACACGGACCGCTGCCGCCTCGGGAAAGGGGGCGCTCTGGGCCGGACGCATCATGAGCGGCCTCGCGATCCTGTTCCTGGCCTTCGATGCCGTCGGCAAACTGCTGCGGCTGGCTCCTGTCATCGAGGGGTCTACTCAGCTCGGATACCCTGCGAGCGTCGTCTTCGGTCTGGGAGTCGTCCTGCTCGTCTGTGTCGTCACGTATGCGATTCGACCCACCTCCATCCTGGGGGCGATCCTGCTGACGGGCTATCTCGGCGGCGCGATTGCCACCCATGTGCGGGTCGGCAATCCGCTCTTCAGCCACACCCTCTTCCCGATCTACGTCGCCCTCCTGATCTGGGGAGGGCTCTACCTGCGCGACGCCCGGCTCCGCGCCATCATTCCGCTGCGCGTTCGCGACTGATCCCGTCCGAGGACAAATTCATGGAAAAAGTCATTTCGAAAGACGGAACCACCATTGCGTTCGAGCGGTCCGGCGCGGGACCCGCGGTCATCCTGGTAGACGGCGCGTTGTGCAGTCGAGCGTTCGGGCCGATGCCGAAGCTGGCGCCTCTCCTGGCGCGGCGATTCACGGTGTTCATGTACGACCGCCGGGGCCGGGGTGACAGCGGAGACACGCGCCCGTATGCGAAGGAGCGCGAGGTAGAAGACATCGAAGCGCTCATCCAGGCAGCCGGCGGATCAGCATTCGTGCTCGGCCTTTCCTCTGGCGCAGCCCTGGCCCTGGAAGCAGCGGCACGAGGGCTCGGCATCAAGAAGCTCGCGGTGTACGAGCCGCCGTTCATGATCGCTGACGCCGCTCACCATGCGGCAGCGGGTCACGAAGGGCGGCTCAGGCGGATGATCGCCGAAGGGCGCCGCGGTGCGGCGGTCAGGTACTTCATGCGCAAGATGGTCGGTATCCCCGCTCCCTTCGTCCTGCTGATGCGGCTGATGATCGGGGTCTGGCGGAAGCTGGAAGCGGTGGCGCATACGCTTCCCTACGACGCCGCGGTCATGGGCGACTTCTCGCTGCCGGCCGCGCGGCTTGCGTCCATCACCACCCCCACTCTCGCCATCCATGGTGGGAAGACCGACGCAAGGCTGCAAAAAGCAGTGCGGGCCGTAGCGAAAGCCGTCCCAGGCGCGCAGCTCCGCACGCTGAAGGGTCAGACGCACAACGTGAAGCCGGAGGCCCTTTCGACCGCGGTCGAGGAGTTTTTCGCGGCTGAGCACGCCCTGCGCAGCGATTCGGAGGCACGTCGATGCGGTTCATGATGATGCATCGGACCAACGCGCACTGGGAGGCGGGCGCCGCTCCCAGCCTGGAGCTGATCGCCCGGGTCGGGAAGCTGATGGGAGCCATGGCCGAGGCCCGGGTGCTGGTCGGAGGCGAAGGCCTCCGGGCGAGCTCGCAGGGCGTGCGCCTGCAGTTCTCCGGCGGCAAGCGCACTGTCACGAAGGGGCCCTTCAGCGCGTCGAACGAGCTGCCGGCGGGCTTTGCGGTTCTCCGGGTGGAGTCGATCGAGGAAGCGATCGAGTGGGCGTCGAGTTTCGCCAAGGTGATGGGCAACGCCGAGATCGACATCCGTCCGGTGACGGAACCGTGGGACCTCGGCATCTCGCCGAAGCCGGCGGGACTGACGACGCGCCGGTTCATGGCTCTGCACAAGGCCGACGCGGCCTCCGAGGCGGGCGTCGCGCCGGCGCCGAAGCAAGTGGCGGAGATGGGACGCTTGATCGAGGAGATGACCAAGGCCGGCGTGCTGGTCACTACCGAGGGTCTCCAATCGAGCTCGAAGGGCGTGCGTTTCAAGTTCGCCGGCGGCAAGCACACCGTAACCGACGGGCCGTTCACCGAGTCGAAGGAGCTGATCGCCGGCTACGTGATCCTCGAGGCCCGGTCGCTGCGGGACGCGATGGAATGGGCGCCGCGCTACGGAGCCGCGGTGGGCTGCTCCGAGCTCGACGTCCGTCCGCTGGCCGAGAAATCCTGACCGCTTGGCGCCCGCAGCGCATCCCCTCGGGAGGAGCGCTGCAGGTGCGCATCATCTCGGCGGCGTGTACCATCTCGCCGAGAGCGGGAGGAGCAACCATGCCGAAGATGATGAGGGCCGTCCAGGTGTCGAAGGCCGGGGGCGCATTCGAGCTGGTCGAGCGCGAATTGCCGGAGCCGGCGTCGGGGCAAATCCGGATCCAGGTGGAGGCCTGCGGAATCTGTCACAGCGATGCGTTGGTGAAGTTCGGCGCCTATCCAGGGCTTTCATTTCCGCGCGTTCCGGGTCACGAGATCGCCGGCCGGGTCGAGAAAGTCGGCGCCAACGTGACCGAGTGGCAAAAGGGCGACCGGGTAGGCGTCGGCTGGCACGGCGGCCATTGCTTCGTCTGCAACGCCTGCCGCAAGGGCCTCTTCATCAACTGCGAACGCGGGCAAGTCACCGGCATCAGCTACGACGGCGGCTATGCCGAGTATGTCGTCGTGCCGCATGAAGCCGTTGCGCGCATTCCCGAGAAGCTGGACGCTGCCGAGGCCGCGCCGCTGCTCTGCGCCGGCATCACCACCTACAACGCGCTCCGCAACAGCGGCGCGCGCTCGGGCGACACCGTGGCGGTCCAGGGCATCGGCGGCCTCGGCCACCTGGCCATCCAGTTCGCTGCGCGCATGGGTTTCCGGACCATCGCCATCTCGCGCGGCGCGGACAAGAGGGAGCTCGCCGAGAAGCTCGGGGCGCAGGAGTACGTCGACACGCAGAAGGTCACCGCCGCCGAAGGCCTGCAGAAGCTTGGGGGAGCGGATCTGGTCCTGGCGACCGCGCCGAACAGCGAGGCCATCTCGAGCACCGTCGACGGCCTGAAGCCTCGCGGCAAGCTCCTCATCGTCGCCGCAGCGGTAGAGCCACTGAAAGTGTCCGGGCTGACCTTGCTCAGCGGGAAGAGCGTCGCGGGATGGCCCAGCGGCAGCGCGTTCGATTCCGAGGAGACCGTGGCCTTCAGCGTCCTCACTGGCGTCCGTCCGCGCGTGGAGGTCTTCAAGCTCGAGCAGGCGGAGCAAGCCTTCGGGAAGATGATGGAAAACCGCGTCCGCTTCCGCGCGGTCCTCACCCCCTGAATTTCAGGTTGTCGCATCTCGGTCGTGGACTCGCCGGGGGCGAGTAGCCAGGTTACAACAACACTGAAACAATACGATTGCCTCCGAGGCCGAGAAGTAGTATCCACGGCCCCTCGGGGTGGATTATGCGAACCACGTGGACGGCGGCAATCTCCGGATTGGCGATCGGGTTGGGTTCGGTCTCGGCGCGCGCCAGCGACCTGGACCCGTGCACGCCCGTCAACGCACCGATCGTGACCACGTACTTCGTCGAGGGGTGTACAAGCTTGTTCGGGGTCTGCACCGAAGGTGAGATCCCCTCTGGCGTGCTTGCGGGAACGACGCGGTTCGCCGTGGTTTCGATCGAGCCCGGCGATTCCCCAGAGCTGCTCCTGTACACGGGGGAGCTGGTCATCACCACATCGGCCGGTGACCTGACCATCCAGGACAGGGGCGTCCTCAACGGGGCGGATGGCAGCTTCTTCGAGTTCGATGAGATCGTCGACGGAACGCGGGCGTTCACGGGCGTCACCGGTTTACTCTTCGCGAAGGGCACGAGCACTCCAACCGGCTTCGACGGCACGATATCCGGACAGGTCTGCGGCAGTCCCCCGGCCCCCCCCGTGCTGGACTGAGACGATCCGGGACGAGCGCTGCCTCAGAGAAATTTCGTCAGCGCGTTCATCGTCTCCTGCGGGTTTTCCTCCATCATCCAGTGTCCGGTGTTCTCGAGGACGACTACCGCCGCGTCCGCAGCGACGATCTTTGCTTGCTCGCCCAGCGCCGTTCCGTTTGCCTTCGCGCCGCCCATCGAAAGGACCGGCATGGTGAGCCTGGTCCGGGAGAGGTCCTCGAAATCCTTGGCCGCCTTCTGGAACGAAACGAAATACGCCCATCCCGCGCGCATCCGTCCCGGGCGGGCGTATGCCTTCGCGTAAGCGACGCGATCGGCCTCTGGAATCGAATGCGTTTTGTCGGCCGCGAAGCCATTCCAGAGGCTCTCGAAGTACGTCCGCTCACGACCCTTCACCAATGCTTCTGGCGTGGGTCCGTTGAAGCGGAAGTGCCAGAGGTGGGGGTGGTTGTAGATGGCCTCCCAGCCGGCCACGCCGGGAAGAAAGGCATCCATCAGCACCAGCTTTTCAGTCTCCCCGGGAAACTGAGCGGCGTAGGCGTACGCCACCATCAGGCCGATGTCGTGGCCGACAACCCTCGCTTTTTCGACGCCCAGCGATTTGACGAGCGCATGGATGCGCGCCGCGGCGCTCTTCATGTCCAGGCCGTCCCGCGGGATCTCCGAATCGCCGATCCCTGGCAGGTCCGGCGCGATCACGGTGAACTTCCCGGCGAGCCGCGGGATGAGCGGTCTCCACATTCGCGACGTTTCCGCGTAGCCGTGCAACAGGATCACTGTCGGACCGCTGCCGGACACCAGGTAATGCAGCTTGACCCCGTCAGCGACCGCTGTGCGTGAATCGATGGCGTTCGTCGGCGATGCCGCATGCACCTCCTCCGACGAAGAGCAGAGGACGAGCGCAAACAGACAGGACGGTGCGAGGCGAAGGATTCTCATGCGCATCCGTTTAGCCCAGAATGGGATCGACTTCCTACGCTGAACGCCTCAATCGCCGGGTGATCGCTGGAACCCGGGCAGGATCTCCGCCTGCTCCAACTCGCGGGCGATCCGCAGGAGGCGCATCTCGGACCAGCGCGGTCCAACGATCTCGATGCCGATGGGAAGGCCGTCGTCGTCGAAGCCGGCCGGGACGGTCAGCCCGGGCAGCCCCGACATGTTTTGCCTGCCCGGGACGCGAGCCAGCTCCCGGTAATCGAGCTCTTTGCCGTCGACCTCCAGGGCCGCGCCGGGCTCGCGGTGGGTGAAGGCGGTCGTCATCGCCGGCGGCAGGATGAGCCCGTCGAAGTCCTCGAAGAATTCCTCCCAGGCGGCGATGAACCTGTCCCGCCGGTCGAGGGCCTCGAGGTACCACGCCAGCGTGCGCCGTCCCTCCGGCAACCCGGCCTGGGGGTCGAACACGCCGACGATGGTCCCGACCAGATCCCCGAACAGCCCGTCCAGGGCATGCCAATCGAGGTCGGGATAGCGCTCCTCGACGCGCGCACCCGCGTCGGAAGCCTGCGCGGCCACTCGCTCCACTTGCCGCCGGATGCTTTTCGCGACCGTGGCGCCGGGAGGCGTTGGTGCAACGGCCAGACGCAGACCCTCGAGCGGACGTCGAGGTGGCGAAATCAGCGGGACCGGCGGCACGTCGCTGTCGTGTCCGTCCGGGCCGGCGATGAGGGACAGAGCGAGCTCCAGATCGCGAAGGTCGCGCGCCATCGGGCCGAGGCACGACATGATGCGGACCGGGCGCGGGGCCGGATACGGAAGGCGAAAGAAGCCGGTGAGCGGAACGCGGTGCTCCGTCGGCTTGAGGCCGTAGACTCCGCAGAAGTGCGCCGGCACCCGGATGGAGGCAACGAGGTCCGAGCCGACCTCGAGCGGCGTCATTCCCGCAGCCAGCGCGGCGGCGGCACCACCGCTCGAGCCACCAGGCGTCCGTTTCGTGTCCCAAGGATTGGCGGTCCGGCCAAAGACCGGATTCACGGTCTGGTGGTCCGCCAGCCAGGGCGGCACGTTCGAGTGACCGATGATGATGGCTCCCGCCGCGCGTAGTCGGCCCGCGACCGTTCCGTCCTCGTCCGCGATCCGGTCGAGCTGGACGGCGCCGATCGTCGTTCTCAGGCCGGCGACGTCGTGAGCATCCTTGAGCGTCATCGGGACGCCGTGGAGAGGGCCCAGGATCTCACCGCGCTTCAGAGCCGCGTCCGCCGCTTTGGCTAGCTTCCGCGCTCGGGCCGCATCGAGGGAGACGACCGCGTTGAGCGTCGGGTTGTGCTTTTCGATCCGCTCGAGGTGGGCCTCCAGGACCTCAACGGCGGTCAACTGCCGCTTTCGCATCCTGCGTGCGAGCTCGGTTGCCGGCAGCCAGCAAAGACCGTCTTTCATGTGCCCATCCTCCCACGTCGGGTGCTGAACCCAGCGCCAGACATCCGCTCGATTGCACGCCGAGCTTTGACGGAGGCGACCAACATCCATTGACAGGCGACTGATCGCATCCATGATGGCGCGCCATGAGCGAGGCGACGGGACCTTCAGCACATACGGCTCCGCGACCACGATCTGCCGCAAGTAGCCTCCGTACGTGGGAGTCTTCCGGTCCATCTCGGTGCTGCTGTAAGTGAACGCCGCCCCCTTCTCGCAGAAGTGCTCGAGGCCGGTGCGGCATGGCTCGCACTCACGGCACGAATCCACGAAGCAGCCCACGCCCGCGAGGTCGCCCGGCTTGAATTTCGAGCGCAATGGCGATCGCGCGCTCCTGTCCGTGCAGGACGAAGGCATCGGCATCGCGCGCGAGGACCGGGAGCGGATCTTCCGCCGGTTCGAACGGGTCGTCGGGGTCAGGCAGTATGCCGGGCTAGGTCTTGGGCTGTGGATCGCCAGCGAGTTCGTTCAGGCGCACGGGGGCAAGCTCCGGGTCGAGAGCGCAGCGAGCAAGGTCTCCACCTTCACCGTCGAGCTCCTGATTGAACCTGCGCATTGATCGGGACAATCACCCGCGTGGTACGGCTGGGCGTCCGCAGGGGTGGGTCGGCTCCCTCGGCTGTAGAACGAAGTGAACTTCGCCCCAGGCGAACTTGCTGAGCGATCGGGCTCCTTGACGGTCTCCTTCCACGGCGCGATGTTTAGGGGTTGCTGCAGGGGCGTCCATGTCCGAGCCGGTCGGACCACCAACCGCCGCAGATCGTCCGCGTTTGCCCGTCGGGGAGAACGCAGCAGGCGGCGACACCCCCGCAAATCCATCACGGGTCCCAGAGGAAGGCGCGCTCACCATCGATGTATTCCCATTCGTTCTTGCGGGCCGCTATGTCGTCGAGCGCGAGTTGGGCCGCGGCGGCATGGGTCAGGTCCTGCTCGCGCGCGACCAGAGGCTCAAGCGGCGCATCGCCATCAAGTTGCTTCCGCTGCGAATCGGTAGCGAGCGTGAGCTGCAGCGGCTGGAACGGGAGGCGCAGCTGATCGGCTCGCTCGGCCATCCGAACGTCGTCGAGGTGCACGACCTCGGGTCTTTCGAAGGACGGCCGTTTATCGTCGAAGAATTGCTTGAAGGCGTTACGCTGCGCGAGCGGCTAACTCAACGACCGCTGCCACTCGAACAGACGCTCGATATCGCCGCGCAGGTTGCCCGCGGGCTGGCCGCCGCGCACGACAGGAGCCTTGTCCACTGCGACGTCAAGCCGGAGAACGTGTTCATCGGCAAGGACGCCCGTGTGAAGATTCTGGACTTCGGCATCGCGCGCGCCACTGCCGTGCAGCCCGCCCCCGCGAGCTCCACGGACGTCGAACGGAGCACTTCCACCCCGCCGGTATTCGCAGGTACCCCGGCGTACAGCTCGCCCGAGCAGCTGCGCTGCGGTACCGTCGATCACCGGTCCGACATCTTCAGCCTCGGTGCGGTCTTGTACGAGATGCTGGCGGGCCAGCGGGCGTTCGAACGCGGTACAATCCTGGAAGCCGCATCCGCAGTGCTGAACAGTGCTCCGCTGCCGCTGCCCGAGCGTATTCCCGCCGACGTACGGCGCATCGTGTGGCGGTGCCTCGACAAGAATCCCGACCGGCGCTTCCAGTCCGCGAAAGATCTCGCGTTCCAGCTGGAGGGCGTCGCAGCGCGCCTGACCCTGCCCCGTCGCGCGCGCCGTTTCGTTACGGTAGCGCTGGCGATTGCCTGCATCGCTACCATCATCGCGGCTGCGCTGCTGGGCGCACGCCAGCGGCGCAGCGTGCCGCCTTCGCACCGGCAGATCAGCTTCCTGCCGGGCGCGGTGTGGACGGCACGTTTCGGCCCGGACGGGCGCGAGGTGTTCTTTACCGAGGCATTCGACGGCTCTCCGCCGCGCGTCTACACGACGCGCACCGGAAGCACGGAGTACCAGCGCCTCGACTTGCGAGATGCCGTGCTGCTCGGGGTTTCGGCTCGGGGGCAACTCGCCGTGCTGAGCAACCCGCAGTTCCGCGGGTCCGACTACTTCGGAACGCTGGCAGTGGTTTCCCCGGCAGGGGGCGCTCCCCGCGAGCTACTCGAAAACGTAGATTCAGCCGATTGGGCCCCGGACGGCTCGATGCTCGCTGTCACGCGCCGCGTCGGGGGGCAGCAGCGTCTCGAGTACCCCGCCGGCACGGTCCTGTTCCAGACCACTGGCTGGGTGAGCCGGCCGCGAGTCTCGCCGAGCGGCGATCGGGTTGCCTTCCTCCACCATCCGGAGCTCACCAGCCCAAGGGGCGCCGTGGTTGTGGTCGACCGCCTGGCAAGGATCACGACGCTCGCAGGAGGCTGGGACGAGGTGACCGGCGCCGCCTGGTCACCGGACGGCTCCGAGGTATGGTTTAGCGCGTCAGCCCCGGACCCTCCTGGTGCACCCGCGGCATTGCGGGCCGTGTCGCTCGACGGCAAGCAGCGGCTGCTCTCGCAGACGTCGGGCGATCTCAAGCTGGATGACGTGTCGCGGGATGGTGCCGTCCTCGTCACCACGCCACAACGCTACGTCGGGATTGCTGCATTCAATGGTGGCCGGGAGCGCGATCTTTCCATCCGCGACGAGCAGATGCTTCAGGATCTCTCCCGCGACGGCTCGCAGATCCTCTTCACGATCAATCCGAGGACCCCCGACGGTGAGGGATTGCTCTTCGTGCGCAACACAGACGGGTCTCCGCCCGTCCAGCTTGCCAGCGGATATGGCGGCGCTCTCACGCCGGACGGCAAGTGGGCACTGATCTTTCCGGCGGACTCGTCGGCTCGGCCGCTCTCATTGGTGCCGACGGGTCACGGAGCAGCCCGGACGCTGCAGCACGTCGCGCTGGCCGTGAGTTGGGCCACCTTTTTTCCAGATGGACGGCGCGCGCTCCTCGTCGGACAGGAGCCGGCCAAAGCAACGCGCCTCTACGAGTTCACGCTCGAAGGAGGCTCTTTGCGAGCCATCTCCGAAGAGGGTGTCAATCCGTGGCATGCCGCCGTGTCGCCCAACGGGCATCTCGTGGCCGGGACCGACGCGCGAGCGAGGGTCACGCTGTATTCGCCCGACGGCGCCGATCCCGTCCCTGTCGCAGAAGCTACTCCGGGAGAAATTCCCTACGGTTGGACGTCCGACGGTGCATTGCTGGTCGGGCGTCCGCTGGAACCGGTGGCGGAGATTCATCGCATCGATCTGCGAGCGCACCGGCGGGCTTCGTGGAAGATCATCCGGCCCACAGCTCCCGGCGCGTATGCCGTCAGAAAGGTCTTCATCTCGCCGGATAAGGAGACATTTGCGTACTCGTACATAAGCTGGAAGACGCACCTGTACCTGCTTGAAGGAGTGCATTGATGCAAGAGAGGGGGGACTCGACATGAACCTTTCCGAGAAACTTCCAAGGAGTTGGATCATCGGCTACGTGGTCGTATTGGTGGGCGCCACTGCTTTCTACGCCTCGAACCCGCCGTGGCGCGAGACGATGGGATTTTTCCTGAATGGGCTCAGCTCCGCGGCAGTGATCCTCGGGGCGCTCTACATCGCGGAAGCCGTACTGCTCGCTGCACGGACCATCGGCCTGCCAGGCAAGGCTGGCGGAGGTGAAGGCGGCAAGGAAATTGACAAATTCTGGAAGGAGTTCTGTGACGCGTTGAAAGTCCTCAAGCCCGACGATTACCGAACGATATACGAAGCACTGGAACGGATCGCTCACGAGTACGAGCACAAGCTACCCGACAGGGTGCTGGGGAGATACCGGTGGCCCTGTCCAGCTCCCCCCCATCCCTGATGGGCGCTCTCGAAGGACACGGCCAGGCGGGACCGTCTCTGCCCGTCGGAAATGCCGAGGCGGCAGCGCTCTTGCGCCGCGTTCCCTTCGGCGAGGCGCTCGCGACCGAAGGCGCCACGGACGATCTCAACGGCTACACCCTGGTCCTGTCCTTGCCGCGCTTGCTGAACGAATTGCTCGGCAACGTCGTCGCCGGTTCCGTCATCGAGGAGCTGCAACTCATCGAGGCGCATCTGCTCATCCATCTCCAGTTCCTCGATGATGACCTCGACGGCCAGTCGCAGATGGGCCCGGGCGATCCCGCCGTGCCGCTCCACGCCGCCCTGCAACGGCTGGCGAACCTGTTTGGACCCGACGACCCGTTCTGGAAGGATTACGAGAGGCTGACCGAGGAGCAGGAGTGGTCCGCACGATGGGAGAGGGCGGGGCGCGGCGCGCCGCTACCGTCGTTCGACGATGCCCTCTTCCGCGCCCTGATTGCGAAAGCCGCATTGCTCCGCTGGCCCGCCTCGGCATTGGCCCGGCTGGCGGGAAGGAGCGACGCCAGGTGTTTCCTCGACGATGTGTCGGGCCGGCTGATCGGCGTCGTGCTCCTTTTCGACGATCTCGCGGACGTCGAGGAAGACGCGCAGAAGGGGCAGGTCAACAGCGTACTCTGCGCGGGCCGCGTTGCGGCCGACGATGGCGTGGACTTCCACCTCCAGGCACTACGGGGTGGCGGACCGGTCTGCGCGAAGGCCCATGCCGAACTCGCGCGAGTGAAGGAAGCGGTTCCGAACACTGCGTTGGCACGTCTCTGCGACCATCTCGCCGAGCGGTGCACGGCGCTGGAGGGCGCCTTTGCGGAGGACCGTTGGACTCGCGTCACTCATCACATCGCCACGTCGCTCGGGGATGCGCTACGGGCCGCGGGTGCAGAGTTCCAGCGTCGCACTGCTCGACCTTGAGGACGCTCCTGAGATGCCATGACAACTCCAGGTCGGCTCCCCGTTGCCGTGAAGGAGCCGACCGGGCTCGTCGTCAGGGCAGGCTACCGAGATCGATCACGAATCGGTACCGGACGTCGCCTCGAAGCATCCGCTCGTAGGCCTCGTTGATCTCCTGGATCGGGATCACCTCGACGTCCGCCGCGACTTCGTGCGCGGCGCAGTAGTCGAGCATCTCCTGCGTCTCGGGGATGCCGCCGATCATCGACCCCGCGAGCACCTTGTTCCCTTGGATGAGGGAGGCCGCACCCACCGGGGTCGGCTCCGGCGGAATCCCCACCACCACCATCGCCCCGCGCGGGCGCAGCATCCCCAGGTACGCGTTGTAGTCATGCGGAGCCGAGATCGTGTCGATGATCACGTCGAAACGGCCCGCCAGTTTCTGGAAGGTCGCCGGGTCCTTGGTCACCTCGAAGGCATGCGCCCCCAGCTTCCGCGCGTCCGGCTCCTTCGACCGCGACGTGCTGAGCACCGTCACGTCCGCGCCCATCGACGCGGCGAGCTTCACCCCCATGTGTCCGAGGCCGCCCAGCCCGACCACGCCCACCCGATCGCCCTTCTTGGTCTTCCACTGCCGCAGCGGCGAGTACGTCGTGATGCCCGCGCACAGCAGCGGCGCCGCGCGCGCCGGATCCAGCGCCGACGGGACCTTCAGCACATACGGCTCCGCGACCACGATCTGCCGCGAGTAGCCCCCGTACGTGGGAGTCTTCCGGTCCATCTCGGTGCTGTTGTAGGTGAACGCCGCGCCCTTCTCGCAGAATTGCTCGAGGCCAGACCGGCACGGAGCGCACTCGCGGCACGAATCCACGAAGCAGCCCACGCCTACTATGTCGCCCGGCTTGAACTTCGTCACCTGCTTGCCGACCTGCCCGACGCGGCCGACGATCTCGTGCCCGGGTACCATCGGGAAGACCTCGCCGCCCCACTCGGCCCGGACCTGGTGGAGGTCGCTGTGACAGACGCCGCAGAAGGTGATGTCGATGTGCACGTCGCGGGGGCCGGGCTGACGGCGATCGATCGTGAACGGCCCGAGCGGCTTCCTGGCGGCCGTAGCGGCGTACGCGGAGGTCTTCGGCATGTGAATCTCCTTTATCTCCAACGATGTCCGTCCGGCTTGCGCGATGCGCAAAAGATTCCGGACAGACCCCCGGGGCTTGCGCCCCAACTCGCCGACAGGGTAATGCACACCGGAATCGTTGTGTCTACAGCATGAGGCTCCTGGCGAGCGGCGCCGCCCGGCTCGGAAATGCAGTGGTGTCCGAACTGGCTCCGCCCACCGCCTTCCAGCGGAGGCGTCCCCGATGAACGCGAAGATACTCCTGAAGCTCTCCCTGCTCTGCGCAGCATTCCCTGCCTTCGGCGCTGACCAGATCGTCGTCGGCCTGATTACCAAGACCGAGACCAATCCATTCTTCGTCAAGATGAAGGAGGGCGCCCAGGCAGCGGCGAAGAAGGACGGCGCGAAGCTCATGACCGGCGCCGGCAAGTTCGACGGCGACAACGCCAGCCAAGTGACGGCCATCGAGAACATGATGTCCGGCGGCGCCAAGGCCATCCTGATCACCCCGAGCGATACCAAGGCCATCGTCCCCGCCGTGAAGAAGGCGCGCAGCGCCGGAGTTCTCGTGATCGCCCTGGACACGCCGACCGAGCCCCAGGACGCTACCGACGCCCTCTTCGCCACCGACAACTTCAAGGCTGGCGTGCTCATCGGCGAGTACGCAAAGGCCGCCATGGCCGGCAAGCCGGCCAAGATCGCGACGCTCGACCTGGCGCCCGGCATCACCGTCGGCCAGCTTCGCCACGACGGCTTCCTCAAGGGCTACGGCATCCAGGAAGGCGACCCGCAGATCGTCTGCAGCCAGGACACTCGCGGCGATCAGGCGAAGGGGCAGACCGCGATGGAGAACTGCCTGCAGAAGGCCCCCGACATCAACGTCGTCTACACCATCAACGAGCCCGCGGCGGCGGGCGCCTACCAGGCGCTCAAGTCGGCCGGCAAGGCCAAGGGCGTCCTGATCGTCTCGGTGGACGGCGGCTGCGTGGGCGTGAAGAACGTGAAGTCCGGCCACCTCGCCGCGACCTCGCAGCAGTACCCGCTCAAGATGGCCGTCATGGGCGTCGATGCGGGGGTCGAGTACGCGAAGACCGGAAAGAAGGCGTCCGGTTACACCGACACCGGCGTCACGCTCATCACCGACAAGCCCATGTCCGGCGTGGACAGCAAGGACACGAAGTTCGGCACCGCGAACTGCTGGGGCAAGTGATCGCACCGTGATCCCCGACGTCGCCACCGCTCCGCCGGCCCGCGGCAAGCTCCTCGAGCGCCTGCCGCCGGTCGCCACCCTCGGTCCCCTGGTGGCGCTGTTCCTCGCCTGCGCCTTCTTCGCATCGCAGAGCGACCGGTTCCTGAGCGGCTCCAACTTCTCACTCATCCTCCAGCAAGTGATGGTGGTGGGGGTGGTGGCGATCGGGCAGACCCTGGTCATCCTCACCGCCGGAATCGATCTCTCCTGCGGCATGCTGATGGCGCTGGGATCGATCGTGATGACCAAGCTCGCGGTGGACTACGAGATGAGCCCGCTGCTCGCGATCCTCTGCGGGCTGATGGCGAGCACGGCCTTCGGCTTCCTCAACGGCGCGCTCATCACCCGGGTGAAGCTGCCGGCCTTCATCGTGACGCTCGGCACGCTCAACATCGCCTTCGCGATCACCCAGATCTACTCGAAGTCGCAGACCGTCTCAGGCCTGCCGGAGGCGCTCGAGTTCTTCGGCCGGACCTTCAGTATCGGCGAGACCGCGGTCACCTACGGCACGGTGCTGATGCTGGCCATGTATCTGATCACCTGGTTCATCCTCCGCGATACCGCGCCGGGACGACACATCTACGCGCTCGGCAACAACGCCGAGGCGACGCGGCTGATGGGGATCGACACCCGGCGGATGTTGCTTTGCATCTACACGATCGCCGGCCTCCTCTATGGCGTGGCGGGGCTCTTGCTCGTGGCCCGCACCGGCGTCGGCGATCCGCAGGCGGGCCAGACCGACAACCTCGACAGCATCACCGCCGTGGTGCTGGGCGGCACCAGCCTGTTCGGCGGCCGAGGCAGCATCCTCGGGACGCTCCTGGGCGCGCTGATCGTCGGGGTGTTCCGGAACGGCCTCACGCTGATGGGCGTGGCCTCCGTCTACCAGATCCTCATCACCGGCATCCTGGTGATCCTGGCGGTCACCACCGACCAGATTTCACGGCGCAAGGGGTAGAGCATGGTCCAGCTGAGCACCTGTCCCGTCCTCGAAGCACGCAGCCTGGTGAAGCGCTACGGTCAAGTCACCGCGCTCGACGGCGCGGACTTCCTGCTCTACTCCGGCGAGATCCTCGCGGTCATCGGCGACAACGGCGCCGGCAAGTCCACGCTCATCAAGGCGCTCTCGGGCGCCATCATCCCCGACGCGGGCGAGATCCTGCTCGACGGGAAGCCGGTGCACTTCCACAGCCCGCTCGACGCGCGCAAGCAAGGGATCGAGACCGTCTACCAGGACCTGGCGGTGGCGCCGGCGATGTCCATCGCCGAGAACCTGTTCCTGGGGCGCGAGGCGAAGAGGACCGGCCTGCTCGGCTGGATCGGGGCCCTCGACAAGAAGCGGATGCTGGCCGAGGCGACGCGACACATGCAGATGCTCAAGATCGGCATCCGCTCGATGAAGCAGGCGGTGGAGACGCTTTCGGGTGGCCAGCGACAGGGCGTGGCGGTGGCCCGCAGCGCGGCCTTTGCCCGGCATGTGGTGATCATGGACGAGCCCACCGCCGCGCTCGGCGTGAAGGAGGGCAACATGGTGCTCGACCTGATTCGCCGGGTGCGCGAGCGCGGGCTGCCCGTCATCCTCATCAGCCACAACATGCCTCACGTCTTCGAGATCGCCGACCGGATCCACATTGCGCGGCTGGGAAAGCGGGCGTGCGTGGTGAACCCCAAGCACATCAGCATGTCCGATACGGTCGCGGTGATGACGGGCGCGAAGCGGCCGGAGGAA
>Ga0137404_10001290_pt1 | contig 16431 bp, 15 predicted proteins | sample CZOMad2_1_16fung_FD_108285 | JGI IMG/M metagenome (GOLD analysis project Ga0137404, IMG submission 108285) | Vadose zone soil fungal communities from Angelo Coast Range Reserve, California, USA - CZOMad2_1_16fungal (Illumina Assembly) | ecosystem: Environmental > Terrestrial > Soil > Vadose...
CATCGCGAGGATCATGCTGTTCAATTCGTAAAATCCGGCGTTGTGAAAATTCAGCAGCACGGTCGTCATGCCGAAGCCGAGCAGGCCGAGCGGCGCGGGATTGGCGGTGGTGTCTTTGATTTGAATGGAAGATTCGCTCATGTGATTGGTGGTTTGGTTGAAACGGGAACGGCGCGATAATTGCATCTACCGGACAAGCGGGTCAAGCCCAACAAAAAATCAACGCTTCGTTCCGGCCAATTTCAACAACTGTTCAAACTGCGCTTCCGTCAGCGGCGAAACGGAAAGACGCGATTGTCTGACCAGCGGCATTTCGCGGAGAAGTTTGTCGGCTTTGATTTGCGTAAGCGTCACGGATTTGGCCAAAGGCTTTGCTGGAATTAAATCCACGCATGACCAGTCGCCTTCATCGGCGGTCGCGTCGGGATAAAATTCTTTTTCCACGCGCGCGAGGCCGACAACTTGTTTTTCGCTGACGCTGTGATAAAAGAAAACAGCGTCGCCTTTTTTCATCGCGCGCAGATTGTTCCGCGCCGCAAAATTCCGCACGCCCGTCCACGCGGTTTTGCCGTCCTTCACAAATTGCGTCCACGAATAAGATTCGGGTTCTGATTTCACGAGCCAGCAGTTCATGCCTGGAATTTAACCACCAAGGCACAAAGGCACCAAGAAAACTTTGTGTCTTGGTGACTTGGTGGTTATTTTCCGTTCATGGACTTTGCAGAAAATTTGGGTTCAATCCGCCAGCGGATAAAAACCGCGTGCGACCGCAGCAGCCGCGCGCCGGATTCCGTCACGCTGCTGGCGGTTTCCAAAACGCAGCCGCCGGAAACCGTGAAAGCCGCCGCTGATCTTGGTTTGATTTTGTTTGGAGAAAACAAAGTCCAGGAGGCGAAAGCAAAAATTCTATTGTGTCCCGGAAAGTTGCGCTGGCATTTCATCGGGCATCTGCAATCGAACAAATGCCGCGACGCGGTGGAATTGTTTGAAATGATCCAAAGCGTGGACAGTTTGAATCTGGCGCGGGAAATTTCCAGGCGCTGCGAACAGGCGGCGAAAACGATGCCGATATTGATGGAAGTCAACGTCGCGGGCGAAGCGAGCAAGTTCGGTTACAGGCCGGAACAATTGCTGGCGGAGTTGAAAGAAATCAATTCTTTGCCGCGAATCGAAGTTCACGGGCTGATGGCGATTCCGCCTTACACAGCCGAACCGGAGAAATCGCGTCCGTATTTCAAACGGTTGCGCGAATTGAAAACGGAGTGCGAAAAAATCCTCGGCGCGCCGCTGCCGCATTTGAGCATGGGCATGAGCGGTGATTTTGAAACCGCCATTGAAGAAGGCGCGACGATGGTGAGAATCGGAACAGCTTTGTTTGGGCAGCGAAAATCCATTCGAACGAATCCGACAATCTGAAATCAGACGGGTTGCGGCTGAACTTTTTCGGGGTCAACGCCAAAGCTTTGATGGCTTGCGCCACGACTTCGCGACAATTTCACGAATGATTTTTTCTCCGCGCCTCCGCTCCTCCGCGGAAATCCTCTTTGTTCTCATAGGAAACGACAATTTGCCGATGGAAAATTTTTCGCATGGGCAATTATACCCATTGCTAAAAGGCGCGCGCGGCTTATTTAGGTAGAAGGGGGGATTGGTCAAGGAGTTTATTAAATGCGCGAACATTCACAAAGAGGAGCGCTCGTTGAAGGGTTGGGTGGAAAGCCATTCGATTCCGACGCGGCATTTTTGGCGTCCATCGTCGAAAATTCCGACGACGCCATCATCAGCAAAGATTTGAACGGCGTCATCATGAGTTGGAACTGCGGCGCAGAGCGTATTTTCGGTTATAGCGCGGCGGAAGCCGTTGGCAAGCCGGTCTCCATTCTCATTCCTCCGGATCATGCCGATGAGGAACCAAAAATTCTTGAACGCATCCGCCGGGGCGAACGGATTGAGCATTATGAAACCGTGCGCCGCCGAAAGGACGGCTCGATGGTGGATGTTTCGCTGACGGTATCGCCCATCAAGGATGCCGATGGCAGAGTCATTGGCGCTTCAAAAATTGCGCGGGAAACCTGCGAACAGCGTCGTGTTCTGGAGCAATTACGGCAAAGTGAAGAGCGTTATCGGGTGACTTTGGCGAGCATCGGCGACGCGGTGATTTCCACTGACAATGAAGGCCGGGTCACGTTCATGAACGCAGTTGCCGAAGAGATGACCGCCTGGGAACAAAATGAAGCCCTTGCCATTCCCCTTGAAAAAGTATTTCCCATTATCAACGAAATCACACGCCGGCCGGTTGAAAATCCCGTCGCGCGCGCGCTTCGGGAAGGCAAGGTCGTGGGATTGGCCAATCATACCATCCTCATTTCCAGGGACGGAAAAGAATGGCCGATTGATGACAGCGCCGCTCCCATTCGCGGACAGAAGGGAGACGTGAGAGGAGTGGTGCTGGTATTTCGGGATGCAACCAAACAACGGGCGGCGGAACTGACAGCGCGGAAACTGACGTCCATCGTCGAAAATTCCGACGACGCAATCATCGGCAAAGATTTGAACGGCGTCATCACGAGTTGGAACCGCGGCGCAGAACATATTTTCGGTTATAGCGCGGCGGAAGCCGTTGGCAAGCCGGTCTCCATTCTCATTCCTCCGGATCATGCCGATGAGGAACCAAAAATTCTTGAACGCATCCGCCGTGGCGAACGGATTGGCCATTATGAAACGGTGCGCCAGCGCAAAGACGGGACGTTGATAAATGTTTCACTGTCCGTATCGCCCATCAAGGATGCCGACGGCAGAGTCATCGGCGTTTCAAAAATTGCGCGCGACATCACGCAACATAAGCGGATGGAGAAAGAATTGGTGAAAGCTAATGCGATATTGGCAGAACGCGCCCGCGATCTGGAAACAGCGGTTGCCGAACGCACAGCCCGCCTTCAGCAAACCATCGCCGATCTGGAAACTTTCTCCTACACCGTTTCGCATGATTTGCGTTCACCGTTGAGGGCGATGCAAGGTTTCGCCCAGGCCATCATCGCCGGATATGCGGACAAACTCGATGCTGAAGGGAAAGAATATCTGCAACGAATCAGCAGTTCCGCCATCAGGATGGACAAATTGATCCTGGAAGTTTTGACCTACAGCCGCATCGGCAGCCGCGACGTTCCAATCAAGCCCGTTGATCTGGATAAACTCATCGAAGAAGTCATTCATACTTATCCTTCCATCCGCGAATCCAATGCTGAAATCATCATTAAACATCCGTTGCTTCCGGTTCTCGGCAGCCACGCTTCTCTGGCCCAGGTTGTTTCCAATCTGCTGACCAACGCGGCCAAATTTGTTCCGGCGGGAGCAAAAGCGAAGGTCCGAATCCGGACCGAAAAAAATGATTCAAAAGTCCGATGCTTCTTTGAAGACAATGGCATCGGCATCCCGCAAAATTCTTTGGCCAAAATTTTTGAACCGTTCCAACGCGCCCACCCCCATGCGAATTACGAAGGGACGGGCATGGGACTGGCGATTGTGCGCAAAGCGGTTAAACGAATGGGTGGAATCGTTGACGTTCAATCACACGAAGGCCAGGGCAGCACGTTTTGGATTGAGCTTCCAGCCGCAAATTATGAATAATACCGATTACAACATCCTGTTGGTGGATGACGAAGAGAACGACGCCACGCTCGTCAAAATGGCGTTCAAGCAAAACAATATCATTAGCCCCATCCAATGGGTGAAAGATGGAGTGGAGGCGGTCGCCTATTTGAACGCCGAAGGCATTTACGCAGACCGCATAAAGTATCCTTTCCCGCAGGTTCTGCTCCTGGATCTCAAAATGCCGCGCATGACTGGACTGGAATTGTTACAGTGGCTCCGGGTCAATTCTCATTTCAAAATCATACCGACCATCATCATGACTTCTTCGCGGCAAGAGACTGACATCGAGAAAGCCTACGATTTGGGCGTGAATACTTACATGATCAAACCGTCGTCCTTTGATGAACTCAAGAACATGGTCAAAGCCATCCATGAATATTGGGCGATAAGCGTCAAACCCAAGCCGAGGTGGTCGAGGAAGTTCTAGGCGGAGAAGAAATTAAACCAATTGCGGCTGCACTTTTTCGGGATCAACGCCCAAATCCTTGATGGCTTGCGCCACGACTTCGCGTCCGATGAGATTTTTTTCCGCCAGCGCGTAGAGCGTGCCGATGACAGTGGATTCAGCATCCACCTCAAAAAATCTTCGCAACCGCGCGCGGGTGTCGCTGCGGCCAAATCCGTCCGTGCCGAGCGTGAACAATCCACCCGGAACCCACGGCGCAATCTGGTCGGACACGGTGCGGATGTTGTCAGAAACGGCGATGAACGCCCCCTGCTCTTTCGCCAAAAGATTTTCGACGTAGGATTTTCTCGCCGATTCGGTCGGATGCATCATGTTCCAGCGCTGGCAACGGATCGCGTCGGTGCGGAGCAATTTGTAACTCGTCGCGCTCCAGACGTCGGCGCTCACGTCGTATTTTTCCGCGAGAATTTCCTGCGCTTTCAACGCGGATTGAATGATTGTTCCGCTGCCAAAAATGTGCGCTTTGATTTTTTTGCCCTCACCCCCAGCCCCTCTCCCATCCGATGGGAGAGGGTGGCCGCCGGAGGCCGGGTGAGGGTTTTCTATTCCAGATTTGAATTTATATAGCCCTTTCAAAATTCCGTCTTCGACGCCTGGGGGCATCGGCGGCATCTGATAATTTTCGTTGTAGAGCGAGAGGTAATAAAAAATGTCCTCGCCTTCGGCATACATCCGGCGCAATCCGTCTGCAACAATCACGGCCAATTCAAAACCGAACGCCGGGTCGTAAGGCAGACAGGTCGGAATCGTACTCGCGTGGAGCAGGCTGTGGCCGTCCTGATGTTGCAGGCCTTCGCCGTTCAGCGTTGTGCGACCAGCGGTCGCGCCGAGCAAAAATCCTTTCGCGCGGATGTCGCCCGCGAGCCAGAACAGATCGCCCGTGCGTTGCGGCCCGAACATCGAATAGTAAATGTAAAACGGAATCATCGGCACGCCGTGAGTGGCGTAACTCGTGCCCGCCGCGATGAACGACGCCATCGAGCCGGATTCGGTGATGCCTTCTTCGAGGATCTGGCCGTCCTTCGCCTCGTGATAAAACGAAAGCGTCTGGCTGTCCACCGGTTCGTAAAGCTGGCCTTTCGACGAATAAATTCCGATCTCACGGAACAACACGTCGAGTCCGAACGTGCGCGCCTCATCGGGAATGATGGGAACAAGATTTTTGCTGACGCCTTTGTGCCGCAGCAAAACACGCAATATATTTCCAAACGCTGTTGTTGTCGAAATTTCCGTCCTCGATTCCTTGAAAAATTCGGCGAAATAATCCAGCTTCGGCACGTCCAGCTTGACGTCTTTGACGATCCGCGCGGGCAAAAATCCGCCGAGCGCTTTGCGCCGTTCGAGCAGATATTTTATTTCCGGGCTGTCGGCCGGAGGACGATAAAACGGCGTTTCGGCAATCACGTCGTCGTTGACAGGAATCTCGAAGCGTTCGCGGAATTCGCGCAGCTCCTTTTCGTTCATCTTTTTCTGTTGATGCGAAATGTTGCGGCCTTCGCCCGCTTCGCCGAGGCCGTAGCCTTTGACCGTTTTCGCGAGAATCACCGTCGGCTGGCCTTTGTGTTCGGTCGCGGATTTGTAAGCGGTATAAACTTTTTTCGTGTCATGACCGCCGCGCAGCAATTTGCGAATCTGGTCGTCCGTAAGATGGTTCACCAGCGCGAGCAATTCGGGATATTTTCCAAAAAAATGTTTGCGCGTGTAGCTGCCCGGCTCGACGCAATACTTTTGAAAATCGCCGTCAACGCATTCTTCCATCCGCTTGAGCAACAGGCCGCTCTTGTCGCGCGCAAACAAATCGTCCCAATCGCTGCCCCAAATCACCTTGATGACGTTCCAGCCCGCGCCGCGAAAAAGCCCTTCGAGTTCTTGAATGATTTTTCCATTGCCGCGAACCGGACCGTCGAGCCGCTGCAAATTGCAGTTGATGACCCAAATCAAATTATCGAGATTTTCGCGCGCGCCGAGCGTGATGGCACCGAGCGTTTCCGGTTCATCACATTCGCCGTCGCCGAGGAACGCCCAGACTTTCGGTTCTGTATTCCAATTGGTCAGCCCGCGCGACTGCAAATAACGATTAAACCGGCCTTGATACAGTGACATGATCGGGCCGAGCCCCATCGAGACCGTCGGGAATTGCCAGAAATCCGGCATCAAATACGGATGCGGATACGACGACAGTCCGCCGCCTTCGGCAAGCTCCTGCCGGAAATTTTGCAAATGCCGTTCGTCCAACCGGCCTTCCAAAAATGCGCGCGCATACATTCCCGGCGATGCGTGGCCTTGAAAATAAATCATGTCGCCCGGAAAATTTTCAGTCGCGCCGCGAAAAAAATGATTGAAAGCGACTTCGTAAAGCGTCGCCGCCGAAGCATAAGTGGAAATGTGTCCGCCGACGTTTGTGGTGGAATTGGCTTTGACGACCATCGCCATCGCGTTCCAGCGCATGAGACTTTTTATGCGGCGTTCCGTTTTCCAATCGCCCGGATATTTCGGCTGTTGCTCGACCGGAATCGTGTTTGCGTAAGGCGTGGTCAGCCCGGCTTGCGGACGCGGCGTGGCGCGCAATTGACTCGCAAATTTTTCAAGCAATTTTGCCGTGCGCTCCGACCCCTGGCTTTCAAGCGCCAGTTCAAAAACCGATTGCAACGATTCACTCCACCTGTCGCCATTGCCCTTGTCGGATGTCGAAGGGGAACGCGAGCCGTAAATATCTTTTGTCTCAACTTTCACTGTGTTTTAATTGGAAATCCGTGCGCAAAATGCGCACGTCAATTAAACCCAAATTTGCCGCAGACGCCAGCGAAAACGTAATTGTTGAACAGTTTGGAATGCGCGGATATGTCCGCGCTTTCAAAGCGGCGACATGTCGCCGCAGTCCAAATGGCCGGTTTGTCCTGTCATTTAACGCAAACAGATGAAATTATTTGATTGTTCCTTCAACTCGCCCGCCGAAAACCTCGCGTGCGATGAAGCCCTGCTCGATTGGTGCGAAGAAAATACTGGCGAAGAAGTTTTGCGATTCTGGGAATCGCCGACGTATTTCGTCGTCGTCGGCTATGCGAACAAAATTGCGACGGAAGTCAACGTGGCGAATTGTGAAGCTAAAGAAATTCCCATTTTGCGACGCTGCTCCGGCGGCGGAACTGTTTTGCAAGGACGCGGCTGCTTGAATTACGCGCTCATTTTGCGAATTGCTGAAAATTCCCCGCTCGCCAGCATTTCCAGCGCGAACCAATTCATCATGGAACGTAATCGTAAAGCAATTGAATCAGAAGTCAGAAGTCAGAAACCAGAAGTCGGAATTTCAATTTCCGGGCATACTGACCTTGCGCTCCGCCATTTGCCATCCGACTTCCGTCCTCTGAAATTCAGCGGCAATTCCCAACGTCGTCATAAAAATTTCCTGCTCTTTCACGGAACATTTCTTTTGGATTTCAACCTCTCGCTCGTCAGCGAATGTTTACGGATGCCGTCGAAGCAGCCGAATTATCGCAGCGACCGCAGCCATGACAGTTTTTTGACGAATCTAAATTTGTCAGCGGACAAGGTGAAGGCCGCGATGCGGAAAATCTGGAAAGCACAGTCACCCCTAGAAAATCCGCCGTTGGAAAAAATTTCTGAATTGGCCCACGAAAAATATTTGATGCACGAGTGGAATTGGAAATTTTAACTCTAACTACATTACGCTGAAAACAAGCAAAAGAGAAATGAGCATTGCGGCAATCGCAATGATGCGAGACCAAAAAACTTCTTTTTTAACAAAACAGGAAATAGCAAATGCCAGCGCGGCGATTCCTAAACCTCTGTGAATTTGTTCGAGCAACCCTAAAAGGGAAAGTAAAGGCGCTTTAAGGTCAGGTGTAAGTTCATCGTAATGATCGCTAATAATTTTCCAATGCAACTTGCCATAAGCTATCAAAACAAAAAATCCGAACATTGCCATAATCGCTGATGCCATTCCCAAAGCGAAACCTTTTGGTTTTTGTTTTACCGCTTCGATTTCAGAGCTGGTTGGATTGTTTTGCATTTCATTAGCCGCCCGCAGCCATTCCAACTCCAGTTCCCGGCTCGGTCTGGCTTTTTGGATCGAGCAATTCGTCAATTTTCTTTTTATCCAAACCGGAAATTTCCAGCGCGACTTCGCGAACTGTCTTACCGGTTTCGTAAGCGACCTTCGCAATTTTCGCAGCCTTGTCGTAGCCGATTTCCGGCGCGAGTGACGTGCACATCGCCAGACTTTTCTCAATATTGCTCTCGCATTTTTGCGCATCGGCTTCCAGACCTGAAACACAGCGGCTCGCAAAAACGCGGCTCGCACTCGTCAGCAAATCAATCGCCTGAAGCAAATTGTGCGCGGCGACCGGCAACATCGTATTCAATTCAAAATTACCGAATGTGCCGGCAAACGTCACCGCTGCGTCGTTGCCGATGACTTGCGCCCCGACCTGAATCACCATTTCGCACATCACCGGATTCACTTTGCCCGGCATGATGGACGAGCCGGGCTGCGTCGCCGGCAATTTAATTTCGCCCAAACCGCAGCGCGGACCGGAACCAAGCCAGCGAATGTCGTTCGCAATTTTAATCAAACTCACCGCGACGGTTTTCAATGTGCCGCTCGCTTCAACCAGCGCGTCAATTGCGCCCTGCGCTTCAAAATGATTCGTCGCCTCGCGCAAATTTAGTTTCGTTTCGCGCGCGATGCCTTCAATCGTCCGCCGTGAAAATTCCAGATGCGTGTTGATTCCAGTTCCGACCGCCGTTCCGCCGAGTGGCAATTCGCCGAGATTCTTCTCCAACGATTTCAGGCGCATAATGCCGTGGTCAATCTGGCTTGCGTAGCCGCTGAATTCCTGACCGAGCAGGATCGGCGTCGCGTCCTGCAAATGCGTCCGGCCAATTTTCAAAACCGAATCAAACTCCTTTGCCTTTTTGTCGAGCGTGGAATGCAATTCTTCCAGCGCGGGAATCAGATTGTGAATAATGCCGTCGAGCGCGGCCAAATGAATCGCCGTCGGAATCACGTCGTTGGAAGATTGTCCACGATTGACATGGTCGTTCGGATGAACCGATTTATCACCGCGCTTGCCGCCGGAAATTTCGCACGCGCGATTGGCAATGACTTCATTAACATTCATGTTCGTCGAAGTGCCGGAACCGGTCTGAAAAATGTCCACGACGAATTGCGAATCCAATTTGCCTTCGATGACCTCTTGCGCGGCTTTTTGAATCGCGTCGGAAATATTCTTTGGAAGTAGATCAAGCGAAGTATTTGCAACAGCCGCGTATTTTTTGATCAAGCCAAGCGCGCGAATGAATTGTCGTGAAAAGCGTAAATTGCTGATCGGAAAATTCTCCACTGCGCGGGCGGTTTGCGCGCCGTAATAGGCATCAGCCGGAATTTGCATCGGCCCCATCGAATCGGATTCGGTTCGGAAATCGGTTTTCATCGGCGGCGAGTTTATGAGAAATGGTGCTGAAATTCCATTAAAACAAATTTGACCGCCGCAACTTTTGCGTTTCAATTGATTCATGCGCAATCGCATAGCTGCACCGCCGTCAAAACCGCTGATGGTTTTCGACGGCGACTGTAATTTTTGCAAATTTTGGATTGCGCGTTGGCGAAAATTGACCGGCGAGGCTGTGGATTATTTGCCGTTTCAAAATCCACAAGTCGCAAAGCACTTTCCCGAAATTCCGCGCGAGCAATTTGAGAAATCTGTCCAATTCATTGAAACCGATGGCGCGGTTTACTCCGGCGCTGAAGCCGTTTTTCTTTCGCTCGCAAAAAATCCAAAATGGCAATGGCCGCTGCGGTGGTATCGCAAATCTCGCATCTTTGCCAAAATTACTGAAGTCGCTTACCGCTTCGTCGCAAAACATCGCTCGTTTTTTTCGCGACTTTCAGGAACGCATCCTTGAAAGCGTTTTACAGTATTCCGCTTCATGGTTGATATGGCGTCGTTAAAAAACGACAGACGGCGGGGTCATGGCGCACCTTCAATTCATTGAAAAATGAGTTGCCGAAAAATCCTTCGCCAGAGCGGGCAAACAAGGAAAAAATTGTGCGATTCCTAACCAATGCGCCAGACGATGCGCGCCTTGTTCAGGTCATACTGCGACATCTGCATTTTCACGCGGTCGCCGACGGTGAGTTTCACAAATCGTTTCCGCATCTTGCCGGAAATCGTCGCCAGCACCTGATGCTTGTTGTCCAGCTCGACGCGAAACATCGTGCCGGCCAGCACCTGCATAATTTTTCCTTCAACTTCAATGTGTTCTTCCATGAATCAATAAATGAGTGCGGAATCTACCTGTGCCCAATCGCGAAAGCGAATCAAAAAAATCCCGAAAACAAAACAGGCGACGCCCTTTGCGAACGTCGCCTGCTGAAATGATTCAAAATTAATAGCGATCACGACCGCCGCCACCACCGCCACGGCCACCACCGCCGCCGCCGTATTCACGACGCGGACCGCGATCGCCGCCGCCGCCGCCGCGAGGACGCTCTTCCTTCGGACGCGCGACATTGACCGTCAACTGACGGTCGCCCAGCGTTGCGCCGTTCATGGCTGAAATAGCCTTTTGCGCTTCTTCGGGCGATGACATGGTGACGAACGCGAAACCGCGCGAACGGCCGGTCATGCGATCCATCATCAGGTTCGTTTCGACGACTGTGCCGTGGGCGGCGAACGCCTCCTGCAAGTCGTTTTCCGTGGTGTTGAAGGAAAGATTTCCAACAAACAATTTATTGCTCATAGATGATTTGCTGCTCGACCAACCGTTTCAGACCGTTCCCGACTGCCGGGTTTCAAATCATCATTGAACCAAGTTCACTTGAAGATTCACCATGTTCAGAAAGCAAGTTTATCTCACAGACACGATTACCGTAGCCATTCCAGAATTTCTTTCAAGCCTAAATTTCAGGTAGGAACGGCTGACAAAAGTTACGAAGTAACGACCGAAAATAGCCCGCCGTTTTAACGGCGGGAAACCGAAATTAAAAGAAATTGAGTCCCGAAGGGACGAAAGAAAGAATTCTGCCGCCCCCGCGGGGGCTTTTCTTGTTTTTGACGGGATTATGCACATGACGGAAGTTTCCCTCTCCCCGCCCAAGTGGGGAGAGGGTCAGGGTGAGGGGGTTCATCATTTCAATAAATTAAAACTCCTCACCCCCCCCAGCCCTCTCCTCGTTTGGCGAGGAGAGGGAGAAATCCTTTGCTTCAACACGCCGTTCTTACGTCATGTGCATAATCCCAGTTTTTGACCATTTCCCGCAGTTGAAACCGCAGGCTATTGTCTTTTGTCCCGTCGGGACTCAAAAAATCAAAAATATCAAGGGGACAAAAGAAAAGAGACCGGACACTACTCCGGTCTCTTCAACGAGAACTAAGCGCTAAAAAACAGCGGCTTTCAACACCATCGGATGCATCACACACGGAACCTTGCATCAACGACGTCATCAATCTACCAAATCCCCTATCCCCTGCCAGTCACCAATACTGGTTACATACAGCTAAGGGTATATGTCTTTCACAAACCCATTTTGTTACCCGCATAAACAAAGGATGAAATGATGAAAAATAAACAGCTTTACGCATCCGACACATTTGAGGATGCTCTTACGCAATGCAAATTCAGGTCATACAAAAGGCTTGGGACAATACTTGGGAAACGGTTATTGGACAGCCAATTTCAACGATTATGATTGCTGTCCTCACATTTCTAATCGCCTTTGGCCTTGCTCGAAAATATCGGGGCAAGGAATATGCAAAAGACTGGCTTTTTGATGCCGTGGCTGGTGTGTCGCTATAACAAGAGATCAATTAGCCACATTGGGATTGAGAGACAAGGAACTTGACCTGCACTTGGGACAACCATTTTTTACAGATGCCTATTGGAGTCAGGATTTGACGATGAGGATTGAGCGTTTAGCAAATGAAATAAAACAATAAAAGTGACAAAAAAACTCGAAAAACATTTTCACCGCCTCAAAAACTTCGCCACGGCTTCCGTCCGCGTGCGCACCTGCAACTTTTCGTAAATCCGCCGGATGTAAGTGTGCACGGTCTCGTAGCTGATCTGGAGTTTGTCCGCGATTTCTTTATACATCAGTCCCTGGCTCAACAGGTCGAGCACCTGCTGTTCGCGTTCGGAAAGAGTTTCCGTCTGCGCCTCCGCTGCCGCCGTCCGCTGGAACGATTGCACCACCTTGCGCGCGATGTGCATCGTCATCGGCGAGCCGCCGCGCTGCACTTCCTGGATGGCTTCGAGCAATTCCTTGCTGGGCGTGCGCTTGAGCATGTAGCCGTTCGCGCCCGCCGCCAGTGCGTCAAAGATATTTTCCGTGTCCTCATAAACCGTGAGCATCATCACCTGGATTTCCGGCAACAACTTTTTCAATTGCCGGACGCATTCGACGCCGTTCATGCCGGGCAGGTTGATGTCCATCAGCACGACGTTTGGCTTCACGTTCGGTAAATCCTTGAGCGCGTCCTCGGCATTTGGATATTGGCTCACGCAACGGAAGCCGTCCACGCGATTCAGCACGCGCGCGAGTGTGCCGCGCAATTTTTCGTTGTCTTCGACGATGGAAACAGAAATGGGCATAAAATAAATCAGCCACAGATAAACACGGATTTGAACCAGAATCTATAACTTCCTCTCCTCCGATTGGCCGGTCGCGCGACGAGCGCGAAGAAAAAGAAGGATTTTATTTTTCGCGTTGCTTCGCGCACCTTCGCGCGAAATTATATATTACAAGAAATTCTGAAATAAAAAAGGCGCTTACGGGATGTCAGCGCCTTGATGGAAAAATCAGATTAGCTTTTGCGACTGCGGCGCGCTTGATAAAGGAGCGCCATGCCTGAAAGGCCGAGAATGACCATCTACCGTTTATATTCTTCAACCGTCTGCCCGCTTTCATCCAGCGAATAAAAAGAACGCTTGTCCGGCGTGAATTGAAAGTGAAACGAGCCGGAATTGTCACTCAATTTCACCGCGAAACCACCGGAATTGAGGTCGTAAATCTGTCCGCGAAAGATTTGCACCGCAGCGGTCCGCGAATTCCAAACAAATTCGCCGTCTTCAAAAATCGTGATCGCGCTGTCGTGATAGGTTTTATCCTGCGAGCGATAAACTCCCGCCAGATTTGTCAGCGTCGGCGTCTCGACGCGATAAACCGGCGTGGACGCGGAATAATTATTTGTGCGCGAGCTTTCTGAATTACTTGAGCTGGAAGAAATACAGCCGGTCAATGCGATAAACCCGCCAGCCGGAAGCAGCAATAAAATGCCGACGCCAAAAATTTGAAAAACTTTTTTCACAAATCAACCTCCGGCCTCAAATTTAATCGCGTCCGGTAAAATTGCTAACTGAAATTTTTGTTTGCCGAAATTTCGTTCCACCTTTAATTTAATTTTGCGACCGCAAACCCCAACGGTCACAGAGGAAACAATCACCTATGACAAAAACACTGACGGGTGCGGAATTGAATGATTTGGTCGCGGGACTGCACAAGCTCTCGCGCAATCTGTGGTGGACGTGGGACCAGGAGGCGCAGGACTTGTTCAAGCAACTCTCGCCGCGCGCCTGGCAAAATCTTTATCACAACGCCGTCGCCGTGCTGCGCGAGGTCTCGGATTACGAATTGCGCGTGCATTTGCAGGAAGTCCAGTTCGCCCGCCAGGCCCGCTCCGTGCTGAACGATTTTGAGAAATATCTCGCGGACGAAAATACATGGGGACACAAGCACGCCGCGCATTTGCGAAAAAAACCGGTTTGCTATTTTTCCGCCGAGTTCGGATTTCACGAATCGCTACCGATTTCCGCAGGCGGCCTCGGCATCCTCGCCGGCGACCATGCGAAATCCGCGAGCGACCTCGGCCTCGGCTTCATCGGCATCAGTTTGTTCTATCGCGAAGGTTATTTCCAGCAGGCGATAGACGTGAACAATTGGCAGACCGAGTATTACAATCTAATTGATCCCGCGAACGTCCCGCTCGAACCGGTTTTGAATTCCGAAGGCGAGCGTTTGATTTGCAACGTCGAAATCGGCATGAGCAACGTGTCGTTTCAGGCATGGCGCATCAATGTCGGGCGCGTGCCGGTTTATTTGCTCGATGCGAACGTGCCGGAAAATGAGGAACACTTCCGCGATCTGACGGCACGCGTTTACGGCGGCGACAGCACCACGCGCATCATGCAGGAAATGTTGCTCGGCATCGGCGGCGTGCGATTGCTGCGCGCGCTCGGCGTCGAGCCTTCCGTCTATCACATGAACGAAGGGCACGCGGCATTTCTCACGCTCGAATTGATGCGCGAAAAAATGGCCGAAGGAAAAGGATTTCCCGAAGCGCAGAACGAAACGAAATCGTGCTGCCACTTCACCACGCACACGCCCGTCGAAGCCGGACACGACCGTTTCAGTCCCGACCTGATGACTTTTGCGATGCAACGATACATCGCGCAATTGCCAGTGCCGTTTCAGGAAATTCTCGGGCTTGGCCGCGTTCATTCCGAAGATGCGCAGGAAACTTTTTGCATGACGGTGCTCGCGCTGAAACTTTCTCGCGCAGCCAACGGCGTCAGCGAATTGCACGGCCAGATCAGCCGTCACATGTGGCAAAATCTTTATCCGGGCGTGCCGGAAGACAAAGTCCCCATCGGCCACATCACGAACGGAATTCATCTGCTCGGCTGGATGAAAGGCAGCGTGCGGCAATTCTGGCGGAAGAAATTAACAAACGGTCGTGCCGGCGAAATGCCGGAAAGCACGGCGTTCTGGAGCATCCGCGCCGGTGTGGATTGGGCGGCGACGATCCATGAATGCGAATTCTGGCAGCGCATGATGGACCCGGAATTTTTGGCGGACGAAGAATTGTGGGCGCTGCGTTACAAATTGCGCCGCGAGATGATTGAATTCATCCGCCGCCGTTTGCTTTACCAAAACCAACGGCTCACGCCCGGCGATTTCATCCGGTTCGATCATTTGCTGAATCCCGACGCGCTGACCATCGGTTTCGCGCGCCGCTTTGCGACTTACAAACGCGCGCCGTTGATTTTCCAGCAGTTCGACAACATCGTAAAACTCGCGCACGACACCCAGCGTCCCGTGCAATTTATTTTTGCCGGCAAGGCGCATCCGCGCGACGACGAAGGCAAACGCTTCATCCAACAAATCATCCATTTGAGCAAGCACGGCGAACTCGCGGGCAACGTCGTCTTCATCGAGAACTACGACATCCACGTCGCGCGGCAAATGGTCGCGGGCTGCGACATCTGGCTGAACAATCCGCGTCGCCCGCTCGAAGCCAGCGGCACCAGCGGCATGAAGGCCAGTTGCCACGGCTGCATGAACATGAGCATTTTGGACGGCTGGTGGCGCGAAGGTTACGACGGCACGAACGGATTTGCCATCGGCGAAGATTCACAACCAGCCAGCGTCGAAGAACAGGATCGCGTGGACAGCGCAAATCTTTACAAGACACTCACCGAGCAAGTCGTGCCGCTGTTTTTCGACCGCGACGTCCACGGAATGCCGCGCAAATGGCTTCAGCGCATCCGCCGCACCATGGTCACGCTCGTGCCGCAATTCACCACCGACCGCATGGTCAAGGAATACACGCAGAAGTATTATCTGGCGAAGTGAAGTTATTGCGATTGGAGGATATAAAATTTTCGCCCGATGCTTAAATCTACCGCATTGGTCAGTGTCGCATTAAAAATGTTGTTGTTATGATCTGTGATTGAATTAGTCCAAACTGGCGTCCATTGATTCAACGGCTGGGCAATGTTCGTGCTTGTCAGCAAATAAAATGTCCCGCCAAATCCACAGGTCGCATTGAATTGAAGATTTGTTTTGAATAAAATGCTGTTTGTCAAGAGTGGTTGTGGCAGTGGAAAAATTTGTTCAGGAAGCGACGGGCTATCATTGAATCTATCACCAAGTTCACCAAAACTATTTCGACCCATAGCCCAAAGACTGCCGTTAGATTTACAAAATAGACTGAGAGAATCTCCCGCAGCAATCGCAACGACACTATTGGAAATAATTTGCTCTGGTTTATTGGTATTATTAAATGTGCCATCACCAAGTTGACCGCGTTCGTTGTCTCCCATAACCCAAAGACTGCCATTGGATTTAATAAATATACTATGACGGTATCCTGCAGCAATCGCAACCACACCACTAGAGCGTATCTCATAAATGTCTCAAGAGGATGATTACCGCCGCCAAATGAACAAACCCTTGAAAATTCTCCGCGTGGTATTCATAACGGACCACCAGCCGTCGGAAGCTGAAGAGCCAG
>Ga0137404_10001294_pt1 | contig 16410 bp, 15 predicted proteins | sample CZOMad2_1_16fung_FD_108285 | JGI IMG/M metagenome (GOLD analysis project Ga0137404, IMG submission 108285) | Vadose zone soil fungal communities from Angelo Coast Range Reserve, California, USA - CZOMad2_1_16fungal (Illumina Assembly) | ecosystem: Environmental > Terrestrial > Soil > Vadose...
GCTCCAGGGCCCGGCGCTCTTTTCGCCGGCGATTCCATTCTCCCACTATCCAAAGGAGAAAAACCGCCGCAAGAAAAAGCAGCAAATAAATCGTGACCAGAGCGGCGAGGCTGACGCGAATCACGGGGTAGCACCTTCTGCCGGTCTGGGCCGGGGGCGCGCGACGTCGCGGCCCCACTCGATTGTCGCTATTCCCCAAGTCAGGAGTGGATCGTTTTTTTCCCCGCTGGCCGGGCCTTTGGAAAATCGGCAGAGCGCGAGATAGCGGCGCGCCTGCTTATCCAGGGCCGGATCGCCTGACGAATTGAGAGGAAAGCAGTAGCGCATTTCTCCCATCCCGTTCACGGCAACCCGGAAGTGGGTCGTTTGAGGGGACTCATTATTGGATGCGGCAAAACTTAGCCTCGGCAAAGCGGGAGCGCCGAAAGCCTCCAGCTCTTTTGAAAATGAGACGGATGTTGTTGTCGCACCTATGGCGGGCGCGGTTTGGCGATGGCTGAACGGTGCGGCCCCCGGCGGCTGAGAATCGGGGAGACGCAGATTGGAAACCTCCGACGGAATCTCTTTCAATGCCGGCTCCACCGCGAGATAAGACGGTACGTGCTCAACTTCGGGTAGGGCGCCCAGCCGTGCCGTAGGCGGACGCTGAGTCGTAAAAGCCAGCGCGGGATCTTCCGCGTTGATCCAGCGGAGCAGAGTTCGGCCTTCTTCGGCACTGGACGTAATCACACTGATGCGCGCTGGTGGCGGGAGCAACGAGACTATTGGCGGATATACAATCTGAAAAACATAGAAGCAGAGAGCGTGTGCGACCAAAGAGAGCGCCAGAAACGCGGCGAGCGCAAGCTGGCGGCGCCGAGGCGGCTCCCAACTGAAAAGAAGTGGTTCGACAGCGGTCTCAGAGATAAGGGCCTTCATCGCGGGAGAGCCCCCGCCAGCGCGACGGAGGTGATTCCGTGTTCCAGCACAGCGTTTGTCACCTCCATAACTGTTTCGTAGGGGGTCAGACGGTCCGCTTTGATGATAATGGATTGACCCTCGCGCCTAGCCGCGTCCAGCAACGGCCCAAGCTGCGCAAGCGTGATTTTTTGATCCCGGAAATAAATGGCCGGGGCTGAGCCACCAGTAATGCTGATGATTTGCTGGTTAATCTGCGGGCTAAGCGCAAAACGCGAGAACGGCATCGAAACGGAAATGCCCGGCTGCAAAATAAAATTCGAGCTCAGCAACAGAAAAAAAATCAGAAGGAAAGCAACGTCGACCAACCCCAGGAGGACAAGCCAGCCGAAATTATATTCCTTCGTCCGGCTGAGCTTCATGCGCGCTGAAATATTTGTCGGTTCACAGAACCGTCGGTTCAGGACTCGATACGTGCGCCGGATTGGGCCGCCTCCTCGCGCGGCTGGAAGCTGATGATGCCGCTGACCGGCCGGCTCTCCGTCAACATGTGGACGATCTCAATCCCGGCTCGCTCCATGTCGTGCATCATGGTGCTCACGCGCGAAGAGAGGTAGCTATAAGCGACAAATGTTGGCGTGGCCACCACCAGCCCTCCCGCGGTCGTCAGCAAACTTTTGTAAACGCCGCCGGAAAGCTCCGTCACCGTTGCATAACCACCGCTGGACGCGATCGTGCCAAATGCGTCGATCATTCCGGCAACTGTGCCAAGCAACCCCAGCAATGGCGCAAGGAAAGCAATCGTGGCCAGCACTCCCAGAAACCGCTCCAGCTTGGGCACCTCTAGCTGGGCGGCTTCCTCAACGATGTCGCGCAATTCTGCGCGGGGCGCATCGTGCTGGATAATGGCGGAATGAATCACCCGTGCCACTGGGCCCGGGGTCCCAGCCGATTCATGTAGTGCTTCGGCGAAATTACGGCGGCGGATCAGATTGGAAAGCCCTTTCAAGAATTCGCCAACGTGGATCGTCGCTCGATGCAGGTAGAGCAGGCGCTCGGCAAAAATGGCGATCGAAATAATGCTACAGGCCAGGATAGGCCACATTAATAATCCGCCTTTTTGGATGTAATCAATCACGTCCGTTTTTCTAGTCTTCTTTGGCAGCTGTGGCAAGCTCGGAGCGAACAAGGAGCGGCCGGCTTCCTCGTGAACATCAGCCTACCGCGAACTTTTCTCGCGCGATTTTGGTGAAGGCGACGGCGCGGAAACTAGAGGAGTCTTGCGGCCCAGCAATTTGCCGGACGCGTCGAAAATAGAATAGCCGGTCTGTTTGCCGTTTTGATCGTAACTGTAAACGATCTTATGCAAGAGGGTATCGTTCTCGGCACTTTGGGTTTCTTGCTGGAGACGACCCTCGCTGTCGTAAGTGTACCGGCTCTTGAGCCGAAGGCGGCCATCGGGTCCGAAAATTCGGCCGCCGGAAAAGCGCCCTACATCATCCAGCTCATAACGAATTGTCTGGCGGAGTTTGCCATCCTGCCCGGTAGTTGTGGCGATAGCTTTGTGCTGTGCATCATCGAATTGGTAAACGGTGCGTGACCCATCGGCGTTCATCGACACAGTTACCCTGGCAGCATTGATCTCGGTTTTCTCCGGAGACTGGCTAAATGCGATTTTCGCGTCACTGACGAGAGCCGTGAGAACCATCGCGGACCAGAGCTGGAAAAGCTTCATGATTTGAGGAGCTTACGGTTGAGGGGAGGAGCTGCAAATAGCGATAAAATTTTTATTGACCGCAGAGTTGGGAAGTGGTTAACAGTGGGGGCAAGTGGTGGAAAATGGATGAATTCTCCACCGATAATATGGACCCCTCTTCTCCACCTGAGCGCTTCTACGCCGGAGAATTCCGCCATTCAATAGACGAGAAGAATCGAATCACCATTCCGTCTCGCTGGCGGCGAGGCAAAGCTGAAGACTTCATCCTTTTGCCCGAGGCGAGTCAGCAATTTTTGCTCGTCATGTCCCCGGACGAGTTTGCCCGAATGAGCTCGGCGGCAGAATCGAACGAGATTGTTCCCGCGCGAGATCGCCGGGTTTTCCTGCGCCAGTTGCACTCCCGCGCTCAACACGCAGCTGCGGATCGACAAGGACGTCTCGTTGTGCCGGACGAGCTTTGCAGAAAGGTTGGATTGAAAGGCGAGGTCGCCCTCGTCGGTGGCCGGGGACGTTTTGAAATTTGGAATTTGCAACGTTGGAAACGGGCGCACGAGGAGGAGACCCCCACTTATCAGCACGTCGCGAATGTAATTGGTTTGTAAGCGGATAATTCGACTCAAGCTATGAAAACATTGTTGTTTGAATGGCCTGACTGGTTCGCCACCAATCCGCTGTTTATCGAAGAGGAGGCGCACGAAATGGAGGATTTCACTTATCACCGTCCAGTGCTCGAGAGCGAAGTGGCAGAACTCCTCGCGGCGAGACCTGGTTCGCTCGTTGTTGATGGCACCTGTGGTGGCGGCGGCCACACGGAAGCACTTTTAAGGGCCGGGGCCGACGTCCTTGCCTTGGATCAGGACCCTGATGCTATACAGCATGTGAGCGAACAACTGGCACGCTTCGGCCGGCGTGTCGCTGTGCTGCAGGCGAATTTTCGGCACGCGAACAAAGTTCTCGATGAACTGGGAATTCATACCATCGGTGGCGCGCTTCTCGATCTTGGTGTCTCCTCGTGGCAACTCGAAAATGCGAAGCGCGGTTTTAGTCTCGTGCGCAACGGCCCTCTTGACATGCGAATGGATCCACGGAACCGGCTGACTGCTGCCACTATCGTAAATGAGTACAGCGCAGAGCAATTGACCCAGTTGTTCCGCGAGCTGGGGGAGGAACCGGCGGCGCGTCGCATCGCAAGCATGATCGTAAAGATGCGGAAGACAACCCCGTTCCGCGAGACTCTTCCGCTGGCCCATGCAATCGAAAAAGTTGTCGGCCGGCACGGGCGGCGTCATCCGGCCACGCAAGTTTTTCAAGCGCTGCGGATGGAAGTGAATGATGAACTTGGCGCCCTCGAAGAGGGGCTGCGTGTTTTGACTGCGCGACTCGAGTCCGGCGCGCGCATCGGCGTCATCGCTTTTCATTCCTTGGAAGACCGAATCGTGAAAAACTTTTTTCGTGATCGCAGCCGGGAATGGCTCGACCGGCCGGAGTGGCCCGAGCCACGGCGCAACCCCGATTACGACCTCAAAGTGGTTACCTCGAAACCGGTAGAGCCGAGTGAAGAGGAACAACGCGCCAATTCCCGTTCACGCAGCGCAAAGTTGCGCGTAGCCGAGAAAATTTAAATGAGCCATTCCCGTCGAAAAAATTGCAATGCAATAAACGCAGCCTCGCTCGCCCGCTGGATTGTCATGACTGCGTTTCTCGCCCTTGCCGGTTTGAGCTACGTCTATTTGACGCTGCAACTCTATCATCTGGGTGATCGCAAGAAAGCGATCGAGAACGAGCTGGTTAGTCTCCGCACCCAAAATGACGTTGCCAGCGCCCAAATCGCGGCCCTGACATCACGCTCTGCTTTGCAGCGCCGATTAAAGGAAGGTTATTTGAAAATGATCCCGATTGCCGAGGCGAACATCGTGCGGCTTACAATTCCTGCGCGACAGCCCGACGAAGACACAATTCAACCCGTGGCAAACCAGGCTGGTACAAGATGAACCCGAATAGCCATCGCCGCTGTGTGCTCGTTTGCTCGGCCTTTATCGTGCTCTTCAGCGTCTTTTCGTTTCGTCTGATTTATCTGCAAGTTATCAAGCACGAGGAGTACTCCGCTCTGGCGGCTGAGAAGCACGTTTACAAACAAATCATTTATGCGGAACGCGGCTCGATTCTAGACGCGAACAATGAAGTTCTCGCGCACAACATTCCTGTCGAAACGGTAGTGGCTGATGCCACGCATCTCAACGATCGGGAAGCAATTGTAGACCTTGTCAGCAAGGACTTGGGCGTGCCGGCCGATGAACTTGCGGAAAAGTTAAGCAGCGAGCGCCGATACATCGTGATCAAGCGTGAAGTGCCGGAACCGGCCAGTCGGTCTCTACGTGAGAAACTTTGCGCGAAAAATTTACGTGGAATTTATTTCGAACACGACTCCAGGCGGATCTACCCGAATGGCTCCATGCTTTGCCACGTGATCGGATTTACCGATTTCGAACATCATGGCATTCAAGGCGTGGAAGCGTCGATGGAGGAATACCTTCATGGACAGGACGGTTATCGCTTCATCGAGCACAATCGTGCCGGCCAGGAGATCGTGCCGTACAGAGGTCAGGAACACCCGCCGCGCGACGGCTGTCAGATCCACCTTACTGTCGATCTTAGCTTACAGAACATAGTTGAGAACGAGATCGACGCCGCGATGGCGGAGTACTCCCCCCAAAAAGCTACAATCATTCTGATGCGGCCGCAGAGCGGCGAAATCCTTGCGATCGCCAATCGGCCGAATTTCGATTTAAACCTTCGCTCAGAAGCGAAGCCCGAAGAGATGAAAAACCGCGCCATCATCGATATGATGGAGCCGGGTTCCACGTTCAAGATCGTGGCAGCGGCCGCGGCGCTCAACGAACGCAAGCTTCGGCCTGATTCGTCCATCTTTTGTGAAAATGGCCTCTGGAATTTCAACGGCACCGCCCTGCACGATCATCGCTCGTTTTCGTATCTGAGCGTGCGCGATGTTCTCATCAAATCGAGCAACATTGGCGCCGCCAAACTTGCGCTCAGCGTCGGGGACCAAAAGTTCTACGAATACGTGCGCCGCTTTGGATTTGGCGAGCGCACCGGAATTGAACTTCCGGGTGAAATCAACGGGCTCATTCGTCCTCCGCAATCGTGGAGCAAAATATCGATCACGCGGATTCCGATGGGGCACGAAATCGGGGTCACCCCATTACAAATGACAGTGGCGATGGCGACGATTGCCAACGGTGGCAAATTGATGACTCCACGCGTCGTGAAATCGATCACCACTTCCAACGGCAAAACCGTTAGCTCATTTTCCCCGGCGATGTTGCGTCAGGTAATTTCTCCGGAAACGGCCCGACAAATTGGTGACGCGCTCCGAGGTGTAGTAAGTGATCGCGGCACAGCTGCCGCGGCGGCCGTCCCTGGTTTTACGATTGCCGGCAAGACCGGGACCGCGCAGAAGGTCGATCCCAGGGGCGGTTATGAACATGGTAAGTATGTCGTCTCTTTCGCAGGCTATTTGCCAGCCGACCATCCCGAGTTCGTTGGTCTGGTCGTGCTCGACGATGCGCACACCAGCAAACCAGAGTTGAACTATGGCGGCCTCATCGCCGGACCGATCTTCTCCCGGATCGCCGAAAAGGCCGCCCAATATCTCGACCTTCGGCCGGAGGAACAGATTCGCAAAGCTATTCCGGTGGAGCGAGTTCAAAAAGCTGTGCCGACGGAGCGAGCCCGCAAGACAGTCCCGGTCGCCCGAGTCGCCTTAACCAATGCCTCACGCCCTTGAACCTCTTGCGCAGGCTCGCCCCGCCGAATCCGTCCCGTGGCGGAGATGTTAAAACCTCATGCAGCTCAAAACTCTTGTCGCCGCGATTCCAATTCGCCAGGTCATCGGGACACTTGATCGCCCGGTGGAAAGCATCGCGTATGACTCGAGGCGAATGCAAAGGAATGGCATGTTCGTGGCACTGCGTGGTGAAAAAGCCGATGGCCACGAATTCATCGGCCAGGCCATTGAAAAAGGCGCATCAGTGATCGTTACGGAACGCGAGGAAAAAATTCCGCGCGTCACCTGTCTTCTTGTCGAAAATACGCGCACCGCGCTAGCTGATCTCTCCGCAGCTTTTTATGGGCATCCCGCGCGGAGATTAAAACTGGCAGCGGTGACCGGCACGAACGGAAAAACCACGACCACATTTCTCATCAAGCACATCTGCGAGAAAGCCGGTCTGCGTTGCGGATTGATTGGAACGGTGCGCTACGAAATCGGCGAACGTGTTTTGCCCGCCATCCGCACAACACCCGAATCGCTTGATTTACAGGAACTGCTTGCGCAAATCGCCAACGTCGGTTGCCGGGCGGCTGCTATGGAAGTTTCCTCTCACGCGCTCGCGCAAGACCGCACGCGCGGCCTCGAATGGGACGTTGCCGTTTTTACCAACCTGACGCAGGACCACCTCGATTTTCATGGGACGATGGAGAGCTACTTCGATTCCAAGGCGAAACTTTTCGTACAACTCGGGAGTCAGGAAAAAAAGCCCAAGCCCGTCGCAATTGTGAATATCGACGACCGCTACGGCGAACAAATGCTCAACAAAATCGATAAGCGCGTGTCGGTGGTCACTTGCGGTATGAGCGCGCGCGCGGATTTTCGCGCTTCAAATTATCGCGTGGAGTTTAGTGGCACTTCCTATCAGCTCGACGCCCGTGGCAAGAGCTATCTTGTGCGTGTTCCGCTAATCGGCCGGTTTAATGTAGCAAACTCAGTCGTGGCATTGGCGGCAGCGAACGCTTTGGGAATTAGTCTGCGTGACGCGGTTCTCAGTCTAAGCAAATCTCCGCAAGTACCGGGACGCTTGGAAATCGTTCCGGCGAAGCGCCAGTTTCAAGTTTTCGTCGATTACGCGCACACGCCGGATGCGCTTCAAAATGTTCTCAAGACTCTGCACGAACTGGAACCGGCTCGCTTAATTGTTGTTTTTGGCTGCGGCGGCGATCGCGACCGGCAAAAGCGTCCGTTGATGGGCGAGATCGTGGACCGAAATGCCGATTACGCGATCATCACCTCTGACAATCCGCGCAAGGAGGATCCGGGTGCGATCATTGATGAGATCGAAAAAGGCGTTCACTCAAGTCGCTATGAAAAAATGATCGATCGAACAGAAGCAATTGGTCGCGCCATCAGCCTGGCACAGCCGCGCGACATTATATTGATCGCGGGCAAGGGGCACGAAAATTATCAGGAGTTCGCGGATCACACAGTCCCGTTCGACGACATTCAAGTCGCGCGGCGCGCGATCGAGGATCATCCGGTGGAGTTTTAATTTATGATTCTGTTGTTTTCGAGTTCGCCAACGCACGAGTCGCGCTCCCCAATTGTCATACCATGAACCCGCTTCCAATTTCCCAAATTGCGAAATTCGCCGGAGGTTCTCTTTCCTCGGGAGACGGATATGTTGTGATCGACAAGATCAGGACCGATTCGCGAACGCTCAAACGTGGCGAGTTATTTGTCGCTTTGCGCGGCGAAAATTTCGACGGGCACAATTTCGTTGGAGCCGTCGCAAAAGCGAGTGCGGCCGGGGCGATCGTCGAGTGCAGTTGGAAGGGTGAAGTTCCAGAGACCTTCGCGCTCATTCGCGCGGAAGATACTTTGCAGGCGTACCAGGAGCTTTCCGCCAACTACAGGAGATCGCTCTCGATCAAAGTCGTCGCGATAACTGGAAGCAACGGCAAGACAAGTACGAAAGATTTTGCCGCGGCGGTCCTTGCCCGCCGTTTTCGAGTCGCAAAGACAGAAGGGAACTTTAACAATCACGTTGGCCTTCCTCGAACAATCCTGGAGGCGACTTCGCGCGATGAAGTCGCTGTCTGGGAAATCGGGATGAACCATCCTGGCGAAGTTGCGGCGTTGGCGCGACTGGCCATGCCGGACGTTGTCATCATTACAAATATCGGCGTCGCGCACATCGAGTTTATGGGATCGCGCGAGGCGATTGCCGCGGAGAAGGGCGCACTTGCAGAAGCTGTTGGTGCGCAGGGCACGGTCATTTTGAACGCGGACGATTCGTTTACTGGGAGCATCGCTGCGCGAACGCGCGCCAAAGTCCTTCTAGCTGGTACGACTGCCGGAACGATCCGTGCCAGCGAAATCAGTCAGAGCGAGAGCGGAACAGACTTTACGATACTGGAGGGAGCGCACCGTTGCCGCGCACAACTGCCGGTACCTGGTTTGCACATGGTGCAAAACGCACTGCTCGCAGTTGCCGCCGGACGCGTCTTTGGTCTTTCCCTTGAGGATTGCGCCGCCGGCCTCGTCGCTGCGCCGCTTACCAAAGCGCGTTTGCAAATCAAAGAAATCCATGGCGTGCATTTTCTCGACGACAGCTACAACGCAAATCCCGATTCTATGAGAGCGGCCTTGCACACGTTGGTCGAGCTGGACGCCGATGGGAAACGCATCGCTGTCCTGGGGGAAATGAGGGAACTTGGTTCCGAATCGGAGCACGGCCATCGTGAAGTGGGCGAAACCGCGGCCGTGTTAAAAGTCGATCATTTGATTACAATTGGAAATATAGCCGCGACAATCGCCCAGGCCGCGGAACACGCCGGTTTGGAAAAAAGCGTGGCGGTACGATCGACATCGGAGGCCGCCGAACTTCTGAGTGAGATCGCCGCGCCCGGAGATCTCGTTCTGATCAAGGGAAGCCGAGCTGCGCGGACAGAGGAAGTCATCGAGCAATTCCGGCTTCATCATTCGCCATTCGGCATTTCGGTATGATCTACTACCTCCATCGCCTAAGCGAACAGTTCATTGGCTTTCACGTCTTCTTATATGTCACATTTCGCGCCGTTGCCGCGGCCGTGACGGCTTTCCTGGTCACGTTGATTTTTGGAAATTTTATCATTCGAAAACTGACCGCGCTGAAACTCGGGCAGCCCATTCGCGGGGCGGCAGAAGTTCATCGCCTGGCCGAACTGCATGGCGTCAAACAGGGCACGCCAACCATGGGGGGCGTGCTCGTTATCGGAGCCGTCTTTGTATCGAGCGTCCTCTGGGCTCGTCCGGACAATCGCTTCGTTTGGCTGGCCCTATTCAGCATGATTTACCTTGGCGCGCTCGGATTTGTTGATGATTACCTTAAAGTCACGAAGAAAAAGTCCGACGGCATTAGCGGCCGGCTCAAACTCGTTTTCCAACTCGTTCTGGCGGCGATTGTCACCGCCGTTTTTCTCAGCAGCCCGTTGCTCGAGGTGCAGGCGCGTTCGCTCTATGTGCCTTTTGTTAAGGCGCCGGTCGTCGCTGACATGGGCTGGTTTACGTTCCTGTTTTTTGCGCTCGTCATTGTGGGGTCCTCGAATGCGGTCAACCTCACCGATGGGCTGGATGGTCTCGCGATTGGCTGCACAATCACGGTCGCCTTTGCATATGCGCTGCTTTCATATGCGGCAGGAAATTTCCGGATCGCTGAATATTTACAAGTTCCGTTTTATCCGTTTGCGGGAGAGCTGACCGTTGTCTGTTCAGCACTGGTCGGTGCCGGTCTTGGCTTTCTCTGGTTCAACTGTCATCCTGCCAAGGTTTTCATGGGCGACACCGGATCGCTCGCCATCGGCGGCATGCTTGGCGTCGTCGCAATCTGTTCCAAGCAGGAACTTCTCTTGACCGTTGTGGGCGGCGTTTTTGTGATTGAAGCGGTCTCGGTGATTTTGCAGGTGATCAGTTTCAAAATGACGGGCCGGCGGATTTTCGTCATGTCCCCGCTCCATCACCATTTCGAGCTGACTGGTTGGAAGGAAAACATCGTTATCGTCCGGTTTTGGATTCTATCGATCATCTTTGCCCTACTTGGTTTGGCGACACTGAAATTGAGGTAAAAAGTTGCGCTACAGAGATCAAAATATCGCCGTTCTTGGTGCAGGTTTGAGTGGGACTGCCGCGGCGCTATTGCTCCAGTCCGAGGATGGACGCGTTACGGTGCTCGATAGCGCTGAAGAGAAGAATCTACTCAAATCGACGCTCGACAATCTGCGAACGCAAGGAGTGCAGGTGATCTGCGGGACGGCGGCGGATGAGGATTCATCTCCTTACCAGATGGCTGTCTTAAGTCCGGGCATCGATCCGGCATCGCGACTCGCGCGCAATTTTTCCTCCCGCAAGATTGACATAATCGGCGAACTCGAGCTCGGGTGGCGATCTTGCGAAATTCCAGTCATCGCCGTGACCGGCACGAATGGCAAAACGACGACAACCGAATTGCTCGCCCAGATGTTGAATGTATGCGGGCAACGAACAATCGCTTGCGGCAATATCGGCAAACCGCTTTCGGAAGTGGCGCGTCAGAAGAAACCATTCGACGTGCTCACGGTCGAGGTGAGCTCGTTTCAACTGGAAACCATCCAAACCTTTCGGCCATCAATCAGTCTCTGGCTTAATTTCGCTCCTGACCATCTCGACCGGTATCGCTCCGTTGCCGATTATCGCGCTGCCAAGCTGCGGATTTTTGAAAATCAAACCGCCGACGATGTCGCGGTCGTTAATGCGATTGAGAAGATCCCCGGGATTCGCGCGCGCACGATCACTTTTAGCGCTTATGTCGATCAAGCGGACTTTCGCCTCGCCGAAGGCGCGATCATGTACGATGGCCAACCTGTGCTCCGGTTGTCGGAAACAAAACTGCGCGGCTTACACAACATCGAAAATTTGATGGCGACGCTTGCCGCGGGGATGGCTCGCGGATTGTCGTTCCCAGAAATGGTGCCGCCGCTGTGTAGATATGAGCCACAACCGCACCGCTGCGAATTTGTGCGCGAAGTCGGTGGCGTCGGTTACATCAACGATTCAAAGGCGACAAACATTGACGCGGTGGAAAAGGCGCTCCGCGCGCAGACCAAACCGGTCATTCTGATCGCTGGAGGCAAGGACAAAGGTTTCACATTTGATCCGCTCCGATCTCTCGTGAAGGAAAAGGTTAGATCGACAATTTTGATTGGCGAAATGGCCGAGAGCATCAGGCGCTCTTGGAACGGCGCCGCCAAATCTGCAATCGCGAACTCGCTCGCGGATGCAGTTGAGCGCGCACACACGATCGCGAACGCAGGCGAAGTCGTTCTTTTTTCGCCGGGCACATCATCCTTCGACATGTTCAAAAGCTACGCCGATCGCGGCGATCAATTTCGCGCACTTGTTCAAGCTCTCCCCAAATGAAATTGAGAATCCCCAGGCTCACCATCAGGCGCAAAAAACTCCGGGCGGCAACAGCGCGCCGCTCCGCCGAAATGGACTATGGAGAGATGTCGGAGCCGAACATGAAGCTGTCACGGGCGCTGCTAATTGTTTTGCTTCTTCACGTGGTTGCTGTCTCCGGAATTATCGCATTCAACGCGATTAAGACGCGACAAAGCTCGTTTGCGCCCGTAGCGCCGGCGAATACCGAAAATAATCTGGCTGCCAAGAGCGTGGGATCGACGATTAACTCAGACGCTTCGAATCCGAGACCGGTGGTCGTACCGCGTAATGAGGTGAAAACGTCACATTCGCTTTTGAAACCGATTGCGAAAGACGAACGCGCGAAATCAAGCGAAGACGAGAAAGCGCCCGCGTCGTCGGGGAAAGTTTACACGGTAGTGAAAGGCGATAACCCAGTGACGATCGCCAAAAAACTAAAAGTCTCTTACGGCGATCTAATCGCACTTAACCACATCGAGGACCCGCGCAAGTTGCGGATAGGCCAAAAGCTTTTGATTCCGAAAACAACGAAACCAAAAAAGAACGAAAAATGAAACACATGCCGGCAGGCAGTGTGCTACCCCATGCATCGTAAAAGCGCTTACATTCTTTTCCTGGCTGTGCTGGGGCTACTCGTCATCGGCATCGTGATGCTTTTCAGCACCAGCGCGTTTGCGCGCAGCAGCCATGGAGACGTCTATTTCTTCATCAGGCGGCAGGCGATTTGGTTTGGGATTGGACTTTTCCTCTGCGTTTTGGCTGCGCTCATCGACTATCACTTCTGGCAACGGACATGGTGGCTTTGGCTTGTGCTCGCCGTAATCGTCCTGGCGCTCTGCTACTTTCCGCACATCGGGATGCGAATCAACGGGTCGCGCCGTTGGATCGGAGTGGGGCCGGTTACTTTTCAGCCTTCCGAAATGGCAAAGCTAGCCGCAATCTTTTTTCTCGCCGCCTGGTTCACCCGGTACGAAAAATCGGGCCGCAGTCTGCTCTTTGGCTTCGTGCTTCCGCTCGCAATAGTCGGTGTGCTGGCTGGACTTGTTCTGGCCGAAGTCGATCTTGGAACTACCGCGTTGCTGGGAATAACCACATTTGTCGTCATGTTCATTGCCGGCGCAAACCCGCTATGGCTTGGTGTCTTGTCGTTCGCTGGGTTCGGCGCTCTTATCATCGTTGCTACGCAAATCTCGGAGCGAATGGGGCGGCTCTCGGCCTTTCTTCATCCGCAAAATTTCAAGGAGGATGCAGGTTTGCAGCAGATGCAGGCCTTGATCGCCTGGGGCAGTGGTGGGATGGAAGGCCTTGGCCTTGGAAATGGCCGCCAGAAGATGCTTTACCTGCCTTACGCACACACCGATTTCATATTTCCTATCATCGGCGAAGAGCTCGGTCTGCGGTTCAGCCTGCTGGTGGTCTTCTTATTTGTGGTCATCATTGTTTGCGGCATCATGATCGCGCTGCACGCGAAAGACCGTTTTGGTCTGCTTCTCGGCTGTGGCGTTGTTTCCCTGTTGGCTTTGCAGGCGGCGGTAAACATTGGCGTCACCACATCGCTCCTCCCGAACAAAGGTTTGCCGCTGCCTTTTATCAGTTATGGAGGTTCAAATCTCGTCGCTTGTATGTTCGGGGTCGGCTTGCTGCTGAATATTTATCGACAGGGCATTCTTGAACCGCCGCATAAAAAACGTGTCAAGATGCATGCTCGAACGACACCGCGAATTTAGATGCGACTAATGAGTCCTATAAGCCCTATAGATCAGCCGAAAATGGAAGACCAACTCTTATGAATACAGTGATCGCGTGCGGAGGGACCGGTGGACATCTTTTTCCCGGAATCGCTGTCGCCGAAGTGCTGCGTGATCGCGGCCACGAAGTCATGTTGCTCGTTTCTGAGAAAGACATTGACGCGCTCGCCCTTTCCACGCACCGGAATTTCCGATTCGAGAAACTGCCGACCATCGGGCTGCCTTCGCCATTTTCGCCGACAATTCTTGGTTTCATTCATCGCTTTTATGAGAGCCTCTCGCTTTGTCGTTCTATCTACCGCAAATTTAAACCCCAAGTGATCCTCGGCATGGGCGGCTTCACTTCCACCGCACCGGTATTGGCCGGAAAGATGCGCGGTATTTCCACCTTTATTCACGAATCGAATGCTGTTCCCGGCAAAGCGAATCGGCTAACGGCTCGGGTCGTGCGCGCAGTCATGCTTGGATTCAAGGAATGCGCCCCGTTCTTTCCAAAAGTGCATACTGAAATTACCGGCACGCCCATCCGGACCGAACTGAAACGTTTGGATCGACAGGTTGCGCGCCAAAAGCTCGGCCTGCGGGATGATCTGACGACGTTACTGGTGATGGGAGGTAGCCAGGGCGCCAGCGGAATTAATCAGGCCATGATCAAAGCGTTGCCCTTTTTTCAAGGTGCCCCGCTACAGGTAATTCATCTTTCCGGGGCGCGAGATGAGCGTCTGGTGGCAGATAATTATCGCCGCGAAAATATTTTTGCTTACGTCGCCGCCTTTCATCATCAGATGGAGGAAGCTTACAGCGCGGCTAATCTGGTGGTTGCACGGGCTGGCGCGGCGAGCCTCGCTGAGTTCACCGCTTTTTCATTGCCAGGCATTCTGATTCCGTTTCCCTATGCCGCCGATGATCATCAGACACGCAACGCGGAAATTTATGCTCGCGCCCAGGCAGCGATTCTTCTCAGGGAATCGGAACTCTCCGGCGAACTGCTCGCGCGCAAGATCCGGGAATTGATCGAGAATCCGGAACTGATTGAGGGAATGTCTGCGAATTGTTCGCAGCTCGGCCCGAAAGACGCAGCCGGATGCGTCGTTACGACGATGGAAAAATATACGACTCATGAAGCCCGTCTCTGAGCTCGATCTACCAAGGTTGCTCACTTGTGAGCATCATAGGATTCACCTGATCGGCGTGGCCGGGAGCGGGATGAGCGGTATTGCCGCGCTTTTGCTCGAGCTCGGGCATGAGGTGACTGGCTCTGACAAAGTCAGCACACTGGAAACGGATCGATTGCAACGGCGCGGTCTATGTTTTCATGAGCAACATCGCGCGGCCGCTGCCAGCAACGCCGATCTGATTATATTTTCTTCCGCGATTAAGGTCGACAATCCAATCCTGGTGAGCGCCCGCGATTCGGGTAAACCGGTCGTGCGCCGTGCAGAAGCCCTCGCCGCCATCATGCGGGGAAAGCGCGGCATTCTTATCGTGGGAATGCACGGAAAAACCACAACCTCAGCAATGACCGCGCACGTCTTGCGCGAAGGCGGTCTGCATCCATCGCATTACGTCGGCGCCGAGATTCCGATTCTTGGGACAAACGCGCACTGGGATCCGCGCGGCGAATATTTCGTCGCAGAAGGCGATGAAAGCGATGGGACACTCATCTGTTTTCATCCTCAGCATTCCCTCATTTTAAATATTGAAGAAGAGCATCTCGATTTCTATGTCGACCTCGCCGCAATCGAAAAAGTCTTTGCGCGACTTATCGAGCAAACTAGTCGAACGGTTTTTTACAATATCGACGACGCGAATGCCGCGCGGTTATGCGCAGAGCGGAAAGGCGCGATCTCGTTCGGCTTTTCTGAAAAAGCCGACTATCACGCCGCTCATATCGACCTGCGTGATTTTGCTTCGGTCTTTTGCGTTTATCGGCGCGGCGAGCAACTGGGCGAAGCGGTTCTGAATGTCCCCGGCCAGCACAACGTCCAGAATGCCGTCGGTGTGATCGCCCTTGCCACGGAGCTGGGAATTTCGTTCGACAAAATTGCGGCCTCACTGTGCAAGTTCGAGCACGCGCGCCGCCGTTTTGAAATCAAGTATGAGAGCGATCGTTTTCTGCTTGTTGACGACTATGCTCATCACCCCACCGAGATCCGCGCGACGTTGAAAACCGCGACATCGATCGGTCGCAAACGTGTGCTGACCATGTTTCAACCGCACCGGTATTCGCGCACAAAAGCGCTGCGCAACGAGTTTGGCCGCGCTTTCGATGACGCCGATCACGTGGTTGTGACTGATATTTATCCGGCCAGTGAAGCGCCGATTCCGGGAATCAGCGGTGAAACGATTTCCAACGAAATCGCGATGCGTGGTCATCGCGGCGTGAGTTATCAGCCGCGTTTCGAATGGGTCCATCGCGACGTGGGAAACATGCTGGATCCGGGCGATCTGGTCATGAGCCTGGGCGCGGGCAACATTCACGAGCAAGTGGCTCTCTTGGCCGCCGATTTGGTGATTGCCGAGAAATTAAAAGCGATCGTTGGCGAGCAGGGCGACGTCCGGCTCTACGAGCCGCTCTCGAAGCACACCACCTTGCGCGTGGGCGGCCCGGCGCAATTTTGGGTGGAGCCCCGCAACGAAAGCGCATTTGCGGAATTGATTCGCTTTTGCCGGTGCGAAAGTCTTCCACTTTTCGTCGTCGGGCGCGGGTCCAATTTGCTTGTAAAGGACGGTGGCATTCGTGGTGTTGTGGTTCATCCGTGCGGAGGCGATTTCGACAAGATCGAAGTCAACGGCAATGA
>Ga0137404_10001297_pt1 | contig 16379 bp, 16 predicted proteins | sample CZOMad2_1_16fung_FD_108285 | JGI IMG/M metagenome (GOLD analysis project Ga0137404, IMG submission 108285) | Vadose zone soil fungal communities from Angelo Coast Range Reserve, California, USA - CZOMad2_1_16fungal (Illumina Assembly) | ecosystem: Environmental > Terrestrial > Soil > Vadose...
AGAGATAAGCCTAAATGTTATAGTAATGGCGGTGCTCCTCTCGCGGAGAAGTATGATGAACATCGTCGAATATTTTGAGATGCGAAAGCGCGAAGTGGAAGAACGGCTGGACGCAATCGAGTCCGGCCGCGTGCTTCGGCTGGTTTGCGAAACAAAGACGGGTCCGGTCGACGTGACGGAGCAAGAAAAGGAACGGTTGCGCCAAGCAAGCAAAGACTACTGGCGCGCGGCGGAGAATCTACGCCGCATCAACTCCAGCCAAAAGTAAGAAAACGATACCGGAACGGACCGGCAACCCTTAAGACTCGTTAGGGGCTGTCATGGCAATGCGGATCGCGGCCAGTGGCGCGTGATCGTCGAACGGCTGAGTTTTGGGGTCTTGGGGCACGCCGAGTCGGCTCCACAGCAAGTCGAGATTGGGCGCTTGCGGCGTGTTCTTGATCTGTCGGTAGAGACCCGCGAGTACCCGCGTTCCCGTGGCAGCGTCGCCGATGCGAAGTACCTCATCGATATCTCGATCGAAGCCATACCCGCCGGTCTCCTTCAGAATGGCTCGTAGCGCCGTTTGCAGTCCCAGTTTATTGCCCGTTTGTTCACGTATCGAGACTTCTGCTTGCAGGCAATACAGCGCCCCACCCCAATAGGTGCGTCCCCACGTTGATGTTTGGTCCATGCCGCCTTCCCCTTCTCGGGGCAGCCCCATGGGCATCGAATGCCGGTATTCCGCCCAGACATCGGTGATTTCGCGATTTCCAAACTGCGCCCGGGCGATACCTTCGACATAGGTGGCCAAGCCTTCCGCCAGCCAATTGTGCCGTCGACCCACTTCGGGTAGTGCGAGATGAACCATTTCGTGCACGAGGACCCAGTCATCCGACAAGCCGGCTGCGGTCACCTCGCGGCCGACACTCACTTGAATTACCAGCCCAGAGTCATTGGTCGTGCGTCCGCCGCCGACGCCATGGCCTTCCATGCTCTGCAACCTGAGCACGACGAGCGGCGCCGGAAATCGCCCGTAATAGTCCGCGACGATGTGCGCCGAGCGCTCGACCCAGGTATGCAGTAATTGACGCCGGGCCGGGCTCGTGTCATCCAAGAACAGACACAGCGTCGACCCCCGAAGCTCCAGCCTGTCGATGGTGCGAGCAGGGCAGCTCGCCGCATATGCATGAGTGAACAGGGGAGCCAACACTAGTGTAACGAGACTGAAAACCGAAGCTTTGGGCATGGTTGCTGCTCAGCGCATGACCGGCACGACGCTTTTATTCCTGGAGGACATAAGGAAGTGATCTCCGTCTACAGGACCGGACGGACCCGTCGTTTATTACGCAATGGGTTTGCGTACCCTCGCTTCGGACCGATTCACGCATCAACCCGTACGAACTGCATTTTACATGATGGAGGCGAGAGTCGGAGGACGGGATGCCCTCCGACTCTCGGCTACTCCGTTGCGGCAGCGGCGTGCAGTACGGGCACTCCTGCCGACTTCCTTCAGTTCAACCGGGCAGCACGAACTGTCGATGAAAGTGTTCGAGCGCGAACGGCGCTTTTTGTCGGGATTTGATTTCTGGCCGTTCCTCAAAGGGGTCACGCCACGCATTTATCACGCAAAGCTCACGGGATTTCGGGGCGCTGCGCCCGCGGCGGCACATTTAGGTCCTTGTCCAACGATCCCGTTATCGGGGAATTAATCCGTGAAATACCGCAAGACCGTGCTTCCAGAGAACTGGTGCGTATGTTTCAAAAAAGGGCGATCGGATAGAACCGATCGCCCATCCAGCGGCTTAGCAGCCACGCCGACTCTGTTACTTGGCCTTGGCCTTTGCAGCGTCGCACTCTTTCTTGGTGAGCTCCAAGAAGCCCTTGCCCTTGCAAGAGTTCATGCCTTTGCATTCATTGGTCGCGGATTTGCAAGCGGACTGGCCTTTGCAGGAATTGACGCCCGTACACTGAACTTTGGCTTCCTCCGCGCCGGCCGTGCCGATCGCGAGCGAGCTGAACAGCATCGCTGCGGCAGTTGCAATCGCAGCGCCCGTCGTTTTGGTAACATTCAACATGTAAACTCTCCTAAGATGATTCGATTCAGGGTCAGTAGATTCTATTGATCGGATTAGACGATCGCCTGATCGCCTGCGAAGAGGACCGGACACGCACTCCGGTTATTTCACTGTCCGCTGCGAGAACGAAGCTCCCGCACGCCGCGCCCGAGCTTTCGCCTGAGCAGCGTACGGAGGGTGACTCCGTCCGAATAGCCGATTTCGGCAGCGATCCGATCCACACTGCTGCTACTGGTTTGCAGCAGATGCACGGCGCGTTCGACGCGCAGATCCTGGAAGTACGCCAATGGCGACTTGCCGAGCACGGTCCGCAAGCGGCGCGCCAAAGTCCGCTCGCTTGCGCCCGCGCTGCGCGCCGCATCCGTCAGCGAAAAGCCCCGCCTCAGATTGCGGCGGGCCCAATCCTCGAAGCGCTCGACCAGCGGATCGTTATGGGCCAAGTGATCGGGAATGATGAAGGTCGCCTGCGATGCACGAGGCTCAATCAACAGATAGCGCGCCGTAAGTGCGGCGAGCGCCGGGCTTTGCCGACGGATCAATCCCAGGGCGAGGTCAATGTGAGCCAATGCGGCGCCGGCGGTGACGAAGGACCCCGATGTCACCAACATCCGAGACTCGTCCAGCCCGATGCGTGAATACCGCTGACGGAACATCGGGGCAAGCCACCAAGAAGTAGTGGCGCCGCGCCCATCGAGAAGCGTGCTGTCGGCGAGCACGAAAGTACTCGTGCATGCGGCGCCGATCCATGCGCCGGCCTGCGCCCATTCGCGCAGCATGCCTCCGGCCTCTGCGACATCCCGGTGGGTCAATCGCTCCGCCAGCGAGGCAGGCATCTTATCCCCGAGCGCGGGCAACAACACAGCATCGGGATCACGCGATTTCGCGGCCGTAACCGCCGGCACTGAGAAGCCTTGGGCGGTGCGCACTCGACCCCGCACGCCGGCCAAAGTGACATTGATTGCGGCCGCACGCGGCTCCATGGTGTTCGCTAGGTCGTTGGCGGTTCCCAACGTATCGAGTAACGCCGACAGCCCCAGATCGAAGGCTCCTTGCAACGCCAGCACTACGACTTGCATGGCGAGAACCATACCATATTCGACGATTTTGCCACTCCCTGTCCGATGATAAATTGTTTAGATTGTCTTGAACAAACTCACATTGGAGCGCCGATCATGGTCAAAGTCGCACTACTGGTTCGTTTGGAAGCAAAGCCCGGAAAGGAATCCGCCGTCGCAAAGTTCCTGGAAGGTGCACTGCCGCTTGCGAATCAGGAAACTACGACGCCCGTGTGGTTTGCGTTGCGCTTGGGGCCATCCACGTTTGGAATTTTCGATGCGTTTGCCGACGACTCGGGCCGGAAGGCCCATCTGGCGGGTCCCATCGCCGCTGCGTTGATGGCCAACGCATCTGAGCTGCTCGCCAAAGCTCCGCAGATCGAGCAGGTCGATCTACTGGCGGTGAAGCTGGCGAAATAGCAAAGCTCCACAGATCGAGCAGGGTCGATTTCCCGGAGGTGAAGCTGGCGATGCTTCCACCCCGGCAGGGTGTCGGGGGCAAGGGTCTGCGTTAAATTCCCTGTCGACGATTACAGTCAACCGTGCTGCGGCGCACGTTGGCGGCGCCGCTGAGGAGGGCGGTCGAACGGCATATCGTCATCTGCGTCATGCAAATGAGATAGCGCACGTGCATCGGCGCACCGCCCCGTCGGTCGCCACCGCTCGCGAGAGCTGGCCGTCGATCTCCAACAGCATTCCCGGTGTGCACTGCTCTCCAGTGCCGTCACATTGATGCTTCAAAAAATATTCCACTGTTCGTCGTTTTTTTTGCAATTGGATCCGCCAGCTGGAGAAGATGATATTTGATCGACTTCACGCGGAACATTTTCAATTTTTCCTTGGTCCCACATTTTGTCTGGATGACATCGCGTTAACACATGGGGGGCAGGGGTTTACCGCCTGAATCAAATGACAACGCAATTCTCGTTTGCCGGTCTGTCTCCGGTCATCTCATCGAGCCACATCGTCCGCATATCCTTGGTCCTGCTGCTGTGCGCAACGCCGCTGACGGTACCTGCGCAAGCTACGACTCCATCGGCGCCTGGGTCCGCTGCGGTGCCCACAATTGCGGAGAACCTTTCCGTTACGCCGAAGTTCGGCCAGACTCAAGAGCAGCTGGCCGCGGATCGCGCCGAATGTCAGCTGTGGGCGAAAGGTCAGACGGGTTTCGACCCGACGCAGTACGGCGGCGGAGTGGTGACGTCTGATTACAATGTGCGCCGTCAGCAGTACGGGCGCGCGCTGGCGGCCTGTCTCGAGGGACACGGCTACAATGTGCACTTTACTGCGCCGGTCGCTGCCCCGCGGACCAACAGTCCACCGCCATCTCCTCCTCCACCGGTCACCGCAACCCCCATCGTTGCTCGATATTCACCGCCACCGCGCCCGGAGTTGAAATACCACCCCTTTGCCGTGCACATCAGCGGCGGCTACACCGTGACGACTGGAACCACGGGCCAATACATCGACGATGGCCCGAATGCTGGGCTGGGATTGACCTGGTTTCCGACGTCGGTGCTGCCGGTGGGCATTCGAATCGACGGTAGCTACAGTTGGTTTCGAGCCAAGGACCCGCTGCTCAATACCGGAAACTTTACCTCCGGTCATCAAGACTTCTATGGGGGCGATGCGGACCTGCAACTAAACCTCGCACACCGCTCATCAGCTGCACAAGTCTACCTGTTTGGCGGCGCGGGCCGATATCGCAGCCAAACCACGCTGCGGCAGGTCTCGTACGTCAGCGGCATCGTGTGCGGCTACTTCTATTGCGAGCCGGGCTATTTCCCCGCCGTAACAGCCGAGCAGCGCACAACCAGCGACTGGCACAACGCGTGGAACGCCGGAATCGGGATGGAATTCGCGATAGCCGATAGAACATCGTTCTTCATGGAAGCACGCTATCTGCGAATTTTGCCCAACAGCGCTCAGACAAAGTTCGTGCCCATCACATTCGGGTTTCGCTTTTAACCAGACAGCGGACATAGTTCCATGGCTATCATTGCCTGCAAAGAGTGCGCTCGAGAGGTCTCCGACAAGGCTGCGTGCTGCCCTTATTGCGGCGTGTCAATTGCTGGAGGCGTGTCAATTGCCGGAGCGGTGCGGCCGAAGCCGCGCCGCGTCAAACCCTGGCTCTACGGCACGTTGATTGCGGGCCTGCTGGCGTGGGGGGCTCTTGGAACGCTCTGGCTGACGGGGACGATCCCGGTACCAAAACAACTCATAGGCTTCATCGGGACCGGCGGCAGTCCCACCCGGAGCGTCAAAGCCTCCGAAAAAATGTTCGAGCAAGTTCCCCTCGTCGCGACTGCTCAATCCGCGCTCGAGCTCAAGGCAGGAGACGGCGCCGTCTATCGGACCAGCGCCGAACAACTGTATCAAGACTACGACGCGAATGAAGTAGCCATCCAAAGCAAAATCGGCGACAGCCCGATCCGCGTAAGCGGCAGTGTGGCACAGATCAACGAGGACGCCTCGGGCCACCCCGTCGTGACGCTACACGCCGGCAGCGACAACAGAGCCGATATGCTCATGACCGATGATCAGAGATCCGCAGCAGCTCAGCTCTCGAAGGAAGATGCAGTAGAGATCCAATGCAACAAGATGCAACGCATCGCGGCAAGACTACATGGCAGCGGCTGCGCCTTGGTGCTCGTCGACGCAGGCACGGTCTATCTCGCCGTGTCACTGTCGAGCAAGGCCGGTAGTGCACCCTTGTATATAGTGGGCCCGATGTCGCGAAAGACCTGCCTGGCGAGCAGCGACACTATTGCAGTGCAGGTGACCTCGAATCCCCGGCGTGACCGTATTCTCTCCAAGTCATGCGCGGCGACGGCACGCGAGAGTGTCTCGCTCGAGGGTTGCCACCTGAACTCAACCATGTCAGCGATCCCAGACATACCGACCGCCCATCTGTGGAAATACGATTGCATGGCGCCGGTTGCCGAAACGCGCAGGGCTGCGGAGACTGCTACCCCAAGAAGCGCGCCGATCCGCGCGGCGGCGCCGGCCGTTACGGCGGCGATCGCCACCTTCTCGCAACCAACACCAGCGTCCGCGGTTGCCCCATCGGATTCGGATGCACCGGCGCCGAAGGCGCCGCAAGAAGCTGCTTCCGGCGTGGCTGCGGCCAACCTTCCTGAACCTGCGCCCATCAGAACTGCAGCCAGCGTACCCCCGGCACCGATGCTCGAGAACAATCCGGGATCTGCAGGCAGGGCAGCACCTGCAACTGTCAACGCCGGCGATGCGGGCAACCCGCAGCAGCCAACGCCTGCCGCCGTAATGCCCACTTCAACCTCGACAGCTCCGACACCGCCTGTAGCCGTCGCCGACGATTTGGTTCCCGTCCGCACGAAAGATCCCGAAGCCGCGGATCGGATTGTGTCCTATTGCAACAAAATAACGTCGGGCGCGTCCAACCCCACGACGATCGCGGCGAGGTGCAGGCGAGACGAAATGGATGCCTGGACTCGTCTCATCGTTCAGAACGAGTTCCCGACCCTGGACGAGACCAGCCGACGCAAATGCAACGAGCCGCCCTTCCCGGACAGTTTCGTGGCTCGAGAATCCTGCGCGAAGTACCAACTGCATCTCGACTAGGCTCGCGCGCGGTGCCCAAGCATATCGGCATCGTGGCGTGCAGTGCCGAGGGCGCGGCGCTGTGCTTCCGCGAAATTGCCGCCTACTCGCTGAAACTCATGGGCGAGCACATGCATCCGCAGGTGACACTGAGCTGCATCGCGCTTGGCGAGTGGATGCCCGCATTCAATCGTGGCGACTATGAGGACGTCGCCGAATTCATGCTGCGCGAAACGGAGATCGTTGCGAATGCGGGCGCGCAGCTCGCGATCTGTCCGGACAATTCCGCGCACCTCGCAGATTCGGAGAATCACCAGCCTTTTGTGACTTGTAGTGAGACGAGGCGGCCCACGGGAGATGCATTGGTTCCGTCGAAGGGAATCGCGTTTTGCCCGGGAAGAAGGTCCGCCGCCGGAATCCGCAGATAGGGCGGCCTCTGATCCGCGAGATTTTCCACGCTCAGGGCGATCTTGAGGTTTCGTGCGAGATGGGACGTCACGAACCCTGTGTTGTAGCTCAGATAAAAATTGGCCGTTGTCCACGAGCCTATCGTTTGCAGCGGCGTGAACAGAGTATTCTGATATGAATTGACATAATTGATCGTGATACTGGAAGTCAATCCATCCCTCGCCCAGCCGAGGCCTCCACGCACTTTCCAGCTCGTGGGCTCACCAATCGTGTTGTCGATGTCGAACCGGGGTTCAAACACTTCAGTTCGGATGCGGTCGCCGAGGAGGTGTGTTCCCGAAGCCCAAAAATTGAATTGGCCGTACGCCGTCGGCAAGCCGTATCGCACAGAAAAGTTAAGGCCCGATTCGACCGTCGAGGCTACGTTGGCGAGTTGATCATCGATTACGGCGACGACGCCGGATGGTCCCAGTCCGGCATTGTCTCCCTGGAAACCAGGGCTATTGAAGTTCGCCAGTACGCCGGCGAGAGATGGATTGAGAACAACGAACGGTCTTAGCAGGGGTTGCGACAACACGGCTTGTGATGTGAGATTTGGCGTTTGAATCCGGTTTTTGAATAGCACGTAGAAATAAGTCATTGATACGGTCGGACCCGATACGCTCGCCGGCCTGTAGTCAAAACCGGCGGTGATGGACTTCGACGTTTCCGGCAGCAACCCTGGATTTCCGCCGCTTATCTCCAAGACGTCGGACCGGCCGCTGGAGGACCGGCTGTCGGGGATAAATGCAGTGTTGGACGTAATGGGCGAACCGAGTTGAGAGAGGAAAGGCGCTTGAAACGAGGTTCCATACGTGCTCCTCAGACGTAGGGCGGTCACCGGCTCCCACAACACACCGACCTTGGGGTTGGAAGTTGACCCAAAGCTGCTGTAATGGTCATAACGATAAGCCGCCGAGACCTCCAAGCGGCGCGCCCAGGGCTGCGCATTCGCGTCCCCGACATAGGGGACGAGGATTTCGCCATAAGCACTTGCCACCTGGCGCTGCGGCGAAATTGGCGTAACAGCGCTTCCCGTAAATTCATAACTTTTGTAATGCTCCGTGCGGAAGGTGCCGCCAAAAGAGGCTTTCACCGCGCCGCCATACACACTGACGAGAGAGCCACTGCCCAGTGCGTCAATGCCTCCGATGTCTGAATTGGCTAAGAGTTGTTCATCCGTCGGTCCATTGAGATGGTAAGCCGGCAAAGCAACTGTACGCGTATTTTCGAGCTGCTGAATGCTCGAGTAGTTACTCGTGACGGCTGCGTGCCAATCGCCGAACAGATGGCGGTCGAGACTGAGGATGGCGGCCGACTGCCTCGCGTGCCCGGAAGAGGACTGACTCGCCAAGTCGCTGGAAACATTCAGGATACTGTTGCTTTCGAAGTCCCGATCGCTATAAAGAACGTCGGCGGACAGCGTCGTTTCACTCCCGATATCCTGGCTGCCGGTTACGAAGACGCTGTTTCGCAGGTTTTCAGGGATGAGGGAAAAAAGACCTCCTTGGGCGCCGATCCAGTGCCGTTGCGAGGCGTCGAGACCGCCCTGATGGTCGTACTCGTAATTCAAGAGGAAATTTCCCGTACCCCAGGAGTGACCCAGTAATTGCGACGCGGTGTACTCGATGGCGCCGCCCTCGGTAGAGCCGCCGTATCGAAAACCGGTCTCCGCTCCGTCAAACTCCTTGCGGGTGATGATGTTGACTACTCCCGCGACCGCATCGGAACCGTAGATCGCCGACGCGCCGTCATCGAGCACTTCTATGCGGTCCACCGCACTCAGCGGAATCTGGGAGATGTCGACCAGCGAGCCGTCGAATGCTCCGGGCGCAAGACGATGGCCGTTCAGCAAAGTCAGAGTTGATCCTGGTCCGAGTCCATTCAGGTTGAATCCAGCACCGCCGAAACGATTGTTTGCCGCCCCTTGCTGAAAGCTGCCAATATTCGCGTTGGTGTTCGTGCTTGCCAGGGTGTCGGCGCCGGAGAAATTCTGCGGCATTTGACGGGCGAATTGGTCCAGCGTGGCGCTGCCCGACTCTTCAATGTCCGCGCGCGTGTACACGATGAGAGCAGAACCCACGGGCACTTCGCCCCGGATGTGCGTTCCCGTGACGATGATCTCGTCGAGAGTCGAATTCTTCTTTGACTTCTGATCCGTCGACTCAGCATTGTAGGGAACGGCCTGCGGCCGGCCAACCCTCGGCTGCGCCAACGGGTCGGTGTGTCCGGCGTTTCCCTCGGATGGAGGCGTCGAATTCGACGTGCCATGGCCGCCGGCCTGCGGTACCGCAATCAGCATCGCTCCGCCGTGCTCGGTCAGCGTTAGATTGGTGCCTTCCAGCAGCTTCATCACGGCCGCCTTCGGCGTCAAGTCGCCGTTCACGCCATGAGATTTGATTCCCTCGAGCTGATCCGCGTCGTAGACAAACTCGAGTCCCGATTGCTTCGCGAGCAGTTCCAAGCAAACGACGAGATCGTCCGCCGGGATGCTAATCGATTGCTCGGGCGCATCGGGCAAATCGGCCATGGTCCGGGCCGACATCAATGCGCAACAGACGAATCCCGCCAAGGCGCCTACCTTCATCGCTGTCGCGAGCATCGCTGATTCCTCAAAGATTTCGTGCGAGTTGCTCGATGCGATCAGCGCTTGGTCAAAATAATGCGGTCACCGCGCGCCTCGACGTTAATCGGAAAGCCGCTGTGTAGAAGCCATAGAAACGAGTCGGAGTCATCGGAGCGGAAATTCCCCCCGATGCGAATGCCGGCAATCGCAGGATCTTCAATGACGATCTTGCGGGCGGTATAACGATTGAAGTCGGCGACCGCATCGGCCAATGCGGTGTTGCGGAACATGATGTAGCCGGTGCGCCAACTCAAAAGCTGTTCGACCTGGGCCGGCGCGGGTTGATCGATGAGGACCGCTGCTTGCGCCGTCCTCGCTTCCGAGCCTGCGTCGAGTTGAGCCGGCGCTGCCTTGGAAGAAACACCGCGGCGTTCGATCCGGACCCGTCCCTCCGTGACCAAAACTCGTATATCGTCGTTATCACGGCGGACGGAGAACTTCGTGCCTACCGCGACGACGCGCTTGTCGGCGATTTCCACGACGAAAGACCGAGCGGTATCTTTGGCCACTTCGAAGTAGGCTTCGCCTTGGTCGAGCCTGATACGGCGCATGGTCGGGTTCAATTCAACGTGAATCTGACTGTCGGTGTTGAGCGTTACCTTGGAACCGTCGGATAGCGGGACGGTGGTGATGGCGCCAATCTGGGTGCGGTAGGAGTCTGCGTGGTCCCGTGAAAAGTACCAGACAGCGCCGACTGTGGTGGCGATGACCAACAGTGCTCCGATTGCGCGCATGCTTCGCCGGAACTGCGGCCGGGACAAAGCGCGCACCGGGGGGCTATCGGCCATGGATGGCGCAACATCAATTTCAGGATCTGCCAAGCCTTTCGAACGCGTTTGAGGGGGCTCTGAAGGCGGCACCGTTGAAGAAGGCGCAAAGCCCCACGCGCCGCGCGGCGGAATCGTTCCCGAGGGCACGCCGGCGCCGAGCGCATTTAGGCGTCCGGAGCGTTCCCAGGCCGTCACGATCCGTACAAAGGCGATCCGACACGCGGTCGCGGAGTCGAGCCACACTTGCAATTGGGCCTGATCGGCGGCGCTCCAATCGCCGCTCTCGCGCTTGGCGAACCACGCCGCCGCGGCCGCCTCAATTTCCGCGCTATTCGTGCTCGGATTCATGTCGGGATCCACCCCTTTGGTGTCGCGGAACGCCGGTTTCGGCCGCGCCAAACACTGCCAGAGCGAGAACACGCACGCCACGCGCCAGCTGGCTCTCGACGGCGCCTTCGTGAAGCCCAAGGCGCTGCGCGGTTTCGCGCTGTGAGAGTCCCTCGACCCGACGCAGCCACATGACGTTGCGGCATTTCTCGGACAGTGAATCGAAAGCCCGCGCCAAGCTGCGCAACTCCTGCCGAGCGCTCAGCTGTCGTTCCGGCGAGATCTCATCTATGAGGACATTCAAGCGTTCAAAATCCTGCGTGGAATCGATAAAAACCACGCGGCTGTGCCGGACGCGATCCGTCATCAAATTGCGGGCGGTGGTAAACAAAAACGCCTTAGGGGAGGTCGGCAGGGTGCTACGCGCGCTCTCGTACACACGCACATAAATGTCTTGCCGCAGATCGAGCACTTCGGCCGAATTTGGCCAAGCCTTGGTCAAATAGCGCACCAACACGCCTTCGTGAGGCAGGATTTCCCTGGCGAACCATTGATCGAGCGCGGTGATCACTGCTCAAAGATACTGCGATGCACGCGTTAAATATAGAGACCAAAAAAATAATTCGATGAACGCGCGAAGGATTTTCGCGCTTCGCCCGTCTACTTAGGGTTAGACACTGGATTGCCGCAACCCAGGCCGGATCGTATGCGCCCGGATGGGGTCAACACTGGACCATGATCAGCTACCTGACCGATAGAAACTCTCTAATGGAGGTTGGTGAAAAAGAGCACGGGATCTATGTGTCCAATGCGCCGTTCTCTCACATCGTGATCGACGAGTTTTTTGATCCTAAGGCCATGGACGAGGTATTGGCCGAAGTCGATGCCGTCGATCGGTCCAAGCGCTACGCAAAGTTTCTCGACCGAAAGACCGACCACAACAAATTTGCATTTTTCCCCGATGTGATCGGTCCCAATACCGCCCGCTTGGCGCAATGTCTCAATTCCGGTCCGTTTCTAGCCTACCTCGAGAAGCTCACCGGAATTCCCAATTTGATCGCGGACCCCTCCTACTTCGGGGGCGGCCTGCATTGGATTGACAATGGTGGCTACCTCGAAGTGCATGCCGACTTCAATCACCTGAAGAAATACAATCTTGCTCGCCGAATCAATCTGCTGCTGTATCTCAATAAAGACTGGAAAGACGAGTACAACGGCCATCTAGAATTGTGGGATCGTACGACTATGACGAAGCGCAAAGCGGTCGCTCCGGTGTTCAATCGGGCGGTAATATTCTCCACCGTGCAAGAGGCGCTACACGGCCACCCAACACCCTTGAGTGCCCCGCCGGGCGTAGGTCGGCGCTCGTTGGCGCTCTATTACTACACCAATACATGGGATCCCGCCGTCCAGGCTCACACCACCCTCTATTACATCTCCCAAAAACATAAGGTGAGGATCAGGGTCTCTCGAATCGTCCGCGGCTTTGTTCTCGACCTGATCCCACCGGTCTTTCGCAAGACGGTACGAGCCATAAAACGAGCCATGAAGGGCGAAAAACTGACGGAGCTCTGGAACTAGTTCGCAATTGATGCATTGAAGGATGGACTGAGAATTCACGCTGTTGAGTGTTTTTTTGTGGGCGCTTTGCGCGACCCGGGTAGGTTGGATGGATACGCAATGACAAATCTGACGAGTCGTTCGGTAGCCTTGCTTGCGTTGGCGCTGATCGCAGGCGCGGCGCACGCGCAGAGCGATACCCCTTGGGCGGGTTCTTACGCAGGCCTGAATGCAGGCGGGGGGCGGAATAACACGTGCAATAGCTGGACGCCGAACGCTGCGATGATCGATCCCGCGATTGTCCCGGTGTTTTACAACCGAACCTGTCCCGGCGGCGGTGCGTTTGTGGGCGGTGTGCAGATCGGCTACAACGTTCAATATCGCAAGCTGATCTTGGGCCTTGGAGCCGATTACGACGCTTGGAGTGCCAAGAATCACAACCGATCGTTGAAATATGCGGGCGAAGTCTCCCCGCCGGGCACCTATAATTTTTCCGGCAATCTCGGCCCAAAGGGCTTCGGCGTCATCGCTCCGCGAATCGGCTATGCGGGCGTTCAATGGCTGCCTTACCTTAGGGCGGGTACCATCATCGCCACCGGATCACGCGACAGCACGCTGAGCTACACTCCGACGGGAGGGAAGAAACCAACGGCCTCCTTTGTAGGGGGAAAAAACTTTACGACCACCGGTTGGGTGGCCGGCGGCGGTGCCGAATACGGGTTTAACGGTCCGTGGTCGTTTACGGTGGAGTATCTCCATGTGAATCTCGGCAAGGGATCCGATTTTGTTGCGACCTGCAACGGCTCCGCATCGGCGTGCGCGGCATTCTCCGGCACATCCTTTGACAGCACTCACAATAGCTTCACCGCGAACATATTCCGGATTGGCATCAACTACTGGTTCGGGTACTGGGAACCGTGAGGCGGCCCGACATTCAATCCGGCGCTCTACTCTCTTGCGATCAGTGCATTCCACCCTCCGTCAGCGTCGCCATGCACCGCTCCAGGTAGATATAGCTGTCCACACCGGCGCAACTCAAGACAACGGCGCGTCCCGCAGTCGGAAATTCATTTCCCGATACCAGCCTATTGTACGCAGACGCTTCCTCAGCCTCGCACCAGCGCAAGTCCCAAAGCAGCGGTCGCTTGCCCGACTCCCCGGAATTTGTTTTTCTGGCGCAGTAGAGCACTATCCTATCCGCCGTAAGGCGGTTCTTCATTTGGGCCGGTATCCCGTTGCTCGACCAGCTCGAAGGCGACCGATCGTCGCCTATGTCTAAGTTCGCCTTATGGGCGACCCACAATGATTCCTGATGGAAGTGCTCTTTGTAGTAATCGTCGGTCAGGAGACTGTCCTCCTGTCCGTCAGATTCTACGTGGTCTGGAATGCGACTCGGTAGCGCATTGCCCGCCGCTGCGGCGGCCACAGCTCGAGCCGGCGCTGTGATATCAGTCTGAACAGGAGCGCTCGGAAGCACACTGCCCGTCGTCGCGCTCGGTACGGCTTGAATCGGCACCGCGACAGCGGCTTGAACAGGAGGGCCCTGAAATGCAGTGCCTGTCGCGCTGTTCGGTTCGGTTTGAGCCGGCACCGAGACAGCAGCTTGAACGGCAGGGCTCGGTAATGCACCGCCGGTCGCTGCGCCCGATACGACTTGAACCGGCAGCGCAATACCCGCTTGAGCAGGGGGACTCGGCGGTGCGCCGGCTGTCGCCATGCTCGAGGCAGTCTGCGACTGCGCCGCCCTCAGCGCCCTGTCGTGCTGTGCCTGCAAGAGCGGAATCCGGGGGCGCCATGGTACTTGCCACCCGTGGTCCGCACACGCTTGAGCCCACGCGACTGCGCCGGCATAGTCACTCTCAGTCCATCCGGCGAAAAATTGCTGACTATCTGTCAACAGGGCACTGTCCAATTCCGTGATCGCGCTGCATGTCTTCGGCGTTCCATGGATGATGAATGTTTGCGTTGGCGCGCCGGCTTGTCCACGAACCTGCGAGCAAAAACAAAGCAAGACGGCACCGGCTAATATTGGAGTGATATTCGCACTTGTATTTCGAGCGTGCACAAATACCTCTCTTGCGACGATGCATCCCTCTCTCGAGGTGATGCGAGTTTGCCGCGCTTGATAGACCTAACACTCTGTGTGTTCCCGACTGGCGATCAAAAGTTTTGCGCCGGAGTCCGCGGTTGAACAAACACGGAGCGCGATCGAACATCGTGCCGGCGCGCCGCCGGCCCACCGCACCTCACGTCGACGACGAGATTTTTCTTGGTCGTGCGGCTGCTGCGCAAATGGAATTCGAACATCACTGATTTATTTATTGAATTGGAGTCTCTTTTTGAAGACAGATGTGCGATTGCCGTATGATTCGTCCATGTCCAGTGCGCCGCAAAACACAGACAACGATGAAAATGCCCGTTACAAACGGGCGATTCGCGCGGCCGAGGAGTTATTCAAGAAGGTGGGCTTTCGCGCTGTCACCATGGAACTCGTTGCACGCGAAGCCAATGTGGCCAAGGCCACCCTCTATAGCTACTTCAAGAACAAGGATGAACTCTTCTTGGCTGTGTGTGCACGCATGGCGCGCCTGCTGCGCGGAGCGGTGGAGCAGGCACTGATGAAGCCGGATGCACCTCTCGATGCGCGTCTGGCCGATGCCGTCATTGCCAAGCACCGGCCGATATTTGCCCTGATTCGCGGATCGGCGCATGCAGCCGAGCTGTTTTCATATACACACAGCATGGCCGGCGAGATCTTCTCCGACCTGGACGCAGCTATTCTCGAGATGCTGCGCGCCGCGATGGCCGAGGACCCGGAACTTTCGCCAAGCGCAAAGCAGCTCGCCCGTGCCCTCTATTTTGGCAGTGCGGACCTCGCCAATCGCAGCGAGTCGGCCGCCGAAATGGAGGCCGAACTCAGCGCATTCGCCGCCATCCATTTGGCGGGCACCAGGGCGCTCGCAAAAGCTGCACTAATCACCACGTCCGGAGCGACGAAACTCCAAAAGTCCAATTGAAACAGCATCTTCGCTACCATTGACAAATTGAACGAATATCGTATGATTCGTTCAATACAGGGTAAGAGGAGAAGTTGTCATGTCACCTCGTTCATCAAAAATTCGAGCTGTCCTCAATGCTTTGCCGCTGACGATCGCTTTGACCGGTGTCGGCGCCGCAGTCGCCCCCGGTTTGGTATCCGCTGGAGCCGAAATCGTTACCGACGCTCCGCCGCCACCGGATCGGGTTGAGCACGCGCCGCCGCCGCGCGACGGCTATGTTTGGGGCGCAGGGCATTGGGAGTGGAATGGTCGCTCATACGGCTGGATATCCGGAACTTGGATACCGGAGCGCCGGGCCGCTCACTGGGTCGTCGCCCGCTGGGAGCAGGTGGGAAAGCAGTGGCATTATGTAGCCGGCCACTGGGAGCGCTAATGATGCCGATTACATGAGCCCCGTTACGAGACACCAAAACAGGCAATCCCTGCTCGATAGCTGCCATCAAAAGTCCATCGACCTATTGAAGCGAAATCTGGTTCCCGCCGGCATCCTGGCCGCTTCACCGAGTTCGCGGGCCGGCAAACGCGGCTATACCGCAATATTCGGGCGAGACGCGGCCGTTTGTGCGATCGGGATGGCGGTGTCCGGTGATAAATCGCTGGAGCGCGCCGCCGCAGCGGGTCTGCATACCTTGGCCGAACACCAGGCGCCGAACGGACAGATTGCGAAGTTCGTGGACTTGCAAAGGCAGGAGGCGGATTTCTGGTATCTGGGGTGTATCGATTCGACATTGTGGTGGCTGATTGCGTTGGCGTTCCTGGACCGCCGCCGTCCTGGCGGGTTGCGGCGGCAATATGCGAAGCGCATCAAGCTCGCGATTCAATGGCTGCTGGCGCAGGAGCATCAGCGTTTCTTCCTGCTGCAGCAAAACGAGGCCAGCGACTGGGCCGACATCATGCCG
>Ga0137404_10001299_pt1 | contig 16368 bp, 25 predicted proteins | sample CZOMad2_1_16fung_FD_108285 | JGI IMG/M metagenome (GOLD analysis project Ga0137404, IMG submission 108285) | Vadose zone soil fungal communities from Angelo Coast Range Reserve, California, USA - CZOMad2_1_16fungal (Illumina Assembly) | ecosystem: Environmental > Terrestrial > Soil > Vadose...
AGGTCGGGATATCTGCCGGGTTTTTGTTTTCCCCCACCGGCACCCGCCGCCCGGGTCTTTTGCCGAGGCCTTCCTGCGCGGTAATCCACACGTTTCGCCAGGCGTTCGCATTGCGCCTCCTCGCGCGCGCAGCAACTTGTTCTTAAGCCGCGCATAAATCCCTTTCGAGCGGTGCAGCGGATATGCAAACCGGTGCCCAAGTGTCAGAATATGCCCGTGCGGTATGGTGTTGTGCTTCCGGCCGGGCGCATTGGACCCAATGCCGGACCCAACACGATCGACGCGGACGATGCCGCCGGTGACGAGACAAATGCTGCACATGTGCAGCATGCGCCAAGACGACGCAGAAAATGCGCCAGAGCGGCGCGTAGAAAGCCCGCTGGTGGGTGCCGGCGCGGCGGACTCTGCGATGCGGACCCTGTAATCTATCGCGCTGGCTGCAGCGCGCTCGCAATCCGTGGTGCCTTTCAGCGAAGATGTTCGGCGATGGTTATTGATTATCAACACAATTGCGCCAGTGATTAGCTGAAACAAGCATATCGACCACCTGTGATATTTTGCGCGGGTCTTTCCTTCCTTTGTCCGGACACCGGACATCTGGACATGCCTAAAGGCATATGTCCGTGTCTGTCCGGGTGGGGTGTCGCCGGACATTTGTGAGGTTGTCCGGGCATGGTCCGGTTGTGTCCGGGCTAGACGAGCCATACGTGATCTCCCCATACGCCAATGAGTTTTTGCTCCTGCAGCTTGTTTGAAGCCCGGACAAAAGCCTTCTGTCGTGCTGTCTGGGTGGTGTCGTCCGTGGTCATTCCGGCGTAGCAATTTGCTCGCCACGTTTTTTCGGCAATTGTCCGGGTTCCCGGGGGAATGTGGCTGTTGGCGGGTGGCACTTCGCCGTCCTCGGCAATGGTGTCCTGGAGCACGCGCAAGGCGAGCGCGGCGTGTCCCGTGACCTTGGCCTTGGCTCTAGCTGGGGCGGTGTCGGATGGCCGGATGACGCATGAGGTGATTCTGTCTCCGTCGTCGTCGGTACCGACGGTCACCTGCTCGAGCGAACTCACAATCTCGTCGCCCTGTGGGCCATCCTTCATGAATTCGACGGTGGCCACGATGTTGTCGGCTGCGTCGCGCTTCACCGCCAGTTGCGCGTCGGCGGCGCCGGTGAGGCTGGTATGTCCGCGCGGGCGGGCTCCCTCAACGCCGCAATGGTGGATGACGATAACCACGCATTTGAATTCGGCCCGGATCAGGTCGGCTGCGCGGACATACTGCCCCATGTCGCTCGGGTCGTTTTCGCTGCCCGATATCGACCGGTTGAGGGTGTCCAGCACGACGATTCCGGGCTTGATGTCCGGAAACTGATCTTTGATCGATTGCACGATAGCCGCGCCGTCCTGCGGCAACACAATGCGATCGGCGCTGAGATAGAACGGGACATCCGAAACGCCGTGCACCTGGCGGAAAGCCTCCACGCGGGCGACAAACCCCTCCTGACCTTCCAATGCGAAATAGACCACCGGGCATTGCTTGACCCTCCGGCCGCGGTACTCCCACCCTGCGGCAACGTGCATCACCATGTCGTAAACGAAAAAGCTCTTGCCGCACTTCGGGGCGCCCCACACGACGACGAGGCCAACGCTCGGAATGATGCCCTTCACCAGATAGCGGGAGGCCGTCGAAAGCAGGATCTGCAAAAAGGCCGTGAACGTGAGTTTTCGGCTGGTGGCCTCGGTGCTGTCCTGTATCGGCGCCTGATTTTTCTCCCATTCCTCAAAGGGCTCGATGTCGACCTTGCCGAGAGCGGCCAGCGGCGGCGCGAATTTCATGGCATCACCAAATCGTTCATGTCGCCGGCAATCCGTGGTGTCACGATCGCGACCTCACGGCCAGCGTCGATCCAACGCCGGGCGCACGACCTGGCGGCGCGCGCGTTGGCACCGTCGTCATCTGTCTCGCCAAAAACTGTCAGTGCATCGACGCCAGACAGAACGGGAAACTTGCCGATCGCCTGCGCCGAGCCTAAGGCCCATGCCGGCCGGAACCCGATCTGTCGGCCGGCGAGGCTGGTTTCGAAGCCCTCGCCGATACAAAGCCCCTGCGTCACGTCGCAGTCGGCATCAAGCTTGATCGCGGCTCCGCCGGCGACGCCAAGCATGCGGCGGTCGAGTTTCTTGCCGTCGTCGGATAGCAGCGTTCGATGCACGGCCATCAGGCTGTCATCGGCGATCGACCGCAGCGCCAGCAGCATCACCGGCCGATATTCGATTTCGTCACTTTCATTTTTCCACGGCGAAGCGGCGTCGAAACGCACCACGCGGTTTGCAACATCGGCCGGCAGTTCAAGGCCGCGGCTGGTCAGATAGCGTTCGGCAAGCGTGCCCGTCGGATCCTTTGCGCCGTTCCACCGCCGCACCGCGGTTGCGATGCGAGCGATCTCGGAAGGTTCGGGACATGCGCGCGGGGAAAGGGGCGCCGGTGCAAGCGTTCGAATCCGGCCGGGACGGATGATTTTTTCCCGGTAGAATTCGCCAGCGGTCCATCCGCAATGATTGCAGCCAAACTTGACGCCTTCGTTATCGATGGTGACGCCCAGACATTTCAGTTTTTGGTTGGCCGGCTTTCGCTTCGCGGAACACTGCGGACAGGTCGCGTAGTGCCTGCCCGACGCGCTCGGCGCCGTGATGCGATAGTCCTGCAAAATCTCGGCGGCTGACTTCGGTGTCCTGAACGGCGCATTCATGGTGATGATGCCTCGCCCTGGTCGTCGCCAAGCAAGTGAAGTTCGCGGGCTTTCGCTAGAGCTAGCTCCACCGCTTTCGCTAGCTCCGGCAATCTCGCGACCATCATCGACACACCCTTCGCAGTCGGCAACATTTTGCCGTCCTGGCTGGTGGTGTGCATGCGTACGCCGATCAGGTTGTGGCCTTCATATGTCGAGAGCGACACGACGATCGCGTCGCGGCGTTGCCTGTTTTTCCACAGCCTCCATTCGATTGGCTCGGGAAGCGTCGGGCGCTCGGTCATTGTTCGATCCGATCCAGCGCGGCGCCGATCGGACTTTGCGGGTTGCCGGCCGAGTCGCGTTTGACGGCATGCCGCAGGTCGTCAATCGAGGCACCAAATTGGAGGGCAAAACTTGCGAGGATCGCGGCATCGGACATGAGAAAATCTAAAAGGCTGTTCGCGCGATCGGCGGACAGAAACACTTCGCCGGGTCGACCGTCGGGGTAATAGCCCGCGGTCATTTCGAACCGGGCACCGTCGCGCACAAAGCCGGTACTGATCGCCGGGCGCCGGTTCGGAAGGCGTTCGCGCGCGGCCCTGGTGCTGGCGGTGGTGATCGTAGTCGATAAGTCCGTCATGTGCGCGCGTTCCGATCGTTCGTTTGCGCGACGTGACTTAGGGGAAAAATCGGGGCGTTGGTGTCGGAACGCTAAACTGGTATTTGGTCCCGCGCCTTCGGGGTTATCCCGCCCCCGGGTGTGGTCCGAACGGCGGCGTCGCATCCGTCGTCCGTCCTACAGAAGGTCCTCGCCGCATAGGCTTGGGCCTTCTGCGTCTTTCAGGCGGCCAACAGCCGTTCTATGACTCCGCGCGGGATGATTACCCGGCGCCCAATCCGGACTGATGCGACACTGCCGTTGCCCACCGCGGCATAGGAAGCGGCCCGGGAAAGCCGGAAAATCTCGCGAAATTCATCAACCGTGAACGTCGAATATCCGTCCCATTTGGCGGGAAGCGCGGTATGCGACCGGCCCGGTTCTTTCGGGGAGACAGAAGCATTGTCCATTGACGACAACCTTATTTGATGTAAGATTGTCGTGTGATAGGCTGTATAACAGCGTTTTGCAGCATGTTTTTTGTGGGATTATTGGGATGCAAAAAAGAGGCAGACCAAAAGCAGCCGAAGAGACGGAACAAGTGGCTGTCCGCCTTCCAAAATCGATGGTTGCCCAGCTCCGGCCGAACGTCTCGAAGGAGATCAGAGAGCGCTTGGCCCAGACGCTGTTTGACGACGAGCGCGACCCTAATTTGCGGAAGATCGCGGGACAAATCGAAGAAATTGCGAATGACGTCCGCCATGCAACCGGCTCTGAATGGCACGCGGACGAAAGCTCGCATCATATTTTCATCGGGGCGCTGAAGCTGCTTTTCGCGGATTTGAAGGTCCCGAAAGCCAAGTCCTCCGCGGTGAAGATGGATCCGATTGCCGCGGCGAGACTGCTCTACAACCGATATGCGGAAAATGCGCGAGAGCTAGAACAGCGCGACCGTCCCATCAAAATGAAACCGAGACTGCGCAGGCAACTGGAGGGCGACAATGACTAAGCGTTCACACGGCGACGGTGCAATCGACCAACGCGGGGAGAACGTTTTCCGCCTACGTTATCGGGTCGCAAGAAAACGTTACACCAAGACATTTCATGGGACGCTGGGCGAAGCTCGCAAGGAGTTGCGCAAGCTGGTGCGCTCCGGCGACACCGGCGAACACGTGGCGCCAGATAAGATCACGGTTGGGGCGTGGGTCGATCAATGGATCGCGGCCGGCGCACCCGGTCGCAAAAAGAGTAAGGTTTCCCAGCGAACGTTGGAGCGATACGAGCAATTGCTCAATACCCATGTGATGCCGGCGATCGGCAATCGGCCGCTCCAACAACTGCAGGCGCATGAGATCGACCGGTTTTATGCGGGGATGGCGGAAGCCAAAAAAATTGCTCCGCAGACGCAACATCATGTGCATGTCGTCCTTAGCGCGTGCCTGGGAACTGCCACGCGCAAGGGCCTGATGCTGACCAACCCTATGGCTCGGGTCGAACAGATTCCTTCCCTCAAGTCGGTCCCGATTGAGCCTGAACTGGACGCCGACGATGAAACGGACGATATCGGCGAGGGCCTCGGTGAGGTCGATCTCGCCGCGCTTATCAGCGGGTACAGGTCATCAAGCATCTATCCCGTTGTCGTCCTGGCTGCCGCCACCGGGGCGCGGCGCAACGAAATATTGGCGCTGCGATGGACTGATCTCGATACCGAGAAAAAGATGCTGCGGATCGAACGAGCGTGGGAACCGACGAAGAAGTTCGGCCTGCGGCTCAAGCCTCCCAAGACGGCACGCGGGCTGCGCACCGTCGATCTGGATGATGCCACGGTCGCGTTGCTGCTCCTGCAACGTGAAATGCAGCAGAGGCTCTGCGCGGGCATCCCGGACGGCGCCACGGTCGATCTGTCTCTGATCCGATTGCCGCAAGGTGCGCTGGTGTTCCCAAATCCGCCAGGGCGAGGTGGGGATCTTTCATTCACAGTGCCCCGCATCCCGCACAGTGTTTCGCAGGCGTTTGCCCGTCGTGCCGCAAGGCTGGGTTTCGGCAATATACGATTCCATGATCTGCGGGGCATCCATTCGACCGCGCTGCTCGACGCCGGCATTCCCGTGCACACTGTGGCCCAGCGGATCGGCGACGACCCGGCAACCCTGCTGCGCAGCTACACCAAGCGGAAGCGTTCAACGAATGCCGATCAGAAACTGTCGGACACCATTGCTGGCCTTGCAGCTGGTTTCCTGGGGACCTAGAACTCGTTGGGTCCAAATTGGGTCCAGACCGGGCAAGTTCACTACCCGTTCCGATCGTGATTTATGCTAAGCTGTTGATCTGGCTGGCAGGAGTGGCAGGGCTCGAACCTGCGACCCCCGGTTTTGGAGTACGCGTCTGTACGTATGCTCTGGTGTCACCGAGTGCGGTTGCGTCTGTATTTTCAGAGTTTCCGCACCCTCGCCCGTACCGTCCGGTCTATCTGATAGCGTGGCGTTGCGTTGCGTTTGGGTCCAATGTTGGGTCCAACAAGGGGGCTGTGAAGCGGCGCGGTATCGCCTATCAGGCCACTCGCCCCGATGGCCCTTTCCCGACTCTAGGAAGCCCGCTGGTGCGTCCGGTTTCTGCAGGCTGTCGAGTGCCGGCCGATCGCGATTAACGCACGGCTCGCGCGCCGCTTGTTGCCGTTGGTGCGGGAAAGCGCGGGGCCTCTCTCGACCCCGCGCCTGTCGTTTCCTATCGCCTCAACCGTCTGGTGTGGGCCGCGATGCGTTGCCTGTTACGCTTCCGCATCATCGCTCGGCGCCGACGGCCCTTCATGACGTCGGCCCGTTGTGCGGACCCTCGCGTTTGAAGGCTTGCCGCAGGGAGAGCCGCACGGTGCGCAACAGGTAGAACGCCAGCGACTGGCCGCCGCCGTTATGGCTGGAGAACACTTCCTGCGGAAGCACGCTGAAGTTTTTTTCCAGGTACATCAGCACATCGATCAGCCCCTTCGGATCGGTCGGCATGCAGATAAGCAGATTGCGGGCGGCCTCCTGCATTTCTCGATGCGCGTCGACGGTGTGCTGCCGCGCATCCTCGATCTTGTCCGGCAGCAGCTCTTCATCCTGAGCGGCCGCCTCCCAGGCGACGGCCCTCGCATAGGCCTTGCGAGCACTGATGTGCGCGTCGATGTCGCGCTGTACGGCGCTCCGTGACCGCCCTGGCCCCCAATCTCTTTCCCCGCCCAACACCGGCAGCGCAGCGACGGGCGCCACGTCCCGGCCGGGGAATTTAACGATGTTGTCCTGCATGGCCGTCACTCCCCCTCGCGGTCGGCGACGCCCATGGCGCTGGAAAGCGGCGGAAACTCCCTTTTGTACCAGCGTTGCCTGAGGTCTTCCGCCATCTTGTCGAACTGTACGACCGCGAACAAAAACAGGTCCGGATCTTCATCGTGCAGGACCATGGCAATCTGCGCCGCGCGTGCGAGGTCGCAGACGTAGGGCTCCATGGCGAAATAGGCGATCGCCCGCTGCGCTTCGCTCCCCATGTCCGGTAGCGGCAACTTTAGAGTAGCGGCCGGTCGGGCCTTGGTCTTGGCAGCCTTTTTGGCTTTCGGTTTACGCATTGGAGTTGCCTCCGCTGGTCGAGAGTAGAGCGGCGCGGATGTCCGCAGCCCGTTTGTCGGCGATCAGCGCAAACGCCGGGTTAGGCCTGCAGTGTCTGGGTATGGTGACGGCCACCGGGATGGGATCGGCCATCGCGGCCGCGGTCAGGGCGCCGACACTGGCGACGCTGGCGACGGCTGATACGGTCAGGAAACGCCGCCGCGTCGGATCCACGGGCGGAAACATTGGTCTTTCGATTGTCATGACGGTTGCTCTGTCTTTGGCTTCTGAAGGCCATCGCAGCGGGACAGCCGCTGCAGCCGGGGGTTCAGAACTCGCCAGAGCGACGAGCCGAGCGCTTTTAAGGGTTGCCCCTCTGGACAGCACGCCCGACCCCGGCCATATAGGCAGGGCTCGGAGCCGCACCGCCAAGTGCGTCCGACGTTCAGCCGTCACCCCCGACGCCAATCGGGAGCATGCTGACCAAGCATGTTGCGGCTATAGCTCTGGTCCGGGTTCTGAAGCCCACGGACATGCTCCGCTGATTTGGTTAAGAAAGCAATTCCCCACCCGGGGAATTTGTGGTCGCATGCCCTGGGCTGATTGAGGGGACAAGCACCATGACCCAGCCCGCACTGAGTCGATCGAGAAAGAAGCCAGGAAGCTATTTGTGACGGATGCCGAGTTGATCCGGCGCCTCGGTGTGCCTGAGAAAACCGTCCGCGCGGCGCTTCATATGTACGACCACACCAGGGGGACGGGCTTCCCGCAGAAAGCAAAAACTTTGGGGGGATAGGCGATATTGGCCGGCAGTGCGACGATGGTTCGATCAGCACTACTTGACGTTGCCTACCTCGGGTCGAGCCCGCTGGGACGAGATCGGGCTGAAGGCGAAGAAATGAACCCCGCGGGTTAACGCCCCCAGGACCCGAAACCGCAGAACGATTGCGAACTCAGGGCGGACACCATGGATTTTTTAACATATTGAATTTAAATACACTTTGCCCTCCCAACTTCGTCCGCCCTTCGGAAATTTGACCTATCGGAGCCGGGATGTAAGCATCAGTCGTTACCTTTGGGGGACATTTTTTGCACTGGGAGCCATTACACAAGTCGCATTCGATTGAGGTTGCGGCCGCCGCGATCAATTTCAATGAAGCGTTGACCGAAGTCTCGTGGCGAAAGACGGTGCGAGACGCCGAAGCCGTCTGCAGGACCGCTGGCCTCACCGAGAAGTCGGCAATGAATAGTGTGCAAATTACAATCGGACCAGGTGGCGCCCCCTCGCCCTCCACACCCCCAGTGGTTGATGCGATGGTATTCCAAAGGTCTGCCGCAGTCGATGTTGCCGGCCTCGGGATGCAGAAAGTAATGCTCGAAAGCTTTGCGGTGTCCCGCGGGGGCCTCAACTATCAGACGGCTGCCTATACCCGCTGGGAGGCCTTTTATGGCCGTCTGAAGTCACTGATGCGATCGCCCTTACATGGTGCCCTGCATGTGGTCAGAACCGCTAATTTACGGCTCGAGTACAAGGATAGTTTTAGGTTTGTTGGCGACGGGCCACCGTTAGCAGGGGACCTTCTAAACAAGACATCACCCTTGATTGCATCCCATGTTTTCAATAACGAAAAATTGTGGCACTCTCACACGGGTTTCTTTGAAGATGCAGATGGATGTGAGGCTCGGCTGGTCCAAATCAACATTGATGCCGGTTCGGCCTCGAAATTGGGCGAGACTTCGCAGTTTCGTTCGGTAAGCATTTTGACGGCGGTTCAGAACAATTTCGAACAGGGCGAGGCCGAAGCCCTTGATAATGAGGACGACAAGGCTACGTTCCAGCTTGGGATGTTTGATTCTTTACACCTTCGATCCATTGAGCTTTTTAGACAAATCGTTAGCGCTGAAGCCGCAGTTCGAGTGGGTATAAAATGAGCTCTGCAACGGCGATTGCTTTTACCATTGAGAGTTCGGCCGCGACGGTCGCCATTCCGCCGGCGCGAGCTTCTAAGCTGGGCCCATCGATCACTATGCTGGGAACCCTCCTGTTTCTCGGCTGCGGTCCCACGGCGGAGGCAAGGCAAATATCTCCATCCGCAATTAGGCCTCCCGTTCTTTGCGAATTAGCAGAAATGCGGGGGCCTAAAACTTACAAACCGTCTGATTCAATCGAGAATAGCATCGCGCGGTTGCGCGAATTCGGTAAATACCACGACGATTGGGATGGCAACGGAGCCAACGCTCCGAGTCAAGACGCGATTGATTTGGCGCTTCAGTTTCTGACATCTTTGGAGCCGTGGCATCCGGTTCCCTTTGCAACGATGAGCCGGCAGGGCGATCCCGTTATCGAATTTGAAGAACACTCTACAGGCGTATTTAGTTCGATCCGCTTCCTGGATGATCGATCGGTGGAACTGTATTCGAAAGCCAACAAGGAAGCACCATCGCTGTTTGTTACCGGCGAGATAGGTTCGCCGAAGGTGACAGAGTTTCTTGCAACAATGAATTTGCCGACGTTGTAATAATGCGATGCACCGAGTGTAGGGACGCTCTTAATCGCGCCTCAAGAAACTTGGCTAGAGATATCGAGAAGGCTTTCCCCGGGTGTGAGTGCGAGCAGCACAGCGTAGGCGATGGCTCCCCCGGCCCTATTGATGATCAAGAGATCCTGTATCGGCTATTTGTTGATCCAGTGGATGTCGATGAGCAAGGCCGATTAGCCCGAGAAGCCTTTGCAACCGCGTATATCGACGGCCTGAGCATAATTCGAGACTGCGCCGACGACGGCGATATCGAAAAACTTGTGAGCGATATTCTTTCCAGAAAAAAAGGGGAGGCTCCAAAAACCATTCGAGCGATCTTCAAATTTGATTGCCTGATAATTCGAAATGAAGAGGCGCCTCTCAGGGCAAGCACAACTCGTGGATTTTGCATTTACGACCAGACTGTACCTCGAATTTTACACCCGAAAGAAAAGCCGGTAGGAACGCACGGTATAGTGCTCAGTCGACGATTGATCGAACCGCCGATGGTCCGGAGGCAATTCGAGAACGACTGTAATGTAACGCTACACCGACTAATTTCTGCTCAATCCGTGGCGGTTGAAGATTTCCGCGATGGTCTGATCGCGACACTAAACGCTCGGTCGCTCGCGGGTGAATTCGTCAGGACCGCGCACTGATTTTGGTTCGGCCCTTATGGTGTTCGGACATAAAAAATACGCTGCAACCGGCAATGTTCTATTCTCCGAATTGGAATTGACGCCCGCGCTGTCTGTCGGATCGCTCGCCGCGAGTTGCCGGGATCCTAGCGCGCACGCTTGCTGCTGCTGCGTTCATTTGTTATTTTCTCCGGCTTCGAAACGCGCGCCGCTCATGGCGATTAGTTGCGAGTTTTCCGGTCATCGCAGACATGCCCTGGACCATCCCGGACCTTTTACTTCACGACAAGCCGGTGCCGCTAGCCAACATGCGGAGCCACGGGCGAACGCATGTCTTCGTCTACTGCAGCAATCCGGACTGCCACCACAACGCCGAGATCGACGCCAGCCGCTTTGCGGACAACGTGACTTTTGGAGATTTGCAGCCGCACATGGTGTGCTCGGTCTGCGATCACCGCGGCGCGGATGTCAGGCCGTGCTTTGACGCGCCGCCGCCACGACACGCCGCGCGGCCGAACCCATGAAGTTCGCCGTTGATCGCCCGCTGGCCGATCCCGAAAGGGCCGCGCGCAAGCTCCTGGAGTTTGCCAACGCGGCCGAGGCCGATCGGGATCAGCGGATCTCCATCGAACTGATAAACCTGCCGTTCCTGCGCGCCCGGCGGCAATGCTGACGAATACCGGGCAGGAATTGAGATGGCGATCACCAAGGGCTGGCTGATCAGGCACAACTCCGGAGGCTATGTGAAATTCACGCAGGCAGGCGCGGACATGTTTGCCTGATGGCGAAGGGCTGGCAGCGACGCTTCGACGATCCGATCCCGCTGCCTCGCGGTCGCCAACTCGTCACGCTGGAGGACGCCGCCAAATATATCCAGAAGCTCCCCGAGGCCGAGCAGCTGCTCGAGGAATGGCAGGACGCTGTCAAAGCCTTGCTCCTGGTCGCCGAGCGCAACGGTCCGACCATGCTGGCGCGCATCGGTGTCATGCGGGCACTGAATCGAAACGTCGTCCGGGAGTTTACATCGGGCAAAGACAAGCCTTGGGGCAAGCGGAAGCTGCGGAGGGACCAATGACCATGGATATTGAAAAAGAAATTCAATCGCTGGCCGCCGAAAACTTAGCGCTCAGCATCATCGTGGGGGCCGTGTTGAGTAAGCTGGCGAGAAATTCTTCGCTTCGGGCCGCCATTGTTGAGGGTTTCGACCAATCTGCGGACGTCGCACAGAGTGTCGCTGTTCAATTCGGCAAAACTGCCTCTCCCGATCATACGGTCAAAGCTCTGCGCATCATCGAGGAAATGAGAGCCATGGTTCTTGGCGACGAGGGCAAGCCGAAAAATCTGGTTTAGTCCTGTCGGGCTTTGCATGTTGCACCTCCAATTAACGGGGCGTTCAGCCAGTGTTGCCACAGCTCGGCGGGGGCTGGCGTTTGATCCAGGCCGCGCAGAGGCTTGAGATCAATAAAGCCCGCCGGTCCCAGACATTGCAGCCGCGGCAGCAGCACCGACGGCAAGGCTCGCGCCGCCAGTAGCCGGTGCCAGCGCGATCGATGCGATGGCCGTGATTCCTTTGATAGCTCCCGAAATGAAATCCCCGGTCTCGGCGCGTTTGCCGGCCTGCTCGGTGGCGTTGGCGAGGCCCTGTTGTCCGAGCGCGATCTGATCCTGCTGACCGGCGATGACGTCGGTCTTGGCGGCGATGTCCATTTCCGAGGCGGCGGTGGCGCGGCCGGTGGTCGCCATGGTCTCATAGGACTTCGCCTGTTCCTCATAGCCGGCCTCGGTGATGACGCCCTGCTCGGCCAGCACGCCTTTTGCCAATGCGCCTTGCGAAGCAGAATCGCGCAACAGGTCACCGGCGCTGCCGCCTTCGGCAAAGCCTGCCGCCGCGACGCCCGCCCGCTGCCCGCCGATGGTCATGGTGATCTGGCGGTCGAGCTGGGATTGCTGGATGCGGGTGGACTGCGCGGCATAGGCCTCATTGGCCTGCGCGAGGCCTTCGGCGAGATCGTAGTTCGAGGCTTCCGCGAGATCGCCCTGCGCCTTGGTGCGCAGGCCCTCCGCGTTGAGCCTTGTGCCCGCGGCGGTGATCAGCGTGCCCTGCGCCGTCAGCCGCAACCCCTGCGCGGAAAGGTCGGCCTTGTCCTTGGCCGCGAAGCCCGCGAAGATATCGGAAGCAGCACCCCCAAGATTGGAGGCCTGGCCGGCGATGGCGGAGGCGCCGGGCGCACCGAAGAGTGAACTCGGATTGTCAAAAATTCTCGTCGGCGGCGTTATCGTCGGCATGGTGCTCTCCTCATTGTACAGACTTTCCCAGGTCCCTCGCCTGGACGAGCAACTTCCTCAATTCGAGAAGCCGTTTCTTGATCGAGAAGGATTTGCGCGCCACTACACTTTGAATGCGGTCAAGAATCTCGATCATTTCTGAATCGCGATAGAGAGCATCGAGACCGCGCTCGATATTATCGATCTCGCGTTGCCACTTCGGATCAGCCGCAGACTTGGCGATGAATTCGGGCGTTCCGCGAATTTCGGCGATGAACGCCGCGGTCTTGTCGGTCATCCGCTAACGTCGAAGCCGGCGTCGGCCACCTGCTGCGCGTTCGCGAAAAACCACTCAAAGGCCTTCAGTGCCTTGACCGCTTCAACCCGGGTCGGCGTGACGCCGTCGAGCACCCGAAACTCGAACTGGTCCGTGGTCGCCGACGTGCCGGTGGTGAAGTCACTTGACTTCGTGCCCTCGATACCGCGCTTGAGACTGACAAAGTGGCTGGCCATCGTTTAACCTTTCTCGTGTGTTTTGTTCGGGTGAGAGATAATCATTGGGGTTTTCTCCAAATATGCGCTGGCCAACGAAACTTGATCGCGTCGAGCAGTGACGGATTGAGCGCAACCAGGGCGTTGAAAACATCCCAGCTTGCATAGACGTCGAGCGCCTTGTGGGCTCCGAGCTTTTGAGCTTCGCGATAGATCGCGTAGCCGTCGTCGCAAATCGGCTGGACCATTGCCACCGCAAAACCAGAGGCCTCCTCCCGCTCAAGGAACTCGAGCAGTTTCAAGCGGGTTTCCGTCGGCAGCTTTGTCGTCAAGAAGCGTTTCGTCACCGCGATCATCACGAGCGAATATCGGTGACCGATCGGGGTATGAAGGATGATGGTTTGGTCTTCGTTGAGTGAATCGATCCACGCGCAGTGCTCGGCATAGGTCCTGCCATTGCAATAGTTCTCTGGCAGGCGGAACGTCTCTACGGTGTTCATGCCGTGGCCTCGGAATTTTGCGGCGTGACGTCGATCGTCGCGGGCAGCTTAAATCTGGCCGTCAGCTCTGCGATGCGCGCCATCACCTGCGCCGTTTCCTTGAATACCGGCGTGGCGTCGTGCTCGACGCGAACGGTGTGGCTGGTTTCGGCGGGATGCACGCGATCCAACACCATCGCGATTCCGCGGGCGTGGTCGCGGTGGCTTGGCGTCTCGATCAAGCTGGAAAGCGCACGGATCGCGCGCGGTGCGCTGGCACGAATGTGCTTTTGATCTTCTTCATAGATCGCCGCCTGCACCCTCTCGTCATGCGCAAGCCGGCTCGCAATGGTCGCCATCGATTGCGGCGACGATGTCACGCAGCCGAATCCAGCGAGCTTTGCAGCCTTCACGTTGGCGCCGTGCCCGGGCCGCACCTGATACAGCGCACGCACGAATGCCCGGTGACGATCGGACGGCAACGCCAGCATGGCGGGGCCGTCCTTCGCATCGATGGGCTCGAGCGGCGCTACTTCACGCCGCTTCCCTTTCAGGCGTTTTTTCGGCGCGGGGATCATTGCAGCAAGGGCCGCACGCCGCCGCCCAAGCACATGAAGCCTTCGGGAATATTGGGGCGCGCGAGTGTTTGGACGTAGTTTTGCAGATCCTCGGTCGCGCTCGGCGGCTCGGCGGAAACGACGATTTTTCTTGTCCGGTTGGTTTTCGGATTAACGAGAGCGACTTCGTACTTCACGGGGCGGCTTCTTCCTGCTTGATGATGGGGGACGAAAGAATGAGGCTCATCAAGAATAATTCTCGCGCGGGTTCCGGATTTCCCTTAACCAGACGCTCGCCCCAATCCGGATCGTTCATCCGCTGCATGCGGAATTTCGTGGTGGCGTCGAACAGGGCCTGCGTCACCGGCTTGTTCGTCCGCAATTCCTCTTCGACGCCGGGGCTGATCTCGAATTTTTCGCGCGCGCTGTTCAGCAGGCTTGTGACCTGACGATCGCGCGCCTCAGCGGCAGCTTCCGCGGCCTGCTGCTCGATCGGCTTGGGTTTGTCGCTGGGCGTCGCCGACGCGGCTGCAACCTTGGCGGCCGCCGTCGCCTCCGAATCGCCCGATGCGATTTTGCTCAGATTTTCCCAATCCGCGCGGGTGGCCGGGTCATTCGCCAACAGCTTCGAACCCCAGTTTTTGTCGGCGATCCGTTCATTGAGGGTGGCTTGCGCGGCCTCCGGTGTAGTCGGGACGTCGGTCATTGGGCCACCATCTCATGGACGTTTTTGACGTCCAGCGCTTTGCAGGCCTCGGCATAGCGGGCGAGGACGTGAGGCTTCTTGTCGGCATGCTGGACGCCACCCTTATACGGATGTGCGCAAATGGCGCCGGTGATGATGCAGCCAGCGGGGCCGCACGCAGTGGCGCAATCGTCCTTGCCAATGCCGGCGACGGCTTCGCTGTCCTTCAGTTCGTAGGCGAATGCGTCGATCGGGGCAGCCACCACCGGTTTTTCGGCGATGGGCAGCGGGGGTTTCGGTGGATCCGCGCGCACCTCTGCCCGCCTTTCCGTAAGCGGCGGCGGCGATGGCGGCGGGGCCATGCCGGCGGCAGTCATGGCCTCGATATTCAGCCGACCGATCTGCACCTTGACGTCGCGCAACACGACTTCCTGGGCTTGCTGCAGCACCTCGATCGCGGGCTGCATCGTCAGGTGATTGTCGCCTTGGGAAAGAGGGGGAACCTTGGCAAACGGCAGTCGGGCCGTGCCCGCCAGGGCGGCTATACGAAACGCTTCGCGGCCGATCAGAAATTCGCAGTTGCCGAGGAAGTTGCCGGCGGTGCCGTCGCCGAACCCCATCACCGGCAGGTGCGTGCCACTCGGGACCGCGGTCACCATCTCGCCAGTCGCGGCGGCATAGCGGCCGAATGCTACCGACGCTTTCGCGATCAGCTCCAGCACTTCCGTCATCGCAGCGACCCGCTCGGCGCCGGCCCGCTCAAAGACTGCCAGTTGTTCTGCGCGCATTTTCGCCGCGCCGGCCGCGAGCTCCTGGTGGTCGAGCAAGATGGCATGGCGGTGTGCGCGGTCCGCCTTGAAGCGCAAATTCTTCGCGACGCCGATTCGAGTTTCGAGTGCGAGTAGTTTCTTCTCGGCACCGGCCTCGCCTTCTGAGACGGCAAGCGACAAGGGCCCAAGCTCGGCGTCGAGTTCAATCAGGGCCGCTTCGGCAGCCGCCAGCCGTGCCGCCGCATCGGGCGCATGAAGCTTCGCCGGCTCTTCTTTTGGAGTTTGGAATATCCGGTTCATCGGCATGGCTCTCCAGCGCTGGATTTGGCGGCGACGACGGACTTGGCGACCGCATCAGCAAGCACGTTGCGCACCCATTGGGCGAGCGGACGACGGTCCAGCGCCGCCGCCTCTCGCAGCTGATCGGCGAAGTCGGGTTTGACCCTCGTCGAAATCAATTCCAGATTTTCTGCCATGCTGGCGACCTCCACATGATTCCCGGCAATCATCAGCTTTTTGCAGCATCCAGCAACGCACCCGTTTTTTCCAGCAAAACGGGCTCTTTCGGCGGTTCGGCCTTGGCGCGATAGCGCGGCGGCAGGCCGCGCAGGCACCGGGGAATGCTGTCCTCCAGCGGGCGCTTGCGCGGGATCCAGTGCGGAGCCATGCGCGCCGCCGCCGCCTCGTCGATCACCGGGACGAAGCCGATCGCCAGCTTGTCGCAAAGCTTGTTGAGCACCTTGGCGCCGGGGTTTTTCATCCCGCACAAGATCTTCGCCGTGTAGCCGTCGGCCAGGCCAGCTAACTCGTCGACGGAACCATAGGTTAGACCGATTTCCTCAATCCGTGCGCGGATCGCTTGAACAAGGTCGGGCATCGAGCGAATGAGTTTTGCGGTCATCGGCCGCCCCAGATTTTTGGCAACCGGCCGCCGCCAGTTTTTGGAAAGCCGGTCCGCCCAATTTTTGAGAACGGAAGAACCGAAAAAGTTTTGGGAAAAAAGCCGCAGTGTGTTGGCTGATGAGGTCGGGATATCTGCCTGGTATTTTTCTTCCCCCACCG
>Ga0137404_10001304_pt1 | contig 16351 bp, 14 predicted proteins | sample CZOMad2_1_16fung_FD_108285 | JGI IMG/M metagenome (GOLD analysis project Ga0137404, IMG submission 108285) | Vadose zone soil fungal communities from Angelo Coast Range Reserve, California, USA - CZOMad2_1_16fungal (Illumina Assembly) | ecosystem: Environmental > Terrestrial > Soil > Vadose...
CACAGCGTCGCGTGGGGCTTCGCCGCGATCCTGCTGTTCATGTGCGCGTACTACCTGCTGTTCGGCGTGATCTCCACGCTGTCGCTGGCGGTCAACCTGCTGCTGCTGGTGGCGGTGCTGTCCATGCTGCAGGCCACGTTGACGCTGCCGGGCATGGCGGCCATTGCTTTGACCTTGGGCATGGCCATCGACGCCAATGTGCTGATCAATGAACGCGTCCGAGAGGAACTGCGAGGCGGGGCATCGCCGCAAGCAGCCATCCACACCGGGTATGAACGCGCCTTCGCGACCATCCTGGACTCCAACGTCACCACGCTGATTGCCGGCGTGGCCTTGCTGGCCTTCGGCTCCGGCCCGGTCAAGGGGTTCGCCGTCGTGCACTGCCTGGGCATCCTCACGTCGATGTTCTCGGCCGTGGTGTTTTCGCGCGGCCTGGTCAATTTTTGGTACGGACGTCAGAAAAAGCTCAAGAGCGTGTCGATCGGCCAGGTGTGGAAGCCGCAAGCTGACCTGCCGGCCAAGCCCTGATTCGCAGAACTACGAGAGACCGACATGGAATTCTTCAGAATCAGGCGCGACATCCCGTTCATGCGGCATGCGCTGGTGCTCAACATCATTTCGCTGCTGACATTTGTGGCGGCGGTGTTCTTTCTGGCCACGCGCGGGCTGCACTTGTCGATCGAGTTCACCGGCGGCACGGTGATCGAGGTCGCCTATGCGCAGGCTGCCGACATCAACCGGGTGCGCAGCACGGTCGAGGGCCTGCAGCTCGGTGACGTGCAGGTACAGACTTTCGGTTCGGCACGCGATGTCTTGATCCGGCTGCCGGTGCGCGGCGATGTCAAGAAAGACGATCTCGTGACGGGCGTGTTCACGCAGCTGTGCAAGTCGGAAAACGGTGTGGTCGGCGCGCAGCAGACGCTGAGTGCCAAAGGTGAAACCGTGACGCACCAGGTGTGCCGGGCGGGTAGCCAGGAACCCGTGATCCTGCAGCGCAGCGAATTCGTCGGTCCGCAAGTCGGCAAGGAACTGGCTCAGGACGGGGCCAAGGCGCTGGCGTTCGTGATCGCCGGAATCATGCTTTATCTGGCCTTCAGGTTCGAGTGGAAGTTTTCGATCGCGGCCATCGTGGCGAATCTGCACGACGTGATCATCATTCTCGGTTTCTTCGCCTTCTTTCAGTGGGAGTTCTCGCTGACGGTGCTGGCGGCGGTGCTGGCGGTACTGGGCTATTCGGTGAATGAATCGGTGGTCATCTTCGACCGGATCCGCGAGGCGTTTCGCCGGTATCGCAAGATGGACACGCGCCAGGTCATTGACCACGCCATCACCAGCACGATGAGCCGCACCATCATCACCCACGGCTGCACACAGATGATGGTGCTGTCGATGCTGGTCTTTGGCGGTCCGACGCTGCACTACTTTGCCGTGGCGCTGACCATCGGCATTCTGTTCGGCATTTATTCGTCGGTGTTCGTGGCCGCGGCCATTGCCATGTGGCTGGGCGTCAAGCGCGAAGACCTGACAAGGACAACCCCAGGAAAAGGCATTGATCCAGATGACCCGAACGCAGGAGCGGTGGTGTAGAGTAAGGCCTCACCATTCAAACACTTTCCACTAACGTCCCATGGCGACCGCCGCCGATTCGTTGGCCCTCGCCGCACAGGCTCGTCGCTCCTATGTCGAGCGCTTGTTGAGCGGTGTCCCAAGCGTGGTCCATGCTGTAGAAGATGGCGCCAGGTTACTGGCCACCCAATCGGGCGAACACGGACTTCAGTACAATCGCCGTGACGTGGCGACCGACCTGCGCAAGGCGGCACCCCAGTGGATCAACGGCATCATTGCCTCATTGCGAGGAGCACTCGTCAGCGGCACGGTGTCCGCGTCGCGGCCGAGCGACTTGCCGGAACCTGGGCGGGCGTCGTCAGCCGGCATGTCGCTGGTGGACGACGACACGATAGAGGTCGAGATTCTGAGTTCCAGGCTCGCGCTCGCGATGATGGACCGGGCTTCTTGGCAGTTCACCGACTTGCGCTCGCGCATGTCGTCCCTCGAGAAGCGCGACGAGCTTGACACCAACGACGTGTTGCGACCACACGTGCTGGCGCGCCTCGTCACCAACGCATGGCGTGCCGCGCCGCTCAGTCAGGACGCCTGGCGAACGCTTCAAACGGTGCTGCATGAAGAGTTCTCGCACTTCGCGGAAGAGGCGTATCACGAGACAAACCGCTGGCTGATTCAGCAGCGTGTGCTGCCCGACATCGATCTGCGTCCTTTCATTCGGCGAGCCCGCAATTCGCACGTCGCTTCCGCCAGCGGCGCCTCTTCTCTGGGTGCGCCGGTGAGCGCGCCGGCTCAGATGCCCAACACCAGCGGGTTCAGCCGGCTCAGCAATGTCGGCGAAGAAACACGCATGATGACGCGGGCCGGCGGTTTTGCCCGTGGCTCCGACCACGCGGAAGCGGTGTTGGGCCGGCTCAACCGGCTGGTCGGGCGGCAACTGCCCGACTTCGCCGGTACGGCGCAGATGCCGGCCGCCTCACCCGCGCTGAAGTCGGCCATCGCGGAAGCCCAGCAGGGTATCCAGCGACGTTTGACCACCAGTGGCGGTCGAATTGCCGAAGGCCCGGTCAGCACGCCGGCACTGCTGGAAGAACTTCAGCAGCGCAAACAGGCACTGAAACGAGCCGCTGCGACGCCGGTGGAACGCGCCACGATCGAGATCGTGGCCTTGCTGTTTCAAAGCATCCTGACCGAGGAGCGCATTCCAGCCGTGGTGCGTGTCTGGTTTGCCCGCTTGCAGATGCCAGTCCTTCGTGTGGCTGTCGGGGAGCCCGACTTCTTTGCCACCGTCGACCATCCGGCGCGCCGACTGATCGACCGCATGGGCGCTTGTGTGATGGGCTTCGATGCCACCAGCCGAGCGGTGGCCGATACGCTGGAAAAGGAAATCAAGCGGGTGGTTCAGGTCGTCGAAGCCTATCCCGATACCGGGCGCCGTGTTTTTCAGACCGTGTTGACGGAGTTCGAGAAGTTTCTCGAGCACTATTTCAAGAACGAAAATGAAACCACGCGCAAAGGGGTTTCGTTGGCACAGCAGGTCGAGCAGCGTGAAACCTTGGCCATTCAGTACACGATCGAGCTGCGCAAGATGCTGAACGAGGTTCCGGTGCAGGAAGGCGTTCGCGAGTTTCTGTTTCAAGTCTGGGCCGATGTGATGGCGATGACGGCCGTCAAAAGTGGTGCGCAAAGCGTCGAGACCAAGGCAATGAAGCGTGTGGCTGCGGACCTGATCTGGTCGGCCAGTGCCAAGGTGTCGCGCGAGGAGCGCGCCGACGTCATTCGCCGCCTGCCGCCGTTGCTGAAGACCCTGCGTGAAGGTATGGACCACGCGGGCGTGTCAGCAGAACGGCAAGACGAACACATCCAGCGATTGAACAATTCATTGGCTGCCGCCTTCACGGCCAAAACAGCAGCCATTCCCCAAGAACGCCTGGAAGAGCTGATGGTGCGTTTGGAGACCCTGGAAGAGCTGTTGCCCGAGTCGGAAGATCTGGAAATCGACGAGTCGCTGGTGCTGGACCTGTCAGGGCATGAAAGCTCCGAACTCGAAGTGGTGGGCGAGGGCGGTTCCATGCCCACACCGGCCATGCTCGCGTGGGCCCGCGAGCTGCAGGTCGGCGGCTGGTACATGCTCGACTACCGCAGCCGCAATGAAGCCGTGCAACTGGTGTGGCAGGGCATGCGCCGGCAGTTGACCTTGTTCGTGTCACCGCATGGGCGTGGCATTCTGTTTCAGCAACATCGGCTGGCGGCTTTTCTACAAGCGGGGCTGCTGCTGCCGGCTCAGGACGAATCGCTCACGGTGCGCGCGACACGCAGCGCGTTGGCCAAACTCGACGTGGACCCGGGCCGTTTGTTGAACTGAAAAGTGCGCCAGCAAAAAGCCGCCTTCAAGGCGGCTTTTTGCTGCGGAAAAGGGCTTCAATGGATCAGGCGATCGGCCTCGTCCACGAACAACTCGTCCAGGATCAACGCGTCAGGTTCTTCGCCCAGGCTCCAGAACACCATCAGCACGATGATCTTCAGATCCTCCAGGTCCACGGGGCCGCCAGGGATGGCGGTGGCGCGGTCGACGACCATCTCTCGCATGGGAGGCGGCAACACACCGGCAGATTCGAGAAAACTCACGAAGCCGATGCAGTCCTCGCCCAGATGTTCTTGCTCGGCCGGAGAATAAACCCGCAGGCTCAAGCGATTCTGTTCACCTGAATAGGACAGTGCGGTGGTGGCCAGGCCATCCAGCCAGGACAAAGCTTCTTCGATCTCTTCCGACTCGAAACCGATTGCCGTCAGCTTGCGCGTCAGCTGCGCATGATCGGGGCAGGCGTCCGGGCGCCAGTAGTTTTCGTACAGGTAGACAAGCACGTCAAACATGAATGCACTATACCCCAGCGCCTGTTGACGACGGGCTAAAAAAAGCCCGTTGACTGCCAAGCAATGCAGTCGCCGGGCCGTTCATTCGCAAGCGATCAACCAATCACCACGCGTTGAAACAGCTGTCCCGGCAGCCGGGCCACTTGGCCCGTCAATTCAAGGTCCAGCAGACGTGCGTTCAGTTCAGAAGCGGGCCAGCCCGTGCGGGCCACCAGCGCATCCAGCGTGACGGGACCGAATCCCAGCGCATCGAGCAGCGGGTCGGGACTCTCGTCGGAAGCGGTCGCTGGCTCTGTCATGGGATGACCGTGATGCGCCAAGTTCAGTTCTTCCAGAATATCTTGCGCACTGTCGACCAGCTTGGCGCCTTGCTTGATGAGTACATGACAACCGCGCGATTGCGGCGAATGAATCGAGCCGGGGACGGCGAACACGTCGCGCCCCGCTTCGACAGCCAGGCGCGCAGTGATCAACGAGCCGGACTGCAATGCGGCTTCAATCACCAGAGTGCCCTTCGACAAGCCGGCAATGACGCGATTTCGTTGTGGAAAATTTTGTGGCAGCGGTGGTGTGCCGAGCGAGTACTCGCTGACGATCAACCCCTGGGTCGCAATCTGATGTGCCAGCTCGAGATGTCGGCGTGGATAGACGCGGTCCAGGCCGGTTCCCACCACCGCCAGCGTGCGGCCGGGTCCCAACAGCCCACCCTGGTGCGCCGCGCCGTCAATGCCCATGGCCATGCCCGAGACCACTGTCAGACCTGCATGGCTCAGCTGCGACGAGAACGCGCGCGCACTTTCGGTGCCTTGCGGCGTGGGATTGCGACTGCCCACGACTGCGAGGCTGGGTGCTTGCAGCAAGCCGATGTCGCCTTGTCCATAGATCAGCAAAGGTGGGTCGGCTGTTTCGAGCAGAGCGGCGGGGTAGCGAGGATCTCCCAGCGGGACCACATGTCGGGGCGATGGCTCCGATCCTTCCTGCAACCAACGGGTCGTCGCCTCGATGAGCTCGACGAGCGTTTCAGGCAACGAAGCGAGTGCCGAGGCGACACCCGCTCCGGCAACTTCACGCTGGGCTCCCGTGGGAGCGCTGAAAACGGACTGCGGCGAGCCGAAGGCTGCCAGCAACTTGCGAGCGGACTCGCGGCCTACGCCTGGTGTTTCGAGCAGCCGCAGCCAGGCGGCAAGCTCATCTTGATCCATCGAGCGGACGGAGATTCTCGGCTGTCTGCCGGATGCTCAGCCGATCAGGGCTGCGTGAACCGATCTCCAGGCCGAACCGGCTCTTGAACCGACAGGACCAAAGCGTAGGACATGCGGTTGAACACACGGAACACGAACAAAGCCCCATGGCGCTCGTCCGGCAGTTGGATGGTTTCCCGCCCTGCGTTGGTCCGGTCGACCACGTGTTCTCCCTTGCGCCACAGAGCCAGCACATGACCGGTCTCTACGCCATCACGGCTGCCGCGGTTCAACGCGACGATCTGGTTCTGGCCTGCCACGTCCGAATCGCCATAAATCGACGCGATCTGTCCGCTGAGCGCGGCTTGCGGCGCATGCGGCACGTAGTTGATGAATTGGCGTGCCGGAACCGGAGACAAGCGGTCGCCGGTCAAGATTTCTTGACGCACGCTGGTCAATGTGAAGGTGTCTGGAATCACGTCGCCTGTGTCAGACGTGCCGCCCCTGCGGGTGTATTCGGCGATGCCCAGGTATTTGGCTTCGTACCCCAAAACTTCACGCGTGCTTGGATCGAGCAAAGGCTGCGGTTCACGGAAGACACGAAAGTTACGATTTGCCGCCAAATCGCCGCGCACGTAGGCCAAATCACCGCGCGACAGCAACACCCGGCCTTCTTGGGCGGCCACGACACGCGGCGCCCTGGCCAATTCATTCTCATCAAAGATCACCGCTTCGTTCAAAAACGGCTCAATCGCATTCAGCGAGATGGAGGGGATGCCGTTCAACACGTCACTGCTGCGAACGCGCGGTGACAGTCGACCGGAGGCGCCGGCATCACCAATGCCTTGGCCGACACGCAGGCGCGCCCGTCCGTCGGTTTTGTCGAGTACCAGCACCTGTCCGGGGTAGATCAGGTGGGGGTTGCGGATTTCATCCATGTTCATGCCCCACAGCTCGGGCCAACGCCACGGGCTGGTCAGGTACATCTTGGAGATGTCCCACAGCGTGTCGCCGCTCTTCACGGTGTAGGCGTCGGGGGCGTTGGCCGCCAAGTCAGACAGTGGGACGCCAGCGGCCGCGATTCTCTGGGCTGTTGAGCGCTGGCCCGCCGTGATGGGCAGGTTGGCCGCACTCTGCGCCTGGGCGACAAGGCAAGCCCCGAGGGTCAGGCTCAGTGCGGTAGCCCGGGAGAGAGTCAGGGCAAAACGGTTGCGTCGGGTCATGAAGTTATGTCTCCGGTCGCACAGGCAGCACAATGCTGAACTGCACGGTTACTGAGCCGAGCACGCCGTGGTGGCCGCAAATCGGCAAAAATCTTCAATCAGTTTCACAGATTCTGCCTCTAAACCCTTGATATCGCAACGAAAGTCACCCCACGTTGCCTTCGGTGTGAAGCCTGTCACGCCGGACGACGTTGTGAACTGTCTACAGCCCGGAGCCCGCTCTGGCGAGACCTTCCCGGCACCCAGGGATGCCTGATCAAACATGTCCAAGCTGTCCATTCTTCGCTATCCCGATCCGCGTCTGCATACCGTCGCCAAACCCGTGGCCCACGTGGATGAGCGCATTCGCAAGCTCGTCGACGACATGCTCGAAACCATGTACGCCGCCGATGGCATCGGCTTGGCGGCAACCCAGGTCGACGTGCACGAGCGGGTCATCGTGATCGACACGGCCGACGCGCAGGCCGGACCGCACGTGTTGATCAACCCCGAATTGATCGCTGTCAGCGACGAAATGAGCCTGGGCGACGAAGGCTGCCTGTCGGTTCCCGCCATTTACGACAAGGTGCCGCGGCACGTCCGTGTCACCGTGCGCGCGCTCAACCGTGCTGGCGAAACTCACGAGTTCGAAGCGGACGGGCTGCTCGCCGTGTGCGTACAGCATGAGATGGATCACTTGATGGGCAAGGTATTCGTCGAGTACCTGAGCCCGCTCAAGCGCGAACGCATCAAGGTCAAGATGCTGAAGAAGACGCGCGACGAGCAACGCGCATGAGAGTGGCGTTCGCCGGCACGCCGGAGTTCGCATCGATGTCGCTGGTCCATCTGCATGCCAGCGGCTTTGACACTCCCCTGGTGATGACCCAGCCGGACCGTCCGGCGGGCCGGGGTCTGAAGCTGCAGGCGTCGCCGGTCAAGGCGTTTGCATTGCAAAAGGGTCTGACGCTGATTCAGCCACGCAGCCTGCGGCTCGACGGCAAATTCCCCGAAGATGCCGCTGCGGCGCGGCAGGCTCTGCAGTCCGCCCAGCCTGACGTCTTGGTGGTTGCTGCCTACGGCCTGATTCTTCCGCAGTGGGTGCTGGACCTGCCAACACACGGCGGCTTGAACATCCACGCGTCGCTGCTGCCGCGCTGGCGCGGCGCGGCGCCGATTCACCGTGCCGTCGAGGCCGGCGACAGCCGTACCGGCGTCACCATCATGCAGATGGACGCGGGGCTGGACACCGGCGACCTGCTGCTGGCCGAGGCGCTGGACATCGGCGTCGATGACACCACGGCCACGCTGCACGACCGGCTCGCCGCCCTGGGCGCGCGTCTCATCGTGGAAGCCCTGGAATTGGCTGCCTGCGGCGGTTTGCGCCCGCAGCCGCAGCCCGACGTGGGGGTCCGCTATGCCCACAAGATCGACAAGGCCGAGGCGTCGATTGACTGGACCTTGCCGGCGGCCGTGATCGAACGCCGCGTGCGGGCGTTCGACCCGTTCCCCGGCGCCAGTGGTGTGCTGGACGGCGAAACGATCAAGGTGTGGCGTGTCAAAACGCAGGCGCAAACCGGCGCACCCGGAACCGTGCTGTCGGTCAGCGAGGCGGGTCTCACCGTCGCCTGCGGTGACACCGCCCTGCTGCTGACCGAGCTGCAGCGCCCCGGCGGCAAGCGCCTGCCGGCGCAGCAGTTCTTGCAGGGAAGGTCGTCCTGGGCAGGCATGGTGTTCGAGCCCGTCCGGTTGAACTAGAAGAGGGCGACCATGAACCCGCTGTCCGGCGGTGGTTTGCGGGGGCTGTTGCTTCACCCACCCGTCCACCGAAGAGCGCGTGGAGCCTCTGCTGGCGATGACCTGAACCCGGCTTTGGCTCGAAAAGTCGCAAATAGGCCCTTTAGGGGGCCTTTTTTGCATCAAGACATTGAACAGGCGTGCCGATAATGAAATCACGACTTCGCCTGTGTGCCATGCCCCGCATCATCTTTGCCTCGCCTTTGCTGATCGCCCTGACCTTGATGGCCGGGTGCGACATGTTCGGTGGCGACTCCGCTGAAAAGCTGGCCGCTGCGAAGGACGCCGAAGGCAAGGCGATTGGTGGCGCCTGCCGCCACGCCGGTCGCGCCATCGAAGACTGCTACACGCTCAACCGCAAGGCCGAGAAGGCGTCCGTGTTTGCCGGCTGGCGCGACATGAACGACTACATGCGCGAAAACAAGATCGATCCGGTGGCGCCGCAACTGCCGACCCAACTGGCCAACGCCAAAGTGGAAAAGGGCGAGCCAAAAGGCGAGTCCAAGTCGGAATCGCGCGGCGAGCCCAAGGCCAGCGCAACCGACACGTCTGCAGAAGGCCTGCCGGCTGCTGAGAAACGCCCTGCCAAGAGCGGCAGCAAGGCACGCGAGCCGAAAGAATCCTGATCGGCCGGCTTTGACCGCTGAGGTGCCGCAACGGCGCCAAGACCCGCGCCAAGTGAAAACACGGGCAGCCGGTCACAATCCCGGCCGATGAACACCCTGAGCGCCACCTGGCGCCACCCAGACTTTCGTGCCGGCATCAAAGACATGGCCGCCATTTCGCTGGGCATGTCGGCATGGGCCCTGGTGACCGGGGTCGCGATGGTCCAGTCGGGATTGTCCATACCGCTGGCGCTGCTGATGACCTTCAGCGTGTTCGCGGGCAGTGCGCAACTTGCCGCGCTGCCGCTGATGGCCGTGGGCGCGCCGATCTGGGTCGTCTGGGCCACCGGCTTTTGCGTCAACCTGCGCTTCGTGATCTTCAGTGCGCAGTGGCGTCCGTTCTTCATGCGCTTTCCGTTGCTTCAGCGCGTGGCGCTCGGCTACCTGAGCGCCGATCTGTCGTATGTGTTGTTCATGAAGCGCTACCGCGAGCCGCACGTCGGTGCAGGGCAGATCGAATACTTTCTCGGCGGCGCCTGTATCAACTGGTTCGGGTGGCAGACGGCGTCGGTGGCCGGCATCTTGTTGTCCAACGTCGTCCCGGTGCATTGGGGCCTGGGATTTGCCGGCGTGCTGGCCTTGCTCGGGCTGACGTATTCGTTGCTGTCCGACCGTGCCACGGCGCTGGCCGCCGCCGTGGCCGGTGGCGCCGCAGTGGCTGCGTTCGCGTTGCCGCTGCGCCTGAACATCGTGGTGGCGATCGCGGCCGCCGTGTGCGTGGGTTTGCTGATCGATGGCCGCGGCAATCTCGGGCGGCGCGATGCAGCGCGGGACGGCAGCGCAGGATGAGCGAGTTCGAATCCTTCGTCACCCTCCTCGGGCTGACCGCGATCACCGTGCTGACACGAAGCTTTTTCATGTTGTCAGAACGCGAGCTGAGGCTGCCCGATTGGGTCAACCGCGGGCTGCGCTATGCGCCGCTGGCCGCATTGATGGCCGTGGTGGTGCCCGAGATCGTCATGAGCCACGGTCATCTGATCACCACGTTCAAAGACGCGCGCCTGTATGCGGCGGCGGTGGCCTCGGCCTATTTTTTCTGGCGCCGCGGCATCCTGGGCACCATCGTCAGCGGCATGGCGGTGCTGATTCCGCTCAAGCTCGGCCTCGGCTGGTGAGTTGAGGAGCCTGTCGGCGAGCCGATGGCGGAGGGGAGAGGGAGTCGAACCCTCCCGGCGGCGCGTGGCGCCACCCACCGGGTTTGAAGCCCGGCCGTTCCACCAGGAACGTTTCCCCTCCTCGGACTCGATCTTCAGCGGGCAGCGTTCAAGACGCTGCGTCGTCGAACAAGGCCGTGTCGCTGCGCAAGCGGTGCGTATCTTGCACGCGCCGCAGCAGTCCCACGCGGTCAAAAAATTCCAGCACCTGAATCGCACGTTTGCGGCCCAAGCCGGTGGCGTCGCGAAACTCTGCGGCCCGCACTTCGCCGCCGTGGCGCTGCGCGATGCCGCGTGCCAACGCGGCCAACTGAGTCACCGTGCGCACCGGGTAATAAAGGTCCTTCACCACTTGGTGCAATTCGCCGCGCTGCGCCAGGCGTGCCATCACGGTTCGCATCAGCGCTTCGCTTTCGCGTGCCTCGGCGGCCAGGTCGCGCACCCAGGGCGGGTCGAAGCCGCCCGACAGCAGCGACGGCATCACCTTCTGAGAAATCCGCTGATCGACGGCCGACAGGTTCACGCCATGTTCCGGCAGATGCACCTGCGCACCGCGCTGAACGATGTCGCCGTGGCGCAAGGCTTGGCCGACCAGCGCCCGCCACAGCGATTCGGCCAGGCGCGGTGCGACCAGCCGCCGCAGGCGCGCCACGTCGGGCCCCAGCTCATCGGGGTAATGGGCATGAAACGCCGACAAGCGTGCCCGCAACGATTGCAGCAGTTCCTGGGCGTGCACAGCAGACAGCGCCGACTGCGCATCGGTGCTGCGCAAAGTGCCTGGCGGCAATGCCGGTGGTTCGCCGTCGCACCCTTCGGCGCGCGACCAGGCGCTGATGTCCAGGCCCATCGCAGCGACTGCCAGCAATTCGGTCAGGCGCCGTTCGGCCGATGGCAGTGCGCAGGCGCTCAATTGCGCCAAGCGTGCCGGCGTGCGGCGATAGCGTGCCGGTGCAAACGGGTCGAGCACCGTGCCGCCCGCCAGCGTGCGTGTCGCCGATGCGTCGCGCAACACCACCCGGTCGCCGCGCCACGCGGCCACCGGCGTTCTCAGTACCAGTTGTGCCAGGGCGCTGTGGCCCGGCGGCAGCGCGTCGGCGTCGAGCAGCGCCACCGATGCAAGCACGTCGCTCGCGCCCACGTGGACGTGCACCGTGGAACCGGAGCGCAATGCCCGTGGCTCGTCGCGCCACAGCGTGAGCCGGACGTCGATGCGTTCGGTGCTGAGTGCAATGCCCGGTGCACACACCCATTGACCGCGTTCGACCTCGTCCTTCGCCAAGCCCGCAAGCGCCAGGGCGCAGCGCTGCCCGGCGCGGGCCGCCGCGGTCACGGTGTTCTGCGCATGCAGGCTGCGCACGCGCACCTTGCGTGGTGCCGACGCAGGAACCAGCTGCAATTCATCGTCCACCCGCACCTGGCCGGCGTGTGCTGTTCCGGTGACCACCGTGCCGACGCCGGACAGCGTGAACGCGCGGTCCACCGCCAGACGAAAACCGCGTGGACGGCCCTGCGTGTGGCTGGCGTGATGGCGGGCTGCCTCGAACAACACATCCCTCAGCTCGGCCATGCCGTCGCCGCGCTGTGCCGACACGGCGAGCACGCGGGCGCCCGCCAGCGGCGTGCCCTGCAGCAGCAGGGCGGCGGCGGCCATCACCTCCCGAACCCGCAGCGTGTCCGCGCGGTCGGTCTTGGTGACGATCACGGCGCCATGTGAGATGCCCAGCAGCGACAAGACCGCCAGGTGCTCGCGCGTCTGCGGCATTACGCCGTCGTCCGCCGCGATCAGCAGCAGCGCGAAGTCGATGCCGGTGGCGCCGGCCAGCATCGTGTGCACCAGGCGTTCGTGCCCCGGCACGTCGATGAAGCCGATGCGTTCGGCGGCTCGGGGTTCCGGCAGATCCAGAAAGGCATACCCCAACTCGATGGAGATGCCGCGCTGCTTTTCCTGCGGCAGCCGGTCGGTGTCGACACCGGTGAGCGCGCGCACCAGCGTGGTCTTGCCGTGGTCGATGTGGCCTGCGGTGCCGACGATCATCGACCTGGCTCCGCCTCAGCCGGCCAGCATGGCCGACAGCGCCGGCAACTGCGCCAGGAACGCCGTGTCGTCTTCAAGGCAACGCAGGTCCAGCAGCAAACGGTCTTCGGCGATGCGGCCGATCACCGGCAGCGGCAGGCTGCGCAGCGCGCGTGCCAGTTCGTCGAGCGCGGTGCCAACGCCCTTCTTGCCCGAGCCCCGCGGCGCGAACGCCAAGCCGGCCGATGGCAGGCGTTCGACCGGCAAGGAACCCGAACCGATCTGTCCCAGCATGTCCGTGCACACGACGTCGAAACGCGGCGCCACGGTGTCGGCCACCTTGGGTTGCAGCTGCTGAGCCAAGGCACGGATGGCGTCCACAGGGCGCGTCAGCAAACGCAACGTGGGCAGGTCTTGCGCCAGGCGTTCGGGCCGCAGGTACAGCATCAACGTCGCTTCGAGTGCGGCCAGCGGCAGCTTGGACATGCGCAGCGCGCGCTTCATCGGGAACTGGCGAATGCGCGACACCTCGGCCTTCGTGCCGACGATCAGGCCGGCCTGCGGACCACCCAGCAGCTTGTCGCCCGAGAACGTGACGACGTTGCATCCGGCGCTCAACATCTCTTGCGGCAGCGGTTCCTTGGGCAAGCCCCAGCGCGACAAATCGACCAGCGCACCGCTGCCCAGGTCAGTGGCCAAGGGCAGTCCTTTGGCGTGGGCGATGGCGGCCAGGCTGGCTTCGTCGACTGCGGCGGTGAAGCCCTGCACCGCGTAGTTGCTGGTGTGCACCTTCATCAGCAAGGCCGTGCGTTCGGTGATCGCGCGTTCGTAGTCTTGCGGGTGCGTGCGGTTGGTCGTGCCGACCTCGACCAGGGTCGCACCGGCGCTGCTCATCACGTCGGGCATGCGGAACGCGCCGCCGATCTCGACCAGCTCGCCGCGCGACACGATCACCTCGCGGCCACGCGCCAGTGCGGCAACGCTCAACAGCACCGCGGCCGCGTTGTTGTTCACCACCGTGGCCGCTTCGGCTCCGGTGATCGTGCACAGCAGTTCTTCGACGATGCTGTCGCGGTCGCCGCGCCCGCCGCTTGCCAGATCGAACTCCAGATTGTTCGGCCCGGACATCATCGCCAGCAGGTGCTGCAGCGCGGCGTCGGCCAGCAAGGACCTGCCGAGGTTGGTATGGATCACCGTGCCGCTGAGATTGAGCACGGCTTGCAGGCGCGGTGACAGGCGCTGCGCGCAGCGGGTTCGCAACGCGGCGTCCAGCGCAGCCGGCGTGATCGCTGCGGCGGCCAGCGTTCCGCCAAGAGCCTGTGTGCGCAGGCTGTCGATCAGCGCACGCGCCTGCTGCGCCACCAGCGTGTGGCCATGCTGCTGCAGCAGCGCGGCGGCACCGGCCTGGCGCAGCAGCTGATCGATCGAGGGCAGGTCCTTCGCCACCGCCTTCGAGCCATGAACCATGGACTCTTTGGGCGCTGTCATCACGGCCCCGCAGTGTGGGTCGTGCGGCCCGGCGGCGCGTCCGGTTCCGGATCGCCGAACAGCAGCATCAGGTTGACGCCGTGGCGTGCAAAGCCCGCGTCAGAGACCAGCAGGTCCAGCGTCACGCTGGCCAGGTCGTCGGCGACGGGTTCGACATGGGGGTCTTTTTCCATGTGCACGAGCTTGAGGTAGTGGCGGCATTCGTCGCAGGTCTCGGCCTGCACGGCACCGGGCGACGCAGCACTGGCCGAGGCTTCATGGCCGGGCGGCGCTTCGAGCCCCTGGTAATGGATGCCCTTGGTGCTTTCGCAATGACTGCACTTGATGCGCACCATGTGCCACTGCGCCGAGCAGAGCGAGCAGTGCAAGTAGCGGTAGCCCGATTCGTCGGCGCCGATGCGCGTGATGCTCGCGGTGGGCCGGCTGCCGCAGCAGGGGCACAGCGTGGCGTCGTCAATGCGGCCGAACGGCGCGTCGCGCGCTTCGCCATGCAGCCGCTGCAGTTCCAGCACCTGGTGCGTCCAGCACACCTGCAATGCAGCGGCCACCAGCGGCGCGGTGCCCAGGTCCAGGCCCAGCGTCACGCCGTTCAGCAGGCGCTGCGCCTGGCGTTCAAGGTGCTCGTCATCGGCATGTGCGAGCTGCTGCACGACGGACAGGGCAGGGCTGTCGGCCAGCAAGGGTTGCAACCGCCTCAACAGGCTGCGCAGCACCTCGCGCCACGCCGGATCTCCGGGCCCTGCGTCGGCAGGCAGCGGTGGCCTGCCGCCCGATGCCGCGACCTCGATCTGCGCGGCATCGGGAAGCGACAGCGAAGGCATGTCCTGCAGTTGTGCGTGCTGCGCTTGCGCCACCGACGCCATGAAGCGCAGGAAGTCGCACATCGAATGGCCGGCGGCCAGCTGGCGCAGCCGCAACTCGCGATCGGCAAAGCTGCTGCTGCGCTCGGGCAGGCGCAAAAAGGCAACCTGTTCGCCGGCGCGCACGGCGATCTCTTCGGGCGACATCAAACGGCTGACTCGGGTCACGCCCATCAGGCATCCTCGCAAGGGGTGGCATGGAGGCAGCAGGTGTTCGGGCCGGCTGCAGTGCACGACGCTGGCAGCTTACTCGCGTTGCGTGGTCTCGCGGTGCCACAGGCGATGGTGCTGGCGCGCCCAGGCGTCGGTCACGGTGCCGCGCGTCATCGCGCGCATGCTGCCGCTGACCCAGATCGCCGCGTAGACATGCACGATGATGGTGAGGATCAGCACCACCGCCGCGATGGCATGAAGCAGCACCGCAATGCGCCGCACCGGGATCGGAAAGGCGTCGGCGAACCAGGGGCGCCAGAACATGAAGCCGGTGACCACCAACACCAACAGGCACAGCGCCGACACCCAGAACACCAGCTTCTGCCCCGCGTTGTACTTGTCGACCGGCGGCATGTTTTCCTCGTGGCCGGCCAGCAGTTCGCCGGCGTGGCGCAGCCATTCGCGGTCGCCGCTGTCCAGCAGGTTGTCGCGCCACATCGTGGCAAACAGGCCGATGAACCCGAGCACCATCAACACGCCGAAAAACGGGTGCAGGATGCGCGTCCAGGGGCCGCCGCCGAACAGCGCGGAGAAGAAGAACAGGCTCGGGTGAAAGATCGACAAGCCCGACAGGCCGGCACAGAGAAACAGCAGGGCCACGGCCCAGTGGTTCATGCGCGTGCTGTCTTCGTAGCGTCGGATGTAGCGCGTCATGGCATGTCCTTTCAGGCGTCGATCTTGCCCTCGGCCTTCACGTCACCGTCGGCCTCGTCCTTGACCTCGGCCGGCCCCACCTTCATGTAGTGGAAGAACCCGGCCAGTGCGGCGCCGATCATCGCGGCCACCGCCAGCGGTTTGGCAAAGCCCTTCCACAGGCTCACCAGCGGGCTGATCTTCGGGTTGGAGGGCAGGCCGGCGAACAGTTCGGGCTGGTCGGCGTGCTGCAGCACATACATCACGTGGGTGCCGCCGACACCGGCCGGGTCGTAAATGCCGGCCTTGTCGTAGCCGCGTTGCTTCAGGTCGACGACGCGTTCGCCGGCGTACTCCAGCATGTCTTCCTTGCTGCCGAAATGGATCGCGCCGGTCGGGCAGGCCTTCACGCAGGCCGGCTCCAGGCCGCCGCTGACGCGGTCCGAGCACAACGAACATTTGTAGGCCTTGTCGTCCTTCTTGCTGATGCGCGGCACGTCGAACGGGCAGCCGATCACGCAGTTGCCGCAGCCGATGCAGTGCTCGCTGATGAAGTCGACGATGCCGTTCGAGTACTTGACGATCGCGCCCGGCGCCGGGCAGGCCTTCAGGCAGCCCGGGTCGGCGCAGTGCATGCAGCCGTCCTTGCGGATCAGCCATTCGAGATGGTTCTCGGTCGGCTCGACTTCGCTGAAGCGCATCACCGTCCA
>Ga0137404_10001316_pt1 | contig 16284 bp, 17 predicted proteins | sample CZOMad2_1_16fung_FD_108285 | JGI IMG/M metagenome (GOLD analysis project Ga0137404, IMG submission 108285) | Vadose zone soil fungal communities from Angelo Coast Range Reserve, California, USA - CZOMad2_1_16fungal (Illumina Assembly) | ecosystem: Environmental > Terrestrial > Soil > Vadose...
ACACTCCACGTTATCCAAGCGTTGGGTTCATTGAACCTGCGTCCAGCGCCAGGCAGCGTGATTTTGCTGAGGCCAGAAAAACATTTCCAACAAAATGGATACTACCTCGCATCCTTCGCTTCATTCGCTCCGAATGACCCCCTGCGAGAGCTAATAGTGGAACATTCGCCTCGATATTGGAGTTGCGTCGCTTCACTCGCCTGGGGGGACCGTTCGCTGCAAATACACATCGAGGATCAGCATCATCAACTCACCGAGGGGCAGACTGCAAAAATGAATTACATCATTTCGTTCGATGAATTCCAAGCGAAGCTGATTCGTGGTCCTCCTCCGGGTTAACCTTGACATGTCGGATTTTCTCGCAATCGATTTCGCCTTTTGAGATATTCCTGCGGGCGAATAACTTCGTACAGCGCGTAAATCTTCTCTTCTCCAAACCGAAATTCCTTCGACAAAGGAAATTCCAGCTCCAGGTGAGTTGATTTGGTAAATCAAAAAGCCTCGTGCCAACATTCCGAGCGAAATCGAGGAATCCCGTCACTCAGTTCATAGGTAAGTTCACGGGATATCTCGGCTTCCCGCGACATGACAGCTCGTTCGTAAAATGGCTTCTGACATCATGCGCCAGCGCCAAGCTGGCCTGGCTATCGCCGCCCGACGATGGTAAACAGAACGTAAGCTTTTCCGCGGTGATACTGCTGATGCGTTGAAGTTTGTGTCATTGTAAATCCCATCACCGCCAGGAATTGAGTAAAAAATTGCGTGCTGAAATGCCACCAGGTGTGCCAGAGGAAATTCTGCGGCGTGGGCGCGAGACGGCAGAGAGGCGCTCCTTCCAAATCCGGATGGAACATATCAGTGATGATGAGCGATTTCGCCATTTTTCCGCATTGCTCAACGATCCCAAGCGGGTCGCGGCAGTGCAACAACACGGAACCCATCACTGCGATGTCGAATTGTCCGAGGGTGGCAGGCAAATTGTAAACGTTCCCATAATATACCTTCGCTTTGGAGTGGTGAGCTGCGTGACTGAACCAATAGGAATTCTTCAAGCGTTGCATCACGATTCGCCGCGGCCCGAACACTTCCCCTAACTTAGAGGCCGGGTACGGCACAAAATCCCAGGCGTGCTCTGGCGTTACTTCGACTGAGATCACGTCGGCGCCGCGCTTCTCCATCTCGAAAGTCAAAAAGCCGCTGGCGGGCCCAATTTCCAAAACACGCTGACCGGCGAAAGCTACTTTGCCGAGATATTCATCCACTCCGCCACGTAAATCCCAATCCCGGCCCTCGATGACTCCATAACCGGGGACTTCCATCGTGTGGTAAAAGTAACAGTCGGCGATATCGTCCACCTTCAACGGCGTCGCAAAAAGGTTGTGGTTAGCGGCGACTTCCATCGTTCAATCGATTGCGATCACAGCCGCGACGCTTTCTTTTGGCTCACCATTTGTTCGAGTCTTGTGTTCCAGGTAAGGGGCTTGTTCTTGAACCAACTCGAATCAAAATTTGGCGCAGCAAAAAGGCCCCACGTCTGCCGGGGATGTTTCCAATCTAGAATTTCAAATCGCAAATTGGCTTCTGCGGCTGCGCCTTCCAGCGTCGTCGTCCGGTAATTTACACATTCGGGATACACCCAGCCCTTCTGCGTCGTGTCCTCTTCGCCAGGCAAAAATGTGGCTACGAAAACGCCATCGTCTGCGACAGACCGCGAAACCGCGGACAACCACCCTTTGATTAGATTCAGCCCACCGTGGCTGAAGATCGATTGAGCCAATGCGAAATTGAATGAGACTTTCGCCTCGACAACCGTCTCGGGTGAATCGGTAAAGAAGAACGTCGGACGTTTTATTTGCACCAATTGTTCGCCGAGTTCTCGTTTGATTCCTTCGTCGACCAGCCATTCATTCGGCTCCACGCCAAAGTATTTATCCTGATTCAGGTACGGAATTAACAAACGCCCGATCCGGAGCGAACCGCAGCCGATATCGAGCAATGAGTGATGCTGGCGAAGGCCTAACGTGGTGAGAAGATTGAATGTCATCGCCGCGATGAGATCGTAATCTTCTGGAGGTCCGATATAAGCGCGGTAATGCGGGTCGCCCGGCTTCAAGCCGAGGCCAAGATTTTCGCGATCATCCGACGGCGCTTCCATCTCACTTCACTCGTTTCAAGGTGGCCCGGTCAAAACTCTGCAACGCGTCTTCTGGCTTATCGGGAAATCCAAGCACACCCTGCGACAGGTCAAATTGATAGATGCGGCTCAGTGGCCGCTTGCGGAATGGAAATACGCGAAGTTTGTCGCCCTCGAGTGCGTCCATTGCGCCGGGAACACAGCATGCTTTCACAGCCAGAGCATAAAGGTCATTTCTGATTCCAGAAGATGAACTAACGCAGTTAGACAACTCACTGGGATCGCGTCTGAGATTGAAGAGTTGTTCGCGCCCGCCGTTGGCCATGAAAATGTATTTCCACTCATCAGTCAGAACCATGACTTTGAAATCCTGTGAGCCAGGAACTTCAACCATGCCAACAAGATGCTGACGCGGCACGCATTCGCCTCCTAGCATCTTAAGAACGTCCATTCCTTCTCGCAGTTCACAGCCACCAGCGGCACCCGTCGCAATTCCAAAAAGATCTGCCAGGCTGATCAATTCCGGGCGGATGACTCCGGCTGGGAGTGTTGCCGGCCAGCTAAGAAGCAAGGGGAAACGACAGGCGGCTTCAAAGAAGTTCTGTTTCTGCCAGCCGTGGTGATCACCCATAAGATCACCGTGGTCGGAAAAAAAACAGATTAGAACGTTCTCCGAGTTCGGCTGCGCTTCGATTGCATCAACGATTCGACCAACGCAATGATCCAGATAGGTGATCTCGCCGTAATAGCGAGCTTTGACGATCCTCGCGAGTTCTGGATTGATCGCGTCCGCCCAGATTGCGTGTCGCATGTAAGGAATCTCTTCATCCAGGTGATCTTCCTCGACGCTGCCGAGAACCAGGTCTGGCATTCGATCTGGATTATACATTCGATTGAAAGGGATCGGCGGAGCCAGCGGCGGATGCGGTCCCATAAACGACACAAACCCGAAGAAAGGGCGCGAATCATCTGGTTTTGCAATCTCCTCGATGGCGCGATCGGCTGCCCACCACTCCGCGCCTAATTCGGCCGGAAGCGGACTGCGTTGAGGAAGGTAATACATCTCACTGCGTTCTCCCATTGGTTGTTCCAGGAAATCGAATTCCGGATGCTCCCGAGCGAGCCAGAAACCGTAGTCATCACCTTCGCGGTTAGGCGGATGGTAGGTTTCTTCACTGCGCCACAGTGTTTCGTAACCTAAGTTTTCATTCCACGGATACGTATGGAACTTTCCAATTCCAAACGTCCGATACCCGAGGTGCGACATGACTCGGCCGAGGTATGGTCCGCAACGCGCTTCCATCTGTAAAGGCTGCCCCGCAACGGGTTTTGCCTTTGCGTTACTGAAGACGCGCGTCGTTGCCGGCTCACAGCCCGTCCGAATTGTGTAGCGAGCGGCAACGCAAACCGGACACGTGGCATATGCATTTGAAAAGGCAATTCCCCTTCGCACCAGACGATCGAGATTCGGCGTATAGATGTGCGAGTTGCCGAGCGCGGCGATCGTGTCGAACCGCTGCTGGTCCGTCATGATAAACAATATGTCTGGCCGAGTCATAATGTCATTCTGAGCGAAGCGAAGAATCTCGGATCAATTCTGGATCGACCCTCTCACCGAATATTCCAGAGATGTTTCGCTCCGCTCAACATGACACCGCCATCAATGAGATCAGTTCTAGGCGTTCGCGATCTCGGTCCCGGTCAGCCGGCGAAATGCTTCGAGATATTTCGCAGAAGTTTTCTCGATAACATCCTTCGGCAAACGTGGGGCGGGCGGAGTCTTGTCCCAATCCAGCGTCTCCAGATAATCGCGCACGAATTGTTTGTCGAAACTGGGTGGGCTCTGTCCGACCGCATACTGGTCCTTTGGCCAAAAGCGTGAAGAGTCTGGCGTGAGGCATTCGTCGATCAACAGCAAATCTCCATTCACGATACCAAACTCAAATTTTGTATCCGCGACGATGATTCCCCGCTGCGCAGCGTGATCGCGACCACGGGAATAAATTTCCAGACTCAGTGCTTTCACGCGATCGGCGAGTTCTTTGCCGAGGATCTGAACGCATCGTTTCATGTCGATGTTCTCATCATGACCTTCTTCAGCTTTTGTCGCCGGCGCGAAGATTGGCTGCGGTAACGGCGATGCCAGCTTTAGGCCCGACGGCAGCTCAATTCCGCAAACGCTCTGCGATTGCTGATATTCTTTCCAACCAGACCCGGCGAGATAACCGCGCACGACGCATTCCACCGGTAACGGCTTCGTTTTCTTTACGATCATTGATCGCCCGGCAAGCTGCTCGCGGAACGGCTGCAGCTCATTCGGGAACTTTTCAGGATTGGCCGTGATAAAGTGATTCGCGATATCGTTGAAGCGCTTGAACCAGAACGCCGAAATTTGGTTGAGCACCGCGCCTTTGTGCGGAATGGGATCGGACAGAATCACGTCAAAGGCCGAGATGCGATCCGTGGCGACAAAGAGCAGCCTCTCTCCAAGATCGAAGACTTCGCGCACTTTACCGCTGCGCAGCTTTTTGATTCCGGAGAGGTCGACAAACGATTGTGCCGGTTGCATCGCTCAACGCTTAACGCTCAACGCTCAACTTTCAACGCTCAATTCAGCATCTCTTCGTTGAGCGTTGGACGTTCGACGTTGAGCGTTGACTTTCCTTTATGGCCGGAATTGTTGTCAAACCGCGCGCGCGAATCTTACATGGGCATGATTGGGTGTTTTCCAGTGAAGTCCTGAAAGTTTTCGGCAATCCAACCGATGGCGATGTGATTTCACTGAAGGACGGCAAGGACCATTTGATCGGGAGCGCCATTTACAATTCGAAATCCCAAATCGTAGCGCGCCGCTTCTCACGGCGCCGGCAGGACCTCGATCTCGATTTCTTTCGGCGCCGCATTGCACAAGCTTCCGAGTATCGTGACCGGCGAAACGTCGATGCAAAATTGCGCCGCGCTGTGTGGAGCGAGAGTGACGGTGTCCCTGGCGTTATCATCGATCGCTACGGCAATCATTTGGTTTTGCAAACCCTCACGCTCGCGATGGATATTCGAAAGGACTCGATCACGGCGGCGATGGTCGATCTGTTCGGCGATGTTGTGATCATCGAACGAAACGATGCGCCGGTGCGCAACGCAGAGGGATTAGAATTACGTACAGGTGTTTTGCGCGGAACTCCTTCGCAAATCGCGATCGAAATCGAAGGTGTAAAGCTAGAAGTTGATCTGTTGCACGGTCAGAAGACCGGATTCTACCTCGACCAGAAACATAATTATGAAATCGTGGCCGGCTACGCGGGAGATCGGCGCGTTCTGGATTGCTTTGCAAACCAGGGAGCATTTGCGTTGACCTGTGCGCGCGCAGGCGCGGCGGATGTGACCGCAGTTGAAGAAAATTCTGCGAACATTGCCGCTGCAAAACAAAACGCCGCGCACAATGGACTGAAAACCCGATGGGTCGAGCAGGACGTATTTCAATTCCTTCGCGCAGTTGAAAAAGCGGACGCGCAGTACGACCTGATCGTTCTTGATCCGCCATCGTTTACAAAAACCAAGAGCGGACTGCGCGACGCATTGCGCGGCTATCGGGAATTACACATGCGCGCGTTCAAGCTGTTATCGAAAGACGGCTTGCTGGCGACCTTTTCATGCTCGCATCACGTGAGCGACGACGCATTTTCGCAAACGATCACTGATGCGCTGGTGGATGCCCGCCGTTCCGCGCGACGCGTCCGCCGATTCGAGCAGGCACCTGATCATCCGGTTCTCCCTACAATTCCTGAGACAGAATATTTCAAGGGTTTTCTTCTCGAGATGATGCCGGGGCGCTGAAGCTGAACAATTACTCCTGATTCGATGAAAATATTTTGCGCGTTGTTGACGGAAATATCTGGAATTCTCAAATCAGCCACTTAATATGCGCTGCGGTGAACGGGGACGCCGTATTGATTTGTCATGGCAGAAAAAATTCGACCGGTTGAACAAATGCTCGAGTTGAGCGGCGACGAAGCAGTCTCTGCCGAGAATCTGGACTCGCACGTGCAAAAAGCGCAGGAGCAACTGCTCCAGCTCAAGCGCCAGCAGGAGCAGATCGAAAAGCAAAAGCGTGAGTTGGAAGAACTAAGCCGCCGCCAGGCTGAATTGGAAAATGGCCGGACCGAAATGGCCGATAAGCTCACACGCGCGCTGGTTGTGCTCGAGCGCGAAGCGTACAGTACACAAAATCGACTGGAGCAAATCAGGGCGACTCGGGAAAGTTTCACTCAACATTTGGAATTGATTGAAGCGATCGACCCGAGAACCTGGAATCCTTCAGATTTGTACAAGGAGCTAAGCCGGGCTTTGAGCACGGTGGACGACGCGCGCACCGAGTACAGCGAGCAACGCAGCCGATTGCAAGCAGCAGGCGCAACCGGTGGCGAGGTAGCGTTGCCTGACGCCGCGCCAGACGCTTACGAAAGCACTGACGGACGTTCGTTTAGTCAGTGGTTGCAAATCGGCCTCGCGCTCACTTTGCCGCTAATCCTCTTTGGGGCTGTCGCGCTTGCCCTTTTCTTTTGGATGGCGAGTAAGTGATGGCGATGTTTCGTCGTTCGCGCAGATCGACCCCGCCGCTTCGCCATAAGCAACAACAAATAGCACGACAAGAAGCCGACCTGCGTGAGAAGCTCGCACAACTCGAGCGCATGGTTACAAAAGGTGCGACCGCGCAGGACAAATCGCCAGCGCGAGGAGAGCAACGAGGCGCAGCAAGTAATAAGACCGACAACCGGTTTCAGGTCTCGGTAGCATTCGATGCCAACCAATCTCTCGATGCAACCCGAAGACCTCGTTCGCTGCGCAAGGAGCGCCGGGAAGGCAGGATTATTTTTCTCTTTCTTTTGATGGCGCTCGCCGTCGCTGTCATCTGGCTAATCAGCCATCTGCATTCTTGAGCGACAATCATGGCCAGAAGTTCCGATCTCGATGTCGCCTACATTGCCGGGCTGGCGCGGATAAATCTGACTGAAGCCGAGGCGAAAGTTTTTCAGAAGCAGTTGGACGACGTGCTCAAGTACGTCGAAAAACTTCGTCAACTCGACGTCAGCCATGTGGAAGCAGCTGCACACACGCTTCCGATTTTTAATGTCTTTCGAGAGGACGCACCGCGTGACTGCTTCACAGCGGAGGAAGCGCTGAGCAACGCGCCCCGACACGCGAACGGCCTTTTTATTGTTCCGAAGGTCGTCGAATGACAGACAAAGACCTGCCGGCGCTGAGCATCGCCGACCTGCAGTCAGTGTTGCGTCGTCGCGAGGTGTCCGCGCGAGAAGTCATCGATGCGCTCCAAGCTCGAATTGAGACGCTTGATCCAGAAATCGGCGCTTATCTATCGCTCGACATCGAGGCGGCTGGCAAAGAGGCGGAGAAGTCGAATGTTGATCTTCCGCTAGGCGGTGTGCCCCTCGCAATCAAAGACATCATCAACGTCATGGGTCAGCCCTGTACGTGTGCGTCGAAGATTTTGCAGAATTATCGTGCCATCTACGAGGCCACTGTGATTCGGAAATTACGCGCGGCGGGTGCGATTCCATTTGGCAAAACCAACCTGGACGAGTTCGCGATGGGCTCGTCCACTGAAAATTCCGCGATGAAAGTGACGCGCAATCCTTGGGACCTATCGCGTGTGCCAGGTGGATCCAGCGGTGGTTCGGCGGCAGCAGTCGCCGCGGATACAGCTTTTGGTGCGCTGGGGTCCGACACCGGTGGCTCAATCCGGCAACCGGCTGCGCTGTCGGGCGTTGTCGGCGTCAAACCCACTTACGGCCGGGTTTCGCGATTTGGTCTGGTCGCATTTGCTTCGTCGCTCGATCAGGTTGGCCCCTTGACGAAAACCGTTCGTGACGCTGCCCTGATTATGAACGCCATTGCAGGTCACGATTCGCAAGACAGCACTTCTCTTGACGAGCCAGTGCCCGACTACACCACAAGGCTTGGAGAGGATTTGAGCGGCGTCCGGTTGGGCTTGCCCAGGGAATATCAGATCGAAGGAATTGATTCACAGGTAAAAGCTGCAATCGATGCCGCAGTAAAACAGATGAGTTCGTTGGGCGCGGAAATTGTTGAGATCTCATTGCCAACTACTGAATACGCCATCGCGGTCTATTACATTGTGGCCACAGCCGAAGCTTCGGCCAACCTCGCGCGCTTTGATGGGGTGCGATATGGACATCGAGCAGAAAATCCCAAAGACGTGCTCGATCTTTATGGCCGCACTCGTGAGGAAGGTTTCGGACCGGAAGTCAAACGGCGCATTATTCTCGGCACTTACGTTTTGAGTTCGGGTTATTACGACGCCTATTATTTGCGCGCGCAAAAAGTGCGTGAGCTGATCCGCCAGGATTTCACCAGAGCTTTCGAAAACGTCGATGCAGTGATTTCGCCGACCTCGCCAGTGCCGGCGTTCAAATTAGGCGAACGCGTCGCCGACCCGTTGCAAATGTACCTGGCCGATGTTTTCACAATCGCAGCTAATCTGGCGGGAATCTGTGGAATCACCGTGCCGTGCGGTTTCGCTGACATGGATGGACATCGGTTGCCGATCGGATTGCAGTTGCTAGGCAAAGCGTTCGATGAAGCCCGGATCTTACAAATCGCGCACGCATACGAGCAGAGCACAGACTGGCACAAGGCGGGACCGCCGATTGCCGCCGCCGATGAGCGCAAAGCGTGAAAGATTCAGTCGCAGCGCCGAAGGCCCTTGGGGTGCTGAATCGCCGAGTCAACAGTCCGACCGGGCTGCGCATATTGCTCGTTGTCTTTGTCGTAACGGCGATCGTGTTTTCTGCGCTGCCGTTTCTGCGCTACTTCCGCGACCGCACGCTTTTTGATTACAAGCTTTGGTACGACACCGGCCAACATGTGCTCGCAGGCCATGAAATTTATTTCTTTCGTTCCGGGAAGTACGATTTCATGTATCCGCCGCCGTGCGCGCTGTTTCTCGCGGGCGCAAGCCTGCTCGGCCAGGGAGGATTAATTCTTCTCCTGGTCGCGATCAACTCGGTCGCTTGGTTTTACAGTGCCCGTATGAGTGCTCTTCTCGCGAGAGGAACCAGGGGCGCAAGAAACTTATGGCTTTACTTGGTTCCGAATCTGCTGGTGATCGTTTATGTCTGGTCGAGTTACCATCTCGGTCAACCGAATCTTGTCTTACTCGCACTGATGCTCGGCGCCTTCCTTGCACTGCGTGCAAAACGCGAAATCATCGCCGGCGGGCTAATTGCGATTGCCGCGGGCATTAAAGCTTTTCCGGTCCTCGCGATCGTTTACCTGCTTTATCGCCGTTACTGGACAGCAGCAGCCAGTCTTGTCGTGACATTGCTGTTTCTAGTTCTCATTTTACCCGCGCCATTCAGAGGTTTTGAACGAGCATGGCGCGATGTTGAGAAATGGAGCGCCGGAATGTTGAAATACAGCGAGACGAAAGTCGGACAGCGCCCGATGCGCAGCTACACATGGAAAAATCAATCACTCATTGGCGTCAGCAATCGCTTGCTTCGCCCCGTTGATGCCGATGCCGCGTCCGCGCCGCACATGCCGATTTACGTAAACTTCGCGGAGCTGAAGTTTTCTACTGTTAACGCGGTCGTGGTCTGTATCGCACTAGCATTGGGCCTGTTATTTATCGCGATAATGCCACAGCCCGGCATGCGAAACGGCGAGAGTAATTCGATCGAGTTCGCTTTGCTGCTGTTGCTGATACTGATGGTCACGCCACTTTCGTTCGGCTATTTTTACTCCTGGCTCATGCTGCCGTTTGCGGTAGTGACGCAACGAGTACTCACCGGGAAACACTTGGGTGTTCTGTGGTGGAGCTTGCCAGCGCTGACGTTGCTGGGTCTCGGCTTGATATTCCCGCGCGGCGCGCAGCTTTACGGCAACACATTTTTTGCCACGCTGCTGCTGTTTATCGGCCTGTCGATTGAGTTTTTGTACTGGAGCAAACAAAAAAGCGGCAGCTCTTGTAAGGTTAACAGCTAAGCTGGAGTGCGTAGTTGCTACCCAGGGATGATTGGATTTTCGCGGCAGCAAATTTCCAGCTTGTTGCCGTCGGGATCTTCGAAAAAGCACGCGTAATAACCACGGCTGTAACCGTGACAGAGTTCCGGGCCTTCGAGATTTTTGGCGCCGATTTTGCGCAGGAGTCGTGCGAGTCGATCAACTTCTTTGCGGCTCTCGGCCCAAAAAGCGATTCGCGTACCGTTGGACTGGTGCCGCCGATCCTGCGTGAAGCCGAAAAATGCTTCCGGTTTGTCACCGCCGGCAGCGTAGAAAATTCCCCATCGTCCGCCTGAGCGATCGCAGGTGAAACCAAGCGCCGACAGCAGCCGGCTGTAGAACGTGTGCGCGCGCTTCAGATCGCTTACGCGTAAATCGATATGATCTAGGTATCGGGTCTTTTTCATGTTCTGAAAGGATTTCGCTATGCGCGGCGAACGGCAAGTTTCAATCTCAATTTACGGCAGCCTTGAGTGGAAAGCGATACATCCACATATCGGCAGTCGTCTATGGAAACTAAATATACTGGATTAGTTTCCACACTGTGATAAGGACTATCCCGGAAATGAAACCGGCACACAAACGGCGGCCGCGAAGTCGAAACCGCGATCCGAACCGGCATCGAATTGTCGACGCTGCGCGGGTTCACTTTTTTAGTCACGGATTCCGCAGTGTGACCATGGATGATCTGGCGGAGGAACTGGGCATTAGCAAGAAAACGCTCTACGCCCATTTTCCGGGCAAGTTCGATCTGCTAGACGCTGTGCTGGCTGACAAATTAGCAGCCGTTGAACGGACGCTAAAGGCAGTTACGCGCCTGCACCCGCATGATTTCCCGGCCATTTTGCGCGAGTTGTTGGCCGAGACTCAACGCGAACTGGACGAAATCAAGCCGCCGTTCGTGCGCGATATGCGCCAGAAAGCGCCGGATGTTTTCAAACGAGTCGAACGCCGTCGAGCCGCGCTGATTGAGCGCTACTTCGGAAAATTTTTCGTCGAGGGGCAACGGGCCGGAATGGTGCGCAAGGATGTTCCGGCCAAACTGATCATCGAAATTTTGCTAGCGATGGTTCAATCGATCATGAATCCGGCGAAGATGGAGGAGCTTGGGATGATGCCGAGAGAAGGCTTCACCGGGATTCTTAAGATTGTTCTCGAAGGCGCGCTGACATCAAAGGGGCGGAAAGCGTGAATGCGTCATTTGTTCGGGAAAACCGGTCCGCCGCAGGAAGGATTCGCCGTGGCGAACAACCCCGAAAGAATCGGGGCTCGCGAAGACTTTCGGAGTTGATGCGCGCAGCGGGAGCTTTGATGTTGGTTCTCTTGCTTATTGGTTGCGGCGATCGTGGCAAGGCGGTCTCCGGGACCATTGAAGTGGACGAAGCGCACGTGGGACCGCGTTCTGGTGGACGCGTGGAAAAAATCTTCAAATGGGAAGGTGATCGTTTGCACGAAGGGCAAGTGATCGTGCAGCTGGATGCGTCAGAGCTGCGCGCGCGACGCGATCTTGCCGCCGCGCAAATCGATACGGCAATCCATGACGCAGACGCGCAGGAAGCGCAGTTGCAATTCCTTGGCGACGATGCAAAGCGCCAGCAGGAATTGCTCAGGCGCAAGGTTGTTTCGTCTACTGACGCCGAGCGCGCGGACAGCGCGTCGAAAGCACAGGAGAAAAATGTCGCGGCGGCGAAGATGCGTGTTGCGCAAGCGCGTGCGCAGCTTGCCGACATTGACGCGCAGTTAGCGGAAATGCAGGTAATTGCGCCAGCCGATTCCATTCTGGAGGTGCTCAGCGTGAAGGTCGGCGATGTGCTGCCTGCGAATCACGAAGCCGCCACGCTTCTGTTGACCGGACATCTTTGGGTCCGCGTATACGTCCCGGAATCCTGGCTCGGTTTGATAAAACTGGGCGAGCACGTTCGCGTCCGTGTGGATTCCTTCCCGGGTAAAGATTTCGATGGTGTGGTCGAGCAAATAAATCGGCAGGCCGAGTTCACCCCGCGCAACGTGCAAACCGTCGCAGACCGGATCAAGCAGGTGTTCGGCGTGAAGATTCGTTTGCCTGCTGACGACGATCGCCTGCGCGCCGGAATGGCCGCAGACGTTTATTTTCCGAATGTGAAATAAAGATTGAACGAATGAATCAGGAAAGCAGGAAAATCGGAAAAAGGTGGAACGCGTTGTCCCCAACGCGTTGCGACGGGCCCACGCCATCGGCTTGGGGACAAGCCGATCCACCTTCCTGCGTTCCTGTTTTCCTCATTCCATTTTCCCTATGCCTGAGGCAATGATCGAAGTTGACAGGCTAACGAAGCGTTTCGGCACATTCACGGCTGTCGATCACGTTTCCTTTGCCGTCGGAAAGGGATCGATCTTTGGATTTCTCGGTCCGAACGGTTCCGGCAAGACAACCGTGATCCGGATGCTATGCGGAATTCTGGAGCCGAGCGACGGCACGGCGCGAATTGGGGGCCATGACATTGTGCGAGATCTGGAGCCCATCAAGGAAATGATCGGCTACATGTCGCAGAAATTTTCGCTCTACGACGAGCTGACAGCAAATGAGAACCTCATCTTTGCAGGAAAGCTATATGGCCTGAGCGGTCACGAATTAAACGAGCGGCGCGACGAAATGATCGCCACGACACATCTTCAGCCGTACATCGACAGACGCGCTGCGCAGCTTTCGGGCGGCTGGCGTCAGCGTCTGGCGATGGCTTGCTCGCTCATGCACAGGCCGAGCGTGCTGTTTCTTGATGAGCCCACAGCAGGCATTGACCCGGTCGCGCGGCGTGAGCTGTGGGATCTACTCTTCGAGTTCGCTGGTAAGGGGATGACGCTTTTTGTGACCACCCATTACATGGACGAAGCAGAGCGGTGCGATCACGTCGGCTACATTTATATGTCGAAACTGATTGTGTGCGGTGAGCCGGACGACTTAAAAAAACTGCCGGAGGTAAATCCGCCCGGAACCCGCCGGCTCGATGTGACATGCGATCACGTGACCACGGCACTTCATGCGATGCACGACATGCCCGGAGTGCGGAGCGCCACAGTGTTCGGCCAATCGATGCATTTGTTGGTCGATGACACCGTCAAGCGTGCTCAGATCGACGAACAACTGCGCAAAGTCGGCGTCAGTCATGCCGAGATTCACGAGATGGGTCCTTCACTCGAAGACGTATTTGTCGAGCTTTCAGCCAAACACGCCGCTGAACAACAGCCAAAAGCGGCCTGACATCGAGCCACAGATGAACACGGATGAAACACAGATAAAAAGAAGAGCCCATCCATTTCTGCGTTATCTGAAATCTGCGAAAACCTGTGTCTATCTGTGGTCAACCTTTTCCGCGGCTAGAACATGAAACATAAACCTTTTCGCGGACTGGGCGCAATTTTGTTCAAAGAATTCATCGTCGTTTGGCGGGACCCGTTGACGCTCTTTTTCTTCTTTTTCCCGCCGCTGATCGAGATGGTCGCATTCGGTTACGCCCTCGATAACGACGTGAAACACATGGCGATGCTCGTTCTCAATGAAGATCGCACTGTCGAGAGCCGTCTGTTGATCGACCGTTTCGTGAACACACAATCATTTCGCGTGGTGGGCGAAGTGCAAAACCTGGATCAGCTGAAGAGCGAAATGCGCAAAGGCCGCGCTTATGCCGCGTTAGAGATCCCGCCGAATTTTACGCGCGAACTGATGGCGGGTCACTCCGCTCAGGTGCAATTGCTTGTCGATGGATCCAATTCCACTACGGCTTTGCAGGCTCTTCAGACTGGACTCGGGGTTGCGTTGACCCAATCAATGGAATCGCTTTTGCGTGAAACCGGCCGGCAGGGAATGCCGATCGATGTTCGGCCACAAATGCTTTACAACCCCGCCATGCGAGCGCCGAACTTCTTTGTGCCGGGCGTGATCGGCGTCGTCTTGCAAATTGGGACGACAGTCGCTGCGGCAATGGCTCTCGTACGCGAGCGGGAACGCGGCACGCTCGAACAATTGCTGGTAAGCCCGCTGAGCCGCGCGGGCCTGATGCTGGGGAAGCTCGTTCCATATTTGTGCATCGGCATGGCGATGGCGCTGGTCTTATTCACGATCATGCGATTTGTGTTTTTCGTCCCAATCGAAGGCAATGTGTTCGCGATGCTGTTTTCCACGTTGGTGTATGTGTTTGCGTTGCTTAGCCTCGGTTTGCTCGTCGGGACCAAGGCCGAAAACCAAATGCAGGCGCTACAAATGTCGATGGTGTTCCTGCTGCCCAGCGTTTTCTTTTCCGGATTCATTTTTCCGCGTGAAACGATGCCGTGGATTTTTTATGCGCTCGGCGCGCTGTTTCCGACGACATATTTCATCGCGCTTATGCGCGCGATCATTTTGCGCGGCGCGAACTTTTTCGAATACTGGCAGAACCTTTTAGTTCTCATTTTGATGTCCAACTTGCTTTTCACGCTTTGCGCACTGCAGTTCCGAAAAAAGATCGCCTAACGTAGAGTGCCTGGGGAGCGCACGCCGCCGGCGTGCTGTTTTCGGCCGCCGGCCGAAAACTGTTGAAAGTATGCGAACCGCACCGCGCACGATACGATGCAGGCAAGGCGTTTCCTCCGTCTCAAGAGCCGTTCGGCGCGCCGCCGAACGGTGCACGCGAGCCGCGTGCGCTCCCCGGAAACCGCGACGCGCTTTGCGCCGAAATTGATGTTCTCCATAATTTGACGCGGCATGTCCAAACGAATTCTCTTCAGCGCGCTGCGCATTGCCATCGCCGGTACCGCGATTTTGGCGTTACTCTGGTGCTTTGGAGTGAGAATGCCTGGCAAAATCATTTCGAAAGCTGCGCCGCTATCACCTGATGAAGTTGCGTTACGCGAGGAGCTCCGTGCCGACGTGCAAAAGCTGGCCGGTGAAATCGGCGAGCGTAATTTGTGGCACTATGTGCAGCTCAATGCCGCTGCTGATTTCATCGAAAAATCTTTTTCGGGGGCTGGCCTTCACCCACGGCGGGACAGCTACGAGGTGCATGGGCAAGCCTGCCATAACATCGAGGTCGAAATTCCCGGCGCTCGTCCCGAGATTCTTCTGATCGGCGCGCATTATGATTCGGTCTTTGGCTCGCCCGGCGCTAACGATAACGGAACCGGCGTGGCTGCGACGCTGGCGTTGGCACGACGATTCGCCGGCAGAAAAACAGAACACACCTTGCGCTTAGTCGCATTCGTGAACGAGGAGCCTCCTTATTTTTTATCGGATGAGATGGGGAGCTTTGTTTACGCAGGTAGGTGCAAAGCGCGCGGCGACAAAATTTCCGCCATGATCAGCCTTGAAACGATCGGCTATTTTTCCGATGCGCCAAACTCGCAAAGGTACCCGTCGCCGGGACTGGGCATCTTTTATCCAAAAGTTGGCAACTTTATCGGATTCGTCAGCAATATTCAGTCACGCGCGCTGCTCCGTCGTGTCGTCGCGCTCTTCCGAAAACACGCAAAGATTCCATCCGAAGGCGCGGCGCTGCCTGCATTTATTCCGGGGGTGAGTTGGTCAGACCAATGGTCATTTTGGCGGAACGGCTATCCCGGCATCATGGTCACCGACACTGCGCCTTTTCGTTATCCGCATTACCATTCGTCCAGCGACACGCCGGACAAGCTCGATTACGATCGGTTCACGCTTGTAGTGAGCGGCATGGAGAAAGCGATTGAAGATCTGGACAAACTGTAGCCGGGGTCGGTGACCCCGGAACACCTGAAAACGTCGGGTGGATTGATAAACCCGGCCGAACGGTTCGAATGCTTAAGTACGTCGGCGGTCATAGACTGCCGTTACAGCAAGAGAATCAAAACGTAGCCGCGGCGGCGCGTGCGAGCGCGTAACCGATTAAGCCGCTGGCCGGCAGGGTGAAGAGCCAAGCCCAGATGATTCGTTCGACGACGATCCATCTCATTCCACCGAAACGTTTCACTGCGCCGACGCCCATAATCGATGTTGTGATCACGTGTGTGGTTGAGAGAGGAATGCCGTAGTAACTGGCGCCTTGGATGATCAAGGCCGCAGTTGTTTCCGCGGCAAATCCGTGCACCGGCTGCAATTTCACCATGCGATGGCCCAGCGTGCGAAT
>Ga0137404_10001321_pt1 | contig 16252 bp, 13 predicted proteins | sample CZOMad2_1_16fung_FD_108285 | JGI IMG/M metagenome (GOLD analysis project Ga0137404, IMG submission 108285) | Vadose zone soil fungal communities from Angelo Coast Range Reserve, California, USA - CZOMad2_1_16fungal (Illumina Assembly) | ecosystem: Environmental > Terrestrial > Soil > Vadose...
CAAATCTGCCGGGGAACATCTGGGTGCGTGGAGCAATCGTGCAAGGATCCGATCTGCGTCCGCCTCTCGGCATTGAAATCAAAATCGAAGGGAAAAATATTTTTGCGGTGAGAATGGAATAGTATTCATATTTCTAATTAAATCTTTTCGATTTCGTTGTAATTTACATTTGATTTTTTTGTTTTGCCTTGGTTCTTCTTCGACATTTCTTAATCGAGTCGGCTTGTCGAATAGATTCCCGCTTAGCTTGCCACGTGCTTCCCGACTTCCTCCTCCATTTTTCCTACGAGCATCAACGCAACCATGCGCTGATCCGCCCACCATGACCAGAGCGGATGCTCAAACGATGCGGGCTTGTTGTCCTCAATGAAAAAGTGAGAAATCCACGCTAGCGTGTATGGAATTACAAGAGCCAACGGAATCCACCACCATCGCTGCAGTGCCAGCACCGCGCCCAGTGTCATCCAGCCGAGCAATGTTCCCACGCAATGCACGATGCGCGTAGAAACCTTGCTGTGAGCACGCACATACTCCGGCCAGAACTCTGCAAAGTTCGCTGCTCCACTCATTGCATGAACTCCAGATTGGCTTGTTTTTATCACATCAAAGACGCGCTGATTCAAAAAAAACCGGGAGGCTTGTTGCCAAGCCTCCCGGGCAGAAATTCACATTGTTGTCGTTGCGTTCCTCTTAGAACTCCAAGCGAACTGCAAGTTGCATCACGCGGTTGCCATCTTTGAAGGCATCCACGAACGGCTGCGATTGGCTGACATCCGTATCACCGCCTGCCACGAACAAATTCGCGTGGTTGAAGAGGTTATACGCTTCGCCGCGTAGGATAAGCTTCAGGTTCTCCCGAATTGGGAACGACTTGGCGACTGCCATGCTCAGGTTCCACTGACCAGGGCCGCGGAAGCGGTTCCTAGCATTCATTCGGGCCGGATATGGACCGAAGTCTGAGAACCCAGTGATCGGATCGGCATACGACGAATCAAAAAGCTGAGTACCCGTCGACGCAACATCCCCCGTCGTCGGATCGAAGCCGACTGAGGAATAGAAATTTAGGTAACTAAAGAAATCTCCCGGAACGTCTGTACCCGATACGGGCACAGCCTTCCCTGAATGCGGAAGCCCGGAGGTTCCGGCAGCATTGACGGCGTACATGCACACAGTGAATCCATTGGTGCAGTCATAAACAGTGAACGGTGAGCCGGTCTCGGCGGTGAAGACCGGCGAAATCGACCATCCGTCGGCAATTTGCTTCTTCCATCCGCTCATGTGCTTTCCGAACGGGACTTCCCAGATTCCCTGGGCCGTGAACCGATGCCGGATGTCCTGGTAGCAATTCCCGTAGTCCACCTTGGGATTGAACGGATCCAGGTAGCCCAAGTTGAACTGGTTGCCGGAGCTGCTGAACGTATCGCTCAATTCGTCCAGGCAGTGCGAGTAAGTGTAGTTGGCGTCTAGTGTAAGGCCAGTGTTCGCCCAGTTCCGCATCCCGACGCGCGCCACGAGGGCATTGTAGTGCGACTTGCCGTCGTCACTGCGGAAATTGATGTTGGAATACTGAGTCGCCTTTAGACGCGTCTCGCCAAGAAGAGCTTCGGAATCACCCAAATAGTGGTTACCCGAACCGACTCTGTTGATGTTGGCAATATCATACAACTTTTCGCCGTAGGAGCCAGAATAGTCAAAACCAACGAGCAAGCCGTGGCGGATCTCACGCTCAAGTGTGAGACCATACTGGTGAGCGTAGGAGGTCCGAATGTCAGGATTCACAGCGCGTAGGCTGACCTTCGGAATCGCCTTAACCACGCCGCTCCCTGCCAGCGGTCCCGCAGGATCGGTTGTCACCGCCAACGAGTTTGGAGCCGTGTCGGTTCCATTAATGATCGAAATGACGGCATAGTTGGGCGGGTTCTGGATTACGTTAAACGTGACGTTTCCAAAGTTCCGCTCATAAGCAATGCTGTAACCGCCGCGAAGCACGGTTTTGCCATTCCCAAACATGTCCCAGGCAAATCCGAGTTTCGGGCCAAAATTGTTCCAGTCCTTTGCCCAGAGGCCCCCTGTGCTGCTGTCCGATGTCAGAGCAACGCCGCTATTGCGGATGGAATTGAAAATGTCCACGCCTGCAGGGAAATAAAGGTTTGAATCCAATTGTGGATTCTTGTTGTGCTGGATACCGAAGTATTCCCACCGAACGCCTAGGTTCAGAGTCAGCCGATTACTAATCTTCCACATATCGGTGCCATAAACACCAAACTCGTGGTAACGGTTGCTGCGTGCGAAAACCGGTTGATTCACAGGTGTCGTGACGTTGCCCGGTCCAAACACTTCGCCGGTCGAGGGGTTAGTGCAAGGCTGACCTGCGGTGATCGGAAAGGGACAAGGAAAGTGTCCCTGCGGATCAATAGCACCTTGGAACTGAGCCAGCTGGCCATTCAGAAAGTTACGGACCCCAGATGAAGTCCACGCTGAACCGCTGGTCCGGAAGGACGCTACCGGCGTTTCATACGCGCCGAACGTGCGGTTATCACGTTGGTAGTCATATGAACCGCCAAAGCGAAGCGTGTGCCGTCCTTTGACGTAGCTCAAATCTTCGTATGCCTGAATGAAGTTTTGAGGTCCACCGAAGGGAATGCCATTTCCAGGCGTCGTCGGAAGATAACCGGGCATCACAATGTCGCGGCCCTGAAATGTGGCCGTGGCGGACGGACTCACATACAAACCTGGGGATATTGGCTGGCTCCCTAGAGGCTGAAAATCATTCAGCCTATTGAAAACGATCTTCGATTGGCTCGTGAATCGTGAGTTGAAGCTGTGCGTCATCGAAACGAGGAAGTTGTTCTGCATGATTTCCTCGCCCGTGTCATAACCCGAATAGGCACTGTCCGAGATTGTGCCCGCAAAAAGCGACTGCTTGTTGACGGCATAACGCGCATACACAGTCGTCTTGTCGCTTACGTTCCAGTCCACTTTGCCTACTGCCAACAGCTCATTCTGCGGAGCGCCGGCTCCGGCGTCCGCTGGCACGCTGTAATTCACCTGATCCATAAACGTAGCGTCGCAAGACACTGTCTGTGGCGCAGCGATTCCGTAGGCGAGGGTGCCGCCCGCCGGGCATGCACCGCCGAGGACTCCATTTAACGTTGTGGTTCCAATTTGCCGGATGTTCGAACGAAGTGTCCCAAATGAGGAATAGAAACCTTGGGTGGCTGCATCAGCGTTAGCTACGAAGGTGGGGTCAATCACCCAACGCGTCCGCTCCGCGCTGCTGCGAATTCGGTTTTCTTCAAAGTTGCCAAAATAAAAAATCTTGTTCTTCTTGATTGGACCACCCAACCGGCCGCCGAATTGATTGCGGACCAAATTTGGCTTGGGATTCCCGTTAGCGTTGTTAAAAAAGGAATTCGAAGCCAAGTCAGACACGCGGTTGTATTCGTAGGCTGAACCGTGTAAGTCGTTTGTCCCGCTCTTGGTAACGACGTTTACGATGGCGCCAGATGCACGGCCATATTCTGCGGTGAAATTATTGGTGATCACGCTCAATTCTTCGATTGCATCGAGCGGCAGCGTCTGTCCAACCGAGGCAGTAAACTCATTGTTATTCGCAGAGCCATCCAACAGGATGTTCGTCGAAGCAGCGCGCAACCCATTGAAGGAGATGCCGCCAGCGCCACGTCCGCTCGGATCCGAATCCGACGCGGTCCCAACGTTTCCTACGTTCGCGTAAGGATCACGATTCAGTGTGGGGAGTGTCCGCATCTCCAACCCATCAAAGGAAGAGCTTAGGGTTTGTGATTCGGTATTGACCTGAACACCGCCCTGACCAACCACCTCCACCACGGTCGTGGTAGCGCCTACTGAAAGCTGGAGATCTAGCTCGCTTGGCTTACCGACGAACACCTCGACGCGCGCTTCCTTCTTTGCAAGGTTTGCCGCTTCCACTGTGACGGCGTATACCCCAGGCAACAGGTTTGTCGCAGCGTAGAACCCATGGTCATCCGATTCCAGCAGACGTTCTGCGCCCGTGCTTGTGTTTCGGATCACAATCTTTGCCTTAGGAACTGTTCCCCCACTTTGATCGGTAACGGTTCCGTGAATCTGGCCCGTTTCGGTCTGTGCGGACGCTTGTTGTGCGCCCCAGGCCGTCGCCAAAATGAGACCTAGTACTAGGCATATTGTCTTAAACAACTGTCTCACAGTACCCCTCCTAATTGTTCTGGATACAAACTCCACCCTAAAGTCTGCAGCAATCGAACTTTGGGGAACCAAGTGCAATCTATACGCCAAAAGTTCCTGACCCTTATATCGAGCAACTATCTGGTAATTCATTGCTTATGTTGTGTTTATCAAAATTTATGAAATGGGTAGATAGGAGTTACAACTCATGCCTTCCATGTATGGTATTTGTATATGGATTATTGTATTTTGGAAACGGCTGCTCGTTTATTTGAAGGCGATAGGGAGCGACGAGCGGACTTTTAACTTGCCCGCCTGTTTCGAGGGCTGCCTGACACGCCTGTACTTAACAATTGTGTCGCCGTCTTGTTGTTTGGCCGAATACTTGACCGCGACATGTCCTTCCGATCGCATGTTCGAACCACGGAGCTCGAGCAGTAAGTTGTTCGTCAGCAGGTAACCGCCGGGTTTGAGCATCGCCGCCACATTCGTCATGGCGAGCGACTGCTCAAACGTGTCGTAGTAGACCAGGATATTCGTGGCGATCAATAAGTCGAGTTTTGTGGCTTCGGTCTGAGCCGCCCTTTGCAGCACAACATTCACGTCGTAGGTTTTCATGCGGCGAACAAAGTCTGGCTTTACGCGCACCGCGCGTAGCGCGATTGTTTTGAGCGAAGCCGGCACAGCCACTGGAGTAACGGGCATCCCGATTTGATCACCAAACCGGCTCCAATAAGCAACCAGCTCTGGTGTCCAGCCACGAGCCGGGTCTCTTGGCAGCTGAATTGTGTATCCGCGCCCCTTTGCTCCCAAGCGCGCTGCCCGTTCCACGTGCGCCAAGATACGCGGACTCAGATCCAACGTGTCGACTTCGATTTCGTTTGATTTGGCTAGTCCCAGCCGCAGGAGCGAATCCATCACAGCAAACGGTTGCACGGTCTGGGTCGGATAAAAATCAAATCCTTCTTGTTTGTCCGTAAAATCCAGCCCCGGCCCGATGATGCCCACGCGCACCACACTACCGGGCTTCAGCAGTCCGCGTGTCTTCATCTCCTTTAGCGCAACCTCCAATGCGTAGTCCGGAGGCAGCGACGTGTCCAGCGAGAGCCCTCTCTCTTTATATAACTTCGATCGTTCCGCGAACTCTTCGGTCGGATCGTTCAGGCTTTTCGCCGCTTTCAGCGCTTCTTGATAGCTCGACTGCTCCTTCAGAACGCGTCTCACATTTTCGATCAGAAACATGCGCGCCTTTTCTTTGCCGCTCTCGTCTACGATGGAAATTCCGGCTTGCTCGAGTGTACGGCGCGCAAATTGAAGCCTCTCGTTTGCTCGTGGCGTGGCCATTCCTTCAACCAGGTCCCGCACACGCTTTTTGAAAAATCTCTGCCAAGCTTCAGAGCCATTCCCTTCCCTGCTTTCACCCTGCCTAGCACCGGCGAGATGGAGTTGCGCACTCGTCAGTCGGGGCGCAGTTGTGAAGCTCGTACCAAACATCAAGAAATTTACGATGGAATCTGCGTCACCTTGGGCGAGCCGTGCGCGAATCTCTTTGTCTCGCTTACTTACCCAAATGTTCCATGCTTGTGCCTGCGTTTCAGGCGTCGCATTGCGGAGCTCGCCCGGAATGATCTCGGCCATCGCACCGAGAATCGGCTTCGCATCTTCATAGGGCGTGTAGGAAACTTGCCCCGCAGCAGGAATCGCGAATACGAGCAATCCAAACGCAGCAATGACGCTCTTGATCCGATTTTTCATGCTTTTCTGGAGAGAGTATAGCAGACGCTTCCTTGGCCTCTTTGCTAAGAAGCTGTCCTGCTCTCTGCCGCTTGACAGTCTGCCCTTTGCACTTCACTCTCTTTTGGCCATGAAAAGCTCAGAATCACTTTTTCCAATCCAACAAGGTCGCCGCAGCTTTCTCCACGGTGCAACCTTCGGCGCAGTCGCCGCATGTGCGCCCGTTTTCGCCGCCGCTGCCCAAGAATCCAGCACCGCCTTGCCCCCTGCATTCTCTTCGCTCAAACCTCCGGGCTCTCGCGTGAAACCCATTTCCAGCGACGAATTCCGCGCTCGTCTCTCCCGCGCGCAGCAATTGATGACCGATCTTTCGCCCAAGTTCGACGCGCTTTTCTTGGCGCCCGGCACTTCGCTCTACTATTTCTCGGGTGTTCGTTGGTGGCCCGGCGAACGCCTTCTCGCACTTCTCCTCCCGCGCACCGGCGATCCCATTTTTGTCTGTCCTGCCTTCGAAGAAGGCCGCCTTCGCGAGCAGTTAAGTTTCCCCGCCGACGTTCGCGTCTGGCAGGAGGACGAAAGCCCGACAAAACTCGCAGCCCAAGCCCTTGCCGATCGCGGTATTCGCGCCGGCCGCATCGGCATAGACGAAACCACTTACTTTACTTTTTACGATCATTTCCGCGCCGCTGCTCCCGCGTTCGAATGTCTTTCCGCCGATCCCATCACCATCGGCTGCCGCGGCGTCAAATCGCAGCATGAGCTCGAACTCATGAGCCTTGCCTGCGAAGCCACCTGCGATGTCTTTCGCGCAGTCTTTTCCTCTCTTCGCGCCGGTATGACGCAATCTGAAGTCGGCAGCCTGGTCGAATCCGGCTTTTCGAAAATGAATTTACGCGGCGACGCGCTTGTCCTCTTCGGCCCATCCGCCGCCCTGCCGCACGGCACCATCAAGCCGCAATCCCTCAAGGAAGGCGACGTGGTTCTGATCGACGGCGGCTGCAAGCTGGAAGGCTATTCTTCGGACATCACGCGCACGGCCATCTTCGGCAAGCCCTCAGAAAAAATGTCGCGCGCCTACGATCTCGTCCGCGGCGCGCAAAATGCTGCTCTCGACGCAGCCCGCACCGGAAAACTTTCCGGTACGGTAGACGACGCGGCCCGTGCCGTCATCACCTCGGGTGGCTTTGGCCCTGACTACAAATTCTTCACGCACCGCCTCGGCCACGGCATCGGTCTCGACGGCCATGAGCATCCTTATCTCGTTCGCGGCAGCAAAACCGTTCTCGCTCCCCGCATGACCTTTTCGAACGAACCCGGCATCTACATTCCGGGCGAATTTGGCATCCGTTGCGAGGACGACATGGTCATCACTGCCGATGGCCCTGCGCAAATTCTCAGCCCAAGTTTTCAATCCTCGCTGGAAAAACCGTTCGGCTGATAAAGTTAAACCATTCGACGATTAATCTCGCAGTTGCTCCTGGCAGAAACTCACAATTCTTTCTTCTGCCCAGAATCTCTCCCGTCCGCCGTGCCTTGTGACAAATCCGCAATGCCCGCCATACTCCGGCTCGACAAATCGAATCGCAGGATTCCGCTCCACTCCCGCCGCGCGAATCGCTTCATACGGCACAAACGGGTCATCCTGCGCGGTGATCAGCAAAAACGGCACGCGAATCTGCCCCACCACGTTCTTCGCGCTTGCTTTCTCGTAATAGTCTTGTGCGTCTTTGAATCCAAAGTGCGGCGCCGTAATTTCGTTATCAAACTCTCTCACCGTTCGAATCGGCCCAACCCCGTCTTTGGAATACTGCGCAGGAAAAAACTCCACTTTCCGCGCATAGTGCTTCAGTAGCCCGCGCACAAATCGCACTTGATAAAAATAGTTGTCCCAGCGCTCAAGCTCGTCCGCGCAGGCCGCCAAATCGAGCGATGGGCACACGGCGCACACGCCCCGCAATTGCCGCGGCGCGCTCTCCGCAAACTCGCCCGCCATTTTTGCGACGAGGTTTCCTCCCATCGAATATCCCGCAAAAAATATCTGTTTGAATCCGTCCGCCGCTAATTCCTGCAGCACCGCTCGGTAATCGCCGCTCATTCCGGAGTTATACAGCGTCGGCGTCAACAATTCCGTCCCGCCGCAATTCCGCTGATTGAGCCGCACCACATGGAATCCCGCAGCCCACGCCTTCTCCGCAATTCCGCGCATGTAACTCGAATCGCTCGAACCCTCAAGCCCATGCACGAGTGCAATCACCGGCGCATCGCGCCGCTTTCCCTCCTGCCAATGGCAGTGCCCCAGAATCTTCGACTCTGCATCCACAGCAAAAAGCCGCTCTTCCGCTGGAGGCAACGCAAACGTTCTCATCCACCACGCCGCCGCAATTGTCATCAAATGCCCGTTCCTCAATAAGGGATGCGGCTCAAAATTGCCTTCGTCTGGGCTCATAGCAGCACTCTAAATGACTGTTCAGGTTCCCGCAAGTTGCTGCAAACGGACATTTTAGGCGTATTGTTAACACGGCGCGGCTCTTCTACGTCTATAACCTTGAATCTGGTTCGGGAGCGCGATGGCCGTCTCGTGGCAACGCCCCTCAAACTGCAACTTTCGCTCGCGGATCGCGCAGCCGTGAATCCGTCTGCTGCGCGTGATTCCTCTGACGACGAACTCGTCCGGGCGGCGCAATCGGGCGACCGCGCTGCATTCGGTTTTCTCTACGAACGCTACGCGCGTATGGTCCACGGCATTTTGCTCGGACGCGTTCCGCCTTCGGCTGTCGAAGATCTTGTGCAGGATGTTTTCCTGCGAGCGATGCCCCGCATAAACACTTTGCGTGAAGCCGATCATTTCGGAGGCTGGCTCGCGGCCATCGCCCGGAATCACGCTGCCGATTTTTTCCGGCATTCGGCACCGGGAACTGCGCCATTCGAAGACTCGGAAGATGTGCAACCAAAAAGCAAAGGAGGCGGCAGCTCAGACCAGGAGGAAGCGCACGCCATTCTCGGCGCGATTCGCACTTTGCCGGAAGCTTACCGCGAGCCGCTCATCCTGCGCCTCGTGGAAGGAATGACTGGACCGGAGATTGCCGAGCGCACCGGCCTCACGCACGGCTCTGTGCGCGTCAATCTCCATCGCGGCATGCAGCAGTTGCGGCAAATCCTGAGCGGCGGTGAAGCTGGCGCAAAATCGGCGGTGAAGTCATGAGCACACGAAAAATGCCAGAAGAAGATTTGATCAATCGCTATTTGTGGGACGGTTCCGGCGAACCCGATCCGGAAGTGCAGCATCTCGAGGAGCGGCTCGTGCAATTCCGCCACAAAGGCGAGCCGCCCATTTTTCCTGCTGCGATTGGCGCCGGCGAAAAGTTTCCTTCCTTTGGCTTCTTGCAATTGCTCTGGCCGCGCCGTCTTGCCGCAGTTGTGGCAATCGCGGTAATCGTAATCACAACTTCGTTTTTGACTTCTCGCCCTGCTCCTCCGGCGCTCTCGCGTCCGGGCTGGGATGTCGCGCGTCTCGAAGGCGCTCCAACGATCAATGCGCGCTCTATTCAATCTGCAAAAGCAAAACTCGAAGTCGGCCAGCTCCTCGTCACCAACGCAAACTCGCGCGCCACAATCACCGTCGCCGAAATCGGCGAAATCCAGGTTGACCCCGACACCCGCGTTCGCCTTGTCCAAACCATGCGCGATCGCAAGCGCATCTCTCTCGAACAAGGCACCATTCACGCCGCAATCTGGGCCCCGCCCGGCGAATTTGTCGTGGATACTCCGAGCGCCACTGCCGTAGACCTCGGCTGTGCTTACACGTTGCACGTCGCTCCCGACGGCTCCGGCCTTCTTCGCACCACGCTCGGTTGGGTCGGCTTCCATTCGAATGGCCGCGACTCCTTCATTCCCGCCGGCGCCGTTTGCCCAACGCATCGCGACGTCGGCCCGGGCACTCCTTATTTCGAAGACGCGTCCGAATCTTTTCGCAACGCACTCGCGCAGCTCGATTTCGAATCGCTCACTTCTGAATCGCATTCTGCGGCTTTGCAAACTGTCCTTTCACAAACACGCAAAGACGACGCACTCTCGCTCTGGCATCTTCTGTCTCGCACGCAAGGCGCCGACCGCGAAAAAGTCTTCGATCGCTTTGTAAAGCTCGTCCCGCCGCCCAATGGCGTTACGCGCGAAGGCATTCTCCGACTCGATCAGCACCAGTTGGATCTTTGGTGGAACGCGCTCGGCCTCGGTGACATTTCCATCTGGCGTTTCTGGGAGCAATCTCCCGACCGTGCCATTCCCGCAAACTCGCAGCTTCTTCAGAAAAAAGAAGCCATGCTTAAACAAGCTCGTTAACAGTTCTCGGCCGCAACCCGTCTTTCGAACTGAATGCAAATTCTTTTGCAGGAGGTTTCAATGAAGTCCGCAACTCTCATCGCACGACGTTCTGTCTTTGCAGGAGCTCTGTTTCTATTTCTCCTGGCCACAACCACCCTGGCCGGACCGCCCCTGATCTGCCATTCGTTCGACATCGGCGACGCCAAATCCTTGCCCTGGATTAGCCACGACTGGAATCTCAGCGGCGGCGAAAGCTACGACACTTCAAAGCTCGCTACCGACACCATCGCCATTCTCGACTCCAGCCAGGTAACCCTCGTCCATATGGAAACTCTCCGACGTGCCACTCTCTATGCAAAAAAAGATCCTGTCGCCGCTAAAGAGCTCATCACCCGCCTCATTGCGAGAGCTGAAGGCACAAAGTCCGCATCGCCTTCGCAACCCGGCGCGCTCGCCATTTTCGACGCCGGCTACCTCACCGAAGCTTACAAGCAATGGCTCGGCGAGCAGGACAATCCGGCGCAAAAATTTGATGGGTATGCGCTGGTTCAGCTTGCCCTGCAGCGTCGTAGCAACGATCCCCAAATGGAATTTGCTTCTGCTCTCATCGCCGTCGGCAAGCCCGGTATCGACGCGCAAGACCACGCTCAAAAAGCCATTGCCGGCGCAAAAAACGATCCCCTTCTTGCGCGCAATCTTTCCGCCCGCTTTCTTGGTTCGCAGAGCGAAACGCTCTCCGCAATGATTACCCGCACCAAAACCTCCACGAAGCTGGCTAAGGAGTAGTCCCATGACTCGTCTCTGGCTCCTCGCATTCACTTCGCTTTGCCTTCTCGTGTCCGCCGGTCACTCGCAAGAGCCGTCGGCGGACCCCGGCCTCTCCGTCCACGAATGGGGCACCTTCACTTCCATCGCCGGCGCCAAGGGCGAAGCCGTCGTCTGGATGCCGCAAGCGGAGCGCGACGATTTGCCCAGTTTCGTCGAACATCTGGGCAACAGCCGCACGAAGGGCGGCCTGCAAGGCTCTTTTCGCATGGAAACACCCGTCCTTTATTTCTACGCAACACACCCAGCCACGGTCTCCGTGCACGTCTCCTTCGCGCAAGGCCTGCTCACCGAGTGGTATCCACATGCGACCACTCCGCTCACACCTCGCCAACTTTCCGAGCCGATTCTCGATCTCAGATCCTCCAAAGGAGAGCTGTCCTGGAATTCCATTTCTGTGGATCCGAATGACACACAGAACTTTCCAAAAGAAAATACGGCAAGCCGCTATTACGCCGCGCGCGAAACTTCCGCGTCGCCTCTCAGCGTCAACTCGCGGAGCGGCCAACAACATGAAAAATTCTTGTTTTATCGCGGAGTCTCTTCCTTCGCTGCTCCCGTTTCTGCGCTTCCCATGAACGGGGGCAGGATTCTCGTTTCGAATCTCGCGCAAACTGCAATCCCTCAAGCAATTCTCTTCGAACGCCGCGGAGATCGAATCGGCTATCGCGTCCTCGGCCGCGTTCAAAACTCTTCGATAGTCGAATCGCCTGAGCTCACGGCGGACATCGCTTCCCTCTCGCGTGCCCTTGAAAAAATCCTTGTCAATCAAGGCCTTTACCACGACGAAGCTCACGCCATGCTGCAAACCTGGAACGACTCCTGGTTCGAACAAGGCGCGCGCTTGCTCTACATCGTTCCCCGCCCCTTCGTGGACAGCGTCCTCCCGCTCACCATCCATCCTATTCCGGCAAACACAACTCGCGTCTTTGTCGGCCGTATGGAAATCGTGACGCCAGCTACCGAGCACACTGTCGAAACCGCCTTCGCTTCCGGCGACCACCTTACGCTCGCAAAGTACGGCCGCTTCCTCGTCCCCATTCTCCAAATCATGATCGTTAGGTCCACAGACGAGACACGCACCGCCCAACTCAACAAATACCTCAACTCTACCTACAACCAGCTTTACGCTCTTCTTGGACCCAATCAGTAGCTGAGCAGTTTGAGTTTTGTTGTTCGTGACGCAGTGGGTCAAAGTTCAAACTGATGACCCGCTGCGTCGTCATGCGTCGCCAAAACTTGACCCAACTTCCCCGCGCCTCTACAATAAGTAAGTTCACAGTGATTCATTTTTTCGATTCTATGAATTTTACTTCCGGCCCGGCGGCCACCTGCCGGGCTGCGCTGTTTTTATAGCGCTATTTTTCATCACGGGGTCGGCACAAAAGAAGAGCGCCCCAAAGAGGAGCGAATGACAGAAAGTTCCATTCAGGAAGGCCTCACTTTTGACGACGTCCTTCTCGTCCCCGGCAAATCCTCCGTCCTGCCCAACGAAGTCACCACGCGCACCAACTTCACGCGCAAGCTCCAGATGGCCATTCCGCTCGCTTCCGCCGCTATGGACACCGTCACTGAATCCCGCCTCGCCATCGCCATCGCGCGGCAGGGCGGCATCGGCATCATTCATCGCAACATGCCCATTGACCGCCAGGGCGAAGAAGTGGACAGAGTAAAGCGGTCCGAATCCGGCATGATCGTTGACCCCGTCACCATCTCGCCGGACATTACCCTTCGCCAGGCCCTCGAAATCATGACGAAGTACCGCATCTCCGGCCTGCCCGTCACTCGCGGCACTCGCCTCGCAGGAATTCTCACCAATCGCGATCTTCGCTTCGAAAAAAATCACTCCCAGCTCGTCAATGCCGTGATGACGAAAGAAAATCTCGTCACCGTTCCGGTCGGCACCACGCTTGACGACGCCGAAAAAATTCTGCAGAAGCATCGCATCGAAAAACTTCTTGTCGTGGATCAGGACTTCAACCTCAAGGGCCTCATCACCGTCAAAGACATTCAGAAAAAACTCGAATATCCTCGCGCCTCTAAAGACGATCACGGCCGTCTCTTTGCGGGAGCCGCCGTCGGTGCCACCGGCGATTTTCTCGAGCGCGCCATCGAAATGGCCCGTTCGAAAGCGGACATTCTCGCCATTGATACCGCGCACGGCCACACCGAGAAAGTCATGGAAGCCATCAAAGCCATCCGCCATCGCCTGCCGGAAATTCAAATCATTGCAGGCAATGTCGCCACCTACGAAGGTGCAAGGGATCTCATCGCGCTGGGCATTGACGGACTCAAAGTCGGCATCGGCCCCGGCTCCATTTGCACCACGCGCGTCGTCACCGGCGCCGGTGTCCCCCAGCTCACAGCCATCATGGAAGCGGCGCGCGCGGCAAAAGGCACCAGCGTACCCATCATCGCCGACGGCGGCATCAAATACTCCGGTGACATCACAAAGGCCATTGCCGCAGGCGCGTCCTGCGTGATGATCGGCAGCCTCTTTGCAGGCACTGAAGAATCTCCCGGCGAGACCATCCTTTATCAGGGCCGCACGTTCAAGTCCTATCGCGGCATGGGCTCCATCGGTGCGATGAACGCCGGTTCGGATCGTTACTCCGTCGTGCAAGACGCGAGTGAAAGCGGCAAATCCGTGCCGGAAGGCGTCGAAGGCCGCGTCGCCTACAAAGGTCCGCTCGGCGCGCTCACCGATCAACTCGTCGGTGGCCTCAAGAGTGGCATGGGCTACGTCGGCGCGTCTTCGCTAAAAGAGCTTGCGGAGAAAGCACAGTTCGTTCGCATCACCGCCGCCGGCCTTCGCGAATCGCACGTTCACGACGTCGTCATCACGCGCGAAGCACCGAACTATCGCATGGAGTAAGGCAGCGCTGTAGGGCCCGCTTTTTTGTCCCGAGTGAAGACGAGGACTGAAGTGGACCGCAGTTCGCAAGTTTTTCTTGGAGCCGATTTTGTCTGAACAACCCTGGCGTAATCCTCGCCCCGCCCCCGAACTCGACGAACTCCGCGGGCGTGTGCCGCTGATCCCCGCGTGGCTGCGCGCCTGGTGGCCGGCAATCGTCTGGGCTTGTTGCATCTTCACTCTTTCGACCGATCCCTTCTCTTCAGACAACACGAGCAGGATCATCGTCCCCATTATTCACTGGCTCTTCCGCTCTCTGACCCTCGATCAGCTCGACGTCATTCACCACTACATCCGCAAGACTGCACACTTCTCCGAATATTTCATCTTCTATATTTTTCTTTTTCGCGGCGTGCGCGGCGCGCGCATTGGCTGGCGCTGGACCTGGGCGCTTGCCGCCCTTTCCATCGCCGCAGGCTATTCCGCCCTCGACGAAATCCACCAGGCCTTCGTCACGAGCCGTACAGCCTCCCCTTGGGATTCTCTCCTCGACTCCGCAGGCGCCTTCGTCGCTTCCTTCGTCCTCTTCCTATGGTTCCGCCGCCGCAATCTCACTACATAGACCTCGTAGCAGTTTGTGCTCAGCATGCTCCTTTCGTTTCCCCGCCGCGAATCTCGCGAGCTATCCTGAATTCGCCGTACAGTTAGTCGTACGTATGCTGCCTTCAATGTCCTTCATTCAAGAAAATCTCGGCCGCGGTCACATTCTAAAATTGAGCGTTCTCGTTTTTGTCCTGCTTGCGCCCGTCGCTTTACCATCCCGCGCTCAAGAGAGAGCCTCCGTACCGCCCGACGCTACCCTCCGTGCCGCTATCTGCCCCATCGTGTATCCGTACGATCAGGCGACTGGCTCGAAAGGTCTTCGCTACACTTTTTTCGGGAACGCTTTTTTCATCAACGCGCAGGGTTACCTCGTCACCGCGGCTCACGTCCTTCAAACTTTCCGCGACAACGGCCAGCCTTATATTCTTGTAGATCGTCCCAACGCGCCGCCGCAAACTCTGAAAGCAAGCATCCTCGCGGTAGATTGGATTCACGACGTCGCTGTTCTTCGCGCCACTCCCAATCCCTTTGAAGGAAGGTTCCGCGTAGCTTTCCTTTCGCTCGCGAGCAGGCGCCCCGCCGCTGGCGATGCCGTCGTAGCAACCGCTCTTCATCCCGCGAACATCCGCACCGCCGCCACATACCAGATGCCCATACAGGACTGGTCCTCCGCGCAAGTCCTGGGCTTCGTGCAAACTCGCGAGGATCCAAATCTTCCCGAAACGGACCTCTTTCTCTTCAGCCACGAAGTTCAACTCGGCCAAAGCGGCTCCCCTGTTTTGCTCGCTTCATCTCACGAAGTCGCCGGCCTCGTGGACGGCCGCTGGCTCCGTCCCAGCACATTCTCTCTGCCAACAAAAAGCGGCGGAGCGTCCGAACGTTACTCTGGCCCTCTCGGTGCCGCCGTCCCGATAGATTTCCTTATCGCCCTTCTTCAAAAAAATTCCGTGAGCTGGACGACTGCTTCTCCTGCCCGAATCTAATAAAGCGGTCACCTTTTCTTCTTCGCCTTCGCTTTTGTCGCGGACAATTTTGGTTTTGGCGCCTTTGCATTCTTTGCCACGCGCAGGTTGTACGCAGCCCGCACCGCCCCTTCTAGAACATCTTCGTTCACCTTCGCCAGAACCACATGCGTCGCGCCGTTCCGTCCCCATCCGCCTGCAACCGGAATGAAAATCTCCGGCAACTCTTCCACGAACATTGCCTGCTGCTCCGGATTCAGCATCAAATTCCCGTATCCCTTCTTCCCATGCGCCAGCGTGCAAAAAATCCTGCCGCCGACGCGAAAATCCACTGCGCCCATGTGCGAACCCTCTTTCGCCCCCTCAAAACTCAGCGCAATCCGCCGGAAATCTTTGATCGTCATCGCCATACTGAATCTCCATCTCCAAATTGCGTTTGTACCATACTGCAATTTTTTTCTAAAAAACGATGCCACTATTGCACAGACAACGATAAACGTTCCCGGGAGCGAGTGGCCCCTTTAATCCGGAGACAATTAAGCTTCGTTGTCGCTTCGCTTTCTTATGAAAGCAAAACGCCCGTTCGAGTCTCCTCGAACGGGCGCCCAACTTTTTCAAGACCAAGATTGTTTCTGTTTAGCTCTTCGCTTCCACGGCCTCTTCGACCTTGGACTTCTCTTTCTTTTCTTTCTTCTTGAACTCGTAGCCGACGAGCTCGAGGATGGCGACCTTAGCTCCATCGCCCACGCGAATGCCCGCGGGGATGATG
>Ga0137404_10001325_pt1 | contig 16238 bp, 23 predicted proteins | sample CZOMad2_1_16fung_FD_108285 | JGI IMG/M metagenome (GOLD analysis project Ga0137404, IMG submission 108285) | Vadose zone soil fungal communities from Angelo Coast Range Reserve, California, USA - CZOMad2_1_16fungal (Illumina Assembly) | ecosystem: Environmental > Terrestrial > Soil > Vadose...
ACGTCGCTGGTGAGCCGTGGATAGACGACCGTCATCGGTGGAAGGGGATGTGCCATGGAAGCAAGCGCGGGAAATGGGGAGCGTGGGGTGCCTGAACAGCGCGAGACGCGACCGCCCTTACCGGGCGTGCGCACCGCACCGCGGTATACCGAATGGATTCCCTGCCCGGTGTGCCGCGGGTATGATGCGCTGCCACGGCAGCAGGGCGAACGCTGTTTTGGGTATGTCAGCCTGGATGGCCGGTTCGCCTTCTGCACGCGGGAAGACTTCGCCGGACCGCTCCCGATCAACGAGGGGAATCAGGCCTACCATCACAGGCTGGAGGGGGAATGTCGGTGCGGGACGCGGCACGACGAGGCGTCACCGGAAGCGTTTCGCGCGCCGGCGCCGCGGCGCGCCGAACGGACCGGGCGCCGGGACGCGGTGTACCGCTATTATGACGCCGTCAACACCCTCCGCTACGAGGTCGAGCGCTGGCCGGGCAAGCGCTTCAGCGTACGACGCCCGGACGGCCAGGGCGGGTGGGTGCCGAACCTGGAAGGCGTGCGGCGCATCCTCTATCGGCTGCCGCAGCTGCTCGCCGCCGACGCCGAGCGGCCCGTCTTCATTGTCGAAGGCGAGAAAGATGTCAGGCGCCTTCAACGCGAGGGGCTCGTTGCCACGACGAACCCGTTCGGGGCCGGCACATGGCGCGAGGAGTATAGTCCGTACCTCGAAGGCCGCCGGGTGGTCATCCTCCATGACAACGATGACAAAGGGCGCCGGCATGCGCTACGGGTAGCTGGTTCGGTCCTCCCGGTCGCGGCCTGGGTCAAGTGGGTCGAGCTGCCGGGCGTGGGGCCGAAGGAGGATGTCTCGGACTGGCTCGCGTCGGGCAACACGGCGGAGACACTGCTGCAACTGGTGGAGTAGACGCCGCCCCTCCAACCGGCGGATCTTGCCCGGTTCGGCGCCCCCGCGGCGCGGGACAACCCCTGGGACAAGGCGCTCGCCGCCCCGGACTTTGTGCGCCAGACGCCGGACGCGGTCGAGTGGATCGTGCCGGATGTGCTCGCCCGCGGGGCCATCACGTCGTTCGCCGCGCCCCGCGGGCTGGGCAAATCAGTCACGGCGATGCATCTGGCCGTCGAGCTCGCCCGCGGGGGCACGTTCCGTGGCCAACGGCTCGCGCCCGCCCGCGTCCTGTACCTCGATCGCGACAACCCGCCCGTGGTCACAAAGATCCACCTCGTCGCCTGGGGAGGAGCGACGGAGCGCAATCTCAAGGTGCTCACGCGTGAGGAGGCGCCCGATCTCTTGCAGAAACAGGCGTGGGCGCAATTTCCGGCCGAGGCCTTCGACGTCGTCGTCATCGACGCCGTCGGCTCGTCCACGGAGGGCGTGACCGAGAAGGAGGGGCGGGAGACGAGCCTCATCCTGGCGCGGCTGCGCGACCTCGCAGCCAAGGGGGTCGCGGTCCTGCTGCTGCACAACACCACCAAGGGCGGTGAGCACTACAAAGGCCGCGGGGAGTGGGCCGACCGCCTGGACCTCCTCTTTGAGGTCCGTGACGCCACGGGCCTCCAGCCCTCGGGCCAGAAGCCCTGGTGGCAGGAGCTCCCGAGCGCCGCGGAGGGCGACTGGGGTGCGCGCGCCGCGCGCCGGCAGCAACGCACCACCTTCCGGACCGCCTTCATCCCCAGCAAGTTCCGGCTGGGCCGGGAGCCGGCCCCGTTCTGCCTCGAAACCGTGCTAGCGGACGGTCAGCCGTGGGTGCTGCGGGAGGTGACGGACCTCCTGGCCACGACGGTGGAGCGGCAGCAGTCCAAAGCCGAGTTCGACAGCCTGGCGCAGCGCACGCGGGCCCTGTTCGCGTTGACGCGTGAAATCGAGGCGCGCTACGCGGAAGGCACGCCGCTCTCCAAGACCGAGGCGGTGACGCTGCTGTACGACGGCGGGTTCACGCGGCAGGCGGCGCGGACGTTCGTCGACAAAGGGGACGGGAAGCGGTGGCGCCTCGAACTCACCCGCCGCGGCACGGGCAGGCAGCGCGCCTACGCCGTCCTCCCCCTGTCCGCCTCTGACACGGTCGCTTCCTAACCGGGGTGCGGCGGGGGGATCGTCAACCGGCCGCGCCGTTGGCCACGGCAACACCGGCGGAAAAGGAAGGGAGACAAGGCTTCCCCATCAGCTCGTCGTGGCCGCCGCACTGGGAGCGGGCGGCAACGACCTCCAAGACCACAGATCAGTGGCATTTCCATGCGACGATCTGGCGCCTGTCCGGGCTGCCACACGCGGGAGAGGATGCGTTTCAGAGAAGCTTTGCTTCATCATCCGCCCGTTGTGCCCCTGGCAGCGCCGGGCGGCGGTGGTGTCGTGGCCACGGCCGTGAACAGGGGCGGCGACGACAGGCCTGCCGGTGATCCGCACCTGGAGCTGGCTGCAGGGCCGGGCCGGTCGTGGCCGTCGATCGGGATTTTTCCATCCGCCGCAGTCGGGAAGTTTGTCGGTCAACATCACGCCTCAGGCCAGCCGCTGGGGTTTCCCGTGTACCGCGGTGGTGGCGCACATGCGCGCGCACCACGCGTGAATCCGCCGCAATCGCCATCCGGAGATACGCACACCGCGTCGAGAGACGCGGCAGGTCGTGGCATACCCGAGCAGGCAGCCCTTTGTCACCCTGAAGGGCTGACGTGACGCCGCCGCGCCAGTCTCCACCGCGAGCCGGCCGTGCAGGAGACGCATCGGCCCGTGCGCGACAGCGTGGCGGACGATGGGCGCCATGAGGGGCGTCTCGTGCCTGGCCCGGCGATGTGCGCGGCGGAGCTCTCATCCAGGGCGGTCGGCCTACACCATCGCCGCGTGTATGCTGAGGACTCCTCGCGTCTTGTGACCAACCGGACGCCGCTCTCCCCGTGTGATGTGTCCGCGAATCACCTCCACGGATGTGCACGAGTTCATTGGCACCATCGTCCTCGCACTCGCCACGACTCGACCCTTACCAACAGGTTCTTGGGGCATCTGCTAAGTTGAGGCTTGCGGTCGGGCATCCAGGCCAAAGTCTCGGGCAATATGCTGGTACCAGGCGTCGTCATCGCGCGTTGCATGGTAGTCGACCCACGCCTCATCCGACATACCGGCGCGCCAGGCGAGAAACGGCCCGGCATCAGGCCCCACCGGGTAGCGCAGTTGCCCGCTGTCACTCTCGATAATGTGCCGGATCTGCTCGCCCACCACCGCGGGGGAGACCGGCTGCTTCAGGGAGGCTGCAAACAAGGCCTGGAGGCGCGGCTCGTGTGGATACCGGGGGTCGGCGGGTACGTCACGCATTTTGTCGAAAATGGGCGTCTGGATCACGCCGGGCTCGACGATCGCCACGCGGATGTTGAAGGCTTGCACTTCCTGGGCGAGGATCTCACTGAGAGCTTCCAGCGCGTACTTGGACGCCGTATAGGCCGCTGTAGCGGCCAGCGCGATCCGGCCGGCGACGGAGGTCACGTTGATGATGCAGCCCTGGCGGTGGGTGCGCATCGTGGGCAAGACGGCCTCGATGCAGCGCACAGCCCCGAAGTAATTGGTCTCCATGGCGCGGCGGAACTCCGCCAACGGGAGCTCTTCGATGGCGCCCATGGGCGCCATCCCGGCATTGTTCACCAGGACGTCGAGGCGCCCCCGCGCCGTCAAGAGCTGCTCGACGGCGCCACGCACGGACGCATCGTCGTCGACATCGAGGGGGAGCACGCTGATGGGTAACCCTCCCTGCCGGGCGAGCGTCTGGAGCTGGGGCGCCCGCGCCGGGTCGCGCATTGTGGCATAAACCTCATGGCCACCGCGGGCGCAGGCGACGGCGGTGGCGAAACCGATGCCGGTACTGGTTCCCGTAATCCGGACGATAGCCATACATCCTCCGTGGTATGGTGGGGAGGCGGCGGTGACAAGCACTGCTGCCAGCGTACTCGATGAGGGACACGGACACGAGGATTATTTTGCCGACGAAGTCGTTCACATCCGGGGAGGTGATTCGCGGACACGCCATCCCAGTGGGAGGGCCATGGCGCCAAGCGACGTGCCCCGTGTCCGGGGCGTCACCCTGCTCTGGTGCCTGAGCACCCCGTGGAACGGACTCTATACGTCAACGTTGGCGCCGGTGGCACACACCGTGCGCCGCGGCACCGCCACCGATCCTCGGCCGGTGGGAGTGGAATGGGATCAAGGGGGGAGCGCGCGAGATGTCAGCGGGACGCCAGAGCCGTGATGTCCGAGGGCCAATGCGCTCCGCAGCTCTTCGGTGTTCGCCTCAGGTCCGCCATACCTCCGAGGAACGGGCGCAGCCGGCCTGAAGGATGACCACCGCACGGCGTTGCCAGGCGAACAGGCGGCACCCCGTGGGGTCGCAGGAATGTTGCGGCGAAGGTGACCGCGTGGGCGCCGAAGCTTCGACCGACGGAGGACCTGCCGCGCGTGCCGTGGGAGCGGTGTGGCGCGTCGCCGCCGCCAATCTCGGGCGGTCGGACGCGGGCCGGAGACCCTTGGGCTCGCGCGGGGCAGGGGCGGGACGAGGGGTGGTCCGATCGCCGGGGCGTGTCATCTCACATCCGATGACCACCGTCGACTACGGCGGGGTCCCCGGTGCACCGGGCGGCCATTCGCGTTTCGACCGGCTGAGGTCGGCACGGCCGTCTTGGCCGCCGCGGCGGCTCGTGCGGGCGAGGCAGGGCTGCGCGGCCGGTTGGAAACACGTCGCACGGCGATCGGCCGTGTGCAGACCGCCGCCGACGCCAGCCGCGTCCCCGGGGCAGGCCATGGACACCTCTTGCACCGCCGTGACACTCCGCGGCGCCGACGATCACAACAGCCTGGCGCTGGCAGCAGGCAGCGCCACGAGTGGCAGCACAATGGGCCCGTCCCGACGTCTGGCCATCGCCGAGGCATGCCCCTCATGCCGTGGCTTGCCGGCCATGCCGGTCCGACGTGGAGGGTGTCGTCGTCTGCCGTTGGCGGGCGGCGGCCCCCGGCGCCCAGTCCGCGGTCGAGGGGTTGTAGACCGCGTGGCACCACTCGCAGTAGAACCGGCCGGACCACGGGGCGGCCCAGGCGTCGGCGGCGTCACACCAGGGGCAGCGCAGCGCGGCCAGGACGGCCGACGTGCGGCGCCGCAGCTCGTCCAGGAGCGGCCGGACCTGGGCGGCGTCGGGCCGTGCCACGTGAGGCGGAGGCGGCGCTCGACCACGGCGGCCGCGTAGCCGAGGAGCTACAGCGCGGAGAGGACGGGAATCACCGCTCGACCTCCTGGAAGCTGTCGAGCCTCTCTTCCGACGGGATTTCCAGCACGCCATCGGCGGCCATCGAGCGGTCCCTAGGGTCGTCGTCCGCGTCGACGTCCCGCGCCAGGACCTCCGCGGTCTCCGCGTCGGGCTCGACGGGCAGTGCCGCCGGATCGAAGGTGGTCGCCTCAACAGGTTCAAACAGCGCCTGCATGCCTAAGGGCTCGGCGGGGTGTCCGGGGGCGGGGTGGGAGCGGGACACGTGCGGCGGCCGGCGGTGCGACTCGATGCCGAGCGCGACGCCGAGCGGACGGAGCTGGACCCGGAGCCGGCGATAGCGCTCCTGCCAGTGCGCCCGCGTCACGGCATCCCAGCCCTTCATTTCCTCGCTGAAGCCGCCTTGGCGGCGCCAGTCTTCCAGCGTATGCAACAGGTCATGCATCAGGCCGGCCATGGTCCCGGTCGTCGGCGAGGGGGGCGCGGCTTTCGGCGGCTGCGAGGTGGACGGCGTGGGCCGATGACGGATTGTAGCTGGTGGGGATGCCGGTGCAGGCTCATCGTTCGACGCCTCGGGGGGAGCCTCCTCCGCGGTCCATGGCGGCGTTGGCGCCGGATCGACTTGGGGGGTGCGGGGCTCCGGCTCCGGCGGGTCGGCCGGGGTGGCCGGCGGCGCTTGGCGGCGTGCCCGGCGGGTGGGGTAGTGCTTGCCGTCGTCGCCCCGGACCGTGGCAGGCGGTTGCAGTTCATCATTTTTGATTAACTGGCGCACCCAGTTCGAGACGGCGGGTTGCGACACCCTCAGCCACTCGGCGATCCGAGCTTCAGTCTTGCCCTCCTCCCGGAGCCGCTTTGCGATCTGTTGCTTCTAGCCGCGCGTGAGGTGTCGGCGCAGCAGGTTCACCCGCCAGGCGAAGTCGCGCTTTTGCTCCTCGGTCTGGAGGCCGCGCACCACACGCTTCGGGCACACGATGCCGAGCTCGTTGCAGATCTGTTCGCGGGTGAAGCCGTCGAGTGTTTCGCCCTCTTCGTCGACGTCAACGTCCTCCAACACCCCATGGGCCTTGATATCGGCCTTCAGGGCCTCATACTGCTCCGGGGAGTGGCGCGGCATGACTTGATACCGTGGTAAAGCGTCGATCATCGGAATGACTCCTTGGCGTGAGAACAATGTTCCAATGTCGTGGGGCCCAATGCTTTTGTGCCCGTCAATGGGCTGAGCGGGTCCCGGTGTGCTTCGGTCGGGCCCCCGGCGCGCTCGGCGGTGGCGTGGACTGCGTCGCCCGCGGCGCGGACTGGGGGCCGCGGCATTACCGGTGCTCGTGCGTATGCGGCTGCCTCATGCCGCGGCGCACCATAGCGGACAGGGAGGAGCGGCGGTCGTCCTGCACACCCCCGTCGGCTGGTTGGAGTCGGTGTCGCGCTTCTCCGGACTGACCCAGCCCATGACGAGGAAGTTCGGCAGCCCTACGAACTTTGCAATGGTGGACGCCGAGAGCCCCCGTCGGTGGAGAGTGATCGCCACCGCCTGCCGCTGCTGCTCGCTGACCTGTCGCCGCCTGAGATTGGGGTGGTACACCAGCTCGATCTTCTGCTCATCCGTCAGACGTGGGAGTGTGTGGGCGGGGCACGCGACGCCGAGCTCTAGGCAGATCGCCTGCCGCTCGTGTCCGTCGAGAATGTGGCCCTTCTCCTCCAGGGTAATGGGGTGGATGACCCCGTACCGCGCGATGCTCTCCTTCAGCTTGGCGCGCTCCTCCGGCGGCAAAGCCGGGAGGATGCGATACGGTTGCACGCGCTTACGCATCGTCAACTCGTCTCCGTGGGTACTTCGCTCCTCTTCGCCATGGGCGAACGTCCGTGGCTCGGTTACGCGACCTGTTCCCGTCTGCCCTCCGCGGCGCCTCGGGTGCAGCCCGCCGGCGGCCGCGGCCAGGGTTTTTCCAAACGAGACCCATGTTGACGGGTCCTTGACAGTGGACCAGCTCGGGTATAGGACCGCGGGGATTTTCGCCTATGGCTGTCAGCTCTTATCGCATTCGCAGCGCCACAGCTCCCACTGGCTCCGAGCCTTATCTCCCAGAGGGCATTCTCACTTAAGAGAAATAGGATCGTGGGGCGTTCCTCAGCGATGAACAGGCGCGGTCTGTTGTTCCCTGCTATAGTTGCTTGGCGTACGCACCTCCCTTTCCTGTAGTGAAGTCTTATCCAAGGTCATCGACGTGAGCGTGTCGTGATGGCCCACAAGCTGCTATTGTGGCGTGCCAGCTGGGGACCTGGTGATGAGGCTCCTCTCAGCTCATTAACATTGATGAACCGGTCTCCACGCTCGAAGGCTTGGAGAGCGGGAGCGTCAATCCGCGGTCACCCCCGCCTAGCCTAATCAACAGCGCTCTGGCACACCGCACTCTCCTTGATACCGTCAGGACGAGACGTGGGAATTCACTTCGAATCCCCTCCCTCACTCTGAGGAGGCGTCTGGCGGTGTGCCTGCACCCAGGCATCGAGCTCGGTTTGTCGGAAGCGTAGGTACTTTCCCATCTTATAACAGGGGAGGACCCCCTCTTCGGCCTTCGTATACACCCAGGAAAGACGCAAGCAGTAGCGCAGCGCTACGTCCTTGGGGGTCAACCAGTAGTCGTCCATGGCGCTCCTCCATGCGAAACGATCTTCATTATATGTAACGATCAATATATTTTGTCCATTATACTCGCAGGTTTGATCGATGTCAACATGGATTGACACGGTTGTACTTTACAGTGTATAATGTTCGTTACATCTTCGTTTCTACAGGAGGTTCCCTCATGCTATTGGAATTGAAGTGGAGAGTTCCCAGCCACGGGTTCCGCTGGGTCGACGCCCATGCCACGGCCCATCCGGAGACAGAGGCGCCGCCCAACCGCTATCTGACGCCGCGGTTTCCAGTGCACTGGCGTGACTATGATCTGCTCCGCGACACCCCCGCACTTTTTTATGAGTTCAGCGAGGTGGCGCCGACCGAGGAGGGGGTGCAAACGTTTGCTAATGAGTATGGGGACCTAGGAATCGGTGGAGAGATCAGGCTCCTGGACGGGACGCGTACCCGAGGGGAGCGCCTTCAAGCATGGAAGGCAGAGATCATCCCGATGTGGCATGCGCTGCGCCTTTGGGAGGCCCTGAAGAGGGGGACGGAGCAGGATCTCCGGAGGTGGTTTCGCGTTGATATGGATGAGGACTCGCCCATGCTCACGTACACGCCGGACGAACCTTGGCCCCCGGACGTGCCGATGGATGGCTCAGACTTGTTCACCCGAGTATTGCCCGGCGACCCACCACAGCTCGAATCTCTGGCTTCAACTTGGCTTTACAGGGACCCGCCCGGCACCGGTATCCCAGCCACGCCAGAGGGTTTCGCGCTCGCCTTCATCCGCCGGCTCGTAAGCACCAGGCTCCGCCAGCATTCAGTGCTATTCCTGGGTTACCTCCGGGACATGAGCCGGCCTGTGCCGCTCAGCCTGAAGGTTGCGCCTCCCAACCTCCTGACGGCGCTTTGGCTCCAGTTCGCAGCGGCCATGATGGAGGATGGGCGCTACCAGCGCTGCCCCCAGTGCCGGCATTGGTTCCAAGTACCTGCGAAAGCCAAGCGGGCGAACACAACCTATTGTTCCCCGCGCTGTCGAATTAAGGCATACCGCGAGCGCCACGAACCGCCCCAGGGGGCACAAGAACCCGCGACGACGTTGGATCATGCCAGCCCCCCCAGGACAGGCAAGACCCGATTCTGGCCGTCGGACCTGGTCGACGAAGCCAAACCACTGGAGACTCGATCCACTACCTGGGACCTGGTCAACGAAGCCAAACCGTTCAAGCCTCGGTCCTCAACGCTGGACGCTGCCAACCGATCGAAACTCACCCAGGGGGACTCCCCGAGGGGAAAGAATCCAAGGAAACCCAGATCATCCCCAGATCCGCGCGCACCGAGCGGACCACCCCGCAACGCACAGGACCCCAGCGAAGGGAGCAGGGAGTGACTGGCAGTATCGTGACACGGGAGCTGAAGACCGGCCGACGGTATTATGCCGTGTGGCGCGCGAATGGCCGGCAGAAGTGGAAAGCCTTCACCAGGCGGAAGGACGCGGAACGGTACCTCGCGACCGTGGTCAAAGCGGTGCATGATGGCACCTATCAGGACGTCCACCACCTGCCGATGACGGCCGTCTTCGACCGCTGGTTGGCGTCATCGTTGGAGCTGCGGGTCAAGCAGGGCCTCCTAAAACCCTCAACGGCGAAAAGCTATCGCTCCATGCTCGACACCCATCTGCGTCCCGTTTTTGGGGAGTATCGTTCGGACCGATTGACGCACGCGGCCGTGAGTCAGTGGGCTCGTACGATGGCGGATGCGATCGCCGAAGGCAGTCTGGCGCCCAAATATTACAACAATCTGTTAAATCTGCTGCATAGCATTGTGGCGTGGGCGCGGCATCCCGCCCAAGGCTACCTCGCCCATGATCCCCTCCTCGGCCAGAAGCGGTTGCCCAAGCCCCGGGTGGAACGGGATTTTTTAGAGCCCCATGAAATCGAGGTGCTGCTCGCGCACGCCATTCCGCCCCACGACACGATCCTCCACCTCGCCGTGTTTACCGGGCTCCGCCGGGGCGAACTGTTCGCGCTGCAGTGGGGAGACCTCGACTGGGGGGGCAATGTCGAGGGGGGCCGGATCTGGGTGAAGCGCTCGGTCTATCAGGGGGACGTCACCACCCCAAAGACCGAGCAGTCCACACGCCCGGTGGATGTGACGCAGCGCACGCTCGATCAGCTGGCCGCCTACCGAGCGGTGTTTCCGCCGTTCGACCCGGGGTATGTCTTCCGGACCGCCAAGGGGACACCGCTGGATCCGGATAACTGGTGCAAACGGCACTTCCTCCCGCTGCTCGAACGGGCCGGCCTCCGGAAAATCGGGCTCCACGCCCTGCGGCATACCTACGCGTCACTGCTCATCAATCAAGGGGAGTCCATCAAGTATGTGAGCCGGCAGCTAGGCCACGCCGCCATCCAGATCACCGCGGACTTATACGGTCACCTGTTCCGGGAAACGAGCATAGTGGCCATGCGGCGGTTAGAACTCTACATGCCCCAGGGGAAAGATCTGTCGGAGGGGACGGAAGCGGGAGCGATGATGGGAAGATCCTCCCGAGCGGGAGCACGGCAGGCGGTCTAACAGCCATCTAACGGAACGAGCCAAACTACCCTCAAAGACCAACGACCAAACGGGAAAATGAATAGGCGATAACACATGAAAATGATTGAAGTATTCGACAATGAGAGAACACCGTCGAACACGGCGGAAATGGTCGAAATATTCTCATAACCCAAAGGTCGCTGGTTCAAATCCAGCCCCCGCTACCACGTAGGAGAAGGGCTTCCGGGATGCCGGAAGCCTTTTTTTTGTGCCGCCGAGCCGCCTCCAATGTTTCCTATGTTTCCAACATGTTCGAGATGTTCTCGGGGGCATGGGTGGGCCGGCCAAGGGGGAGCGCGAGGGGGAACGCGTGGGACAGCCCAACAGTCAGTCGAGGAGCGGCAGGAGATCCGCCATGGGATCCGGCTGGACATGGGCATATCTCAGCAAGGTTTCTGCCGAGGCATGCCCCATGAGCGCCTGCACGCGGATCATCGGATCCCCCATCTCCAGCCGCCAGGTGGCGAAGGTATGCCGCAGGGCGTGGAGGTTCAGCGCCGGGTTGAGGGATTTGAGCAAGGGCTCGACGGCCTGACTGAGGCTGTCGTGGTGAAACGCGCGTTGCCGCGCCCCATCCGGACTGAAGACATAGCCCCGCGCCTCCCCTTCCCCGAACACGAGGGCAATCGGCCGCTCGATCCCGGGATACTGAATCACCCGTGCCTCCCGGTCCTTGGGCAGCTAGGCCCGCCCATCCGGCAGCGTCTTGCCCTGCACATACACCTGGCGGCCGTTGGTGTCGGCATAGACCAGGTGCTGGAGCTCCCCCCGCCTCAGCCCGAAGAACATGCCCGCCACCAGCAGGCGGTAGCGGCTGCCCTTTAACGTGGTCGCCGGGGCCTGCTGGCTGTCCTCCCAGGCCAATCGGAGTGCCTCCTGCACCTGGACATACCGTAAGGCCTGCGGTAACCGCGACAGTTTCCAGGGAAGCTTTTTGACCGCGCGGGCAGGATTGTCGGGGCGCCAGCCGAGCCGCTGACAGAGGTCGATGAGTTGACGCAGCACATCCAGTTCGAGGTTGACCGTCTTCGAGGTCACCGCCTCGAGGCGCGCATCCATCCAGTCACGCACGCCCTGCTCGGTCAGCTGCGACACAATGCCCACGCGGTCGAGCAGATGCTCGGCCCGCAGACGATTGATGGGGATCGCCCGCGCACTGGTCATCTGCCGGCGGCAGTCCTTGCGGTATTCCTCCACCAAGACGTCGCGGGCGAACTGGATGCGGCCCCGTTGGTGCGGAAACCAGTGGGCCAGATCGGCCTCGGCGAGCAGCCGCCAGTGCACGAACGGGATGGCCACCTCGGGGCTCAGCGCGTTCTGGCGGGTGAGAGACTCGAGTTTTTCGGCCTGGCCGGCCAGCTGCTCGGCGTCGCGCTTCGCCGTGCGCTCGGCAAAGCGCACCACGCTGGTGCCATCCGGGAAGTAGAGGCGGTAGCGGATGCGGTAGCCTTTGCGATGCCAGGTCAGGGAGGCCATTCAGCGCGACTCCTGCGCGGCCTGCAGGCTCGAGGCGCGCAAGGTGGCGATGAGTCCAGGAATGAGTTGTTCCAGAATGGGGCCCTGGCGGCAGAGGGGCAGCTGCATCACCAGGCCGCGTAACTGTAGCAAGGGGGCATAGCGTTGCGCCTCCGCCAGGGAGGCATACTCGGGCGTTCGGCTAAAGAGATCCGCGAGGTCGAGGTCCACCGCCTGGGCCACGTCCCTCAAGGTGCCGATGGTAACATTTTGATCGCCGTGCAGAATGCGCGTGATCGAAGAGGGCGCCAGCCCCACCGCCGCTGCCAGCTGCTTTTGATTCCAGCCCTTTTGCACCATGCGCTCGAAAAGAATGGTTCCTGCCCGTTGCAACCAGTCCATCGTCCCCGTCCCCGTCAGCGGGCATCATTAAAATTCCACTACAGGGAATATAGCGAGGACGCCCAGACAGAACACGCGGCAAATATTCCTTAAATAAGAATTATTACACTATAAAATTCCCTGATAAGGAATCAGGAGGGACCGCGATGGCTGTCAGACTACGGGTACGAGAACGCCGGAAGGCTTTGGGCCTCAAGAGCAAAGAGCTCGCCCGCCTGATCGGGAAATCACCACAGGTGATCACTCGGGTGGAGCATGGCGCGGACAATATTTTGCTGCGGGATGTGATCCGGCTCGCGCAGGCCTTGCAGTGCAGCATCCATGACCTCATTGACGAGGCGGACGGTGGGCCGCCGGGGAAGGAGCGTCGATGCCGCCGCCAGGGGCGGACCATAGCCCAGCCTTCTTGACCCCGAAAGCGCTCGCCGCTCGCTGGAAGCTTTCCAAGAGCAGCATCTACCGCCTGAAGGAGATCGGCCAGCTCAGCTATGTGCAGATCGGCGGCACGATCCGCTTCCGGCTGGAGGACATCGAGGCGTACGAAGCCGCCGGCTACCAGCAAGCGATCGTGTGGCCCAAGGTCTTACGGGAGAAGCGCCGACGAGGGGCCGGCTAGGGACCGGGCGGGACGCTGCCCCGCGGAGTTCATCAATCGTGCGCAACTTGACAGGACTTTAGTCGAGACGTAACGTAGCCGTCACGCACAAAAAAAAGGGGAGCAGGCCCGGCAGCCCCTCCCCGTGGAAGGCGTGACGCGGAGAACCCATGCGAAGGGGCGTCACTCGCCTTCAGTTGACACACTATAACGAAGTTTCCGGAACCTGTCAAAGACTGACAGGCGCGGACAGGTCTACCGCATCCCCACACCGATCCCGGTGGCGGGGATTTTTTTTGCCTGCGGGCTGGGAGGCTGAGGATGTATCGCACCCTGGATAGCGGCATCTATGCTGATCCCCGATGGCGGAGCCTCCCGGCGGCTGGGCGGTGGCTGTATGTGTATCTCTGCACCAATCCCCATAGCCATATTTCTGGCCTCTACTATCTGCCTCAAATGTTCATGATGCATGAGACCGGCCTGTCACCGGAAGCCGTCGAGACCAGCCTGACCCGGCTCTGTACGGTCGAGCTCTGCGCCTACGATGAGGCGGGGGAAGTCGTGTGGATTCTTGACCTCTTACGCTGGCAAGGGTAGGTGAATCAGACGATTTCCGGGAAGCTGGAAAAGCCGCTCATGATGCACTTGAAATCTCTGGCGCACTGCCCGCTGGTGCCGCGCTGGGTGCGGCACTACGCCGAGTGGTGCTTCGTCAGAAGCCCATCCGGCGATAGGGTATCGATACCGTATGCATACGGTATCGATACCCCCAGAGGCAAGAGGCAAGAGGCAAGAGGTAAGAGGCAAGAAGAAACTATCGTGCGCGCGTCATCGGGCGCGCGCGTGGAGCAGCCGCCGCCGGTGCGCATCATTACGCCGCAAGAACTCTTCGACGGCTGGAATGAGATTTGTGGGGCCGAAGGGTTGGCCCGCAAGCTCAAGCTCACGGATGGCCTCCACAAGAAACTCGCGCTACGCATTCGGACCTATCCCCGCTACGCCTTCTGGGAAAGCGTGATCAACTGGATTGCGAATAATCGCCGGTATCACGGCGAGAACAAGAGCGGCTGGACGTGTCGGCTGGATTGGCTAGTCGACAATGATGAACACCCCCTGCGGGTGTATGAGGAAATTCCCCGTGGAACGGAACAAAGACTTGAAGCCCTCGGACCCGAACGGCAACGGCCACGGCCCCCAGCTGCTGCCCACGGATGACGTCGAAGACGCCATCGCGTCCATGCTACGCATCTGGGGCGTGTATGTGACGGCGGGCGTGCTCGGACAGTACCGCGAGCAGCTGGCAGGGCTGCCGGCGCCGGCGGTGCTGGAGGCGGTCAAGCGGTGGCTGCGGGAGCCTCCGGCGGATCGGGCCGCCCGACCGCACGAGCTGCGCACCATGGCCGAGCGGGAAGAGGTCCGCACGTCGACGCCGGCCGCGGATGTCGAGGCCTTACGGCGCAGACGCGCGACGCCGGCGGAGATTGACGACGTGTTTGCGGCGGTGGGGATTCGGCAGCCGCACAGTCCCTTTGTGCGGGAGCTGATCCGGTACCGTGAAGCCTATCGCGCGCAATGGGCGGCCGAAGCGGAGGAGCCAGGGGCGCGCATGGACACCACGTCACGGCACGCCCCCGACCAGCCCTGAAGAGTACCCCACGGGTGGAGGCACCCGATGAGGCGAGCGTAGTATCGCGCAGGATTTCGCAAAATGCAAGCGGAATGGATCAGACCTGGGGGGTGCCGATGTGGTGTCTATCCACGCTGGGGCTCGTGGTGTATGGCAGTCTCATCTTTGTGGGCGGGGCGTTCGGGGGCGCGGTGGTGTTGCTGGCCTGCAAGACGATGGCCTGGTCGAGCAGCGAGGTGAACGGGCGGCCCACAGGCGGCCTGCGGGGACGGTAGAGGCGGGCATGGCGGAGAGGAGCGGCCGATGCTGGTGTGTCTCACCCAGGACGTACGACTGGACGCGGAGGGTCTGGAGGCGGAGCAGGACGACCTGACCATGCGCAGCACCTGCCGGCACTGTGGCCAGACGATCGTGGCGCGGACGTATCGGCGGGCGGACTATGCCAGCCTGGCGGCGCTGGCCGAGGCGGCGATCGCGGACCAGGCCGAGCGGGACACCGCGGCGGTCCTGGCGCACCCGGCCCAGTGTCGGGGGCGAAGGAGATGAGCCGTGGACATGCACGAGTGGTTTGGGGCAGACGGTCTACTGGCGCAGGTCGTGCCGCAGTATGAAGCGCGGGCGGGCCAGGCGGACCTGGCGCAGGCCATGGCGGATGCCCTGGAGGTGGGGGAGCCATCGCTGGGGGAGGCGGGCACGGGCATTGGCAAAGGCATGGCCTACCTGGCGGCGCTGGTGGCTTCGGGGAAAAAAGCCCTGATCAGCACCTACACCAAGGCGCTGCAAGATCAGCTCGCCGGGCACGATATCCCCCTGCTCCAGCGGGTGCGGCCTGGGGTGACGGCGGCGGTGCTCAAAGGGCGCAGAAATTATCTGTGCCTCTATGAGTTTGGCTAGGTGCAAGCGCAGGTGGCGGCCGGTGAACAGCTCGGCTTGTTCCACGGTCGCACGGACCACACGGCCTTTGAGCGCTTGCGGCAGTGGCTGTATACGGCCGATGGCGAGGCGGCGGCGGGGGATCTGGCCGCCCTGCCGTTTAGCCTGCCCGAGGACGTGCGGGCGCTGGTGACCGTGGATGGGCAGAGTTGCCTGGGGCGCAAGTGCCCGGCCTATGGCGACTGCTATGCGCAAAAAGCCAAGGCCGCGGCCGAGGCCGCCGAGCTCGTCGTCGTCAACCATCGCCTCCTCTTGCTGGACCTGGCGTTGTCGGCACAGACGGATGGCGAGGCCTCCGTACTGCCGCAGAAAGACGTGGTGGTGTTGGATGAATGCCACCACCTGGAGGCCGTGGCGACGGAGAGCTTCGGGGCGGAGATCACGGTGGGGCGCTGGGCCTACCTGGAGCGGCGGGTGCGGCGCCTGGCCGATGAGCTGCGCGCCAGACAAGAGCAGCAAGTCAAGCTCGGGCTGGAGCGCCGCGGCCCGGCGGTAGAGACGATCGAGCGTGTCGTCGCGCTGGCGGTGGCGGTGCGGCAGGAGTCGGAGGCCTGGTTCGGCCATCTCCTGACGGCGCTGGGCGAGAAGAAAAGCCTGGAGCTGCGCTACGTGCTGGCGCCGTCCTTGAGTACGGCGGGCGCGACGCTGGCAGAGCGCAGCCTGGCCCTGGCGACGGCGCGGCCTGGGATCTGGGGTCACGCCTGAAGGCGGGGCGGGTGGAGGCGGATACGGTCGAAGGCGAGCGCTGGGGCAAGGTGGGCGACGGGG
>Ga0137404_10001339_pt1 | contig 16169 bp, 15 predicted proteins | sample CZOMad2_1_16fung_FD_108285 | JGI IMG/M metagenome (GOLD analysis project Ga0137404, IMG submission 108285) | Vadose zone soil fungal communities from Angelo Coast Range Reserve, California, USA - CZOMad2_1_16fungal (Illumina Assembly) | ecosystem: Environmental > Terrestrial > Soil > Vadose...
CGTAACATCGCCCTGAATCGTCGAGATTCAAATACATGCGTGCGATGCCATGCTTGTACAGGTTGATCCCGTTGACCCGGCCCATGAACATGAAGCCGGCACAACGCTCCGCGCCGAGCTTGTCCACGAGCGGCTTCCAATTGGGCTCCATTCTCGATCGACCTCGCTACTGCTGCGGTACTTGCTGGGCGGTGTTTTGCGTGCCTGCCTGCTGAATCATTTCGCTCAGTTCCTGCTTAAGCTGCAGCAATTGCCGAAGCTCTGCTACGTTTGGTAGCGGTGCGTTGTTCACCTGCTGCACCGCGGCTGATCGCAATTGGGCTCCACCTGATGGTGTGCTTTTTTCAAATACGACGTAGAAGCGCGTATTCCCTGGCAAGGTGACAACGATATTTTGGTTGAATGCCATGGCGTTCAACTCTTGGTCTCCCGCAATTCCGATATTCGTCGCGATCCGGTCGCGCAGGAGCGCGCTCTCGGAAAGGGGCCCGTTGAAACCGTTGCTTCCTCCCGCCCCCACCAAATATGTCGCCACGGTCCCTAGACCCGTAAAGGTTCGGGCTAGAAAACGAGTCCCAGTCCTTCTCCCACTGATATTGCCCTTAAGAGGTCCGTACGTCAGGCTCATCGCCGCGGCGTCAATCTTTTCGGAGGTTCCGTCCGGCATTTGAATCGTATCGAAGCGGATCGTCAGGTATCCGGAGCGGTCCGCTTGCTGAAGGGTGCCCAGTACTTTCGCCCCTGCCGGCACGACAATCTGGCCGTCCTTTTCATAGTTGTACTCGATGGCCGCAACAACTGGCGTTTTGATCGCGCTGCTGACAACGGATTGGAGCCGGGCGACCAAGCGCGTCCCTGGCAGCAGGTCCAGCATCGACCGACTTTCTTCCAATGCGCTCGCAGCCATTCTCTGGCCACCGTTCGCCGAACTGCTTTGAACACTCCGGACAAACACTAAAGAAGGTTTGCGAAGGTCCTCCGACGCCGACGGCGCTGATGAAATGGCGGATCCAGGCGCTCGCTGGTGTGCAGCGGCATCCGAAAAGTCAATTCGTCCCAGAGCGTACGGCCCCGCATCCTTGGCAACTGGGGCGGCGACGGACTTTTGCTGCCCTCCGACAAACGGTTGGATCGGACGCGCCGTCCTGCCGACATCCTCCGGAGTAACGCCCTGATTGGCCGAGCCATCTGGCTGTCCCGTTTGCGCAGTCAGCAGAGGCGTCACCGATCCTGTCTGTCCGACCGCCTGTTGGCCCGGGCTCACTCTACGCCCCAAGTCCGGCGTCCCCGCTCGCCTTCCCTCCATAGGCTTGTTCGCGTTGTTGGAAGAGGAAAACACTCCCAGGAACACAAGGAGCACTGCAATCGCAGCCCCTGCCAACAGAAAGAGCGAACGACTCCGATCACGGCCGAGTTCACGCCGGTTCGTAACCTGCTGCTGCCGTCGCGCCTTGTCGAAGGCCTGACGAAAAACTTCACGCCAGACGGGACGGGCAGAACCCTTTGTTCCCTCCGTTAGCGGCTCTTCGACGGAGCCGGATTCTGATGCTCCATCAACTCTCTTTTCATTTCCCTCTGCCATCTTGGTTCTCCCGCGAGGTGGTCACCCCGAAACTGATCGGCGCCAAGGCTGGGCGGTCCACAGCCCCCGACTCCGCCATCTGCAACAGGAGTGTCTCGTTCGACTGCTTATATGGCGGACGCTCAAACACTACGACACCGTCGGCGCGTTCGGAAGGTCCCAACCGGCGTCGATTCAGCCGAAAGTCCAGCACAGGCAACTGCTCGGACGTCGACCACTTTGCATGCCGGATCAGCTTCCCCGAGATTGTTCGTCCACTCAGTTGTATTTGTGGGGTCATCAACAGAACCGCGTGCGTGGTCGGGTTTACGACCGAGAACAAGACGACTACTTGCTGACCATCATCGATTACGCGACTGACTCCGGTACGAACGCGGTCGCCATTCTCAGACTCTTCGCCGACGCGCTGCCCGTACAGGGCCGGTAAGGGCGCATGCTCTTGCTGTTCGAGAAGTTGGTCCAGGCCGCCATCTTGAACATCCTCACGTAGTGATTCACTTCGAGTCGGCAGGCGATCTCCAAGGGGTGAAAAGGCCGAACTCGCCGCGTCTCCCGCTTTCGTGGGCTTTTTGACTTCTTTGCCTTCGGACCCACCAGCTTGTATCAACGGCACGGTCGCTCCAATCAAAGCGAAAGGAAATGCGGAAGGCGCGACGAAAAATCCTGCGGAAGCCTCATATTTCAACAAGAAATCAACTGGAGTTCGATCTGCTGAACTACTCTCTCCTCGGCTGATCAACAGCAAGCTGACTTGGTGTCCGCCCACCGTCGAAATCAGAAGATTTGTCTCGGACGGTCTGACTGACAGAGCTTTCACAAGGACGAGCCTGGGCTCGTGCTCCGAGTGCTCGACCTGAAACTCAGATGGATCGCCGACCACGACCGAGCTCACTATCTCAGGCAGTCGGATGGCGGTGACGAACCGAGGCGCCACCTCCACTGCCGTGACTTTTCCCTCGATGTCGGTCTGCGTAAGGATTTGGGGCTGGACTTGGCGAACCTGTGCAAACGCTACATCGGACTCGAGAGACAGCCACAAGAGACACAACCCACTAAGTATTTTCATATTTCACCTCAGGGTCGTCGCGCCCTCTGTGTTGCCAGCCTTCCGGTCGCGACGCGTCGCCCAGCCCGATACAACTGTGCTACCCGACTGACGTAAAGAAACACCTCGCGGGAACGGTATGCTAGTCCCCGCAAAAGGATCGCGGACTCACCCGCTTGATAGGCGGCCACAGCAAGTCGTAGATCGCCATGGAAGAGACGGAGCAACCAAGCCAGGTAAGCAACTCCGCCTCGAACGTTCTCGTCGATGTCGAATCGGTCCAGCACCCCGAAACGAACTGCCGTCCGAGGCATAAGCTGCATGAGGCCTACTGCTCCCTTTCTGGAGACCGCATATGGGTTCCAGCCTGATTCCACTTGGATGACTGCATCCACGAGTTCTACAGGAACGTCGAAGGCCGACGCATAAAATGCCGCGCGTTGGGCGGAGAATTCCTGCACTCTTTTCGGCAAGCCGGCCCAGGTCGCAGATGCACTCAACAAGACCACGAAAGGCAATGCCCTAGCGAGAATCATGATTCATCCGATCTTTAGGCCAATATCTCCGTGACTGTGCTGATTGTGTCGAGTTTGTCTCGGTACATCTTCGAATCCACAAGGAGCCCCTCAAAGCCCTCGCGCAACAGGAGTCTCCCCCGATCGCCTTCCGTCTTTGCCAACAATGGCAAGAGAACATCTCTCTGCTTCGGCATGATTTCTTTAACCCCAAGAATCTGAAGCGCCTGCGCCAAGTCCAACATTTCGGCGATGGAGGGCGGCTTCTCCATGTTCCAGCCCCGCAGAGCGTGGGCTAAACCCGCCATTTGACCGAGTAGCGCCGGCTCCTGGTGTGCACTGCGTCTAGCCAGGATTTCAACTTCCCGTTCTACCGCGGGGTACTCGAACCGCAAATATAGGCACCTCCGACGCAATGGGTCGCCCAGGCGTCGCTCCTCGTTCGAACTCAATACGACAAAAGGAATGGTTTCTGCCTCTGCCTTGATCGTTCCCAGTTTCGGGACCGTGAGCTGCCATGCGCTCAAGATTTCCAGTAGCAGCGCTTCGAACGCGTGATCCACTTTGTCGAGCTCGTCGATCAGCAGCACACAAGGCTTGCGCTTGTATCGCAGCGCCCGCAACAACGGGCCTTCGGCGAAGAAATCGAGAGAGTGCAGCCGATTTCGGATGTTCTCCCAGTCATTGCCCAGGGAGTCTTCTTGGGTTTTCAGAAAGAGCCTTTGCAAGGACTCATCAAACTTACCGATGGCCTTCTCTTCCGTGATTCCTTCGTAGCATTGCAGTCGCTCCACCGTGGTATCGGCGGCAGCCGCAACCGCATAGGCCAGTTCTGTTTTTCCACACCCCGGTGGTCCTTCAACCAACAGCGGTTTCCGCATCCTTGCAGCCAGGTACACCACCTCAAGAGTTACGGCATCGATCACGTATCGTGCGTCAGCGAGCCCTTCTGCGAGTTCACCGATTGACCGAAACACTGGTTCTGCCTCCACTGTGCGGGCGAAACATACGCCAGCAGGTGCAGACACACACTCGACCTGTCACAACTCCTGCGCGGGGACGTCACGAAAAGTAGAGTTCTTTCGAGGGTGCACTCGGCCTGACCGGAGCCGCCTTTCAGCCTCGGTGAAGCTCAAGTCTGTTGGAGCAAAGGTGGATAGGTCGATTTGAAGAAGACCGGGCAGAGATCCTTGCGGCAAAGCACCTTCCCTTTCGACAAATACTTCGCCAATTGAGTCTTTCATGGCTAACCTTCGATCTGGGCTGCTCCCTGTGGGGGCTTGGAATGACCTAGTATCAGATGCTCTCTCACGGCGCCCCTCGAGCACATTGACGCGAAGGACGAGAAACGATTTTTGGCAATCGCACAGTTCATAGCTAACTCCGATTGGGATTTTGTACTCGGTTAGAAGGCTTTGACGAACCCGAGAGTGATCTGCACGCTAGGGAAAATGATTTCGTCAATCGCGGACTTCATGGCTAACAATGTCGCAAGTCGCGACTCACGCTCAACTATAATCCCGCTGCCTGGACTTGAGCTGCGTGCTGGGCTCTCTCTTTACGTCCTTGCGCATCGCGCGCAATTTTCTGGCAATCGCGTACTTCATGACTAGCTTTTCTCGACCGCTTCTCTCCGCACCTTGTCCGAAGATTTGACAATCCGAAGGTTCTCCCCTAGAACCCAACACGTGCACGAGACTCAACAGCTGAATCACGCTTGCGTGCAGCAGCTCATCGATCGCCAACTGCCCGAAGGCGGTTGGCCTTTCACACCAGATAGGAAGCAGTCGGCTATCGAACCTACGGCCTTGGCCCTGTTGGCGTTACCGTCGAACTCGCTTGGCGAACGGGAGGCTGCTATCCGATTTCTGCTCCGTGCTCAGAATTCAAACGGCAGCTGGCCCGCTTTCATCGGCGACGACGAGGACGGCTGCGGATTCACGGGATTGGTTCTCTATGCTCTCAATCGCCGTTGTGTCCAAGCGATGATTACCGATCGCGCGGTCCACTGGCTGGTTCGGACCCGAGGTTGGGAATCACATTGGCTGTGGAAATGGAAGTTCCGGACCAGCGATCGTCATGTTCGCTTCGATCCTGACAAGTTCGGCTGGCCATGGGTGCCAGAGACGCTCAGCTGGGTGGTTCCGACCGCGTACGCGCTACTTGCCTTGCGACACACAAGTAAAACCAAACAAAAGGACCTCCTGCGGTTCCGTGTCCGACGCGGCGTGGAGATGCTGTACGACCGGATTTGTCCTGAGGGAGGCTGGAATGCGGGTAACGGCGTAGTGTATGGAACTCCGCTGGCTCCACATCCCGACGCGACAGCCATAGCTCTCCTCGCTCTCTTGAGGGAGCGTCCCAATGACCTCATAACGACAAGTCTCGATTGGCTCGAGCGACGGACCGAGTCATGCTTCTCCCCTTGGACCCTTGCTTGGACCATTCTGGCCCTCGATGCCTTTGGACAGCCCACGGGACGGTTGACCAATCGCCTCTGTACTGTCGTTGATCCACGCGTAGTCAATGATTGTGCGACTCTCGCGATCGTTTCACTGGCGCTTCGTTGCGCTGAAGAAAGCAACGCATTTCGAGTGACGCATGAAATTTGATCGAAGAACTTTCTTGACGACCTCGCTAGGCCTGGCTGCCGGTGCATCTGCCGGCGCCGTGTTGAATCGAGCCAAGTTTCACGTAACGCGGAGGCCGCCACGCTCTCGAGTGGCAGTTCTCAAAGCCGAATCGTATTCTCCGAATCTAGAAGCCATCTTGCATTCTGGGTTGGAGTTGTTTCAACTCGGCGTGCAAGGAAAAACTGTTCTTCTGAAACCAAACCTTGTCGACTACATCCCCGGAAGCCACATCAACACGCACCCTCTCCTTGTCGCTGCCGCGGTCGAGTGCTTTCGACGTCTGGGTGCAAAGAGTGTGGTCGTCGGCGAGGGACCGGGCCATCAGAGAGACACGCAACTAGTCCTACTCGAAAGCAGCTTTGACGAAGAGCTCCGCCAATTGAAAGTCCCTTTTGTCGACCTAAATCGCGATGAACTGGTGCCCACACGTATGCTCGCTACGTATACGGGCATACAACGGCTCTGGTTGCCCCGGACCGTGCTGGAGGCCGATTTCTTGGTTTCCATGCCCAATGTGAAGACCCATCACTGGTCGGGCGTCACTCTCAGCATGAAAAATATGTTCGGAGTTGTGCCGGGGGCGAAGTATGGCTGGCCAAAGAACATTCTTCATTGGAAAGGGATTCAAGAAAGCATTCTCGACGTCTGCGCCACGGTGCCGGTTCATTTCGTTATTGCCGACGCGATCGTGGCAATGGAAGGAAACGGGCCACTCAATGGGCATCCGCGGCCGCTTAATCGAATTGTACTGGCCGATGATCCAGTGGCGGCAGATGCCACTTGCGCGAGGCTTATGGGGCTAGATCCGGCCCGAATCACGCACATCCGAATGGGAGCGCAGTTCCTTGGCAACCTTTCTATGGAGCGAGTCGAACAACTCGCAGAGGCAGTCTGTGAGCCCGTCAGTCCTTTTGAGACGGTCCCAGAATTTTGGCATTTACGGCTGGCGGGTGCCTCTCATCGACATTCCTGAGATGAAGACGGACAAAAAAACAAGGGTGAACTTTCCTTCGCGGGGGAGGCGGACCCTGCTGCAGGGCGGACCGCATTTGTCCAGGTGAGTTCCCGAAACGCAAGTTTAGCCGCAACGGCCATTTTGCACCCCCTTGAACGCGTAATCGATTCTCTGTAGCCTCGGGAAGCTCACGCCTTTCGTTGCCCATTTCCCAAGTAGTCGGTACGGAGTGCGTTTATCAGATGAAGATAGCGAAGTTTACCAAGCTCGAAAGAAGAGTCGGGCATATTGCGAGTCGCCAAGCCCACCAGCAACTGATGCAGGTTCCCTGGGACCGCTTCCACACGGCCTATGAGGAATACATCCAATGGCAGGCACTCGCACTCTGGGCTCGCGCCATTGTTGAATCGGAGAGCTGCCCTTCTGCCCGGCTCAAAGCAATCCTGAGAAAGCGTTGCCCCGGCTTTGCGGAAGAAAGGGATCTCTCAAACAAGCCGGAACTGCGGGGTCTCCAGATGTTTTCCTGGGTTCACAATCAAGCTTTCGGGTTTGCAAAACAGGAAGGGTGGCTTGATGCGCTCGTGTTCTATGGATTCCGAGACACGCGATGCCAGGGATACTGGACATATTGGGAACATTGCGAGAAGGAATGGAAGAGCCGACGGCCGAGACCGTTTCCTGATTTTCCGCAGTGGCGTCGTAGTGCATTAAGCTGGAAACTTCAGGGTAATGTCGGATGCGGCGCAGTAGCCAAGGCTGTTGAGGAGTACCTCGACTTCGAGGCGGTCGTGTATTGGTTGCGCCCGCTTTTTGAGGCGCCGACAGACGAACTCCCGGCAAATGTCGCCTTGGAATTGAAACAAGAATGCCCAGGCTTACTTGAATTCGTTAATACACATATCTCCGGCACTTACTTACGAAAATCGAGGAGGTGGCAACGCCTTTTCAACTGGGGCAAGGAGCATGTGCTGTCGCAGGCTAAAAAGGAACGCTGGGTTGACCACGTTCTAAGCCAAGCACGGATTCACCCTCGCCACGTACGTATGGTCGATTACACTGCCCTCTGGTGCAAAGCTCGGCTCGGAATTACTCGCCTACCTTATCCTTCCCCACGCCAATGGCGAAGAAATGCAGAGAGCTACGTGGGACCGACTCGGAAGCGAAGCTCACTGACGTAAGGCTGCCATTTTGAAGCGACGGCTGCATTCTCTTACCGTGCTTCTCCCTAAACGTGCTGATCCGCTTGCTGGCACGGAACTCTCGCAATGTACGTAACAGTTGAAGTAATAGGTCTGGCTTGGCCCGACAACTCTCATGACGCAAATCGCCTGTGCGCCGAACTGAACGAGGAAGATGCCTCAAATTAGGTAACTTTGCATCGCGCTGCCGCTGTTTTCGGCCTGAGGGCATCAAATGATTTGTGAGTTGTCGGATCCCGAATGTTGGGCACGTTTTTCTGGCTTTGGCCGCAACCTGCCTGGTCACTATGCAGTTCTCGGAAGCCTTCGAGGTCCCCTTAACGCCCGCCGACATTCACGAGGCCTACGTGCTGGGCCAGCGCAACGATCAAGTCACTGCGAATTTCCTACATCCCTACATATCGGCATGTTCGACTCCGGAAGAGAGCTGTTTTATTACTCAAATTGAGCTGCTCACTCCCTTCGCTCAGGTAGTGGACGTCTCCCGGCGCAATGCCACCAAGGGTTACACAGAACAACAGGCGGCCCACGACTATCGCCAAGGCAGAGACAAAATCATCGTCCAAGTCACGCTGGTGTTGCGGGCTGCGTACGCCGGAGCTGCGCAGAACGATGTCCAGAAAACCCCTCCGCTTGAGGAGAGTAAGAGTGCCTCGCTGCGCCTTGAAGACTTTTGGCAGAATTTCCGCTTCAGTCTCAAACAGAGCGGACGCGTGATCCCCACGCGTTCCATCCACAACGAACCGATCTATTCCACGCCGACCAAGGACGTACCTCCCGTACTGGATGGTGCGACGGTCCAGCTCGAATACGATTGTAAAGAGGTCGCGTCGGAGGAAACCACTGTGGAGGTTCTCACTCCCGAGTCCAAAACGATTGCGGCATCGTTCGATCTGAAAAAGCTGCGCTAGTGAATCAACAATCAACACATTCGACGACCGCGTGCCTGATCTCCCCAGTTGTCGACAATCAGGACTCGGTTCTCCCTCATTTGAACTCATCCGATTCCGTCGACACAATACACTTGAGATTGTCCGGAGTCGGTGATGTGGATCACGTTCCTGCGTGATCCAAACAGCAGGCATGACGGCGCCCTCGATTTCCTTTGCCGGCACTTTCTTCTGACCGCACTCTCTTTTCGCTCTGCTTACCTGTGTCACACACAATACTTCAACTTATTTGAGGTATTGTGCAGCCTCCAGCACCACCACGGATTTCGTCAGGTCGCACATCTATCAAGCCGCGCGTGGCTCAGGTTGGACCTCGAGCGTTCCTCGCTTCATCAACGGTTTCGCTGTGCACACCTCTTGTTATGTCGGAAGAACACGTTGCCACGAACCGCTCTCCCGCAATTTTCACAGGTCCGCACAACTCGCGCATGCTTACGAAAAGCCTCCAACCCGGGCGCCACCTCCTTGCCCGCATTCGGCGCAAGGTCCATTGAGCCAGCAAGCCAATCCCGTGTTTCCGCATCGAGAAAATCGGTTTTGATCAAAGCGCCATACCGCGCACAGAACCTTGTGAGTGACGTTTCCGTGACTCGAGGATCATAGAGTTTGAGTACCCCGCAGAAGACTAGATCTTCGATCACGCCGGCATCGACGTTGAGTTCCCTCGCAACATCCGCCCAAATTCGCTTGGCTCGACAAGAACGAGGCGGTTTTGAGGAATCGTGCGGTGCAGCCGAAATGAAAGTGGTCGGCGAAGTAGCAGGGAGCTTTTCTTCGCTCGGGACGATCCCGGAATCCTGGGCTTCAGGCTGCTGGCCATGCAGTGACACTGTCACCCGACCTGTCTTACGCGCCTGTTCCAAAGACTTGTGGGTAATCCTCGGATCCCGAACGTCAAGCAAACCCTGGACAATCAGGCGTTGGATTGTGCGGCTGCCCAAATGCAGCTGTTGCGCGAGAGTCCGTCGTGCATATCCTTCTAAATGAACGCGACTGCTCTTTCCTAGGACAGCGAGGCGATAGCGGACGGCGTTTTCGGACCGACGTAAGGCTTTGGCGATAAATTCCGCTGTCTTGTAACCTGCCATTATGAGCAGTATGCGGTCGTCATCCTCAGTCCAAGGCTGTCGCGAACGCTGTCGTACCTTTTTAGGGTCCTTTTCAACGAGTCCGAGCCTAGCTGCCCGCCCCCAAATCGAGTGAGGCCGCCAACCGGGATGCCGCCTAAGAAGTTCGCGCACTGCTGCTCGCTTCCCATTCCACCCTTCCCCATAACCCTTCCGAAGGATTTGGTCGTCTTCTGGACTCCAGACCGTGCGCCGATAAAGTTTTCCATTCGAAGGCTGCTTGAGCCGGCGAATTTGTCGCCACAATTCCGCTCGTTCGAGGCCCGGCTCGTGTTTGAGAATTCTTTCGATCGCATCGTGCGAACCGGCTCTGCCACGCTTCACACCTTCGCGCAAGATTCGATCGATTTGTTCCGGGGAGAAAAACCGGAAGGAATAACTGCCTGTTGGACTGGCCCAATGGTCTGCCATCGGACAAAACACCGTGTCGAATTTGCTCGCAGAACCGGTTGCGTTGGTGAGTGTTCAACCTCGTCAACCATCGATGTTTTTTGGAAGCGCTTCTCGAGGCGGCACCGTGCCGGGATTGGCCGCAAAGTTCTTCTCGGCCGCATCCCCGCAGTCTCCAGCACCGGATGGCCCTCCCTTTCTGCTCGGAAAGGCGGCCGGTACGGAGGGGCAACATACTGCCGCGAGGCAACATGGGAGTGGTGAAATACTTTTCTTGTGGTCGGAACATCTTCCAACAACGGACAAGAACTTCCGGAACCGAAGACAATTAGGGACGCGCTGCGTCTGCGCCCTCGCCACCGCTTCTTCTGATCAACTCTCGATCTGGCAGGTATTGCGACCAAGGGTCGGTAGGCGCGAATCAGTCCGAATGAGAAACCGAAAGAAGGTCAGCCGCAGCCACGCACTTCAGGATCGAGGTGACCACCTTGCTCGCGTCCCTAACTCAAGGTTACGAATTCCCTCTGGCGCGGGCAGTCGCGCTGACGTTTAGGTCGTTCGCTGGGACAGGTAGTCACCGGACCCTGAAGGTCCTCAATTTCGCAGAATTTGCGAGAGAGTAGCCAGGAAGATTGTTAGTGCTGTTCCAGACTATCCTTGTGACAGGATGATTGCGGTGTAGGGGCCGATTCCGACATCGCCACTGTATGGCATCCCATCTCTACCGGGTTGACTCACGGTAGTGTCATACGACAACTGATTGCCGAAATCAGAGCTATAACCATTCCAGTCGCTATTGAACCTGATGTTCCACGCGCCTGCGCGCGGAAAGCCGATCGAGTAGGAGTCGTACGATCGGTTCGCCATATTGACGACCACAACCACATCATCTGCCGCTCCGCCGCGGTCCCAACGGTGAAATGCGATTACTTTCGCCGCGTCGTTCACGTGGAACACATTTAGTGACTGCCCTTTCAGGCCTGCCGTATTATTAAACCAATTCCGCCGCAATCGGATCAGATCGCGATACATGGTCAGAATGCCGCTAAAGGTCAGCCGTTTGGTCCAATCGAGCGGCTTCGTATCACTAAAATCACCATTTTCGAGGAATTCCTGCCCCTGGAAGATCATCGGAATCCCGGGCGCCGTGAAAACGAGCGCGGCGCCTAAGGTCGAGCGTTTCTTCGAAAAATAGCCGCTCGCATTGCCGCGCCAAATTTCTTCTGGGACGCGAAAATGTCCATTCGCGTCCTCATCGTGCGATTCGGTGTAGACAACGCGCTCAATCGCATTGCCGTTGTAGCCATGGCAGATTGCATCGCGGACGGAATACATGTTTCGCGCCGAATCATCCGCAGGGATAATCGCTGAACGTATTGCATGCACGAATTGTGCTTCCCACTGCGCGTCGAAGCCCGCGCCGCCAACACTGGTGTCTTTCGTTACCCATTCATTGGCCTGCATATCCTCGGCGATACTGATCTTCCAGGGTTGGCTCTGTTTTATCTCCGCGTTAATCGCTTGCATGAGTGACCATCCGTCCGATAAGTCGTTTCCTGGATCGTTGTTGTTGCCGTATACGTTGCGAATCCAGCCGGTGGCATCCCAGCGCAAGCCATCAGCAAATCGCTGTTGCAGCCAGCGCCGCGCATTGTCGAGAATGTAGTTCCGCACTTCCGGCCGACCGTAGTCAAACCGTGTATCGCCCCACGGAGTCGCGCTCCTCCAATCGTTGTAAAAATAGATCCCGCCTTTGCCATTTTGGCCCCATCCGTCAAACTGCCACATATCCCCCGCGGGATAGCCCAAGTGGTTGTAAACAACGTCCATAATCACCGCAATGCCGCGTTTGTGTGCTTCTTGCACGAACGCACGGAACCCGTCCGGTCCGCCATACTGTTCCTCGATTGCGAAGATGTAAGCTGGGTTGTATCCCCAGGAAGTATCAGTCTCGAACTCGCCCGCCGCCATGATCTCGATCGCGTTAATCCCGAGATCCTTCAAGTAATCGAGTTTCGTCGCCGCCGAATCGAACGTCCCGCCCGGTTGTGACAAGGTTTGATCAAGTGTAAATGTGCCGACGTGCAACTCGTAGATCACCAGTTCATTCCAGGCAGGCGTTGTATAGGAACTGTCGGCATATTGCGTGTCGCTCGGCGCGATCCAGCTTGAACCGCCACGCTTCTGGAATGCGCGGCTATACGGATCAACGTGCGTGAGCACCGCTCCCGACGCGGCGTTTGTAAGGAGATAGTTGTATTGCTGTCCGACCATTGCTCCGGGCAGGTCTGCGCTCCAGTAGCCGTTCCCTTCGGAAAATAGAGGGGTGCCAGGTTTCCAGTTGTTGAAGTCTCCCTGCACCTGCACATCGGATGCAAACGGTGCCCACAAGCGGAACGTGACACCGCCATTGTAGGGCGTAGCTCCCATGTAAGGTCGTGTTGAAGGCGCCACTTGAAGACTCCAACCGGCAGGGGTCCAGAATCAGAATATCTAGGACAATTCCCTGCCCTGCTGTACTTCTCGAAGCTCTTTCTGTGCCTGCTCCAAATCGGCCAAACGTTGTTCGAGTTCTGTACGAAAGATCTCCGCTTGCTCGTAAAGCCGGGCATTCTGAATCGCAACCGCAGCAGGGATTGCGAGTGATTTGGCCAGGCGCAAATGCTCTTGGGTAAACGTCTGGGCACGAGTATCTCCCAGGGACAGAAGTCCGAGCACCTGTTGCGATGCAACGAGCGGCACACACAACCAGGAGCGTAGATGGGAAAAGCCCTTGAAGGCCTTCCATCCTGTCTCTACGGCAGTGTTCGTGATGAGCAGACAGCTCCTGCCTGCGAGAACGTGCATCAGAAACTCGCTGTCCTTTGCATCCAACGTTGCCGGACATTTCGGAACCCGATGACTTGTTTCAGTCCCCTGCACCTCGCGTGCAAGGAATAGGCGGGTCTCAGCTTCTACCAAAACGATGCGAGCTGATTCACAAGGAACCAGTTTCAAAAGGGACTGGAGCAGCGTGTCCAGAACGTAGTCCATGCTGAGGTTCTGGGTGAGTGCAAGAGTTGTCTTTCGAAACGCGTCAGCTTCGGCGCGCGCCGATTCGGCCATATCAAGGTTTTGAGCTATTTCCTGTTCGGCCGATTTTCGCGCTGAAACATCCTGGGCAGTTCCCACAAGGCGCCGGACAATCCCAGCGGAATCACGGACTGGAAATCCGCGGACCCACACCCAGCGGGTTAGGTTATCCGGCCTGACGATGCGGAACTCCTCGTCCAGCCGGCCGCTTTCGACCGATTCGCCCAATCGAGAAAGCACTCGAATCCGGTCCTCGGGATGGATGGCTTCTTCGTATGATTTGGGATTCTCTTTGAGTGACTCGCTGGTTCGGCCTGTGATCGTTTCGTATGCCGGGCTGACGTAGAGAACCTTCAGATTCTTGGCATCCAGCATCCAGAAAATCTCCTGGATGTTGCTGGCCATCTGCCGAAATCGCTCTTCACTCTCGCGTAAGGCTTCTTCCGCGTGCTTTCTCCGGGTGATGTTGCGAAGCACAGCCACATGCTTGCCGGGCAAGAAGTGCGCCTTCGCCGTGTATTCAACAACGATCGTCTCGCCATCTCCTCGCAAAACCCGCGTTTCGGCGTGTTCGTTTTTGTGCTCCAAAAATCGATTCCAACTGTCTCTGAAATCTCCTGAGCCCTCGAAAAACTTCACAATAGGTCGACTCACGAGTACGTTGCGGTCGGTGCCGAATAAGGTCAGTGCCGCTGGATTAGCTTCGACGCAGATCCCCTGGTCGTCGATAATCAAAATGCCATCCAGTGTGCTATCGAAGACGGCCTTGTATTCCCGCTCCGCGGCATCCAGCGCGTTTGCGGTTTCGCGCTGTTCCCTTTTTGCCAGAATTAGGAAACGGACGTGGAGCGCGATGGCAACTAGAAGAGCAGTCAAAACAAGGGCCAGCAGCACGGAAGAGACCTGCCCCCCAGTGTAAAGCCCGGGGCGAAACGCAATAACGAGCAGAGCAATCGAGGCAAAGCAGACCAGAACGGAACCAAACCACATCCAACGGCGAGCGTTGACAAGGCGAAGCACGGATTTGACGTTCCTACACCGAACCGTCGTTCATGCGATGCATGGTAGGCAGCCGAATATGGTGCCGAACCAGATGCTACGCCTCCGGTTTGCAGACAGTCAAACGACGGATTTTCCCGGTTTCAGCCTTCGGAGGCTATCCCTTTCACACTGACCGACGACCACATCGGTATAATCCAGCTCATGGGCGCTGGCTTCCTCGACCAACTGGCGACGCAACTTAGAATTAACAAAACTGCCCCGTGCCGTCGAGCCATTCAACGAATTCTTGAGGTGGTGAAGAAAGAATATGAAAGGGGCAAATACGGCAGCCACACCGAAGCCGAAAACGACTTCAGACGTCTGGTAGACCGCGAAGAAGCCTGCAAGTAGCCGGGATGGTTGGTTTCACCGTTACGGAAGAGTGTCGGCGAGTGTAGCTGTGCCGTCCCGTAGCGGCATTTGCTTACCCTTGGCGTCGCTGAGCGTTTCCGCCTCAGTTGTCATGGGCGAACGAACGATTGATCCTATCCAATAACGGATGTATAATGCTCCATATATGGAGTGATTAAAGGAGCTAAACGTGGCGACCATGAATCGAGTAGGCGCAGGGATTGCCTGGGAGAGGCCAGCCGATCTTTCGAGCAAGGACGTCCAAAAGCGATTGGGACCTTCGGCAGTGCAAGCGTTCTTGAAAATTCGTGACCTTTGGGAATTGCGTGATGAGGACGCCCGGCGATTGCTCGGCGGCATGTCCAATGGCGCATTCTACGAGTTGAAGCGAAAGCCGCGCGGAACGCTCGACCAGGACCGACTGACCAGGATTTCCATCCTGACCGGCATTTTTAAGGCACTAAATATTCTCTATAGCAAGAAGCTCGCCGACCGTTGGGTACAGTTGCCGAATGAAAACGCGATGTTTGAAGGGGAAGCGCCCCTTCCCTACATGATAAAAGGCGGCCAGCCAGCCATGTTGCGCGTCAGGCAACTTCTGGACTCTCGCCGCGGCGGCCGCTAGGTGCTGCCCCGCGTTTCCGAGGTTGCTCGCGACGACACCCATCGTCTCATTCCCGCCCGGTACAGCGACCGTGACGAGAGTGTTCTGACGCGCCTCACCGATGATCCCGATGGTCTGAACGTTTTATTCGAACTTGAGGGAGCCACAAATGATCGCCTGCTGGGGGAAGCTGGCTTGCTTCCAGGCATTACCGTGCGGGAACTCGTTTTTGGTATCCCCTACTTCCATATCGTTAATGCGGCTTTCACGCATGCCAGTCCCGCAGGAAGCCGTTTCAACGGGTCAGAACGGGGTGCATGGTACGCGGCCTTCTCCCGCGAGACTTCGGAGTTCGAGGTGGCCTACCACAAGGCCAAGGAACTCCAGGAAATCAACTGGCAGGAGAGGGAAACCTTTTCATTTGTCGAATTTCTCGCTGATTTTCGAGGCAAGTTTTACGACATTCGAGGCGATGCACGTTTTGAAAAGTGTTTGGATCGAGATAGCTACAAAGAATCCCAACGTTTAGCCAGCGAGCTTCTCGAGGAAGGATCACCCGGTATTGTGTACCCGAGCGTTCGTCATCAAGGCGGAACTTGCATCGCATGTTTCCGCCCCGCGCTCGTGAACAATGTCCGCAAAGGCTCTTCCATCTCCATCACCTTTGAAAATGCGTTCGCAGTTCCCGAATTTCGAGAGCTGAAA
>Ga0137404_10001341_pt1 | contig 16163 bp, 15 predicted proteins | sample CZOMad2_1_16fung_FD_108285 | JGI IMG/M metagenome (GOLD analysis project Ga0137404, IMG submission 108285) | Vadose zone soil fungal communities from Angelo Coast Range Reserve, California, USA - CZOMad2_1_16fungal (Illumina Assembly) | ecosystem: Environmental > Terrestrial > Soil > Vadose...
GTTTTGGGCCGGATTTTCCATCAATACTTTGGCCATCGAACTGTGGCTTCGGCACACAGGTCGAATGATCGCGGCTCCAAAGCACCGGCTAAACTAGATTCATGCCCTCACCCAATGCAACCCAGCGCTTTTCCGACCGCGTCGACAACTACGTCCGCTACCGCCCTGGATATCCCGATGGGATCATGAAGCTTTTGCGCGCGCGTTGCGGCTTGACTCCACAAGGCCGGATCGCCGACATCGGATTCGGCACCGGCATCTTCACGCAGATGCTGCTCGAAAATGGGAATTCCGTATTCGGCATTGAGCCCAATCAGGAGATGCGTGAGGCGGGCGAGAAACTTCTGGTGGAATATCCGAATTTTCGGAGTGTTGGCGCGACGGCGGAAAACACAACCCTCGAGGGCCGCAGCGTGGACTTCATTACCGCAGCCCAGGCGGCGCATTGGTTCGACCGTGAACGGGCCCGACGGGAGTTCGTAAGGATACTCAGGCCCGGCGGTTGGGTTGCACTGATTTGGAATGAAAGACTGACCCAAGGCACTCCCTTTCTCGCGGAGTACGAAGACCTTCTTCTGAAGCATGGGACGGACTACGGCGAGGTCCGCCACGAACGCACGACCGATGTTATTAGCGAATTCTTTGCGCCGGGGCCGTTTGAGCTGGAGACGTTTCGCACGCAACAAGCTTTCGATTTTCACGGCCTCGAAGGACGCGTCTTTTCTTCGTCGTACATTCCCGCCTCCAGCGATCCACGGTCCGTGCCGTTGCGCCGTGCGTTGCGGGATCTCTTCGAACGCTGCAAGGTAAATGACACCGTTGCCTTCGACTACGATACGAAAGTCTTCTTCGGACGATTGTCGTAGAACCATTCACCACGGAGTCACGGAGCTCATGGCATCATGAGCAGGTCGCCGAAGCAAATGGAGGCCGCTTGTCCGAACCGAAGTCGTTTCACATGAGCCCAGAGGAATTTCGCCGTAATGGGCATGCCGTCGTCGATTGGATCGCCGACTATTACGGACGCGTCGAAAGCCTCCCGGTTCTGTCCCAGGCGAAGCCAGGCGAAATTCGAGCTGCGCTGCCCGCGAATCCGCCAGCCCAAGGTGAAGGCTTCGATGCAATCCTGGCGGACGTCGAAAAGCTGATGCCCGGCATCACCCACTGGCAGTCGCCAAATTTCTATGCCTATTTCTGCAGCAACGCTTCGGGACCGTCGATCTTGGGCGATCTACTGTCTTCCGGCTTGGGTGTTCAGGGCATGCTCTGGTCGACGAGCCCTGCCTGTACAGAAGTCGAAACGCTGATGATGGATTGGCTGGCTGGAATGCTGGACTTGCCGAAGAAGTTTCTCTCGACCAGCGCAGGCGGGGGCGTCATTCAGGACACAGCTTCCAGCGCATCTTTGGCCGCGCTTCTCGCCGGTCGCGAACACGCCGCCGCCTTCGCGACCAATCAGCACGGTTGTGACGGAAAGCTTGTGGCTTACACCTCGGCCCACGCTCACTCTTCGATCGAGAAGGCAATGATGATCGCGGGGCTGGGCCGCGAAAATCTGCGGCTGATCAATGTAGATCAAGACTTCGCCATGCGGCCCGAGGTACTCACTCAGGCGATTGCCGAGGACAAACGCGCTGGCAGGATTCCTTGCTTCGTTTGCGCGACCGTAGGCACCACCTCCTCCAACGCCATGGACCCCGTCGAGAAAATCGGAGCCATCTGCCGCGAGCACAATGTCTGGCTGCACGTGGATGCCGCCATGTCGGGCACGGCGGCTTTATGCGAGGAATTCCGCTGGATTCAGAACGGCCTGGAATACGCCGACAGCTACTGCTTCAATCCGCACAAGTGGTTGTTTACGAATTTCGATTGCAGCGCTTTCTACGTCGCTGATCGCAAGGCACTGATTCAAACGTTGAGTGTGCGTCCTGAATATCTGAAGAATCAAGCCAGCGAATCCGGGGCGGTCTTTGACTACCGCGACTGGCATGTGCAACTCGGCCGCCGCTTTCGGTCGCTGAAACTGTGGTTTGTAATTCGGCACTACGGGATTGAGGGGCTGCAACACCACATTCGTGAGCACGTGCGGTTGGCGCACCAGTTCGCGGGATGGATCCGAGCGGACCCGCGATTTGAATTGGCTGCGCCCGTGCCGCTCAACCTCGTCTGCTTCCGCCATCGCGGCGGCGATGCGATCAATCAGGCGCTGATGGAGCAACTGAATCGCAGCGGCGACATATATCTAACCCACACCAAGCTAGATGGAAAAGTCACGCTTCGCCTATGCATTGGGCAACTAAATACCGTCGAGCGTCATGTCACGCACGCCTGGAAGCGGATTCAGGAAGAGGCCGTCGTTGCAGAAAGAACCTCGCAACTAGGTTAAGAAGCTTCAGCTTCCGGAACAACTGCGACGACTCCGGCATTAACTTTGGCCTGACGCACAGGCTTCTCAACCGCAAACCAGCGCCGGACCTGGGGCAACGCTTCCCTCATAGCCACTTCCCCGGCACGAATCAACTCCCCAGCGCGGGCGAAGTCATCGTAAGCAAAAGCCTTCACGTCGGGCTCTACAACCAGGTCGCTGGCGCCTTTCCAGACTCCCGCTCCACGATCGATCGCAATACTGAAGCTCTGCCCGATGATGTCGAACAAGTGACGCGGCCCCGTCGCGCTCAGCCCGCTCTTGAGATGTATCGAGAGCACCCGGCGAGCGCCCATTTTGCGCAGCGGCACAGACGGAACGGGATACGCCAACATGCCATCCACCATGAGCCGCCCGTTGACTTCGACGGGCAAAAACATTCCTGGATAAGCGCAACTTGCGCGCACAGCATCGATAAGGGGCCCCGAGCGGAATACTACGCCCTCGCCGCTGGCGAAGTCCGTGGCTGTAATCGCTAGTGGAATCTTCAGATCGTCAAAGCTCTTCTGCTTCAGAATTCTGTGGAGGAATACTGCCATACGCTGATTACTCGCCAGCCCAAGCTTCGACAGAGTCCACCGCGCAATGTGATGGGAGCGGACTCCGGCCGCTATCTCTTCCAGTTCTGCGACCGAAAGGCCGCCGCAATACGCTGCACCGATGAGTGAACCCACGCTCGTCCCGGCGATAAAGGAAATGGGGATCTGCGCCTCTTCGAGGACCTTCAGGACGCCAATGTGCGCAATGCCACGAGCAAACCCGCCTCCCAGGGCCAGCCCCAGGGCAGGTGGTTGCGAGATACCGAGCCCCGAACCACGGGCCAATTCCCGGCCAAACGCTCGTACGGTACGCGCTACATGCCGAAATGCCTTCATCGGACTCACCTCCACCGATGAGCCATACTTCTTGCGATACTTCCTAATGTTCCATACAGCAAATAGGATGCCATCTGGCACCCCAGTGATTCAGCACTTCCGTTACCCCGCTCCAAAGCACCAACCGACCACCCGGTCGCAACTGTGCCGGAGATGACGAACTCCTTAATCGCTGCTAACTTGGGAGCATGGTTCGCGAGTTCTCCGCAGGGGGCGTGGTGGTACGCCGCAAGGCCGGTTCATGGTGGATTGCCGTCATCGAGCCCGATCACAGGGAGGATCCGACTGCCAAATCCGTGACAAAACGTGTCCGAAAAGTGACACTTTGTCTCCCCAAAGGCGCCTTGGACCCTGGTGAGAAACCCCCAGAAGCTGCCCTTCGGGAAGTCCGCGAGGAGACCGGAATCACTGCCAAACTGGTGACAAAGCTCGCCGACAGCAAGTACGCTTATGTCCGCAATTGGGGAGACGGCGCGCGCGTCTTCAAAATCGTTAGCTTCTACCTCATGCTCTATGAGTCGGGACGAATTGACGACGTAAGTGATGACATGCGCCATGAGGTTCGCACGGCCCTTTGGCTTCCGCTAGACGAGGCTTCCAAGAAATTAGCTTATGGCGGCGAGCGACAGGTTACACGCCGGGCACAGAAATACTTGCAAACCCACGACGACGTTTAGAGACTGACGCATCAGGAGAATCGAACACTCATGCACCTAGCTATCCATCACTCCGAACACCACTTCACCTCAGGCAATTTTGTCCGCGACATCGTCATTGGCATGGCCGACGGACTCACGGTTCCCTTTGCGCTGGCGGCGGGACTTTCTGGCGCCGTCAGTTCGAACCGTCTGATTGTGATTGGTGGCCTCGCAGAAATAGCGGCCGGATCGATTGCCATGGGCCTGGGCGGGTACTTGGCCGCGCGAGGCGATGCCGAGCATTACGAGATGGAGCGCCTTCGCGAAGAACGCGAGGTCGTAGAAATTCCCGAAGAAGAGAAGGCGGAAATCAGCCGGATCTTTCAATCCTATGAGGTCACGGAGGAAGAGGCCGCGCATGTGGTCGAGGGCCTCGCGCGTAATCCGAAGGCGTGGGTTGACTTCATGATGAAGTTCGAGCTGGGGCTGGAGGAGCCAGATCCAAAACGCGCCGTCACCAGCGCATCCACCATCGCTTTCTCCTATATCGCCGGAGGCTTCATCCCCCTCTCACCTTATATGTTGACCGGCAACACGGCGCACGGGTTGAGGATGTCGGCTGTGCTTACGCTGGCCGCGCTGGGCATTTTCGGGTTTGCCAAGGGACGCTTCACGGGAACCTCGCCAATCCGTGCCGCTATGCAAACGATGGTCATCGGTGGTCTCGCAGCTGGCGCAGCATTCTTGCTGGCGAAATGGATCTCGTAAGCGCGATGAAGACGTCGAACTCACCGCTCAGCCGAGCGTTCCAGATTGCGACCATGATTGCAATTGCAATTGCTTTTCCGTTTTCCGCGCCGACGCTCGCTTCGGCCAAGAAACACAAAGCTCCCGCACAGCCCACGGACTCGAACTACATCGCGGGTCTCGCCACCGCCAACCGCTTTCTCGCCGCCTGGCAAGGTAACGATCAAGCCGCCGCAATGCCCTTGATTACAAATCACGCAAAACAGCAAAGCACAGAGGAGGGCATCGACAAGCTCTTCAGCGGTTCCTACACTCGGGCCTTCGAGATTACTCGCGGACGGGCCCTGCGCCAGGACCGGTACCAATTCCCTATTGTCCTGTTACAAACTGACGACTCGGGCCGCGCCCACCGCCGGTTTGGCGAACTCATCATCGTCAACACTGGCAAGAACGACTGGGCGGTGGATAAACTTCCCTAGACGAACTCTCAGGAAACGAGGCTCGCATGAAGCCGATTCAGAAAGTTGCCGTTCTCGGCGCGGGAACCATGGGCAGCCGCATTGCGGCACATCTCGCGAATGCGGGGGTGGCCACGGTTCTGCTCGATATCGTCGCACCGAATTTGGCATCCGATTCGAAGCCCGGCGCCCGCAGCCAGATCGCCACCGCTGGACTCGAAGGCGCGCGCAAATCCAAGCCCGCCGCGTTTTTCGAAGCCTCGCTCGCCAGTCTGGCCACCACTGGCAATTTCGACGACGATCTTGCGAAAGTCGCTGACGCCGATTGGATTATTGAAGCCGTCGTCGAGAACCTTGACCTCAAGCGCGAATTGCTTCGCAAGGTAGACGCTCATCGCCGTCCCGGCACCATCATCACCACCAACACCAGCGGGCTTCCTGTTTCCAAAATCGCAGAAGGCTTCTCCGACGACTTCCGCCGCAACTGGTTCGGCACGCACTTCTTCAACCCACCGCGCTACATGCGTCTGTTGGAGATCATTCCGACCGAGGAATCCGACAAGTCTGCGATCGAAAAGATAGCCCAGTTCTGCGACATCCACTTGGGCAAAGGCATCGTCCGCGCCAAGGATACGCCCAACTTTATCGGCAACCGCATCGGCATCTTCTCCATGCTCAACGTCATGCGCCTGATGCAGGCTATGGATTTCACCATTGAGGAAATCGACGCTCTCACTGGGCAAGCAGTAGGCTGGCCGAAGTCAGCGACCTTCCGTCTCACGGATATGGTAGGCCTCGACATCGTCGGCCACGTCGTCGCCAATATGGCGCAGAACGTCCACGACGAACGCAGCGACCTCGTCCTGCCTGACTTCTGTAAACAGATGCTCGAGCACAAGTGGCTCGGCGACAAAACTAAAGGTGGGTTTTACAAGAAGACCAAGAGCGGAGACGGCGAGGACTCTCGTCTCGCAATCGACTGGAAAACCCTCGAGTACCATCCGCAGGGAAATCCCAAGTTCCCGGCGCTCGACATGGCCAAGAACGTGGAGGACACCGGTGCACGCGTGAGTATGCTGCTCGGCCTCGATGGCAGCGGCAATAAGCCGGATGAAGCTGGCCTCTTCCTCTGGTCAGCGCTTTCCGAACTCTGGACCTATGCCGCCAACCGCATACCAGAGATTTCCGACACCGTTGTGGAAATCGATCGCGCGATGCGAATGGGGTTCAACTGGGAACTCGGCCCGTTCGAGCTATGGGACGCCGCAGGAGTCCCCGCATCCGTCGCCCGCATGAAAGCCGAGGGCATGCCTGTCGCCGCCAACGTTGAAAGGCTGCTGGCCTCGGGAAAGGCGTCCTGGTATGCCGACGATGCCAACGCCGCTTCGGGCAAGACTTACTTCGATCTAAGCTCAACCACCACTAAGGCTGTCGACGCCGCCCCAGGCGTTTGGTCCGTCGCCGTCGCCAAGAAATCGCGCGGCGTCGTGAAAAAGAATTCCGGAGCCTCCCTCATCGACCTCGGCGACGGTGTCGCTTGCCTTGAGTTCCATTCCAAAATGAACTCGCTCGGCGGCGACATCCTTAGTCTCATAACCCAAACACTGAAACCCGGCGGCCCCGGCGACAATTTCGACGCGTTCGTCATCACCAATGACGCCGCCAATTTCTCCGTGGGCGCCAACCTCATGTTGTTGCTGATGTCGATCCAGGAAGGTGAATGGGATGAGGTTGACCTCGCGATCCGCCAATTCCAGGGCATGACGCAAGCCATCAAGTTCTCACCGAAGCCGGTCGTTTCCGCGCCCTTCGGCCTCACGCTCGGCGGAGGCTGCGAGCTTTCGCTCCACGCCGCTGTCCGCCAGCCCCACGCCGAACTCTACATGGGCCTCGTCGAAGTCGGCGTCGGACTGCTCCCCGGCGGCGGAGGCTGCAAGGAGATGCTCCTGCGCGCGGTCGATAGCGCGGCCGGTATACGCCCTGGGAGTTCCAAGAGCACGAGTAATGAAACAGTTGAACTCGTCGAAGCCATGAAGAAAACTTTCGAGACCATCGCCACAGCGAAAGTCGCAACCTCGGCCGTCGAGGCGCGAGGTCTGGGCTTCCTCGACCATGCGGACGGCGTCACCATGAACCGCGACCGCGTGCTTGCCGACGCCAAAGCCCGCGCCCAGGAAATCTTCCGCGCTGGGTACCAAGCCCCAGTCCCGCGCACCGATATCCCCGCCCCCGGCGAAAACATGCTGGCGACATTGAAGATGGGCATCTACTTCATGCGCCAGGGTGAGTTCATCACCGAACACGAAGCCAAACTCGGCACAAAGATCGCCGAGGTTCTCTGCGGCGGCAACGTAACGCCAGGCAGTCCTCTGAGTGAGCAATACCTGCTGGACTTGGAACGCGAAGCCTTCAAGTCCCTCTGCGGCGAGAAGAAAACGCAAGAGAGAATTCAGTTCACGCTGAAGACTGGAAAGACGCTGCGAAACTGACCTCTTGTCAAACAAGCTGGTTTGCACTACACTGTAGTGCATGAAGACGGAAGTCTACAGCTGGCGTGTTTCCTCCCGCCGCAAGAGTGAGTTGGAGGCGGAAGCTCGCCGCAACGGCACTTCTCTGGCTGCGCTGCTCGATCATATTGCGGGCGATTGGCTAGATTCCAAAAGAAGCTCGCGTACCCATGAAGACCGCGAACAAAAGCGCATTCGGGCAGCCGCTTTCGCCGCCATTGGAAGCTTTGCGAGCGGCGACCCGCACCTTTCCAAGAATGTCAGTCGGCTCGTACGCGAAGGCCTGATCGAGCGTGATGCGTCCCGCCGCTCTCGTTGACACCGGCTTCATTGTGGCGCTGCTCAACAGCAGCGACGAATGGCACGCGCCGTGCGTACGCGTTTTCCAGAACGCGAAGTTGCCGCTACTGACTTCGGAGGCAGTTCTCAGTGAGCTTTTCTTCCTTCTCGCCAGTCGTCGGATCCAACCTGCGGGAGCATGGAGATTCGCACGCTCAGGCGCTATCACTCTCGCCTCCGTTGCGACTAGCGATTTGCCGCAGATCCAAGAACTCATGGTTCGCTATGACGACCGTCCGATGGATTTTGCCGACGCTACCCTCGTTCACCTCGCCCAGCGTGAATCGCTGAGCACTGTCCTTACGGTCGATCACGATGATTTTGAAACTTTCCGCATCGGTAGCCGTAAGCGCTTTACCATCCTTCCAGAACGCCCGCGCTAGGTTTAAGCTGGGAGGAGCATCCAGGAGCCACTATGCGCGAAGTCGTCCTAGTTTCATCCGTCCGCACACCCGCAGGCCGCGCCTACAAAGGCACACTCCGCGCCACCCGGCCTGATGAACTCGCGGCCGTCGCCATCAAGGGCGCGCTCGACCGCGTCCCGCAGCTTGACCCCAACGAAATCGAAGACGTCATCCTCGGCTGCGCCATGCCGGAAGCAGAACAAGGCATGAACGTCGCCCGCATCGCCTCCCTGCGCGCCGGACTGCCTGAGCAAATCTCTGCCATGACCATCAACCGCTTCTGCTCTTCGGGCCTGCAGTCCATTGCCATGGCCGCCGAGCGCATTCAAGCGGGCGGCGCCGAGGTCATAGTCGCCGGCGGCACGGAATCCATGACCATGATTCCGATGGGAGGCCACAAAGTCGCCCCCAACCCCTGGCTTGTGGAGAACCACCCCGGCGCCTACCTCTCCATGGGCCTCACCGCCGAGCGTCTGGCCGAGCGCTTCCACATCACCCGCGAAGAAGCTGATAATTTCTCCCTGCGCAGCCACCAAAAGGCTCTCGCTGCCATCGCCGCTGGGAATTTCGCAGATGAAACAGTCGCCGTCCCCGTAAGTTTCACCACACCTAACGGCTCCAAGCCCAAGCGCACCGAAATCATCTTCAAAACCGACGAAGGCCCCCGCAGCGATACCACGCTCGAAGCCCTAGCTGCCCTGCGCCCCGCTTTCCACGTTAAAGGCACCGTCACCGCCGGTAACTCTTCACAAATGTCCGATGGAGCCGCCGCAGCAGTCGTCATGTCCGCCGAACGCGCCAAGCAACTCGGCATCCAGCCGCTAGCCCGCTACGTCGCCTTCGCGACCGCCGGCTACAAGCCCGAAGAAATGGGCCTCGGCCCCGTCTTCGCCATTCCCAAAGCGCTCAAACTCGCCGGGCTCAAACTCGAAGATATCGCCGTCTTCGAACTCAACGAGGCCTTCGCGGCACAATCTCTCGCCGTCATCAAGGAAGCCAGACTCGATTCCGACCGCGTTAATCTCAACGGAGGCGCTATCGCCCTCGGCCACCCCCTCGGCTGCACCGGAGCCAAACTCACCGCCACCCTCCTCCGCGAACTGCAACGCCGCAAAGCCCGCTACGGCATGGTGACGATGTGTGTTGGTGGAGGTATGGGCGCGGCCGGGATTTTTGAGAGGCTGGGTTGAAGCGAGACTTTGTGAAGGAGAGAAAATGAAACCCGAATAACTGAGGCTGTCGGTGCTTACGCTATTTATTGCAGGCTCAAGCTGCAGTTGTTTCACTACTTCTGCCTTATCCATGTCGAGATAGGCAGGTTTGCCTCCAGGCGGCATTCCAGGTTGGGGCTCCGGCCAGCTACCGTGATCCGAAGTCCAAATCCGAAACTCCATTCTTACGCTATAATGCGCGGGAGAAGTTTCTCCGTTTTCCTCTGCTTCTGAAGAAACTTCCACCAAGGAGAACGCGCATGCGTCTCGTTCCTTCTCCCCCAGAATCCAATTTCCATTTCCGCGTCCTCTCCCGGCTGAATGCAATGACCTGCTTGTTGGCGCTATCAGTGGTCAGCATCAGCACGGGCTGCGGGTCGAGTCACTCGAGCCCCGGCACCCCGCCGCCACTCAGCGGAAACACTACAGTGACGCTGCTGCTCTCCAGCACCGCCAACGGTCAGTTGCTTAACTATGGAATGTACGTTCAGTCGCTCGCGCTAACCAGCCAGTCGGGAAAGACCGCGACTTTGATTTCAACGGAACAGCCCACAGAATTCATGCATCTGAACGGCCTGATTGAGCCCTATGGCACATCGACCGTACCGCAAGACATTTACACCAGCGCGACGGCAAAAATCGGCTACGCTAGTTTCACCTGCGTCACGGTTCAAGGACCGAGCGATCCTACTTCCGGGTCTCTCACGATGTCGACTTACGCCTATGGTGGTGTCCCGGATTCCGCAATCAGCGTAAACCTGCCGAATCCCATAACCATTACGGGCGACACTATGAGCGTGAAGCTCAATCTTCAGGTCTCGCAGTCCGCAACGCTTCCGAGTTCCTGCTATACCGCACAATTTCCGGCACCCTACACGATTACCCCGAATTTTGAGCTCTCGTCAATTTCTACCGTGGCTAACCCCGTCAGTTCGGCAAATGGCAGGATCGAAGGGCTGGTTGGAGAAATTCAGTCCATCGCAACATCCGGAAATCGTTTCATGCTTTACCTCGGGGAATCGTCGCGCGGCCAATCGATAGGGGGCCCCGGCAGTCCCCGGTCCGCGACAATTTCGGTCGATAGCAAAACGACTTTTTATGGCACCCCGGGCTTTTCCGGACTACAAGCAGGATCCTTTATTGACCTCGACGGAGCCCTCCAAAGCGACAGCTCAATAGCAGCATCACGCATGTCTGTACACGACCCCACGGCTCTCAATGTCATGTTCGGACCCGCAGCCGACGTTAGCGCAGCAGTGCCTGAATTTTTCAGCTTCTCCTTGGGTAGTTTGGGAGTGGACTACAACAAGATTCCGTCTGCACTTGGCGTTTACAAATACTCACCCACTACGATGTTCCAGACTACCGAACAGTTCACCAATCTTGGCACTCTTCCATTTGTCCCCAACTTCCAGGGCTCCAACCTCGTGCCCGGGCAGAATCTGGCAATCTACTCGCAAAACGTTCATTTCTCTGCCCCGGATCAATATACGCCGGCAACGACCATGACGCTGCTTCCGCAGACGATCAACGGGACGATTGTCGGTCCGCTCGCAAACGGCCTCAACGGGTATCTCGTCCAGCTCGCGCCGTACGACTTGTTTCCCATACTGGCGGTCCAGCCCGGCCAGCCCAACTTGCTGACGCACGCGGACCTCGTCGAGATTTATACGGATTCCAGCACCGCTATGTTGAACACCGAGCCGCTGACAAACGGAAGCACCGGCCGCTTTTACGGATTGATCTTCAACGACAACGGCTCCTTGAAAATGGATTGCGCCCAGGTCAGGGACGGAGTCGATGTAGCTCCTGTCACTGGCGCCGCCTCGCCCGTGGGTTTTGCCTCGTCGCCGCTAAGCGCCAAGCCGCCTAAGGTCACTTTCGATCAGAGCCCCGACGGCAAGCGCCAGTTCTACACCTACACGAAATAGCGGAGGCGATTTTCCCCAGAGGTCAATCCAAAGGTCGGTCCAGTTCGACCTCACGGCCTCCTGCCCGTGTTGTATTCCTCCAACGTGGCCCTGAGAACTCCAAAATTCCGTAGGCATAATGGGCGCGACCGGGATGCTGGGTCAGTGCTTTATTCGACTCCTGGAAGATCGAAATCGATCTGATTTCACCATCGCTTTAGGTCGTAGCTCCCATCTGGGATTCTGGTGCAACCGGATAGTCAGGAACCCGGCACTTTTCCGGAAACACCATCCCGATGAACGAGGATCCGTGCTGTGGTAGAAAGGAGCTGAGACGAGGTTTATCCATGTCGACGACTGCCCCGCCAAAACCCCGCATCCCTGGATGTGGTTTTCTCCTACAAGAAGCCAATCTCACCGATGTTTTCGCCCCTGAAGATTTTTCCGAACAGCACCGCCTGATCGCGCAAACGGCCGACGATTTCTGCAATAACGAAATCGTGCCCAACGCCGACAAGATGGAGCGCAAGGATTTCTCCGTCACGCGCGATCTGTTGAAGAAAGCGGCGGATCTGGGCCTCGCGTCGGTGGATATTCCTGAAGCGTACGGCGGCCTTGAAATGGACAAGGTAACCTCGTGCCTCATCGCTGATCGCATTGCCAAGTACGCCGGCTTTGCAACTACCTGGGGCGCCCACACTGGGATCGGGACGCTGCCGCTGGTCTTCTTTGGCAATGAGCAGCAGAAACAGAAGTATCTTCCGAAGATCGCGGCGGGAGAAATTGTCGGCGCGTATGCGCTGTCGGAGGCAACTTCCGGTTCTGACGCGCTCAACTGCCGCGCTCGCGCTCAGCTTTCAGCTGATGGCAAGCACTATCTACTGAACGGCGAGAAGATGTGGATTACGAACGCCGCTTTCGCCGACTTGTTTACCGTGTTCGCGAAGATCGACGGCGAGAAGTTCACCGCATTTCTGGTCGAGAAGGACTTCCCTGGGCTATCAATTGGCAAGGAAGAACACAAGCTGGGCATTCGCGGGTCGTCGACTTGTCCGCTGATCTTGAATGATTGCCAGGTGCCGATCGAGAACATCCTCGGCGAGATTGGCCGGGGACACATCATTGCGTTCAACATTTTGAATGTGGGCCGCTTCAAGCTGGGCGCGAGTGCCGTGGGAGGCTCGCGGAATGCACTGGAGCAGACGATCGCCTATGCCAAGCAACGCAAGGCCTTCAACAAACCAATTTCCGATTTCGGCCTCATCCGCGAGAAGCTGGCCAATCAAGCTGTCGGGGTTTACGTAGGCGAGTCGATCGTCTATCGAACGGTCGGCATGATGGATTCCGTTCTATCCGAGATCGACAAGTCCGCTCCGGACGCCATGACGCAGGCACGCAAAGGCATTGAGGAATATGCCGTCGAGTGTTCGATCGTGAAGGTATGGGCTTCCGAAATGCTCGACTACGTGGTCGACGAATTCGTGCAGGTTTATGCCGGCTACGGCTTTGTTGAAGAATACCCCGCCGAGCGTGCCTACCGCGACGCCCGCATCAACCGCATCTTTGAAGGCACCAATGAAATTAACCGCATGATCATCACGGGCTTCGTGCTGAAGCGCGCGATGTCGGGACAACTGGCGTTGCTGCCCGCCATCAAGCGCGTGATGGACGAAGTAATGTCGGGACCGAGCGGGGAGGAACTCGACGGGCCGCTCGCCGCCGAGCGCGGCATCGTGGCGAACGCCAAGAAACTAGGGCTGCTAATTGCCGGAGCAGCTTCTCAGAAATACATGCAGACACTTCCAGATCAGCAGGAAATCTGCGGCGCGCTGGCCGACATGATCATCGAAACCTACGCTATGGAGTCCTGTCTCGCGCGCACGCAAAAGCTCGTTGCCAGCCGCGGTGATGCGGCTAAGCTCGCCATCGCGATGACCCAAGTCTATCTCACGCAAAGCATGGAGAAAGTCGAAGCGGCCGCGAAGAAAGTCTCCGCCGCTGTGGCTGAAGGCGACATGCTGCGCACTCAGCTCGCGATTGTCCGGCGACTAGCCAAATTCGAGCCTTTCAACACTGTCGCTCTGCGTCAGCAGATTGCTCTGAGAATGATTGATACAGGAAAGTACCAAGTAGAGTAACGAAGCAATTTCTCTAGTCTGAGGTCTTCAACGCCTCGATGACGCCCTGAATTAGTTCCTTCGCATCGGTCAAGCTCTTCATAACAACCTGAATATCCATGGCAGGCTTGCCCAACTGGCGCTGGCTTTGGCAATAGACGCCGTGCTGGCCGACCAAGGCCATCGCGTCGGTGATGGCGTCGAGCGTCACGGCTAGGCGGCCGCGGGGCACACCCATCATGATTTCGTAGCGCTCTAGTTCTTCCCGCTTTTCCTCGTAGACGGACATGGATTGATTGTATCGACCGCGACGCCGCCAAGCTGATGGGGAGCGACGCCCACTGACCGTGATAACCTTTTTCTGGCCTGCTTCGTCTAACCCAGACGACACATTGTCGCAACATGTTGTTAAGATTTTCGTTCCTGAGAAGACAAGGAGATTTTTATGAAGCGTTTCGTCCTTACCTCCCTCGCATTTGCACTCGCGGCAAGCATCCTTTCGTTCGGCCAGATGGATATGAGCAAAAACAACGACAAAGCCAAACGCCCGAGCCCACCGGCTTCCGCGCAGTGCAAGTTTGCCGATGGCAAAACGATCAGCGTCGACTACTCCAGCCCGCGCGCTAAGGGGCGGAAGATTTTCGGCGGATTGGTTCCGTTCGACAAAGAGTGGCGTACGGGAGCCAACGACGCCACGACTTTCGTGACGACGGCCGACCTAACCATTGGCGGCACCGCCGTTCCCGCAGGTAAGTACACCATGTACACCATTCCCGGGGAAAAGAGTTGGAAGCTCATCATCAATAAACAGACTGGGCAATGGGGCACGGACTATGACGAGAAGCAGGACCTGCTCCGCGCGAACATGAGCGCGAGCACCGTGCCGGCAGTGGAAAATTTTACGATCAGCTTCCATGAGATGGGCAAGGGTTGCCATCTTTATTTGGACTGGGAGACGACCCGGGCGGCGGTGGAGATTTCCGAGAAGTAGTTAGGCTTTCAGGTTTTCAAACGTCCCTCGTTGTACCCGTGGTGCAGCGAGGGATTTTCTATTGCAGTTACCCGACCAACTCCACCTCTCCCTCAATTTCCACCGGGATATTGAACGGAAGTTCAGCCATGCCGACGGCGCTACGGCTGTGTGCCCCGATTTCCGGACCGAAGAGTTCCAGGATCAGATCAGAGAAACCGTTGATAACGCTCGGCTGTTGTTGGAAGCCGGGCGCGGAATTTCACCATGCCGAAAACTCGGACCCACGCGGAGATCCGGTCGAGGTCACCGAGAGTGCGATGCAAGCTGCCCAAAATCGAGAGAGCGGCAAGGCGGGCGGCGGCATAGCCTTGCTCGACCGTGAGGTCGCGTCCTAGCTTGCCAAGCGGCACGGCGAAAGAGCCATCGGAACTCTGCGGGCCGTGACCGGAAATGAGAGCGCGACGACCGCTGACGCGGACGAACTCGAATGGGAGGAGCACCCCTGGTGGTTTCGGCGGTGGCGGCAAGACCAATCCTAAGACTCTTAGGCGCTCTTCGATTCCCGGCATGTCTGTGTTTACTTTTTCCTAGAACCCGCCAGCGCCTCGACGGCCGGGTACGAACTGACCTCAGTGAAAGCAATTTCGGGAGGATTCACTCCGCTGCCCCTGGCCTTCACCAGCATTTCCATGGCAAGGCCAGTGTTGGCGGGAACGACGACGGTAGCTTTCAAGATCTTGTTGCGTACCCAGGTTTGGCCGGTTTTGGGCAGGCCGTCGCAGCCTGTGAAGAGCAAGTGCTCCCAGCGTGACTTGCCTCGGGGCGACTTGTCTTCTTGGAACGCCTTGCGGGCGCCGATGGCCTTGGAATCGTCTTGAGCGCCAACGATGTCGATGCTGTCATCTTTGGAGGTGGACAGTCGGAGCCAGGAACTGACCGCCTTCTGCGCGCTTTCCTCCGTCCAGCTGCCGCGCAGCATCTTTGTGTGAACGTTAGCGGGTTTGGTTTCGAGCATTCCGCTAGTGCGACCCGCAGCGGCATCCCCGGCCGGACCTTGAATGTAGAGAACGCTGCCACCATTGGGCAGCAGTGCGGCAAACTGCCGCCCTTGGATCCGCCCGATTTCTTCGTGATTGGAACTGATGGCGAACACGGGCACTTTGGAGGACTCACGCAATTCGGTGAGATAGTCAGCGTCGCGATTGAGCAGTACCCATCCGATTCCAGCGGTGACGGCGGCACGAGCGGCCTGCGGCAAGGGCGTACCTACCGGCTCGACGATAATGGCCGCCGGGCGGCTTCCGGCAGAAGAAGATTGAACAACCTTCAGAATCTGCTGGCTTTGCTCGATAGCGTCATTGTGGGCGTGAAGGATTTCTACATCCACCGCGAGCCGACGGGCAGCGGCTTGGGCCGAAGCGGCCTGCTCGATTTGATAGTCGTTATCGTCGTTGGTCAGGGATACTACGAATCGTAGATCGGCCAAGGCGTCCTTCCGGTACGGCCTGCGCTTTGCGCCTGGCGCACCCAGGCGTATGGTGGGCGCTGTAGGATTTGAA
>Ga0137404_10001342_pt1 | contig 16162 bp, 19 predicted proteins | sample CZOMad2_1_16fung_FD_108285 | JGI IMG/M metagenome (GOLD analysis project Ga0137404, IMG submission 108285) | Vadose zone soil fungal communities from Angelo Coast Range Reserve, California, USA - CZOMad2_1_16fungal (Illumina Assembly) | ecosystem: Environmental > Terrestrial > Soil > Vadose...
GCAGAGGGGCTTCCGGTCAGTGTTGAAACTTGTCCACACTATTTGTATCTCTGTGCGGAAGAAATTCCAGACGGGGCGACATTGTGTAAGTGCGCGCCGCCGATCCGCACGCGCGATAATCGTGAAAAATTGTGGCAGGGCTTGAAAGATGGAATCATCGATCTGGTAGCGACGGATCATTCGCCTTGTCCGCCCGCCATGAAACGGCTTGAGGAGCGGAACTTTCGCACTGCATGGGGTGGCATCGCAAGTCTTTCGCTGGCGCTACCCATTATGTGGACGGAAGCCAGCCGGCGTGACTTCACCTTGACCGATCTTACACGGTGGATGGCTGAGAGGCCGGCTCGACTGGCTGGCTGTAACGCTCGCAAAGGCCGCATTGCGGACGGTTTTGACGCCGACTTGGTTATCTTCGAACCGGAAACAGAGTTCGTCGTGACCGAAGAGCACCTGCATTATCGCCATCCTGTATCTCCGTATTTGGGAGAAAAGTTGCGGGGTGTGGTGACGGCGACGTACCTGCGCGGGCAACCGGTGTTCAGCGGCGGCAAATTTTGCGGAGGTGCTGGAGGGCGAGAGGTTCTCCGCTACGAACCCTAGTGACACTGTGACCCGGTTCTTGCACTCCAAATTCGCCAAAGTTTGTCAATTCGTGAAAGGTATCGCATGAAGGAAGCGCACATCATCGGCAAGTCGGTGCAGCGCAAGGAAGGCCGCGACAAAGTGACCGGCGCGGCACGGTACATCGATGACATGTCCTTCCCGGGAATGCTTTACGGTGCGACCGTGCGCAGCCAGATTCCTCGCGGAGTAATCCAAAAGATCTCGTTTGGCTCCCAGATCGACTGGAGCGAATTTGTAACGGTCACAGCGAAGGAAATTCCGGGCAAGAACTGCATTGCTCTGATCGGCGACGATCAGTCCTGCCTGGCGGATGGCCTGGTCAATCATCCCGAGGAGCCGATTCTGCTATTGGCGCATGCCGATCGGCACGTGTTGCGTAAGGCCATCGAGGCAGTCTTGATCGAATATGAACCCTTGCCGGCGGTTTTCACCATTGAAGAAAGCGAACTGCGCTCGCAAATCATCTGGGGAACGGACAATACATTCAAAACCTTTTTGATTGCGAAGGGTGATGTCGATAGCGTCTGGACAAAGGCGGACTACATCGTCGAAGGCGAGTACACCACGGGGGCGCAGGAACAGCTTTACATCGAAAACAACGGGGTGATCGCGGCTTTCGATGCCGAGCAAGGAATCACGGTGTGGGGTTCGCTGCAGTGCCCTTACTACGTGCACAAAGCCCTGATGGCATTGTGCAACCTGCCGGCGGAAAGAGTCCGCGTCGTACAGGTTGAGACGGGGGGCGCGTTCGGCGGCAAGGAAGATTATCCCTCGATGATTGCGGGCCATGCGGCGCTTTTGGCGATGAAGTCTGGACGTCCGGTGAAAATCATCTATGACCGCTTGGAAGATATGACGGCGACCACGAAGCGTCATCCTTCCCGCACGCGTCACCGCACCGCCCTCAGCAAGGACGGGAAAATTCTGGGCGGCGAAATTGACTTCACGATTGATGGCGGCGCATACGCGACGTTGTCGTCCGTAGTCCTCTCGCGTGGCGTCATCCACGCCGGTGGTCCTTACTACTGGCCCAGCATCCGCGTTCGCGGGAAGGCCGTGGCAACGAACGCTCCGCCGCATGGGGCGTTTCGGGGCTTTGGAGCGCCGCAGAGTTTGTTCGCGATGGAGCGGCACATGGACCGCATCGCGCAAGTTGTGGGACTGTCTCCGGTAGAGATCCGCCGCCGCAATTTCCTCAAGCCGGGTCAAACCACCACCACCGAGCAAACTGTTCGCGAAGAAATTGATCTGGGCAAGTTGCTCGATCGCGCGCTGGAACTCTCGGACTATGCCGCAAAGAACGCGCGATTTGCGCGAGAGAACGAGGCAGGTCCGGTTAAGAGAGGAATGGGGATCGCGGCTTTTCTGCATGGTGCGGGTTTCACCGGTTCGGGCGAGCGCTATCTGGCTTCGGTGGTCGGGGTCGAGGGCTGCGCCGACGGCAGAGTGCGCGTGCTGGCTTCGAGTACCGAGTTCGGTCAGGGAACCAACACCGTGCTCTGCCAAATTGCGGCGGAGGCATTGAACCTGCCCTATGACCACATTCACATTGCGCAGCCGGATACGAATCAGGTGCCGAACAGCGGGCCTACCGTGGCTTCTCGCACTGCGATGGTCGTGGGTAGTCTCGTGCGCTCAGCCGCCATCGGAATCAGGCAAACATTGACTGCGGGCGGAATGCTGAACGATTCGTATTCACCAGCAGAATTTCAGGTAGCATGCCGCCGCCATATTGCCGAGCATGGGGAGCTACGCTCGTACGCGCGCTACGAAACTCCCGAGGGCGTTTTTTGGGATGATCAGAAATATCGGGGCGAAGCCTATGCAACCTTCGCCTGGGCGATTTATGTCGCACAAGTTGCAGTGGACCTCTCGACCTACAGCGCGAGAGTGCAAGACTTCGTAGCCCTGCAGGAAGTCGGCAGAGTTCTTCACCCCGTTCTGGCAAAGGGCCAAATTGCCGGCGGCGTTGCTCAGGGAATTGGATTTGCCTTGTATGAAAACGTCGTCTGGCAAAATGGACGCATGCAGAACGGTCAGATGACAAATTACATTATGCCGACTTCCGTGGACTTGCCGGAGATTCGGGTCTTCTTCGAAGAAATGGGCGATGTTCAGGGGGCATATGGCGCAAAGGGAATTGGCGAACTTCCCATGGATGGTCCCGCTCCGGCCATCGTCAACGCGATCGAGGATGCGCTCGGCACTCGCTTTGATTCTGTCCCACTCCTGCCGGAAGATATCTTCGAAGCCGTCTCGACTGATGGAAGAAGATGAACAACACCTCCGAGAATCTCGGCAAATGTGAGCTGGCTCTCACGGTGAATGGCAAGCCGGAAACCGTTCGCGTTTATCCGATGGAGAGACTGTTGGATGTCCTGCGGCACGAACTTGGGTTGACCGGTACGAAGGAAGGTTGCGGAGAAGGGGAGTGCGGTTCTTGCTCTGTCTTGATGAATGGCAAGTTGGTCAATAGCTGTCTCGTTCCTGCTCTGCAGGCTGCGGGCACAAATCTCATGACGATCGAAGGTATCGCCCGAGGCCCGCAATTGAGTGCGCTGCAGACTGCTTTTCTGGAATGCGGTGGCGCACAGTGTGGCATTTGCACTCCGGGAATGATTCTGGCTAGCTGTCAACTTCTGGACAAGAAACCCAAGCCTACCTGGGATGACATTCGCGAAGCACTGTCAGGTAATCTCTGCCGCTGCACCGGTTACATGCAGATTTTCGATGCGGTAATGGCAGCGGCCCAGAGGAGTCCCGAATGAGGTCCGATCCGGCGGATTTTGCGTTGATTGCCCCTGGCACGCTGCCGGCGGTCGTCTCCCTGCTGGCGGATGAGCCCGGGCAGTGGCTTCCTATCGCCGGCGGCACAGACGTGATGGTGCAGTATGCGGCCGGGAAACTTCCGGCGCGGAAGCTCGTCAGCATTTGGAATTTGTCCGAACTGCAAGGCATCGAGATTTCGCCGGACGAAATCAGGATTGGGGCGGGATGCACTTATACAGAACTGCGTGAGCACAAATTGATTGCCGAGGAATTCCCGTTGCTGGTGAGTGCCGCTCGCTGGACCGGCGGCATCGCGAATCAGAATCGAGGAACCCTCGGGGGCAATATTGTGAACGCCTCGCCTGCCGCAGATTCACTGCCGGCATTGCTGGCCTACGAGGCGGAATTGATTCTGGTGTCGGTCCGCGGCGAGCGCCGGGTGCCTTACCTCGACTTCCACACCGGATACAAGAAGATGCAATTGGCCCCCGATGAGCTGATTCGATGGATCTGCATTCGGCGTGGGTTTTCCGAGTATCTTCAATGTGCGCGGAAGGTGGGAGCCCGCGATGCGCAGGCCATCGCGAAAGTATGCGTCGCCGCGTTAGGCAGGCTTCGCGGTGGCGTGATTGAAGATGTGCGCATTGCGCTGGGTAGCGTGGCGCCGGTTCCACTTCGTTTGACGGAGCTGGAAGAGATGGTGAAGGGAAAGTCCATCGAGCCAGAGCTCGTGGACCTAGCAAGAAAGACGACCGCTGCTGCGATTCAGCCGATTGACGACATTCGATCCACGGCGAGATACCGCTCGGCCGTGACCGGCAATCTTGTCGCGGAGTTCCTCGAGCAACTGCGCGGCAGCGAGAAGACCGCATGAATGATGTGCTGGCGCGCTGGAATTTTCTTCCCGTTGGGACGGCAGTGAATGAGATACTGCCGTGCTGTGGCTCACGAGTCTGGGCGGATGGAATGGTGGCACGAAGACCGCTGCCAGACGAAGTAGCGCTTCTGGCCGCATCGGACGAAATTTGGCGCAGTTTGTCTGAATCGGATTGGCTGGAGGCGTTTCGCAGTCATCCTCGAATCGGCGAGTCGCGGGCACCGAAGGTGGCGATGCCTCAGTCCGCCGCCTGGTCAGAGCAGGAGCAGCGGAACGTCGCAGATGGCGGCGATTCTGCAAAAATCGCGCTTGCAGAAGGAAATCGCGAGTATGAGCGCAGGTTCGATCGAATCTTCATAGTGTGCGCGACCGGCAAGTCCCCGGCGGAGATTCTGAAGATTTTGCGGCGCCGCCTGGACAATGACGAGCACACCGAACTGCAGGAAGCCGCGGAACAGCAGCGGCAGATCACCCAGATTCGGCTGAGAAAGTGGCTTCAGGCATGATGGGCATTTCGACGCATGTTCTGGATATCGCTCAAGGGCAACCGGCACAGGATGTTCCCGTGCGGTTGGAGCGGCAGGAGGCCGCCGGCCGTTGGCGGCTTCTAACATCGTCCCGCACCGATCAAGACGGCCGGTGCGCTCAGCTGTTCCCCGAGAACGAAGCGCTGACACCCGGCGTTTATCGCCTGGGGTTCGACACCGCGACCTATTTCGGTGCGCGTAAACTCGACGGCATGTATCCTCTGGTCGAAATTACGTTTCATGTTCGTAACGGGGAAGATCATTTTCACATTCCGCTGCTGCTGAGCCCAAACGGCTATACCACGTACCGGGGAAGCTGATGATTGCAGTTGCCGAAAACAAATATGGAAAGTCACGAGTCCGGCTGGTCCAGGTGAAGCGCACAGCCGGCTGGCATGACCTTCGCGAGTGGACCGTGGAGGTATTGCTGCAGGGAGATTTTGATTCGTGCTTTGTGGAAGCGGACAACAGCAAGATCCTTCCCACGGACACGATGAAGAATATGGTCTACTCGCTGGCGCGAAAGTCTGCCGCCGAATGTATGGAGGAGTTCGCCAAGGAATTGATTGAATTTCTTCTCAGCCGCAATCCTCAAGTGTCGGCGGCGGAGGTATCCATCGCTGAGAAAGCCTGGGAGCACCTTCAAAGCGGCGGAAAGCCTCAGCCAACGACATTTGTTCAGACGAGCGGGGCATGCCAGACCACCAAGGTGACGCGAACTCGGGCCAGCGAGTGCTCCGTCAGCTCGGGGTTTGACAACCTAGTCATCATGAAGACGTCGGGATCCGCGTTTGAAGGCTACATTCAGGATTCGCTGACGACGTTGGCGCCGGCAAAAGACCGGCTGCTTGGCACGGCCGTGCGCGCGAATTGGACCTATACGGGGACCGATGTAGTGTTCAGTTCTTTGCGCGCGAAAGTCCGCGAGCTATTGCTGGCTGAGTTTGCGGGACACGACAGCAAGTCTGTGCAGCACACGCTGTATGCCATGGGCAAAGCTGTGTTGGAGCAGGTTGCTGAAGTTGAGGACATCGAGTTGGCGATGCCAAACAAGCATTGCCTGCTGGTAGACCTTTCGCGCTTTGGACAGGACAATCCAAACGAGATTTTTGTACCGGTCGACGAGCCGCACGGCAACATCCAAGCGCGCCTTCGTCGCCAAGGGTGATACCGACTGGTGCGCCAGAGCGAAACCTTAGCCCGGGAAGTCATTGCGCGTTGTCAGACTCTCGCCCGTTTCAGTGAAGATGTCGGCAGCATTCGTCGCACATTTCTTTGCTCGCTCATGCGGGACTGCCATCGCGAACTGGCCTCATGGGTCGCTCCGTTTGGAGTCATCTCAAGAGTGGACGCCGTGGGGAATTTGCGCATGTTTTATCCTGCCGCGGAGCCAGATGCGCCACGGTTGTTCATCGGCTCACACTTGGATACCGTTCCTAACGCCGGAGCTTACGATGGGATTCTCGGAGTCGTTCTTGCCGTTGCGCTCCTCAGTGCTGTCCACGACCGCAGGTTTTCGTTTGCCATCGAGGTTGTCGGCTTTTCAGAAGAAGAGGGTGTTCGCTTCGGCACGCCGTTTATCGGCAGCCGCGCGCTCGTAGGTAGCCTGGATGAGGAAACGCTGTGCCGCCACGACGCGCAAGGAATTTCGATACGCGAGGCGATTACGAATTTTGGTTTGAATCCAGAAGAAATTGCGCAGGCGGCTATGCACGAGGACGTCCTCGCCTATATCGAGTTCCATATTGAGCAGGGGCCGATGCTGGAGAATGCCGGTCGGCCTCTGGCAGTCGTCGAGGCGATTGCCGGCCAAAGTCGTCTGGAGTTTACATTTGTGGGCCACGCCAACCACGCGGGGACGACGCCGATGAATGTCCGCCACGATGCCCTCGCCACCGCTGCCGAGTGGATCTGCACAGTCGAACGCCACGCGCAAACTACTTCCGGGTTGGTGGCCACGGTGGGCGCGATACAAGCCAAACCCGGCGCGGGCAACGTCATTGCCGGGGAGACGCGACTGAGTCTCGACGTGCGTCATCCGAGCGACGAGGCGCGAAACGCGGCGGTGGACTATTTTGTTCGTCAGGCGGAAGATATTGCCACGCGTCGTGGGCTAGGAGCGAAATGGAATGTGTTGATGGACCAGTTGGCCGTACCGATGGACCCTTTCTTAGTAAAACAAGTAGAACTAGCCATTGGCAAAACGGGGTGCGCGCCGTACCGCATGGTGAGCGGTGCTGGTCACGATGCCATGATCTTGGCGGAAAAAATCCCCTCCGCCATGATTTTTCTGCGCACGCCTGGCGGCATCAGCCACGATCCGGCGGAATCGGTGGATGTGGGTGACGTGGCGAAGGCCATCGAGTCCGGATTGCACTTGCTCGAACAGTTGGCCTCCTCATCTGAATTTCAAAGAAAGATAAAACATGCATAATCTCGGCCACACGCGAAGCTCACAACAGCCGAATCATCTTCTGCTGACATCCGACACATTCGTGCGCACCACGTTGCCGGGTATGACGGGATGCGCGGCGATTGTGCACGCAGGTCCGGCCTTGGGCGCGCGTTTTACGCAGTACACAGCGGAGTTTGAAACCGGCGGCGAACTGGGCGGCACGAATGCGCAGCGCTTCGTCTTTATTATGGAAGGCGCTGTCAAACTGGATGTCCACAACAAGCAAAGCGAACTCGGTGCGCGCGGGTATGCCTATGTGCCGGCAGGTTTAGCGCACCGGATTACTGCGATGCAGAAGAGCCGCGTGGCAGTAATCGAAAAAGCGTATGGGACCTTGGAGACGGTCCAACCACCGCGTTTAATCGTGTCGCACGAGGACAGCGTTGCCTCGCATCCGCTCGGAGATGATCCCGCCTTACAGGTCAAGTGTCTTTTGCCGGACGAGATGAGCTTTGATTTTGCGATCAATACCATGGTTTACCAACCCGGGGCCGCGCTCAGCATGGTCGAAATGCATGTGATGGAGCACGGGCTCATCATGCTCGAGGGCGGTGGCGTCTACCGGCTCGGCGATTCATGGTATCCGGTAACGGCCGGGGATTTTATCTGGATGGGACCTTGGTGCCCGCAGTGGTTCGGAGCGATCGGAAAGGTTCCCGCCAAGTATCTTATCTACAAAGATTGGAACCGGCATCCGCTTGCCGGCACACGAAAATGAAGCTCCAAGTTGACGCGCCCAGGCTGGTAGCTGAGATCGAAGCCCTCGCGGCGATCTCCGACGCCGAAGCGCCCGCGGTAACAAGGATTGTTTTCACGCCTACCGATCTGAAGGCTCGCGCTTGGCTGAAAGCCCGCTGCGAAGAAGCCGGTCTTGCAGTGCGGCAAGATCCAATTGGAAACACCTTTGTGCGCTGGACGGGGTCTGATCCCGCGCTTCCGGCAGTCGGTACTGGTTCCCACATCGACGCGATTCCGAATGCAGGGAAGTACGACGGGGTGGTCGGAGTTCTTGGAGGCCTCGAAGCAATTCGCAGCTTGCAACGCAGCGGATTCCGTCCCAGGCATTCTATCGAACTGCTGGCGTTCACTTCGGAAGAGCCGACGCGGTTTGGGATTGGCTGCCTCGGCAGCCGAATGCTTTCGGGAGTTCTTTCTCCCTCTGCCGCGCGACAGTTCAAGGACAGCGAGGGCGCATCACTCGATGAAGTTCGCGAAAGAGCGAGCGTGCGCGGGGACCTTGTAGCCGTCAAGCTGCCGAGCAACTATTACAAAGCATTTGTCGAATTGCACATTGAGCAGGGACCTTTGCTCGAGCGACAAGGAATCCCGCTGGGAGTGGTGACCAACATCGCGGCGCCGGCGAGTCTCCGTATCTCCATCGAGGGCTCAGGCGGGCATGCGGGGGGAGTTCTGATGCCAGACCGGCGCGACGCGCTCTGCGCCGCCGCAGAACTAATCCTCGCCATCGAGAGCGCGGCGCGAAGCAGTGGAGCCATCGACACGGTGGCGACGGTTGGCATCTGCGAGGTGTTTCCAGGCGCCGTCAACAGCATTCCCAGCCGGGTCCGCCTCAGCGCTGACATTCGTGACACCGATCTCAAACGGCGTGATGGCGTAATGCTGCAGGCAGGGAGTGCAAGTCGGGCGATCTCGGCGAAGCGACACGTGTCGATTAGCACTGAGTTATTGAACGCCGATGCGCCTGCCGACTGCGCGCCTGCAGTAGTTGAGGCCCTCTCAGACTCCTGCCGTAAACACAATCTACCTTTTCTTCCCATGGTCAGTCGTGCTTATCACGACTCGCTCTTTATGTCGCGGACTGCTCCTACGGCGATATTGTTTATCCCCTGCCGGAACGGATACAGTCATCGTCCGGACGAGTATGCCTCCCCGGAAGATATTGCGCGGGGCGTGCTGGTCCTCGCAGAAACTCTGGCAGCGCTTTCCCGGTGACTCGCTTTTACGGTGAGTAAGGGATTGTCGACTCGCGCTCGGCCCAGTGCTCAACAATGTCCCGTATAACCTTGTCACCAACGACCTGGGCCGACTAGGGCCACACCATCTGGGGACATACCATCGGTTTGTGAACTGCTCTCTTCCCTCGCGGGTTGTTTTCTGATTCTGTTCACCATCTGCTTAGAAGGTTGCCACCGAAATTTGGGAAGGGCACAGGAATTGGTATTGCCGCCCATCGCAGCTTCTTGACATATGTCGCCGCGGTGGTCGAAGTCGAAGTCAACGATCAGGGCGATATCAAGATCCCGCGGGTGGACTATGTCGTTGATGCCGGAGGAGTGGTAAATCCGGAGGTAACGCACGCCCAGTTCGAAGGCGCCGCGGTGTTTGGAACCAGTGTGGCTCGTAGCGGAGAAATTACCGCCAAGAACGGTGCGATTGAACAATCCAACTTTGATACCTATCCTGTCGCGCGAATCAACGAAGCTCCTTACCAGACCAATGTTTATCTCGTGGAAAGCGACGCACCTCCGGCGGGCGTGGGTGAACCTGGCGTGCCACCGTTTATTCCATCACTCTGCAACGCGATTTTTGTCGCGACCGGTAAACGGATCCGACTACTTCCGATTTAGGTAGATAGAAGCAGCGGTCACTATGAAGGCCTGTAACTGAACAATTGTTGGCATTCTTGGCGGAGAAAACCACCGGTGACGGGGATGCGGTGATTGCCCTTCTCGAAAACGAGCCGGCAGGGGATGAGGCAAGCTCGCCACTTGTAGTCTTCCGTACCGCGCTTGTCGCCATAAGCAGCAATGTCTTCTTGCGAGACGCCGTAGACGACCGCGCCAATTCTAGACCACACGCAGGCGCCGGCGCACATGGCACAGGGTTCGTGCGTAGAGTACAGCACGAAGTCGGGCAGGTAGCGGCCATAGCCGCTTGACACATATTTGAGCATTTCCAGCTCTACATGCTTGATGCTTGACCCCGAAGTTTTTACGCGGTTACCGGCGCTAGCAATAACCACTTCACGCCTGCCCGTGAGGCGTGTGATGACCGCGCCAATGGGATAGTCGCCTCTATCCCGGGCGCGCTTGGCTTCCATGATTGCCAGCTGCATGAACCTCTTTTTCGGTTTGTAGGAAGCAGGGATCATGTAGATCCGAAGCTCACGCGAACCCTCGTAGCCAATTGTTATGCATTTCCACCGAAACTGCCATACTGAACGAAAACATCACCGCGCCTCCCGCTCCCGCAAACCATGTGCCACCCACAATTCCGCCTGCACGAAGGCTTCTTGTGAAATATCAGTGAAACGCGAGTGTCAGCGCCTGTCAAAGCCCGTTTCACTTCAAGCCTATAAGATCGCACACAGAACGCACACTTGGTATTTCGAAGTGGCCTGATATAAGCACGTCCCGCCTGATGGGCCGTCAGTCGGCGGGCCTACACTTTCGGACCGTGAGGGACGATGGACAGGCCGAGCAACTGCCGGCCGGCGCAACAGGCTCGCACGTCCGGGTCAGCTTGTCCTGGCTGGTCGTAGCTTCTTCTCGATACTGAATCCTAGCTTTCCGAGCACCCTTACGGCGCCGATCTTCCCGCCCTCGAAATCACCGGAGCCAAGTTGTTGCCCCGTGGCGAACTCATAAGCTGCGCCCAAGACTGCCTTCGGCGGGTAACGGCGTTCGTCCAAGACCAGCTCATAGGTCGTGGTAGGGGCGAAACCATGCTCAGAGAAGAACTGCTCTGCGCCCAGCCGGTCGTACTCGTGTATCGCGCGCAACACGTCACGACGGGTTACGCGGTCCCATGGCACCATGTGTTCATTCCTCCCGGGATGGTTAGGCGAGGCGAGGCCCGTGCACCAGGTGATTGGGCGGGCGCACGGGCGAGCCGGGGTTGTTAGTTGCGTCCGGCCAGGACGCCGTCGTCGACGTTCCGGAGGGAGCCGGTCCGGAGCACTGTACCGCGCAAGTCCTCGTTGCGCCTCACTCACGGTAGTCGAACTTGCCATTCTGACTAACGAAGAAGATGCATTCGTTCGGCGAGATGCACTTGGTTACGTGGCGCTCGTCGCCCTTCTGGAAGTAATAGGATCCAACCGGCAAGGGTACATCAGGGCTGTCCGGCGTCTTATTGACCATGACTCCCGAGACCACGACGGCCCAGTAGTCCTCTGTATGCGTGTGAGTGTGGCTCACGTATCCGGCCGGCATTTTGATAAATGTGCCGTGCGGCCCGTGGGCAAGATCGCCATAGGCTGGCGCGGCAGACAATTCACCGTGAACGCCATCCGATAGGCCGGTCGGGCCGTACTCCAATTCGGTAACCGACCTGCTGACCGATGAAGTCTTTGTCTTTTGCTGCACCTGCGCCTGCGCGTGCGCGGCCGCCGCGAGCAGCGCCAGCGCACCGGCAGCGATGATTGAACGCAATCGAGAGGGTTGGGTCATCATGTGGGCATACTCCTTGAAGTTGAATGAGGTGATGGAACAGTGAGACTGCTTTTTTGCAGCATCTCAACACGGTTCGTTTGCAGGAACCGGGCCAATCGCATATTGCGTGCGTGACCGCCTCAGACATTCGAAATCAGCAAGATGACCCGAGTGGGCATCCAGAAAGACGTCGGGCAGACACTTCCTGTCGTAAAGAAGTCTTGGAGTTTTTATATCGACGCACCGGCCTCGGCCTTCGCAGATCGCTGAGCTTCAACGTCCACGCTGGACGGATCGGCACCAAGGATCATGGCGTCGGGGCCGAAGGCAAGGACTGCCTTCATTCCTCCGATAGCGCCATGAAGGCTGGAGCAGTCGAGTTCCTCACCAAGCCATTCCGAGATCAGGATCTGCTGGATGCCGTCCGGGTCTCCCAATCTGCCGAGCGGAACATTATTCTCCATCTCTTTCTTCATTATGGTGAGCGCCTCGCCTTGTTGCAGGCTCTCCATGATCGGAGTATCGATGTGGCCGGGGCTGAGAACGTTCACGCGGATACGACGGTCTCGCAGGTCATTCGTCCAGGTTCGAGCAAAGGAACGAACGGCAGCCTTGGTGGCGCTGTACACACTCATGGCGGGAAAACCCTTGATATCGGCAATTGATCCATTCAGGATGATTGATCCTCCGTCCTTCATCAAAGGGAGGCCTTTCTGCACAGAAAAGAAGAGACCTTTGACGTTTGCGTTGAAGTGGAGGTCAAAAAACCCCTCATCCACGGTGCCAAAGGGCGCCAGTTTCGCGAGGCCAGCATTCGCAAAAATAATGTCGACCTTACGATTCTGCTTTTTCACCGTGTCGTATAAACGATCGAGGTCAGATAGACTGGCGACATCGCCTTGCACAGCCGTCACGTTTTTTCCAATATCAGTAACTGCGGCATCCAATGCGTCTTTACGGCGGCCGGTAATGAACACGTGATCCATGCCTTCCTGAACGAAGCGCTTCGCCGTAGCGAGGCCCATGCCGGTCGACCCTCCCGTAACAACCGCTACCTTTCCTGCAAATTTCTTTGGCATAGCCGACTCCTCGCGTGCTGAACCTCTAAGAACTTGTCGTACCTCTCACCGCACTTCGAGTTCTTGCACGCAGTGTGCCAGGTTGAGAACAGTCTCCTTGCCAGCATCAGTGTGTTTGATCAACTGAGCTCGCCTCCTGCGTGACGTCCATACGTCTCGTGTTGCTATAGCAACATTGGCGATCGAATGTACAAAGTCCACGGGCCGACTTCCGCGTGGAAATTGTGTGAATGGAAGAGTTTCCACGATCTGAGCGCGTTTCTGCTTAGTTCCCTCTCGTACCTCTATCAGCGACACGAGTTCGAGAAGTGGTTTGGGAAAAATCGAGGAATTCACAGTTATGGGCATGCGGTCCTAAGTGTGAACCGACTGCCCCAAAACGCGGAGCCCATTGATGGCATTTCAGTTGCTTTCTAGGACGGTGTCGATCGATATGTTGGTCGTTATCCCGATCGAACCTGGAGAAATGAAGTATGGCGAAATTCGAAATTGTCTGGCGGAATCCAGAACCTGTGAAGCACACCCTGCGGCGGCAGCACAGTCTCGAAAAAGGTAGCAACCACGCGTTGTACGTCCTGCAGGAACTCGTAGACGACGGAAACCTCGGTTACTGGACAACCATTTCCGATTTAGAAGTTCTGGTCGGCGGCCGCGCCGCCTAAAGCAGATTGTTGCAAGTCTGCAGCAGCCTGTCAGGTTGAACGATAAGGACTAAGCCAGGGGGGCTAAATGCCAAAGAGGAACAACAAATCACGTTCCGCTATTGCAAATGGCATTCCCCGCATGGCCTGCACACCGAAGCAAGCAGGTCATTTGCTGCAAGGACTTCGGAGAAGCTATCAGGCTCTTGCGCCGAAGGAACGAAATCAAGTCAGAGCTTTTGTGTTGGGTGTTCATGGGAAAAGACAAACGATCTCTGGGTGACGCGATTCGTTGATGGCGACTGCACACGGCAATGTATGCAAATCGGAATGATCCACACCTCTGTCGGCAACTCACACCACCGAAGTTTCCGTAGCTGCGCCGGCACGGTAGCTCCAAGTGGTAAAGACTCCGTCGCCGGGTACAATGCCGCCCGCAAAGTGGGGCAGATCACCGAAAGTTGCCCCTTCGCCGGCCACAATTACGTTGGCAAGTAACGGACGGCCATTGCTGTGGAACTCGACTACCAGCACACCCTGGGCATCGCGGGTCAGCTTCAGGCTGCGGTACTGGGAGAAATAAGCGGGTTGAGTCTTTTGCACAATAAGTCCTCCAAATCGTCATCAGGTAACATTGATAGACCCTATCGGATGGCGAGCTACTTTTTGCGCCAGCAGATTTCTTCATGTGGAAGCCGCTTCGGACATGATGCGGCGCCCCGTCGAAGCTCGCAATCGCACTAGTGTTCGGTCACTGACTACGCAGGTGAAAGTTAACCGTGACTGTGGTTTCGACCTCTAACGGTTGCCCATTCAGAACAAATGGCTTGTAGCGCCATTGCTTGACCGCCTCGATCGCGGCAGGCGCCAATAGCGGGTGCCCACTAACAACTTGCAGGTGCTGAACGTTCCCGCCTTTGTCAATAAGCGCCGTCATTACCACAGCGCCTTGAATGCGTGCCTGCTGCGCCAAGGGCGGATAAGTGGGCTCAATCCTGTAGATGAGCAGGCCTTGGGTCACACCTTGTGAAATGCGTACGCGTTGCACTACGGGCACCGGCTTGGACAAGGCAGGAGCGGCTGCAAGGCTCGAACTGGCACTGATGATTCCCCCGATCACCCCGCCCAACTGACCTCCTGGGATCCCCCCAGGCACGCCACCGATCACACCACCTGTTGTGGCGACCGGTGGTGGTGCGTCGTCTTCCTTGATCACCTGGACTTTTGCCGGGATTCTGCTTGGAGCGCGTAGCCTCCCGCTCACGATGTTGCTGGTTACCTTCACCACTTTCGGGGATGGAGTGGACGCCGCTGGTGGCGGCGGAGGTGGTGGCGGAGGCGGGGCTTCAAGAAAAACTAGTAACTCCTGTTTGGGCAGCACATCGGTGAACCATAACGGAAGCAAAAGCAGTAGACCGATCACGAACAATTGCAAAACAAATGAAATAAGAGTCGGCCACGTTCGTCTCTTGCGCTGTGCGGCACTGGAATCTAGAAGGATGTCCTCGAACAGAACTCTGTCACGGGCCGCGGAAACTACAGGCCCCACTATCAGCGGCTCGAGTCCGCTCCTTCTGCTGCCGCCGATCGACTCATCGATCTCAGCTGTAGAGATGGTGTTTCTTGTCACTGTAAGTGCCTCCCAGCGCGTGTCGCTGCATAGCACAAATCAGCAACTGATTTGCCAAACCAGTTTCATGATCCACAACTGCATTCTCATTCCGTTTTACGTTACGCTTATCAAGCTTGGCATTGGTGGAGCGGCGAGGTGACTTCAGCACGAGTGTGATGCGGATTGGTCGCGGTTGCGACAGTGACGAAATAGCGACTGCAAGTATCCGGCCCTGGAGTATTGCGCTCTTTGCGGGCAAGGCAATCCGGTTTGGCGTTCGATGGAGTCTGGTGGAGGCGTCGCTTCAACACGAAGCCAAGGCGACTGCGCACGGCGTACGGTCGCAAGAATTAGAGTACCTCGACAATTCCCGCAGGTCTCATCAAATCGTGATGTTGAAGGACTTCGAGAATAGGAGGTTAAGTCGTTTGCATAAGTCCTACGACTCGCTGTTACTTAGATCATTAAAGCTTGTCGAATGGCGAGCTACTTCTGCGACATCATGTGGTCGGGTCTCAATGGCGCCACGCCGAAATTGATACTGAACCGTTTGCACCAGACAGAGACCGTTCGGTACTTCGACAAATCCACATCAGCGCCTAAAGCATAGTTCTGGTCACCGATATTTCCCTTGATAGTTCCCAGATCGATGAAACCAGCGCGCAACACGCTAGCGTTGTCTCGTGCATCATCGGCGGCCACCAAGTAAACATGAACGTCAGGGCCGTTCGAAGTCCTGAAGTTGGTGAAGCGAAGAACGCGATCGCCGCGCTCAAGGCGGTAGATTGTTGCGGAACCTGTAGTAGGGTGCATGACCCCATATAAGGTTCCTGACTCCATGATTTTCGCGGACGAAGCGCCTTCTGTCGCAGGGAAACCTTCGTTTACACGGACATTGACGACAAGCCGCTCCGGCCGAAATTCGTACCACGCGGTGAACAGTGCAATAGCGAGCACGGGAATCGCAATCTTCCACTTTTTCATTGTCAGTCTCCTCTTCGAATTGAAGAATGGGGAGGTCTATTCTTTGTTTTGATGGAGCCATGCGCGAACATCGAGACTGATCACGCACTTTCAACTATTTTGTCGGCTCGAAGCCCAACCGAAGTCTCGCTGGTGATCACACTATCCTGCAGATGTTTGCCTGACAGCGACGCTCTCACTAGGTCCTGCTTCAGCAAATA
>Ga0137404_10001344_pt1 | contig 16153 bp, 29 predicted proteins | sample CZOMad2_1_16fung_FD_108285 | JGI IMG/M metagenome (GOLD analysis project Ga0137404, IMG submission 108285) | Vadose zone soil fungal communities from Angelo Coast Range Reserve, California, USA - CZOMad2_1_16fungal (Illumina Assembly) | ecosystem: Environmental > Terrestrial > Soil > Vadose...
ACCGCGGTGATCGCGGCGCCCTCGATGGAGCTGAGCAGCGCGCGGCGCAGCGAATTCCCAACCGTTGTTCCCCAGCCGCGCTCAAACGGCTGTGCGGAAAAGCGGCCGTATTTTTCGGTCAGCGATTCCAGCTCGGACGCGAGACGCTTTGGCTTTTGAAATCCCTTCCACATACTGTTCCTTCCTTCCGGGCCTCCACTTTGGCAGCCCCTAAAACCGCGGCGCTCGACACGCCGGAAAAAGTTCTTATCGAGGCGGCTCGTTTGTCCGGTTTACCCGGCGACGACCGCCATTCGCTCTTACTTCGAGTACAGCTCAACGATGAGCTGCTCGTTGAACGCGGAATTGTGCACGTCTTCACGCTTGGGAAAAGCCACGACCTTCGCTTTGAAGTTCTCGCGGTCCATTTCCATCCACGGCACGCCGCCCTGGCTCTGCGCTACGTTCCGCGCTTCGAGAACCATGGCGTTCTGGTGCATGTGGTCCTTGAAGGTGATTTCGTCGCCCACTTTCACGAGATACGAAGGGATGTTGACCTTCTTCCCGTTGATGCGCACGTGTCCATGCAGGATGAATTGCCGGGCTTGCGCGTGCGAAGACGCGAAGCCGGCGCGACGCAACGCGTTGTCCAGACGCCGCTCCAGCATGATGATCAGGTTTTCGCCCGTGGGCCCCTTGGCTCGCACAGCCTTCTCGAAATACCCGCGGAACTGCCGTTCCAGCAACCCGTAGCTGCGTTTGACCTTCTGCTTCTCGCGCAACTGCAAGCCGTAACCGGCGATTTTGGCGCGCCGCGACTGCCCGTGCTGCCCCGGCACGAAATTGCGCTTTTCAATCGCGCACTTTTCGGTAAAGCACCGCAATCCTTTTAAGAACAGCTTTTGCGCGTCCCGGCGGCACAGGCGGCAAACCGCTTCACGATGTCTTGCCAACTTCTATTCTCCCTTCCCGAATCTTTTGGATCTGAATGTCATGGTTGTTCGCATTGATCGCATCCATCAAACGCGGCGGCGCTTGGGCGGACGGCAGCCGTTGTGCGGAATCGGCGTTACGTCGCGGATCACCACGATGTGGATGCCCGCGGCAGCCAACGCGCGGACCGCGGATTCGCGTCCCGACCCAGGGCCCTGGATGCGCACTTCCACGGACTTCACGCCGTACTGGTCACGCGCGGTGCCTGCAGCGGACAGCGAAGCTTGCTGCGCGGCGTACGGGGTGCCCTTGCGCGAACCCTTGAATCCAATCGCTCCCGCCGAGGACCAGCAAAGGACGCGGCCGTCCGGATCGGCGATGGTGATCTGCGTGTTGTTGAACGTCGCGGCGATGTGCACCACGCCGTGCGGCACGATGCGCTTCTCGCGCTTCTTCTTGAATTCTTTCTTGCGCTTGGCCGCCGCTGCTGCCGGCTTCCCGCCTGCCGCCGGTTTCCCTGTTGGGTTAGCGTCTGGCGCCGTATTTTGCTGCTCTTTTGCCACGTGTAACTCCGTTTCTCTCGAGTACTGAATCCCCAAAGTTTAGGATTCCTAAACTGTGTTAGCCCTTCTTGCCCATGACCTTTTTCTTGGCTGCGACTGCGCCGCGGCGCGGACCTTTGCGGGTGCGGGCGTTGGTGTGAGTGCGCTGGCCACGAACCGGCAGATTGCGGCGATGGCGAATTCCGCGGTACGCCTGGACTTCGATCAGGCGGCGGATATTCATCTGAATCTCCTTGCGGAGATCGCCTTCGACACGGCCTTCCTGCTCGATGACCTGGCGGATGTGATTGACTTCGTCTTCCGTCAGATCGCGAATCTTCTTGGTGTGGTCCACGCCGGCTTTTTCAGCGATCTTGACCGCGCGGTGCTGCCCAATTCCATAGATCGCGGTAAGGCCGACCCAAAGGCGCTTCTGCGGCGGAAGATCAACACCTGCTATACGTGCCATATTCTGTTCTCCCTAATCCTTTGCATCCCAGCCAAGTCCTTTTGGAAATTGGCTGGAGCTGCCAAAACTATCCTTGCCGCTGCTTGTGCTTCGGGTTGGTGCAGATGACGCGCACCACGCCGCGGCGATGAATCACCTTGCATTTGTCGCAAATCTTTTTCACGCTTGCCCGGACTTTCATTACCGTTGCTCCCCGCTTCTGATGGCTCTAAAGACCCGCCACCACAAACCCTTTGTTTCCAATGGCCTAAGCCACGTTCCTGTGGGATAAGCCTCATTAGATGCTACTTGTACCGGTACACGATTCTTCCCCGGGTCAGGTCGTAGGGAGAAAGCTCGACGGCCACTTTGTCCCCGGACAGAATCCGGATGAAATTTTTGCGCATCTTGCCGGAAACGTGCGCCAGAACCTGATGCTTGTTTTCCAGCTCGACGCGAAACATGGCATTGGGCAGCGGCTCAATGACAGTCGCCATCACTTCAATGGCGTCCTCCTTGGAATTGCCGGAGTCGTCTTTCTTCTTGTCTTTCGGTTCGTCAAACCGCCGCTTCGCCATATGCTCCTGTTTTTTACTGCTGGCCGTGCTAAAGCCCGGCCTCTACAAATTCGGTCTCATCACCCGCCGCGCCAAATTCAACTGCGCTCGGCTGGCGCCGGTAAAACTTCCCGAGCCCATACTGGCGCAACATGCTGCGCCACTACAAAACCTCGGCCAAAGCACCCGCGCCTAACGGATCATGCCTCGCCACCATTTACAGTGGCACAGGCAAGAGTGCCTGTGCTACCAGGCTGGCCCGGTTACTTCTTTCGGCCTGGTCAGAATCCACGGGCCGTTTGCGGTTACGGCTATGGTGTGTTCGAAGTGAGCGGAAGGACTGCCATCCGCTGTCTCCGCCACCCACTCATCGCGCATCTTCACTTCGGGCCGACCCGCGTTCACCATCGGCTCGACGGCGATGACCATGCCTTCCTGCAACCGTGCGCCGCGACCTTCTTCGCCATAATTCGGCAAATTAGGCTCGTCGTGCATCTTGGTGCCGATGCCATGCCCGACGAATTCGCGGACGACCGAGAACCCATTCGCTTCGACCAAGCTCTGAACCGCGTGGCCAACATCGCCGAGCCGGTTGCCCGCACGCATCTTGTCGATGGCGCGGTCCAGCGAATCGCGGGTGACATCCAGCAGCTTCTGCACTTCCGGGCGAATCTTCCCGACCGGCACAGTAACCGCCGAATCCGCGTAGTACCCATCCACTTCCATCCCGAAATCGATGGAAACAATCTCGCCTTCGCGCAACTTGCGCTTGGGCGACGGGATGCCGTGAACGATCTCGCTGTTGACCGAGGTGCACAGCACGCACGGGTAACCGCGATATCCTTTGAACGCCGCATGACCAGGCTTGCCGGCGATTTTTTCCTCGGCAAACTTCTCGAGGTCCATCGTCGTCAGACCGGGCCGCACAAAACCACGCAGCGCCGTCAAAACTTCGTGCACGATCAAGCCAGCGCGGTGCATCTTTTCCAGTTCGTCCGCGCTGCGCAGGTGTATGGCCATGTCCTCGTCCAAATCCTTACCAGGCCAGGCTAATTCGCACCGCGCACGATCTCCAGCACCCGCTTGGTGACGTCTTCGACGCTTTGCGAAGCGTCCACGTCGTGCAAACGGCCAAGCCGCTTGTAATACGCGACTAGTGGCGCGGTTTGCGCGGCATATGCCGCAAGCCGCGGAGCGACAATTTCCTCACGATCGTCGGGCCGTTGTTCCAGTTCCCCGCCGTCGTTATCGCACCGGCCTTCGAGCTGTGTGCGGCGCTCATAAATATTGTAAATCTCGCCGCCCACCTTGCACATCCGCCGGCCAGTAATCCGCCGCATCAACAACGCCGGATCGATAGCGAAGTGCACCACCACCGGCTGCTTGTAGCCATGCTGTTTGAGCAGCTCACCGAGATACTGTGCTTGCGCTACCGTTCTCGGAAAACCGTCAAACACAAAACCATCGGTACAATCCGGGCGCTCGATACGGTGCGCGACCATCTTGAGGATGATCGAATCCGGAACGAGTTCCCCGCGCTGCATGACCGGCTTCGCTTGCGCGCCAAGAGGAGTTCCCTGGCTGATATGCTCGCGAAGCATGTCTCCGGTCGAAAGATGCGGGACGCCGTACTTATGCGCCAGCTCTTTGGCCTGCGTGCCTTTGCCCGCGCCCGGAGGCCCGAGAAAAATCACGGCGCGATGCAACTTCTCCAGCGGGCGCGCACCCGCAACTCCGCCCGTCTCCATGCGCTAGCGCCGGCCGCGCAGCCGGCCCTTCCGGGCGAATCCTTCGTAATTGCGCATGACCAACTGCGCTTCAAGCTGCTGAACGGTGTCCATGGCCACACCAACGACGATCAGCAACGACGTGCCGCCAAAATAAAACTGCACGCCAAGACCTTTGAGAAACCAGACCGGGAAGTGGCGGTCAAACCACGAGCCAATCCCGAAGAAATTGATGTGATCGAGATGGATACCGGCAATCATCCATTCCGGAAGCAAGCAAACGATAGCCAGATATACGGCGCCGATAAAAGTGAGGCGCTTGAGAATGCGGCTGACATGCTCGGAAGTGTTACGGCCCGGCCGGATGCCCGGAATGAAGCCGCCGTTCTTGCGCATGTTGTCGGCAAGCTCAGTGGGGTTGAAGACGATGCCGACGTAAAAAAAGGCAAAGAGCAAGATCATGGTGACATAGATGAGGGTGTAAAGCGGCTCGCCCCACTTGAGAGCTTCAGCAATGCCCTTGACGAAGGGCCAGCGGGTGCCAAAGAGCAGCGCGGCAGTGGCCGGAAACGCCAGCAACGAACTGGCAAAAATCGGAGGAATGACGCCGCTGGAGTTGACGCGCAGCGGGAGGTACGAGGATTGACCGCCCATGACGCGGCGACCGACTACGCGCTTGGCGTATTGCACCGGGATGCGCCGCTGGCCACCTTCGACGAAGACGATGAAGGCTACGACAGCGATCATGAGGGCGACGAGGAAGATCAAAGCCAGCGGAGTGAACGGGCCCCATGCCTGAGTGCGCGCTTTTTCGTAAAGGTCGAAGATGGCATGCGGCAAGCCGACAACGATGCCGACAAAGATGATGAGGGACATGCCGTTGCCGATGCCACGTTCGCTGATTTGCTCGCCGAGCCACATGATGAAGGCAGAGCCGGTGGTGAGCGTGAGCACGGTCATCAGCGTGAAGGCCAGACCGGGGTGATAGACCAGCGACTGGCCGCCGATATTGGCGCTCGGCGCCTGCAAAGTGCCGGCGATAGAGAGCGACTGCACGATGCTGAGAACGATAGTGAGGTAGCGGGTGTATTGGGTGATTTTGCGGCGGCCGAGTTCGCCTTCTTTTTGCAGGCGCTCGAGGTACGGGAAGACCACAGTCATCAACTGCAGGATGATCGACGACGTGATGTACGGCATGATGCCGAGCGCGAAAATCGTAAGGCGGCGGAAATTGCCGCCGCTGAAGAGATCAAAGATGCCGAGGACGGAGCCGGCAGACTGCTTGAAGATTTCCTCGAGCACGTTGGTATTGATGCCGGGAGTGGGAATATGCGCACCAATGCGGTAAACCGCCAGGAGCGCCAGCGTGAACAGCACGCGGTTCCGCAGATCTTGAATGCGGAACATATTCTTTACGGCTTCGATGAATCTATTCATACGATGATCCCGCTCGTTTTCCTTACCGGGCTACGACCTCGAACGAACCACCTGCTTTTTCAATCTTTTCCCTGGCCGACGCACTGAAAGCATGCGCGTGAATGGCCAGTTTCACGGTCAGTTCACCATCGCCGAGAACTTTGATGGGGTCAGTGGCGCGGCGGATGAAACCGTGAGCGCGCAGCAATTCCGGAGTTACGATCTCGCCAGCCGGGAAGACGTTGAGTTCCTCCAGGTTGACGACGGAATAGCTGACGCCAAACGGATTGTGAAAGCCACGCTTCGGCATGCGGCGATGCAAAGGCATCTGGCCGCCTTCAAAACCGCGACGGCGCGAATAGCCGCGGCGGGACTTCTGGCCTTTGTTACCGGCGCCGGAAGTCCGGCCTAGCTTGGAGCCGATACCGCGGCCGACACGGACCTTCTTTTGGCGCGAGCCGACGGGCGGCTGCAAAGTCGAAAGAGCATAGGATCTGCGGGCACCTTTTTTTGCCGGAGAAGCCGGCTTGTGCTGGCCGCGTTTGCGGGAGCCGCGTGGGCCGCTTTGATTTTTCTTGGGCATCGATCTACTCCACCACTTCCACGAGGTGCCGAACTTTATGAAGCATGCCGCGGATCGACGGCGTGTCTTCGCGTTCGACCACTTGATGCAACCTGCGCAAGCCGAGGCCGCGAATGGTATCGCGCATATCGTCGGTGCAGGAAATAAAACTGACCACCCACTTTACTTTCAGGGTGCCGGATGATTTGGCCGCGGATTTTTTCTGTGCGCTCATGCGTTGCTCTCACCTGCGGCAGCTTTTTCGCGGCGGCCGCTGATTTCGTCGACGGTTTTGGAGCGGGTTTCGGCGACTTGCGCCACATCTTTCAAACTGAGCAAAGCCGAGAACGTGGCTTTGACGACGTTGTGGGGATTCGAGGTGCCCAAAGACTTGGTGAGCACATTGTGAATTCCCGCGACTTGCATGACTTTGCGCACCGGGCCGCCGGCGATGACGCCAGTACCTTCGGATGCGGGCTTGAGCAGCACTTCCGCCGAGCCATACCGGCCGAGAACCTGATGCGGAATGGTGGTGCCCTTAAGGTTGAGCTTGATCAAATTCTTTTTGGCTTGTTCGATGGCTTTCTTGATAGCCATGGGAACTTCGCGCGCTTTGCCCATGCCAAAACCGGCATGGCCATGATGATCGCCAACCACGACGAGCGCGGAGAAACTGAGATTCTTGCCGCCTTTAACGACTTTGGTGACGCGGTTGATGGCAATGACGTCGTCTTTAAGATCGGACGGATTCACCTCCAGAAGCCTGCGTACCGCTAAACTCTCGCGTAACAGTTGCTTGGACATAGGCTTAGAACTGTAACCCCGCTTCCCGCGCCGCATCCGCGAGCGCCTTGACGCGGCCGTGATACTTGTATCCGCCGCGATCGAACACTACTTTGTTGAGACCAGCTGCTTTGGCGCGCTCGGCTACGAGCTTGCCGATGACTTTGGCGGCAGCGATGTTACCGCCGCCCTTGATGCTTTTCTTGGACTCGGTGTCCACGGAACTGGCGGAAACCAGGGTCTTGCCGGAACGATCGTCAATCACCTGCGCGTAGATGTGATCGAGCGAGCGATACACGGCGAGGCGCGGCCGCTCCGGAGTGCCGGAGACACGGATGCGCAACCGAGCATGCACTTTGATGCGATGCTGATCGCGAGAGAGTTTTCGAGCTTTTACGCCTGCCACTGTTGTTCTCCTAAAACCAAGATCCTGCTTGGGGCCATCGCCATCTGAAAATTACGCGGTGGTTTTGGCTCCTGCCTTGCCGGCTTTCTTTTTCAGACGCTGACCGGCGATACGAATTCCTTTTTGCTTGTACGGATCGGGCGGACGCAGCGAACGAATGTCCGCAGCGACTTGCCCGACTTGACCCTTGTCCGCGCCGCTGACGACGAGGTGGGTCTGCTTCTCGACCGAAATCTGAATGCCTTCGGGAATGGCAAACTCGATAGGGTGCGATTTGCCGAGCGCGAAGGCGACGAGTTTGCCCTTGAGTTCAGCGCGATAGCCGACACCGACGATGTCCAGCTCTTTCCTAAAGCCCAGCGTGACGCCATGAACGGCGTTGGCGACGAGAGCGCGCGCGAGACCGTGCAACGCGCGATGCTCTTCGGTGGCACGCTTGACGCTAAGAATGCCGTCCTTCTGTTCGAAGGAGATGCCGTGCGGGACCGCGACCGAGAGCTTGCCTTTGGGTCCCTGGACATCGATTTGCGTGGCGGCGAGAGCGATTTTCACGCCCTGCGGCACGGGAATTGGTTTGTTTCCGATACGTGACATCTGTTGTTCCTTCGTCTCAATCTTGCTGAACTGGGGCGCAGCAATGCTGCGCCCCTACAAACTTCTTGTTACCAAACCTCGCAAAGAACTTCGCCGCCGATTTTGGCTTTGCGTGCGGAACGTCCGCTCATCAAGCCTCGCGGCGTGGTCATGATGCTGATGCCGAGTCCGCCGACTACGGCCACGATTTCGGTCGAGCCGACGTAACGGCGCGAGCCCGGCCGGGAAATGCGTTTGAGACCAGTGATGACGCTGCGGCGGTCCGGCGTGTACTTCAAGAAAACGCGCAAGACTTTGCGAGTTTTGTTTTCGTCGACCATCTTGAAGGTCGAGATGTAGCCCTCTTCCTTGAGGATACGGGCAATCTCGGCTTTGAGCTTCGAAGCCGGAACGTCGACACGCTGATGCTTGGCTGAAGCAGCGTTGCGGATTCGCGTCAAAAAATCGCCAATGGGATCGGTCTGCATAGTTCTCCTACCAGCTCGCTTTCACGACGCCGGGAATTTCTCCCTTGAGCGCCATGCCGCGGAAACAGATGCGGCACATCTGAAACTTGCGAATATACGCGCGGGCGCGGCCACACACGCGGCAGCGGTTGCGATGCTGCACCTTGAACTTGGGCTTTTTGAGCGTCTTGGCGATTTTGGCGGTACGGGCCATTTATTGTGCTCCCCCTGGAACGCGAAGCGGAATGCCGAGACCCTTGAGAAGCTCGCGGCCTTCTTCATCGTTTTTTGCGGTGGTCGTCAGCGTCACGTTCATGCCTTTGATCTTGTCCACGCGGGTGTAATCGATTTCCGGAAACACCAGTTGGTCTTTCAAGCCGAGAGTGTAGTTGCCTCGGCCGTCGAAAGCATTCGAAGGCAAGCCGCGAAAGTCGCGGACGCGCGGCAGCACTACGTTGCACAAGCGGTCGAGAAATTCGTACATGCGATCGCCGCGCAGCGTGACCGCGCAACCGATGGGCATGCCCTTGCGGATCTTGAAATTGGCAATGGATTTCTTCGCCTTGGTGATGATGGGCTTCTGGCCAGTGATCTGGCCGAGCTCGACCGCGGCGGTATCCAGCAGCTTGGCGTTCTGGCTGGCTTCGCCCAGGCCGATATTCACCGTGATTTTGGAGAGTTTCGGCACGGCCATCATGTTCTTCCAGCCAAAGTGCTTCATCAGCGCCGGTACGGTCTCTTTTCTGTATTTGTCCTGCAATCTGCTCTTCATTCGATTCCCTTATCTACTTATCCAGAGTGGTGCCGCAACGCTTGCAACTGCGAACTTTTGTTCCGTCCGGCAAAATGTTGTGGCCGATGCGAGTGTGCTTGCCGCAACTGGAGCAAACCAGCATTACGTTCGAAACGTTGATGGGGCCCTCTTTTTCCACGATGCCGCCCTTGATGTTCTTTTGCGGGTTAGGCCGGGTGTGGCGCTTGATGATTTGCACGTGTTCGACAACGATGGTGTTTTTCTTGGCGTTGATAGACAGAACGCGGCCGCTTTTGCCGGCGTCTTTTCCCGCCACGACTCTGACGTTGTCGCCTTTGCGAATTTGAATGCGGAAGCGCTCGGTGCGTCCGTGACGATCAGCTACTGGCATGTTTACCAAACCTCCGGAGCGAGCGAGACGATTTTGGTGAATTTTTTCTCGCGCAGCTCACGAGCTACCGGACCGAAAACGCGCGTGCCTACCGGTTCGTTGGCGTCATTGATCAGCACCGCGGCATTGTCATCAAAACGGATGTACGTGCCATCCTTGCGGCGCGCTTCTTTGCGCATGCGCACGATCACGCACTTTACGACTTTTCCTTCTTTGACTTGGCTTTCCGGCGTGGCTTCTTTTACCGACGCGGTGACGATATCGCCGAGGCCCGCTTTCAATCCGGCATCGCCGCCGACCGGCAAGATGCACATCAGCTTGCGCGCGCCGGAATTGTCGGCAACCGTCAGCCAGGTTCGCATCTGAATCATAGTGTGTTCCCCTGTCTCCGTTACTGAGCCGACGTGTTTCGCGTCAGCACTTCTTCAAGCGTCCAGCGCTTCAAGCGAGAAAGCGGCCGTGAAGAAGCAATGCGCACGGTATCGCCCTGCTTGGCTTCGCGCTTTTCATCGTGCGCGTAGAACTTCTTCGAGATGCGCACGACGCGCTGGTACTTCTTGTGCTGCACAAGACGCGTGACTTCCACAACGATGGTTTTTTCCATTTTTGCGCTGGTAACCTTGCCGGTGAGTTTGGTTCTCTCGCCGCGCTTGGGTTCCACCGCATTTTGCGTTTCAGGTGTCATCTTTTGTGCCTTATGCCTTCTTCAATTCGTGCGCGCGAAGAAGTGTCTTCACACGCGCCAGATCTTTTTTCGCTTCGCGCAGCCGCTTGAGCGCTTCGGCTTGCCCGGTGGTCATCTGAAAACGCAGCCGGAAAATCTGCTCGGTAAGATCCTTGTGCTGTGCTTCGAGCTCATTGGCACTGGCTTCGCGAATTTTTTCTATGCGCCGCGGCATGATTAGAGGCTCCCCGAACGGCTGACGAATTTCGTGGGAATGGGCAGCTTGTGCGCCGCGAGAGTCATCGCTTCGCGAGCGGTGGTTTCGTCCACGCCAGCCATTTCGAACATGATGCGGCCAGGCTTGACTACCGCGACCCACTTCTCCGGAGCGCCCTTACCTTTGCCCATGCGGGTTTCCGCGGGCTTCTTGGTGAAGGGCTTGTCCGGAAAAATACGGATCCACAGTTTGCCGCCGCGCTTGATGAAACGGGTGATAGCCACGCGGGACGCTTCGATCTGGCGGTCGGTGATCCAGGCGCATTCCATGGCTTTGAGCCCGTACTCACCGAATGCCAGCGCGCCGCCGCGCCAGGCTTTGCCATTGCGCCGGCCGCGCATTTGCTTCCTATACTTCACTTTCTTGGGCATCAACATCGTTCTATTCTCGCTTCCTCAGTCCCGAAATTCTCACGCTACCGCCGTCGCGCCTTCGCGCTCTTTTTGCAGCTTGGAAACACGCTTGGGCACGTTTTCGCCCTGATACACCCAGCACTTCACGCCGATTACGCCGTAAGTGGTGTTCGCTTCCGCGGTACCGAAATCGATATCCGCGCGAAGGGTTTGCAGCGGCAAACGGCCTTGCAAGTACCATTCTTTGCGGGCGATTTCCGCGCCATTCAAACGCCCGGCGACGCGTACTTTGATTCCTTTGCAGCCGAAACGCAGCGCGGAATCGACTGCCTTACGCATGGCGCGGCGAAACGCAACGCGCTTTTCCAGTTGCAATGCGATGGACTCGGCGACGAGAGTGGCGTCGAGTTCCGGGCGATGCACTTCCTGAATATCGATGTGCACTTCGCGTTTGGTGCGCTTTTGCACTTCCTGTTTGAGCTTATCGATTTCCGCGCCCTTGCGGCCGATGATGATGCCGGGACGCGCAGTGTAAATGCGCACCACCAGCTTGTTGGCGGCGCGTTCGATATCGATCGAGCTGACGCCCGCGGATTTGAGACGCTCTTTCAATTCGCGGCGCAGCTTAACGTCTTCGTGCAGCAATTCGGCGTAGTCGCGGTCGGCGTACCAGCGCGACTTCCACGGCTTGTTGTAGCCGAGCCTGAAACCGTACGGATGAACTTTCTGTCCCATGTCTCCTCACGTGCGACCGCAAAGCGGTCGGCCCTTACTTCTTGCCCTTCTTCGGAGCTTGCTGCTTGCCGGTCAAAGCCTTGCGAACGCGGCGCGCGGTTCCCCGTACACCCTTTTGCGATTCCGCTTCGGCAACGTTCATGGCGTGGCGTTCAGCAGCCGCAACATGATGCTCGGCGACGCCCACCCATAAATGGGCGGTGCGCTTCTGGTAGCGGAACGCCCGGCCCATCGGGGCGGGACGCAAACGCTTCCAGCGCGGCCCTTCGTTCACGAAACACTGTGAAACGTAAAGTTCATCGACATCCAGCGGCGCACCAGCATCTTCGGCTTTGCGCTCGGCGTTAGCCACCGCGCTGCGCAGCACCTTTTCAATGTGCTTGGCGGAACGCTTCAGCGTATAGCGCAGCGTCTGCAAAGCTTGATTGACGCGCTGCCCGCGAATTAAATCGATGACCAAACGCGCTTTCTGCGGCGACATGCGAACATGCCGGGCCATCGCATGCGCTTCGATCGAAGCTGTGTGTGTCTGTGCTTCAGCCATGGCTTATGCCTTCGGCGCCGGGGCCGCTGCCGCCGGTGCGCCGCCTCCTGCGCCTGTTGCTGGAGCCGCGCCTGCCGCCCTTTCAAGAGCCGCTTTGACCGCATGGCCTTTGAAAGTGCGTGTCGGCGAGAACTCACCCAGCTTGTGGCCAATCATTTGTTCGGTCACGTACACCGGGATAAACTTTTTGCCGTTGTGCACGGCGATGGTGTGTCCGATCATGTCGGGCACAATCGTCGAGCGCCGCGACCAGGTTTTGACGACTTTCTTTTCGTTGCGGGTGTTCAGACCTTCCACCTTCTCGCGAAGGTGCGCATCGACAAACGGGCCTTTTTTGAGTGAACGTGCCATAGCTCCCTATTCCTCTTTTTCCTATTCCTCGACGCGGCGCAAACGGCCCCATTGGGCATGCCGCATCTTCTTAAATCCTCGCACCGGGCCCGGAACGCGATGCGACCTGGGGCAAAACGGGCACACAAACCGAGTGCCTTGCGCATTCGGCGCGCGATCTACAATCACGGCCCAGCCGGGTTTGCACAGCTTGTAGAGCATCGGCTCCGGCGGCGGTACAACGACTTTCTTAACTACCTTGGCAATCGCGCGCACCGGCTTGGCCGCATGTTTCACCGCGCGGCGTTTGGCGGACGAGCGCTTGACGCGCCGGGCAGTTCTCCGGCTGGCGCTGCGTCCTGTTCGAGTTGTTCGTGTCGCTCGCATTTTTTGCTCTCACCGGACCGCTGTTACCTCGCCATCCGGTTTCTAGCGTCTGACGCTGTTGTTCCCCTCAGGAACACCAATTCAGTTGGTCCAACTATCTATTTGCGGCGCTCGACAATGTTCTTGTCGGTGCGCTTGTTGTGACGCGTTTTCTTTCCCAACGTCGGGAAAGCCCACGGCGTCTGCGGATGGTTGCCTTTGACTTTGCCTTCACCGCCGCCATGCGGATGGTCAACCGGGTTCATAGCTACACCGCGCACCGTGGGCTTGATACCGCGCCACCGCGTACGGCCAGCCTTTCCGAAGTTTTCGTTCTCATGATCGACGTTGCCAACCTGGCCAACGGTCGCCATGCACTCCACGGAAAATTTGCGAACTTCACCGGAAGGCAGCTTGATCAGCGCGAGATCGCCTTCCTTGCTGAGCAATTGCGCCGAACCGCCCGCGGAACGGACCACTTGTCCGCCGCGTCCGGGATACAACTCGATGTTGTGCACCATGGTGCCCGGCGGAATGTGCCGGAATTGCATGGCGTTGCCGGGAAGAATGTCCGCGCCTTCGCCGGTGGTTACGGTGGCGCCGACTTCGAGCCCCACTGGATGCAGGATGTAGCGCTTGTCGCCATCGGCGTAATGCAACAGCGCGAGATTGGCGCTACGATTCGGGTCATACTCGATCGCGGCAACCTTGGCCGGCACCCCCGCTTTGTCGCGCCGGAAATCGACTTTGCGGTACTGCTTCTTGTGGCCGCCGCCGCGATGCCAGACCACGATTTCACCGTGGTTGTTGCGGCCACCGGAACGCTTTTTCGGCTCAAGCAACGCCTTTTCCGGCGTGTCCTTGGTGATGTGGCTCTTGTCAAGCACGGTCATGAATCGCCGTGACGCTGTATATGGATTAAAGCTCTTCAGTCCCATCGCTGCCTCTTACCTCTTAAGACCTTTCAATCACTGCCTGGCACTGCTTGGCTTTGCTTCGCGTGCTACAAATTCTCCGCGTACTCGATCATCTTTTCGCCTTCGGCGAGCTTGACGTAGGCTTTCTTCCAGTCCCGCCGATAGCCTTCGCTTTGCCCGCGGCGGCGCATCTTGCCAAAAAAATTGGCGGTACGCACAGCCGCGACTTTTACTTTGAAAATCTGCTGCACCGCTTCCTTGATTTGCGTCTTGGTCGCCGCAGCGGAAACTTCGAACACCACGGTGTGCTGCAATTCTTTTACGCCCATGCCCTTTTCGGTGATGATTGGCCGGCGAATGATTTGGTAGTGGGGCGTCGACATCGCTTATCCCTTCCCCTTGCCTTTTTTAGGAGCTGCGGCTTTCGCGGGCTTTTTCGCGGCAGCCGGCTTTTTGGCCGCGACTTTCGGCGCAGCTTTTTTTTCCACCGCCGGAGCCGGGGCGATGGTTTCCACATGCGGCACTTCGATCGGCTTCTTTTCCGGATCCAGCGTGTGCGCGAGGCGGGCCGCTGCATCTTTCGACAGCAGCACCAGATCGTGGCGCAGCACGTCATAAGGCTGCAAAACGTTGGGAGCGGAAAGCTTGACGCCATCAAGGTTGCGGCTGGCGAGTTCCAAGTTGCGATTTTCGCCGTAAGCGACCAGCAATGCGGTTCGTTCCACGCTGAGCTTGCCTAGAGTGTTGCGCAACGCTTTCGACTTGTGAGTGTCCAGAGACCAGCCATCGACGATCGTCAATTTTTCTTCTGCCAGCTTGGCGGAGAGCGCGGAACGTAGCGCGCCGAGAATCATTTTCTTCGGCAAAGCGTAGCCATAATCGCGCGGTTTTGGTCCGTGCACCGTGCCGCCGTGTCGCCACAAAGGCGAACGAATCGAGCCGACACGCGCGCGGCCAGTGCCTTTCTGCCGCCAGAGCTTGCGGCCTGCGCCGCTGACTTCGCTCTTGTCTTTGGTCTTGTGCGTGCCCGCGCGCAGTTCTCGGCGATACCAGCGCGACGCTTCGTGCAGCAAGTCTTGATTGATCTTGGCGCCGAATACCGCGTCCGCCAGCTCCACCGAGCCGACTTTCTTGCCATCCAGATTGACTACATCCACGACCGGCATAATTTCTGTTCCTATTCCCTTAGATCTAGACTCGTTTATTCCTCTGCTTACTTCGCCTTCTTAACCTTGCTGATGAAAATGTATTGTCCACTGGGTCCCGGCACCGATCCCCGCACCAGCAGCAGGTTTTCGTCGGTGTCCACTTTGATCACTTTCAAATTCTTGGCGGTCACGCGGGCATTGCCCATATGGCCCGGGAAGTGCTGGTTCTTCCAAACGCGCGACGGAAACGAGCTGCCACCGATACCGCCGGGAGCGCGATGAAACATAGAACCGTGCGTGGCATCGCCGCCGGCGTAATGCCAGCGCTTGACGCCGCCGGCAAAGCCTTTGCCTTTGCTTACGCCGCAGACATCCACCAGTTCGCCAGTCTTGAAATTTTCAACCAGCACACGATCGCCAACTTTGGTTTCGTCTTTCGATTCGCCAAGACGGATTTCCTGCAGCACTTTCATCGGAGCGACATTCGCCTTTTTGAAATGCCCAGTCATGGCTTTGTTGACGCGCTGCGGCTTGACAAATTCCACCAAACCGAGTTGCGCGGCTTCGTAACCGTCTTTTTCCTTGGTACGGCGTTGTACCACCACGCACGGACCCGCTTGCAATACGGTGCAGCCTACCAACACGCCGTCTTCCGCGAAGATCTGCGTCATGCCCAGCTTGATTCCGATAATGCCGTCGACTGCCATTGCCCTTTTCTCTCTCTCGCAGCGTGCCTCGCTGCTGGTATTGGCTGCGTCTTGCTCAAGATCCCCGATCGAACCGGGACACTACCGACTGCGTTTACTTCGCTGCTGCGTGGCCGAACGCCTTGATTTCCACGTCCACGCCCGGCGGCAAATCGAGCTTCATGAGCGCGTCCACGGTGTCCGGTGTCGGCTCGAGAATATCGATCAAGCGCTTGTGCGTGCGCATCTCGAACTGCTCGCGCGCTTTTTTGTCCACGTGCGGCGATGTCAACACGGTCCAGCGGTTGATGGTGGTAGGCAGCGGAATCGGCCCGGCTACATCCGCGCCGGTGCGCTTCGCCGTCTCCACAATTTCCCGCGTGGACTGATCGAGAATGCGGTGATCGTATGCTTTCAAACGAATGCGAATTTTGTCGCCTTGTCTCATGTTTTACTCGATGATCTCGGTTACGGCGCCTGCGCCTACGGTGTGGCCGCCTTCACGAATCGCGAACCGCAAGCCCTTCTCCAATGCCACCGGAGTGATCAGCGTCACTTCGCAGCTTACGTTGTCCCCCGGCATCACCATCTCCAC
>Ga0137404_10001348_pt1 | contig 16144 bp, 11 predicted proteins | sample CZOMad2_1_16fung_FD_108285 | JGI IMG/M metagenome (GOLD analysis project Ga0137404, IMG submission 108285) | Vadose zone soil fungal communities from Angelo Coast Range Reserve, California, USA - CZOMad2_1_16fungal (Illumina Assembly) | ecosystem: Environmental > Terrestrial > Soil > Vadose...
AAACGAAAATGGGCTATGGAAACCGTGGAAAAACAAACTACGTTTTCCCACCGTTCCCACAGCCCCGACTACCTATTGAGAAATTACATTCGGCCGTTTACACAAAATATTTGACACCGCCGTAGCGTCGCGAATATCCTTTTGATATCCCAGCAGAAAGTCCAGTATTTGATCGAGACGTTTGTTTATGTGATCCTTTTCGCGCTTCATGTCAGTAAGGTCGCTTCTTATGCCAACGTAGTCAATCCTCATAGCCGCAACGTCGGTCTTCACAACGTCAAGGTCGGTCTTCACGACCGCAAGGTCGGTCTTCACAACCGCAAGGTCGGTCTTCACAACCGCAAGGTCGGTCTTGACAACGGCAAGATCGGTCTTCACAACCGCAAGGTCGGTCTTCACAACCGCAAGGTCGGTCTTGACAACGGCAAGGTCGGTTTCAAGCACCGCAACCCGACTCTTTACTTGACTCACCTCCAGCCCCATTTCCATGATTGCCTTCAAAGCGTTTTGCCAGATAGGTTTGGTGTCAAAGCCGCGCGACTCAAGTGTCTCAAGACGCGCGTCGACGGCCTCGAACCGCGCGTCCACAAAATCGAACCGCGCGTCGACCGCATCGAAGCGGGCGAATACCCGCTCTTCGAATGACCGGGGACCGGCAAGATCTTTTGTCGTGTCTTCGTTCATTGAGGCCTTAATTATCGACGCGATTCATTTAACTATCAAGCACAAACTCAAAACGGCTTGAGCTGTTCACGAACTGGACTTTAACTCCCTTTGCAAAACCAGGCACATCGGTTTTCTTAGTTCTTAATCACAGCGTTCTAGTAACCTTTGATAGTGATCGCGGCGCATCGGGATCCAGGCCTTTTGCTTCAGCCAGCAACGCCGCAAACAGTTGCGCGGGAACGATGTAGGGAATGGGCGCGAGGAATTCATCGATCTCTCGAGGCATGATGATCGAGCGCGTACACGATGCCGCGGCTTCGAGGTCTCCGGTGATGGCCAGAGTATCGGCACGCAGCTCGCCCAGGCGATGGATCAAGTCTTTCGTGCCTGCCAGCATGACGCCCGGCGGCGCGAACAGAATTACCGGGAAATGACGCGCGATCATCGCGACCGGCCCGTGCAAAAAATCCGCTGACGAAAATCGCTCGGCTACCACGTAACAGGTCTCCATCAATTTCAGAGCGAATTCGTAGGCGTTGCCGTAAGCCAGGCCACGTCCAACCACGACGCAGTTTTCCATGAAGACATAGCGTTGGACCAGTTCGACTATTGCCGGTTGTTGTTCCAGCGCACGCGCCGCGAGATCGGGAATCAACTGGTAATCAATCGTGCGACCATCTTTCGCGAGCGCGGCCGCCAGCAGATAGAAGATCAACATCTGACCAGTGAAGGTCTTGGTAGCAGCTACCGAACGCTCCTTACCGCCATGCATCAAAAGGGTTTCATCTACCACGCCGGCCATCGCCGAGGACGGCTCGTTGGTTACGCCGATCGTAAACGCGCCGCACGCGCGGGCGGTTTCCAGCACCTGGTTAATGTCTTCGCCTTCGCCGGACTGGGAAACTCCGATGACGAGCGCACGCTTCAAATTCAGGTCCGCGCGATAGAGCGTATAGACGGATGGCGCGGAAAGTGAGACGGGAATTCCGGTCGTGATTTCCAGCAGATAGCGGCCAAACAACGCCGCATTGTCCGAACTGCCGCGCGCCACCAGCACGATCAGATCAATCTCGCGCTGCCTGAGCGCTTGGCCGAGCCGCGCAACCTTGGCGCGTTCTTCCTTGATGGTCTTCGCCAGAGCAGCGGGCTGTTCGGCGATCTCCTGTAGCATTAAGGACATGGCTATTTTGTCTCGCCAGTTTGAACGGCCGTCATTTTGTTTGGTGCCAGCCCGTCTGCGGTGGGGCACTCAGAAGAACTCCGTGACTGAAGCATTGTATTCGCCATCAATATCAGGTAAATAGTCGTGCGGCCAATTCAATTGATCAATAAAAATTTATGGACGTCATAAACAGAATCTGACCTATGACTTCAACTCTAACACGAACCTTAAACTTGAGCGCGGCAATTATCTTCGTGCTTGCTGCTACTTTTGTTCTCACTGAAGCCCAATCGGTGAACGTCCAGATTATTCCCGCGCCAAGACAATTGAACCAGAGTGAAGGACGGTTTGATTTCGGCGCGGACGCGCGCATCGTTCTCGCTGATGGCAAGTCGGATGAAGATCAATTCGCTGCCCGGGACCTCGCCGATGATCTCAAGCAAGCCGCAGGGGTGAATCTGAAGGTCGGCGCAAACAGTGCGCGGCGCGAAATCTTAATCGGCCGGATCGATTTGCCGAGAATTCAACAAGCCCTGAAGCGGGCCGGTGCTGATGCCGGGCTGAAGTTAACTGACGAAGGATATGTGTTGGTCGTCGGCGCGAATCGGGTCGTCGTGGCCGGCAAAGCTTCGAGCGGAACTTTCTATGGGCTCCAGACGCTGAAGCAACTCGTGCGCGGCGAAGGCGCCGGGGCGTTTATTCCCGCCGTGAAGATCGTCGATTGGCCCACCATGCGTTGGCGCGGGGTTTCAGATGACATCAGCCGCGGCCCGGTGCCGACGGTCGATTACATCAAACGTCAGATTCGCACCGAAGCATTTTTCAAAATGAACATGCACTCCTTTTATATGGAGCACACGTTCCGGAGCGAGTCGCATCCTCTGATTGGCCCGGCCGGTGGTTCTCTAACTCCAACCGAAATTCGTGAACTGGTCGCTTATGCGCGGCATTACCACGTTGAGCTGGTTCCGGAGCAACAAACGTTTGGCCACTTGCACAAGGCCCTGCGGCTGGAAAAATATGCCGACCTGGCTGAGACGCCTTACGGCGACGTGCTCTCGCCACAGCAGGACCGCACTTACAAACTCATCGCCGATTGGTATAAGGAACTGAACGATTTATTTCCCGGTCAGTTCTTTCACATCGGCGAGGACGAAACCTTCGAGCTCGGCGAAGGGCAGAGCAGGGAAGCCGCCCGCACGCGCGGCGTCGGCGCGATTTACTTCGAACATCTCAATCGCGTGCGCGACGTGTTGAAGCCCTACAACCGCAGGCTGATGTTCTGGGGAGACATCGCTTTGCATCATCCTGATCTGATCGGCAACATCCCCAAAGACATGATCGTGATGAACTGGCAGTATGGCGCGCGCGATGACTTCTGGAGCTCGATTCAACCATTCAAGGACGCGGGCCTCGAGCAGTTCGTCTGCCCGGGCGCCCAGAACTGGAACCAGATCTTTCCGAATCTTGAGGCGGCCAGGAAGAACATCGTGAACTTTGCGCGTGATGGCCAGAAGGCCGGCGCGACGGGACTGATGAATACCACCTGGGACGATGACGGCGAATCGCTGTTTGAAGATACGTGGTACTCGATCGTTCTGGGCGCGGCGGCTTCGTGGCAGGAGGGCCCGGTAGATTTGGACAAGTTCGATCAGAGTTTTGATTGGGCGTTCTTTCGCAACGATGGCGATCAGTTTGTGAAGGCGGAACGATCTTTAGGGAAAGCCGGGACGCAGCTTGCCGCGGGCGCGACCACTGATGAGGTTTTCTGGCGTGATCCGTTCACCACGCAGTTTCAAAATCAGGCCCGCACCTCAATTGTTCGAATTCGACAAATGCGCCTCGCGGTAGAAGATGTGTCCGAATCGTTGATAAACAACGAAGGCCGCGCCCGGCGGAACGTTACGGCCATCGCGGCGATGAAGTTCGCGGCGCAGCGCTTCGATCATCTCGGCCGCCGGATGGAAGTGATGCAAAAGTTCAGCGATCAGTATTGGGACGCGTATCTGAATCTTGGCGATCGGGCGAAGACCAGAAAACTGCGTTACTACAGTGGCGTAATCTACAACAACCTGCGCGAGATGGCCGAAGAACTTTCAATTTTGAAAGAAGGTTATCGGGCGCAGTGGCTGGCAGAGAATCGGCCTTACTGGCTCGACAGCGTGACCGTCCGCTACGATCAAATGACTTCGATTTGGCTGGCGAAGAGCCGCGCGATGGATGAAGTATTGCGGAAATACGACGCGACTTCGACGCTACCGAGTCCGGAAGAGTTCGGTTTGGGGACAAGACCGGCGCCCTCGCCAACGCCGCTGCCAAGATAGCGATCAGGGTTGGAGTGCCGTAGGCACGAAATATTTATAGACCATGAGGATTATTCAATATTCATAAGCCCATTTATGGGCGACAGATATTATGCCGCTCCTAACGGAGCTCAGGATCATTTCTCGCGTGACTCGGCTATAGACATCTCGCTCCTAATGGAGCGAAGCGCATAAGCAATCAGCCAAGTTCGGTCACGACGGCGATCACCGCCGAGGTAGAAAGGCGCCATGAGTAATTCGAGCGAATCTCCTCACGATCAGTTCATGATTGATCTTAAGAAGTTCACCGCCGTGACAGCGGTTGGAGTACAGGCGCTGCGTCGTCAAGGCGTAGGCGTGATTGGCAATATACAGAAATACCTCGTCACCTTGGATTTGTCCCAAACGACATCGCTTAAAGATCAGGATTCATTCATTCACTGGCTGGATGAAGTTACAGATGCCTTAAACGAAAAGCACAAGGTGAGTTGGGGGGCAGCACGAAAGGCTATCAATCTCTTTCTTCGCGCATGTTTCTACGACAGATATCTTTCTGTGGAGTTTGGCCTGGATCACTTGGAAACCTGGCTGGAGACACCGCTGGATAGCGTAATAGCAGGTCAACTGAGAGAGGAAAAAGTGAGGAAGGACGCCGGACGTTGTTCCCTGCCGACTTGGCACGGACTCAGCGAGCTAGACCAAGAAGGCAGTAGGCGATTTCAGGATTATGCGAACCAAATGGCCACCGACAGAAAACTCTCAAGAGTTCATCTCGACATTGGACTGTGGGTTAACAACAGAAAACAATGAGTAGCCCAACTACCGTAATAACAGGAGAGCACCCCCGACTGCTCTTTCTCGACGTCTTCCGCGGCCTGACGGTCGCCGGCATGGTTTTGGTGAACAACCCCGGTTCGTGGGCGCATATCTATTGGCCTTTGGAACATGCCGAATGGAATGGCTGGACGCCTACCGATCTGATCTTCCCGTTCTTTCTGTTCATCGTTGGGGTGGCGATCCCGCTGGCGTTCGGCAAGCGCGTCGAACGCGGTGACAGCCGCCGGGCCCTCTTTCTCAAAGTGCTCTATCGTTCCGCGATCATTTTTCTGTTGGGTGAGTTCCTGGCCGGCTTTCCCTATTTTCATCTCTCGACGATTCGCATTCCCGGAGTGCTGCAACGAATCGCCGTCTGTTACTTCTTCGCGTCGATCATTTACTTAACCACCAGGCCGCGGACCGCGGCGATCATCGCAATCGCTTTGCTGATCATTTACTGGTTGTTGATGACCCACGTCGCCGCGCCCGGCTACTACGTAGGTGATTTGAGTAAGGAAGGTAGTTTGGCTTCGTACATCGATCGAGTGATCTTTGGCCCGCACATCTGGAAGCAGGGGAAGGTCTACGATCCCGAGGGCCTCTTGAGCACCATGGGGGCGCTCGCGACCACTCTGTTTGGCGTGCTGACAGGTAATTATCTGCGCGACAAAACGAAAACGCCGATTGAGCGGGTTGCGCATATGTTCATCGCCGGAGTGTTTTGTGTCATCGTCGGCTGGATCTGGAACGCCTGGTTTCCCATCAACAAATCGCTCTGGACCAGTTCGTATGTTTTCTTCACCGCCGGACTGGCCCTGCAGTTTTTGGCTTTGTGTTACTGGCTGATTGACATTCAGGGCTACAAGCGTTGGACGAAGCCGTTTGTGATCTTTGGCGTGAATGCGATTGTCTTGTTTGTGGGGACGGGAGTCATGGCGCGGCTCATGGGTTTGATTAAATTCTCGCGCCCTGATGGAACAGCGCAATCCCTCCAGGGCTTGATCTACAACAATGCCTTCGCGTCGTGGTTGCCACCCAACCGAGCTTCGCTGGCCTTCGCGATTTCATTTATCCTGCTCTGGCTATTTTTCATGTGGTTGTTTTTCCGCAAGAACGTCATCATTAAGGTCTAGTGTCAGAAGCCCGCGCGTCAGCAAGGGCAACTCCCGCTGGGTAGCCCTCCCTGACGGTCGGGCTTCTGACACTGTGACGACAGCGGTGACAAGCCACCGCACTACAAAGGAGAAAACGTATGCCAAGTTACATCACCCTGCTCAACTGGACTGAGCGCGGTATCGCAAACATCAAAGGCAGTCCGGGACGGCTCGACGCCGGAAGAGAAGCATTCAAGAAGCTCGGTTGTGAGTTGAAAGATGTCTACCTGACGATGGGCCAGTACGATCTGGTCTGTGTCATAGACGCGCCCGACGGCGAGACAGCCGCGAGAGCGATCCTGTCATTAGGCGCGGACGGAAATGTTCGCACGCTGACGCTGCCGGCGTTTACCGAAGACGAGTATCGGAAGATCATTGACGCGCTGTAGCGGAGCGCGGACATCCTGTCCCCACAGCGTGCGAAGCGCGCTCAATGATTTCCGATTTTGAAGCCTATTCGCGCTACGCGCTCAGGCGGACAAGGATGTCCGCGCTCCATCGGCTATCGTCTGTATCCCGGCCCGTGCAGCACACGTCCCGCCAACGTAGGCGTACGCTGGCCGCCATCAACTTCGATCTCGCCGTTGACGACTACAAAGTTGATCCCCAACGGATACTGATTCGGATCTTCAAAGGTCGCGCGATCGATTACGGTCTTCGGATCAAAGATGGTGATGTCCGCAAAGTAGCCTTCACGAATCAAACCGCGCTGCTTCAGACTCAGATTGCCGGCGGGCAAGCCCGTCATCTTATGAATCGCGAGTTCGAGTGACATCAGATGCTGGTCGCGTACGTAACGGCCGAGGATGCGCGGGTAAGCCAGTCCATGACATTAAGATCGTAAGGCTCGGGAATCCTAATCGTTCGCTTGAAGACTGTCCAGCAGTTCGAAGGAACCGCGAGCGGCGACGGAGCGCGGACATCCTGTCCGCCTGAGCGCGAAGCGCGAACAGCTTTACGCCGGCGCGAGTTGAACAAACACCAAGGCTGAGCGTGCTGCGCACGCTGGCGGACAGGATGTCCGCGCTCCATCAAGCTCGCAATTCTACGTCCCGGATGACTTTTCACGATTGACTACGTAGAATGCCTCTCCAAATCATGAGCGATGAAAAGAATCGACTTGTAACTCTGGGAGAAGTTGCCAGAACGGTTGGCGGCGAGCTGAGTGGCGATGAGCGAACCTTAGTAACCGACGTAACTCACGATTCGCGCCAGGCAAAACAGGGAAACCTGTTCGTCGCCGTGCGCGGCGAGTTGTTCGATGCGCACAAGTTCGTGCCGCAAGTGATCGCCCAGGGCGCGGCCGGGGTGCTATCAGAACTTGAACGACCCACCGACTTCAACAGCGTCTGGATTCAGGTCGAGGACATACGACGCGCGATGGCTGTCGCTGCCGCTACGGTCCATCATCATCCGTCTCGCGAACTGCAACTAGTGGGGATCACCGGAACCAATGGCAAGACGACTACTGCTTATCTGGTGGCTTCGATCCCGGAAGCGGCGGGCGAGCCGGTTGCGATGACCGGCACAGTTGAATACCGGCTGGGGAATGAACGGAAAAAAGGCGGGCGCACTACACCGGAGGCGACCGACATGCAGCGGCTTCTGCGCCAGGCCGTTGAGCTTGGTTGCCGCACTGCAGTGATGGAAGCGTCTTCGCAGGCGATGGATTTTCATCGTTGCGACGAACTCGATTACGCCGTGGCTGCTTTCACGAACTTGACGCGCGACCATCTGGATTACCACAAGACGATGGAGAATTACTGGTATGCAAAGCAGCGTCTGTTTGATGGGCGGCTCGGGTCCAGGCCGAAAACTTCAGTCATTAATGTAGACGATCCGTACGGTGTTGAATTGGCGGACCGGCTCGACCGCGAAGGTCTGCGCGTTATTCGCTATGCGGTAAAGGCAGGCGCCGACGTGACCGCGAGCGATCCTGAATTCTCATTAGCCGGAATGCATTTTCGTTTGCATACCCCGGCGGGCGAGCGCGACTTCCATTCTCCTCTGGTAGGGCCGCCGCATATCTACAACACGCTGACGGCAGTGGGGTGCGGGCTCGCGCTTGGCTACAGCCTCGATGTAATCACGAAGGCTTTGGAAGAGTGCACCGGGGCGCCCGGGCGATTTGAGCGCGTGCCGCACGACGGCGACTTTGCGGTGGTCGTGGATTACGCGCACAGCGACGATGCGCTATTGAATGTGCTGCGCACTGCGCGTGAGGTCACCAAGGGCAGGATCATCACGGTGTTTGGTTGCGGCGGCGATCGCGACGGATCCAAGCGTGCGCCAATGGGTGAGGCGGCCGGCTCTCTGAGTGATGTGGTGATTCTCACTTCCGATAATCCTCGCACCGAAGATCCAAACAAAATTCTGGCGGAAGCCGAAGTGGGAATACAGAAGACGGGCAAGCCGTACGAAAAGATGGCCGACCGTCGTGAAGCGATCAATCACGCGATTGCCCAGGCCCGCACCGGCGATTTAGTTTTGATCGCCGGCAAGGGCCACGAGGATTATCAAATCATCGGGCGCGAAGTATTTCACTTTGACGACAAGGAAGTCGCGCGCGAGGCTCTGGCGCAGAGCCGCGACCAATAGCGAGCGGAGGCAGTCCCGGTTAATCTCGCCCCGGGGCGAGTAAGAGCGGCCTTGAGTTGCGGCTGTGCCGCCCCGATGTGCGGAAAGCCTATGGCTTTCCGTTAAACGGTGGGAAGATTTCTGAGGCTACGCCTCCGACGCGAGGCATAGCCTCGCTGACTTTTCGAATAAGCGCATCGGAAAGGCGGAGCCTTTCCGCACATCAAGCGGCATAGCCGTCGCCAGTCCTTCATGAAAACAGACTCGCCAAAACTGCCAAAGACTGAAGGCCTGCTCCGCGGCATACGCAAGTGGGACCTGGTCGCGGTAACGATCAACGGCGTGATCGGCGCTGGGATTTTTGGTTTGCCCGCCAAGGTATTCGCCCTGATTGGTTCGTACAGCCTGATCGCATTTGTTGCTTGCGCGCTGGTGGTGACGTTGATCGTGCTTTGCTTTGCCGAGGTCGGCAGTCGCTTTGACGAAACCGGCGGGCCTTACCTGTACGCGCGCGAGGCGTTTGGATCAACGGTGGCCTTTGAAGTTGGCTGGTTGATTTGGCTCGCCCGGCTGACCGCGTTCGCAGCCAACTGCAATCTGATGGTCAGTTATCTCGCCTTTTTCTGGGCGCCGGCAAACTCGACAATTCCGCGGGCCTTGATCATCACCGGCACGGTCCTGTCACTGACCGCGCTCAATGTCTTTGGCGTGCGACTGGCTGCCCTCGCGAGCAACTTGTTTACGGTTGGCAAGCTAATCCCGATGCTCGTCTTTGTCGCGGCCGGCCTTTTCTTTCTCAACCCGCACGCTTTCGTGCTGGGCGCACGTCCTTCAGCCGGCGCGTTTTCACAGTCGGTGCTGCTGCTGATCTATGCGTTTACCGGATTCGAGATGGCTGCCATTCCCGCCGGTGAGATTCGCAATCCGCAAAGCAATTTGCCCCGAGCTCTGCTGATCTCGGTGGTCGTCGTCGCCTTTACTTATATTTTGATCCAGGTGGTTTGCATCGGTACTTTGCCTGAGTTGGCAGGCTCGCCGAAACCGCTCGCTGATGCAGGCCAGCGGTTCATGGGAACGGCGGGCGCCGCGATCATCTCTGCAGGGGCAATCATTTCGATTGCCGGAAACCTGAATATAGTCTTGCTGTCTGGGTCGCGCGTGCCTTTTGCCATCGCGGAACAGAAACAGTTGCCGTCAATCTTTGCCGCAATCCACCGGCGCTTTTCTACTCCGCACGTGGCCATCCTGATTACCGCCGCCGTGATGTTGGTCTTAACTCTGAAAAGTTCCTTTGTCGCAGCTTTGACCATTAGCGCGATTGCGCGGCTAGTAACGTATGCGGTGACCTGCGCCGCGCTCCCGGTGTTGCGCCGGCGCGCAGACGTTCCCATGCCGGCGTTCAAAGTTCGCGGCGGGCCGATCATTGCAGTGGCAGCGTTGATCCTCGCGATGTGGCTGTTGGCGAATGGCACTCTGAGAGAAGCGGTCACTGCGGTGATTGCCGCGGCGGTGGGAATAATTATCTATCTGAGTTATCGGGTCTATCGCGGGCAGGCTTAGAGCTGGTCGATGCGTATTTCTCCGAGGACTCGATCGAGGTCAATCCGACAGCCCGCGAGAAGCTCCATCCCAACTAGAGAGTCACAGCCCGAAGGACCGGCGATGACGGGGACACGATGCTGAACAGAAAACCAGACTGCCGTGGTTTCAAACACGTCTGCGATTAGAACACTCTGATTGGCGAGAACCATCGGCGCACTGGTCATGAATAGCAAGTTCCAGTCCGCTATTTTGTCTTCCGGGAGATAAAGAGATCCGCTGAAGCCGGTGTCAACGACAACGTCCGACGCCGACTTCCAGCACTTCAATTGTAACGTAGGGAGTATGATCGGAAGCCAGCCGGCCTTTCACGGTTGTTCCCCTGTGACACGAGGTGTGCGGCTCGAATTACTGCTTCCTGTCCAACCCGGCGAGCGTAGACCTCGCCTCGGCCCGCGTTTGGGTACTTCTCTCGCAAACGATCTGAGCCCTCCACGAGAGAGTCACCGAGGAAATAATCGTGGCTCGGGAGATGAATCAAGACAAGTCGACCGGTGTGGCCCGGCTCAAGTAGAGATCGTAGATTTTGCTCGTAGATGTGCTCGCCTGCTCGAGCGACTTCTTCTCTCGCTTCTATTAGGTCTGCCTGAGCGCTCATGAGGCTAACATTATACACCTAGTGATCAATTCAACCTGCCTTTCTCATTAGCACCGGGCTTTAGGCCGGTGACTCACGAACCCGATACAACCGGAAACTGTTTGAAACGGTTTCCTTCTCAAACTCGATCACAATCACCGGCTAAAGCCCCGGTGCTAATGAGAGCGGGACGGGCGAAACTCAACCCTGCCACAGTCGGACAGCTCACGCATTGAACCGGCATTGGGTTCCGGCTACTCTGTTACCGAATCAGTGGATCAACTCATCAAAAATCTCCGCGCGATCGTGGGTCGCGAAAATGTTCTGGCAGAGCCCGATGAGCTGCTCGTCTATGAATGCGATGGCCTGCCGCAGCACAAGCATCCGCCGCGCGCAGTAGTCTTTCCCACCTCAACCGAAGAGACTTCGGAAGTCCTGCAGCTCCTGGCGGAGGAAGGTGTGAGCTTTGCACCGCGTGGCGCGGGCACAGGGCTTTCCGGAGGCGCGCTGGCAATCGACCGCGGCGTCGTGATTGAACTTGCGCGCATGCGCCAGATTCTCAAGATCGATCCAGAGAATCGCCTGGCAGTCGTGCAAACCGGATTGGTCAACGCGCACCTTTCGCGGGCAGTCGCGCCTTACGGCCTTTACTATGTTCCTGATCCGTCCAGCCAGCCGACATGCACCATTGGCGGTAACATCGCCGAAAATGCCGGTGGAATTCACTGCTTGAAATATGGCACGACCACCGATCATGTCTTAGCTGCCCGAGTGGTCTTGGCTGACGGCGCGATTGTCGATCTGGGTGGCGCACGGCCCGGATATGATCTGCTCGGCGTTTTCGTGGGATCGGAAGGAACCTTTGGCATTGCGACCGAAGCGACGGTGAAGCTGCTTCCGATTCCAGCGGCGGTGCGTACTCTGCTGGCTGATTTCACGAATGTTGATGACGCGAGCCGCGCCGTCTCAGCGATTATTTCCGCGGGCATGTTGCCGGCCGCATTGGAGATGATGGATAACGCCATCATCCGCGCCATCGAAGCCAGCGTCTTCACCGCTGGGTTGCCGATCGATGCCCAGGCAGTTCTGATCGTCGAGTTAGACGGCATTGAAGCCGGGATCGATGATGACGCCGCGCAGGCCGAAAGCATTCTCAGCGCATACGGCGCCCGCTCAGTTCATCGCGCGACAGATCCTAATGAAAGAAAAAAACTGTGGGCCGCGCGCAAAGGCGCGTTCGGTGCCGTAGGCCGTTTGAGCCCGGACATAATGATTCAGGACGCGGTGGTCCCTCGTTCACGTTTGCCGGAGGTTCTGGCTGAGACTTATCGCATCAGCGCGCATTACAACCTGCAACTGGCGAATGTATTTCACGCCGGTGATGGCAATCTGCATCCGCTGATCTGTTTTGATCTGCGGCGGGGGGACGATCTGGAGCGGGTGCGGCAAGCGGGTAGGGAGATCATGGAAACATGTGTGCGGGCCGGTGGCTCAATCACCGGCGAGCATGGTGTCGGCCTGGATAAGAGCAGCTATCTGCCTTTGATTTTCAGCGACGACGATATGGCCGCGATGCTGCAGGTACGCGCCGCGTTCGATCCGTCAGGGCTGTGTAATCCCGGCAAGATTATTCCGATGCCGCGTGGCTGCGGCGAGGGACGCGCGGTCGCCACGGTTGAGGCTTCTGCTTCCGCACCAGAGGGCGGCATAGCCGCTTTCGCGACACCGGAAATTAGTTCTCAGCCAACACCGCGTGACCGGACTGCACAGAAGCGTGCGTTGATCTCCACCAAACTCAATGAAGCGCGAATTGCCCGCGAGTTCTCGCTCATCGTCGGCGATCAAAGCGCGCGCCGGCTTCCGGACGCCATCGGAACCTCGCAAAGTGAAACGCGTCGAGCGCCGCTTGAAGTAGCGCCGCAATCGAACGAGGCCGCAACTCAAGTAATGCGCCTGGGCATCGAGGAAGATATGACGGTTGTCCCCGCCGGTGCGGCCACTTGGCTCGACGCGGCCAATCGTCCTGACCGTGCCGATTTGATGATCACCACGCGGCGCATGACGCGACTCGTTCGTCACGAACCGGCTGATCTCGTAGCTACCGCTGAGGCTGGTTTGACGCTGAGCGCTTTTCAAAAACAACTCGCAGATGCGGGGCAGTGGTTACCAATCGATCCGCCGGATGATGGGCGCGCCACGCTGGGCGGTGTCGTGGCAACCGGACTCGGCGGCCCGCACAGTTTCGGCTTTGGCCCAGCCAGGTCATTTGTGATTGGCATGAAAGTGGTGCTGGCTGATGGCCGTGCGATTAAGGTCGGAGGGAGCGTCGTCAAAAACGTTGCGGGTTACGATCTCTGTAAGCTGTTCACTGGAAGTTATGGGACGCTTGGTCTGATTACCGAGCTGACTTTCAAGCTGCGCCCGCTGCCGCCTGAGAGTCGAACGATCGCGGCCTCGGGCCCGCTGGCGTCATTGGTAGTCGCGGGACGAAAAGCCTGCAGCCAACTGGCTCCGGTCGCCATTGAATTGATCTCGGGCCGCCTTGCAAATGATTTGCAGATTGCAAAGGAAAACGACTGCGCGTTGCTGATGCGATTTGTGGGATCGTCGCAGTCTGTAGTCACCCAGACTGCGCAGGCTCTTAAGATCCTTCGCGACGATGGTAATCGGTGCACCGTACTCGATGACGACGGTCAGTTCTGGGCCAGGTTGAGTGCTGCGCCCATGCAACCCTCAGCCGAATTAGTCTGGCGGGTTGCGCTGCGGCCAACCGATCTGGCGAGTTTGGTGAGCGACCTGGCGGAGCTTGATAGTGATGAAGCTTCGCACCCGGGACTTCATTGGCATGCCGGCCTGGGCGACGGTCGTTTGCGGGCAATTGCGCGCGCGCCGGTGTATCATCGCGAAGCCGTGCGGGCGCTGGAACGACTGCGACAGAAGGCAGAAAGTCTCGGTGGCAGTCTGGTCCTCGAGAGCGCGCCGCCTGAGGTTCGAAATGAGTTTGATGCCTGGGGTGATTTTGGTTCGGCGAGTGAGTTGATGAAGCGGGTGAAAGCTCAACTTGATCCGGAGAACCGTCTATCACCCGGACGGTTCGCATCGCAGGCAGCTAAACGGGACACGGCTGTTTGATGTGCGGAGAATCTCCTTAGGGTCGTCCCGTTGGGGACGAAATGTATATAGCACCGAGGTCATGAACGGAAATTAGCTCCTTTAGGAGCCCAATGTGAGGTCATCAAGAACATTTCGCTCCTAAAGGAGCTAGAGTTCGGCGCGGCAGTTGGGGGCTATAAACATCTCGCTCCTGACGGAGCGAAAAGAGGACGCCTTTCCGCATATCAGGCGCACCGTCGCTTAGGGTTCCAAACCAATCTTGAGGAGGTTCATGCCATGAGAGCAAGAACAACTTGCGGTACCATTCAGAGGCTCGCGACAGTCTTTCTTTCCGTCGCCATTGCGGCCTCGTTAATTTTCCAAACGCAATCGAGTGTGACCACTCACGCCGCCTCGCGCGAACCCGTGCGGGTGCGCCATGGCGTTGTCGCCTCGACCAATGAGATTGCTTCGAAGGTCGGCGTGGATATTATGAGGCGCGGCGGCAACGCAGTCGATGCGGCCATTGCAGTTGCTTTCGCGCTGGCAGTGACGCATCCCGCCGCCGGCAATCTGGGCGGCGGAGGCTTCATGATGATTCGTCTGAAAGACGGGCGCTCGACGGCGATTGATTATCGCGAAATGGCGCCCGCGGCGGCGACGCGCAACATCTATCTGGACAAGAACGGTAACGTGATCGAAGGCGACGGGGGATCAATTGAAGGCTATCGCGCCGCCGGCGTCCCCGGCACCGTGCGCGGAATGGAATTAGCTCTAAAGAAATACGGCTCGGGCAGATTGAGCTGGTCGCAACTGATCGAACCCGCGCGGCGCTTGGCGGCGAATGGTTTCACGGTGAACTACACGCTCGCGCGCGGTCTGCGCGGCAATCGCGAATATCTCTCGAAGTATCCGGAAACAAAACGTATCTATCTAAACAACGGCAAGTTCTACAACGAAGGCGACGTGTTTGTGCAGCCTGATCTCGCGGCGACCTTTACCCGCTTGCAGCAGCGTGGGCCGAATGAGTTCTACATGGGACAGACGGCGCAGTTGATCGCGGCGGACATGAAGCGCCATAACGGTTTGCTGACTTTGGAAGATCTGCGCGGGTACGTCGCCAAAGAGCGCCAGCCACTGCGCGGCAACTATCGTGGTTACGAAGTGATTTCGATGCCGCCGCCATCGTCGGGCGGCGCCGTGCTCATCGAGATGCTCAACATCCTGGAAGGCTATGACTTCAAAAAGATGGATTGGGCGTCGTCCGATCGTTATCACCTGATGACCGAAGCGATGCGCCGGGCTTTTGCCGACCGCGCCGAATACATGGGCGACACCGATTATGTGAAGGTGCCGATCGCCGGATTGGTCGACAAGAAATACGCCGCGCAATTGCGCAACGGCATCAACCCGCTACGTGCTTCGTCGAGTGAGCAGGTGAAAGCCGGCAAACCTCTCGGCTATGAGTCGGAAGAGACGACGCACTTCACGGTCGTCGATGGGGAAGGGAACGCGGTCTCGAATACTTACACGCTCAATAATTCGTATGGCTCGGCGGTGGTAGCGAAAGGCACGGGCCTGATCATGAACGACGAGATGGACGATTTCGCGGCCAAACCCGGCACGCCAAACCTCTACGGTTTGATTCAGGGCGAGCGCAACGCCGTCGCCCCGCACAAACGGCCGCTGTCGGCCATGACCCCCACGTTTGTGCTGCGCAAAGACGGCACGCTTTGGTTCGCGGTTGGCAGCCCAGGCGGCCCTACGATCATCAACACCGTGCTTGATGTGATCACCAACGTCGTCGATTACGGCATGAACATTCAGCAGGCCATTGACGCGCCGCGCATTCATCATCAGTGGCTACCCGACGAACTGGTGTTCGAGCCGTACGGCTTGTCCGGTGATACGCAGAACGCCCTGGCAGCTCGCGGCCACAAACTCGCGAAGCCGCGTTACCTGGGCGACTGTGAAGGGATCATGATTGAAGAGAAGACGGGGATGCGTTTGGGGGCGACTGATCCGCGGCGGAGTGATGGGTTGGCGGTTGGGTATTGAAAGCGCAAAGCAAGAATTGAGTTTTTCTCCCTTCTCCCTTTTGGGAGAAGGGCCTGGGATGAGGGGTTGCGGAAACAATCCTTCTATGAATTTCTACAGTGCGCGAATGTCATTCAACGACAAAGGCAATCAATTGGAG
>Ga0137404_10001351_pt1 | contig 16135 bp, 16 predicted proteins | sample CZOMad2_1_16fung_FD_108285 | JGI IMG/M metagenome (GOLD analysis project Ga0137404, IMG submission 108285) | Vadose zone soil fungal communities from Angelo Coast Range Reserve, California, USA - CZOMad2_1_16fungal (Illumina Assembly) | ecosystem: Environmental > Terrestrial > Soil > Vadose...
ATGGAAAGACCGAGGCGTCTTTCACTCGGGTACTCTGGCTCTCTCTCTGATTCTGGGCGGGGCAATAGGCAATCTATGGGATCGCCTCTCTGACGGCAAGGTCACGGACTTTCTGGATTTCTACATCGGCGCTCACCACTGGCCGCCTTTCAACATCGCCGATAGCGCCATCGTAGTCGGTGCTCTGCTCCTTCTTCTGCGCATGTTTCGCAAAGAACAGCGCTCACAAACCGCAGCTTGAACTGCCGGGAGTTCCACGTTCTGCAACTCTCTCCCAAGCAGCGCCTATTTCGAGAGCTGCTTGTTCGTGCTGCCAACGACACATCGACCAAGCAGGCGCAAACGGCCAAAAACGATTATGATAACGGGGAAATATTCAACAAGTTAGATGCCCAAACTGATTACCTTGCTCGTTGCTCTTCTCATCTCGCTCGCCACTGTTGCCCACGCCGACTGTAAGGACACCGGAAAGCCCACGTGGTCTAAGCAGCTTCTTGAACTTGTTGCCGATTGCGAGACCAAGATAATTTCTCCGGATGGGCAAAAGATATTGCTCGTGAGAGACCGTGGTGATCTGAGTCTTTCTTCCGTCAAAACAGGGCCTTTTGAAACAGTCAACTACAACGTCGAGCCACCTGCAATGGCGTCATGGTCACCCGACTCTGAAGCCTTTTTTATCGATGACGGTGAGGGTTCCGGAATGGCGAGCACTTTTCGACTATTCCGAATCCACGATGCTCATGTAACTCAAGACGATTCGTTTCATCAAGTTGCAGTGAGGCGTTTCAGGAGAACAATTGGATGTCCGTCTACCGCAGTAGACCCAAATGTATATGGATTTGGTTGGTCAGCAGACGGTAAACAGGTTTTCCTATTGGTGCAAGCAACGGTAAACGAATCCTGCGGTCCTCAGGGCACTTTCATCGTTTTGGTCGCAAGCGTGGCCGATGGCTCCGTGATTGAACAGCTTACAGAAAAGCAAGCAAAGAAGAGGTTTCGTTCCCTGCTTTTTCCTGAATTGTTTCAAGATAATTAGCTCTTCGAGTACAGAAGCTTATAAATCACCGCATTGCGCATGATGGCCTGCACGTAATCTCGTGTCTCGGTGAATGGAATCGACTCGACGAACTCTTCCACGTCGGCGAAATTGCCGTTCTTGCGCCAGTCATTCACGCGGTCCTCGCCTGCGTTGTAGGCAGCCAGCGCGTATTCCACTTGTCCGTCGTAATGATCGACGATGTGCCTGAAGTAGCGCGTACCCAGACGCAGATTCGTATCAGCCACCAGCAGTTCGTCGGGAGAGAAATGCTTGATCTTCATTTCCTTGGCCATTCCCTTGCCGACGCTGGGCAACAACTGCATCAGCCCCATGGCGTTGGCCCGAGAAATGGCCGACGGGTTGAACTCCGATTCCTGCCGGATCAACGAAGCCACCAGATGGGGATCGAGCCGGTTGGCCGCCGCGTCGCGCCTCAACTCTTCCCAGAACGGCCGGGGAAAAAGTCCTTCCCATACCGGTCGGGGGATTTGCGGGATCTCCGCGGCAAAATAACCGGGGACAGCGCGCTTGAGCGTCTCAATGGCGCGAATGTAACTGCCTTGCTCGTTGTAGATCTCGGCCACAGACTTGGCTTCCCACGGAGGCGATCCCGCGCTGGCTGCCTGCATCTCCGCCACGGCAAAGTCATAAAGCGCGGCGTTCGCCAGAAGCTGCGCTTTTTGCGCCCGAATGTTATCCGCCGGCGTGTCCCAGTCATGCGGCGGCGCTTGTGGACGCGGCAGGCTGTCCAGCACTGGTGGATCGACGATCTCGTCGCCAACCTTGGCCAGGCGTTCGCGCGCTAGATTCGCGTAATAGAAGTAGCGATAATTCTCCGCCAGCTTTTGATAGAAAGCACGAGCCAGCTTCTTGTCGCTCTCATTCTCCGCCATCCGGCCGCGCCAATAAATGGCATTGGGGACTTCCGCCGAGTTCGGATACATGGAAAGCTGCTCTTCAAAAAGCCGCTTGGCATCATCTTTCTTGCCCATGCGATACGTCAGCCATGCGCTCTTCCAATGCGAGTAGGCCGAGGCCTTGCCATTCTTCTGCCGCTGATAAACCTCGGCGTAAAAAGGCAGGGCCGTTTCGTAATCGCGCCGCAGCAGGTACATGTTGCCGGCGGAAAGCAGCGCGTCACTCATCCACGTACTTTCCGGCGCCAGCGTGCGCAATTGCGCAACGTACTCGCGATTCTTTTGCCCGTCGTCCTTATCACGCGCTATCTCGGCCAGGAAATACAGCGTCTGCGCCTTCGCGTCGACAGATGCCGACTGATTCTGAAGAATGCTTTCAAACAGATGCTGGGCGTCATCGCGCTTGCGGTTGCGATAAAGCGCCGCAGCAAACTCCACTTGCAGCTCGATCAGTCTCTCCGGCGGCGCCTGTTCGACCAGCGGACTTAACTCATTCAATGCATCCTGAACGCGCCTGCCCTTCGTCAACAGCAGGACACGAGTGTGTCGCTGGTCGAAGGTGCCAGCAGGCTGCATCTCTCCCAGATTGCGCAGTTCAATCGCCGCGGCTTCCGCCTCCGCGCTCGTCGGCATTTCGAAGTAAAGCTTGTGGAAGATGTCGCTGGCTTTGCTCTTGTCTCCGGCTGCCAGATAGGCACGAGCCAGAGTGACTTCGATATCGGACTTCACCGGTTGGCGATGTTTTTCCAGAAACGCCGCCGCGCGTTGCGGAGCGCTGGTCCCCATCAGCGCCGAAGCATACAGCATGGCGGCATCGTGCGACTGGAGCGAGTCCGGATACTTCTCGTCAAAGCCATCCAGAATTTCCAATACCGCAGTGTGATTGTTCTCTCCCTGATAGGCCAGGGCCTGCATGTAAGCGAGATAATCGCCCAGCAGCGGCTCCAGTGATTTGACGCGAACCCATGCCGAGCGTGCGCTAACAAAATCCTTGTCGAGATAGTGCGCGTAGCCAACCACCATCCATGCCAGCGGCCCGGCATCATCTTTCGCATGCTTGCGAGCGTAGGCTTCAACGCCTTGATAGGCCTGCGGTGTGCGGTTTTCAAGGAGCTGCTGCGCCATGGGCCGGAGATCGGTTGAGGCAACAAACGCGCGCTTGATATGTCCGAGCTTGCGCCTGGCTTGCGCATTCTTCTGCGCTTCCGCTGCCGCTTTCTTTGATTTAGCGGATGATGATTTGGCGGAAAGGGATTTCTTTCTGGCTGTCTGTACGGAGTAGCCCGCCTGAACCGACACCAGCACTATAAGAAGAGAGAGTAAGAAACGTCTGACCTGCACTGATTTCAACTTCGCGGAAAACCGGCGCCCATGAGCGACACGTCATTGTCCGCCAGAATTCGAATTAATTCCTGTGTAAAGTAGTCGGATGATGCAACAGCGGACTCAGCATAGCGCTTGTCGTAGGTGGACCGGCTCTTCTCGATGTCCACTTTCAAGCGGTCATATAAGTCTTTGTGCTGTCTGCCTTCTTCAACTCTGGGTTGATTGTACAGCTTAATCTCCTCCACCAGTAGCTTGGCAAACCGACGCGCCTTCTTGTGCAGTTCATCCTCGTCAGAGCCCGATGCAGCCGGCGCGGATGCTGGAGCGCTGGCCGCCATCGCGGCCACTGGTTGAGCTTGTGAAACGTCTTCCATGGCCGATCCACCGGCCTTGCGCAACGCCGCCAGTTCCAGCCAGATCGCCGCAAAGCGTGTAAGGGCCTGGAGTCCAGAAGCATCCATCGTGCCGCCCGGGACGGTGCCGGCATCGGCATAAATCACGGCCGCGACCTTGTCTTTCACTACCAGCGGCAACACCATGCACTGGTCGTCGGCGGGAGACTTCATTGACTGAATGAATCCGGCGTCAAACTCCTGCGGCGATCCCCCAGCGGGATGGCGTGCCTGAATCGCCTTCCCCACCAGTCCCGACCCTGTATTGACGCTCAGGTTCTTGATGGCGTCATTGTCTTCAAAGCCGATTCCCTGCCAGCCGCTGATCGTGCTGCCCTTTACTACGAATAGCGCCACGCGCCCGGCAAACCTCGCCTCGCCTTCCAGCAGACGGCGGAGAATTTCCGCCTGCGAGCCCGACTCGTAGATGGAAGCAGCTGCGGCGTTCAGCAGGTCACTGGGAGAAGCCCCGGGCGCAGGCGCCAGAGACTCGACGACCTCCACCGCGCGGCGCACGATTTCAGACCGCAGCCGGGGCAGGGCTGCGTCAAGCACCTCGGCAACCGCCTCTTCAATGATGTTTTGGATTTCTGTCGGACGTGGCATTCCTGGCCGCGATTATAAGGGTTCCTCATTCAGTATCAACCCGTGAGATTACTGATGTCTACACCTCTGGCATCTTAGTCGTTACCGCCGTAAGCCAAAGGAACCCCAGCTTTACAATCTGCCACCGTTGAGGAAGTGCGCTACTCAACCAGCAGCTTGGCCACCATGTCGTCATGGTGCGGGCCGCAGATAATTCCGCAGACAACCTTGTATTCGCCCTTGGGCGGGTTTTTCAAGGTAACGATGGCCGGCTGTCCCGACTGTACGGGCTCTTTAATGCCCAGCCCTGGCACGTCAAAGCCATGCTGGACATCGGCTGTGGATACCTCTAACTCCGTCGTCTGGCCGGCTTTAACATGGATTACGGATGGCTCAATGGTGTATTTCTTCATCACAACCTGAATGTGCTGGTCCGCCGCGGATTTAGACTGGCTTCGGCAGCCAACCCCGAGGATGGCTAAACATAAGGCAAATAAGAAAACTAAGCTTTTATTCATATTGAATATGAGGAACTGGTGTAACAAAAAGTTACATCAGCGGTCTTATACAGGTTCTGAATTTATTTCGCCCGCAGGCCCTTTTGGGGCGTAGAACATAGTAAATTAATTTTTGAGTCGGAGCGGCATGGAAACCATCCAAAAGAAGGCCGAGGAAGGTATCACCAGCGAAATGGCGCTTGTCCAGGCCGCCAAGAAAGGCGATCTGGAGGCATTCAGCGAGCTGGTGAAGCGGTATGACCGCAATGTCTTCCGGATAGCACAGCACATCACGCATAACGAGGAAGATGCCCAGGACGTGGTCCAGGACGCATTCCTCAAGGCGTATCAGAATCTTGAGCAGTTCCAGGGAAACTCGAAGTTCTATACCTGGCTGGTTCGGATCGCCGTAAACGAAGCGTTGATGCGGTTGCGCAAGCGGCGCAATGACCGGACTGTCTCGCTCGATGAAGACGTTGAGACAGAAGATGGATCCATCCCGCGGGAAGTCGCGGATTGGAGCCCTAACCCGGAACAGCTTTATGGAACCTCAGAGTTAGGTGACATCCTGAAGAAGACGATTCAGGGGCTTTCGCCGGGGTTCAGAACGGTATTTGTTTTACGAGACGTTGAAGGACTTTCCACGGAGGAGACAGCAGAAATGCTGAATTTGAGCGTACCTGCGGTAAAATCGCGCTTGTTGCGGGCCCGCTTGCAGCTCCGGGAACGTCTAGCCAGGTATTTCAAGAATAAAAAGGGCGGAGACGGCCAACAGTGAAATGCACTGAGTTCTTACAAGAGTTGACCGATTACCTTGACGGCAAGATCAGCGAGAACCTCAAAATCGAGCTGGATGAGCATCTCCATTGGTGCCACGAATGCCACGTGGTGATGAATACCACAAAAAAGACTATCGAAATTTACCGTGACAATGAGCTTTACGAGCTCCCAGAAGGTCTCCGAGGCCGCCTCCACGACGCAATTATGACGAAATGCCGCAATAGTAAGTCCGGAAAGAAATCCACCACCTAGATTCTATTCCATTTATTTTCATTAACATACGCCAGACACGTGTATTTATTACATGATCCTTGGACAAAGAAAATTTATGCTCATTGGGGAACGAACCTTTTTCAGGTACTCGGAATCTAATGTAACGGTACACAGATACATGAACGATGTGTACATTCGGACATGTACTGTAGTACACTATTGTCTGAGTCGGCAAGTTAACGCTTCCAGGGAGACCCGTAGTTTGGGGGTGGTGAATTATGGCGAGTCTGCTCGATGTCCTGTTCGGTTGTAGCCACAAGAATTTCAGCTTTCCCATCACGAAACGGCCAGGCCAGCGGCTTTCACCGGCGGCACAGCTTACCGGTACGTACGTGGCATGTCTGGGTTGCGGTAAAGAATTCCCTTATGACTGGCATGAAATGAAGGTTATCGAGTCCATGCCCCGGAAATCAAAGGCTTTAGCTGCCAATGCAGCCGAGTCCTTTGCCGGCAAATAAGCCTTAGACCGGCCTCTAACCAGTGGATACTGTGGAGCGGCGGAAGCCTCCAAGCCCTTCCGCCAGCATCTTCAACGATGCCATTTCAGGCTCAGGCTCTGTACCTCAGTCCACAGGCATCCCTGAGATTTCCTAAGGGAATTCACCCATCCAGCTCATAGCCATTAAATCCATTCCTTATTTCCGCTATCTGTGTCATGATCCCTCCAGATTTGGAGGAATTCCATGAACGCTTCCGGTGGATCCAAACCGTTCCGTAATTATGGGGTATTTCGACGTAGCCTCAGCGGCCGGCATGCCCGGCTGACAGAATCAACTTGCAACACCTGCCGCTCCTTTGTGGCCGCCAGCGTGCGTCCGGAACTGCTCGATCTGCTTGAGAGGCTTCATTTCTGCATCCTCCAGAGCCAGTTTTCCTCAAAGGCCGTTACCTAAGCTGGGCGAGCATCAGATCTTAAACAGAAAAACAGGCGACTCTATGAGCCGCCTGTTCACTTTCAAGCATATGGCTGATTACTGGTCGCGACGCTTCAATGTCGGACGGTCGTCGTCCTTCTTGTCCCCATCTTTAGAGGCCGTTTGCTGGCCGCGCCGCAGGCTTGGTTTATTGGGATTGTTGGCATCATCGACTTTGTGGCGGTTTTCAATCGCCGCCAGCCGCGATTTCATGTCATTGAACTCAGATGTGGTCTCAATGTACTGTTCTTTTGCCGGCAGGATGGTCGCGATTTCCTCCTGGGATTTGGTGATGCGGTCCGGGGTCTGGGGATGGTCCGTGAAAACCTTGGCCATCGATCCCGGCTTCTTCTTTTCCTGGGCCTGGATCTTTTCAAAGAAGTTCACAAATTCATTAGGATCGTAGCCCGCTTTGTACATGTACTGAATGCCCAGATAATCGGCTTCAGCCTCAAATCCGCGGGAAAACTTAAGGAACGTCATGGGTATACCGATACCGGCAGCTTCTCTTGCCGCAAGACCAATGCCGCCGCCCACAAAGATCAACGGCAGGCTGGCGTAATTGATGAACTGGTAGCGGGTAAGCTGGCGTGTGGTATGACGGGCGGCAACGTGTGCGATTTCATGCGCCATTACGCCTGCCAACTCCGCTTCATTATCGGCAGCCAGAATAAGCCCCGAATTGACATAGAAGAACCCGCCTGGCAGCGCCATGGCATTGATCACATCAGAGTCAACGACCTTGATTGTAAAAGGAACCTTGGCGTCTGAATTGCGCACCAGATTCTGGCCCACCCGATTTATATATTCATTGATGGTCGGGTCGGTCACCAGCTTCAGGCTGGCTTCAATCTGCGTGGCGTATTCCTTGCCCATGCGGATCTCGCTCTCAATTGAGTACCAATCCCAGCCCGCGACTTTGCGGTTGCCAATGGCGTCCACATCATCTTTGCCGCCACTGTGCTTACCCTTGGCGTCTTTGTCCTTCTTGTCTTTCTTGTCCTTGTCTTTCTTATCTTTCTTATCTTTTTTGTCTTTATCTTTGTCCGCGACAGTCGGCTGGTCCTGGTCGGCTACCGGCTGTGTCTGGCTCTGGTCCGCTGCCGGCTTTTGATCGACGGGCTGCGGCTGACTTTGGTCAGCGGCGGTCGGCTTTTGGTCGGCAGGCTGCGTCTGACTGCTGGGAGTCTGCGTCTTGGTTTTATCGTCCTGGGCAAAAGCCGGAGAAGACAAGCTGATGCCAGTAACCAGCACTAGCGCAAGCAATAGAGAACGGAATTTCATAAGCACACTCCTGCCGAACGGGGCTTTTTGGGAGAGGACATCCTCAATTATAGCGCCCGAACCATGTCTACCGTGTAGATTAGATTTCTCCCGTAGAAGGTGCGATGCACAAATCGCCCAGGTTGGTTACCTCAAGAGAACTGCCAAATGGAGTAAAGTTTGGTAAAGTGCCGGCCTTCAGACGGATTTCGCTAGTTCGGAGTCACCCTGAGGATTTCGACACGCTTTGCCCGCCACTCGCCCAATGCATCCTGACGGGCGGTAATCCTGACTTCCTGTCCTGTGCTGAGGCAATCAGAATTGCATTTATGGCGCTCACTGGCGGGTACTTCTTCGCCGTAGACGATCTCTGCGTGCGCCACTTCCACCCGCCGCAGCATCTGGTTTCTGCCCTTAACGAAGACCCAGCCTTTTACCACCGGTTCATTGGCAGGCGGATCAGCGATCTTGCCGCGAAACGTTCCATCCACCGCGAAGGCAGTAGGACTCCAAAGCAGCAGTCCGAACGCGAGACTAAGCACCCAGCAGAGCAGCCTCATAGTAATTCTGATGCAGAGCTCTGGAGTCGCGTTCTCCGGTTAGTCGTAATACTCCAGCCCAAGATGGGTAATAAGCTGCTCGCCCCGGAGATGGCGCAACGTGTTTTTCAGCTTCATCAGCTGAATGAAGAGATCGTGCTCCGGATAAAGTCCCGGCACGGTCATCGGCGACTTCAAATAGAAGCTCAGCCATTCCTGTACTCCCAGATCTGCCAATGCTTCGCTACGTTTGGCCAGGTCGAGGAAAAGAACCAGATCCAGCACGATTGGCGCCGCCAGAATCGAGTCCCGGCACAGGAAGTCCACCTTGATCTGCATCGGATAGCCAAGCCAGCCAAAGATGTCGATGTTGTCCCAGCCTTCTTTGTTGTCGCCGCGCGGCGGGTAGTAATTGATGCGGACTTTGTGGTGAATGTTCCCGTAAAGATCGGGATAAAGCTCCGGCTGAAGGATGCGGTCAAGCACGGAAAGCTTGGATTCTTCTTTGGTCTTGAATGAGCCCGGATCTTCCAGCACCTCTCCGTCACGATTGCCCAGAATGTTGGTGGAAAACCATCCGCTCATGCCCAGCATGCGCGCCTTGAAGCCGGGCGCCAGAATGGTCTTCATCAGGGTCTGGCCAGTCTTGAAATCTTTTCCCGCGATCGGCGCATTATTGGCCTTGGAAAGCTCCATCATTACCGGAATGTCCACGGTAAGATTCGGCGCGCCATTGGCAAATGGAACACCTTCCATGAGCGCCGCATACGCGTAGATCATCGACGGAGCGATGTTGGGATCGTTCTCTTTCAGGCCACGCTCAAAGGCGTCCAAAGATTCGTGTACGGCGCTCTGCTTGGTAAATGTTTCCGTGGACGCGCACCAGATCATCACCAGCCGGTCTGCTTTGGACTTCTTTTTGAAATCGCGGATGTCCGCACGCAGCTGCTCTGCCAGGTCGCGCTTGTTCTTGCCTTTCTTTACATGTTTGCCGTCCAGCAATTTCACGTAATTGCGGTCAAAAACGGCCTTGCGCGGCTTGATGGAACGCATGAACGGCTTGATCTGGTTGAGCAGATCTTTTTCCAGCACGCCGGCATTTATGGCGGCTGCGTAAGCGTCTTCTTCAAAAATGTCCCACGCGGTAAAAACCAGGTCCTTGAGATTGGCCAGCGGGACAAACTTGTTGATCTTGGGCGAGCGATTGTCTGTGCGCTTTCCCAGCCGGATGGTTCCCATCTGCGTCAGCGAACCAATCGGCTTGGCGATTCCCTTGCGGATGGCCTCCACCCCGGCAACAAACGTGGTGGCCACAGCCCCCATGCCGACAATCATTACGCCAAGTTTGCCGCGGGCAGGAGCTATTTTGGTTGCAGTCGTCTTTTCAGCAGCAGAAGAAGCCATTAATACGGGACCATCCTTCGATGTGAGTGGAAACCTTTTATCTTCTCGTATTGGGCGGGCTTTGTAAACCTGTTAGGCCGTGGTTGCGCGTATTCGGCCCTTCCAGCGCGACCAGACAAACCACGTGATCCCAGCCAGCAGTAGCAGAATAATCACCGCGTCCAGTCTGTGGAACCACTGCTTCAAGCGCGGGTCTTTATCCCAGTGCTCGCCCAGTTTCATGCCGATCCACGCCAGCACAAAGCACCACGGCCATGAGCCGACGAAAGTAAAAACATGGAAACGCAAGCGGGGCATTTTTGCCACACCCGCCGGCAGAGCAATGAAGGTCCGGATCACTGGCAGCAGCCGGCCAACTAAGACGGCAACGGCGCCGAAGCGGGCAAAGAAACGCTCCGCCATATCCAGTTCATGGCGGCCCATAAAAACATAAGACCCATATCGCTCAATCAGCGGACGGCCTCCGTAATTACCAATCTCATAGGCGATCACCGAACCAAGATTGCAGCCGATCGCGCCCGCCGTGGCCGCAATCAGCAAATTGAATTGCCCTTTGTAAACCAGGTAGCCCGCAAATGGCATGATGATTTCCGAAGGCAGCGGAATGCATGCCGACTCAATGGCCATCAGCAGCATCACGCCGAGGTATCCTGCTTTGGAAATTACGGCGATGATGAACCCGGCGAGGGCAGCAATGATTTTTTCAAGCATTTAGTGGAGTCGTAAATTCGGTGAATAAGAAAATCTTGTGAATCAAAAATCCTGTGAATCCTGGGTGAAAGTGTATCCAGGCAAGGTCATGCCAGAATCATCTTTGGTGATCTTTACGCGGATGGTTTCGGCATCCGGGGCGCTGACTTTGGCTGGGCGCAACATGGCGTATTGCGTGAACAATTCGCCGTAAACTTTCGTGACAAGAAAGTTATCGCCATTTTCGTCGCTGCGCCAGACCTGCCCTGCTTGCACTGCTTTAACCATGAATAGAGACTACTGAGTGATGCGTGAAACCGTCAATCCGGCAATTTGCCGCTGAACAACTCTTCTAACCCCGCGGCGGGACAGCGCACCCCCACATAGAAAGTGCCGAACAAGGCATATACGGCACTGACTTCATCAAAGCGCATCTCGTAAATCAGCTTTTTGAAAACCAGCGGATCGTCGGCAAAAAGGTCTACGCCCCACTCCCAGTCGTCGAAACCGATCGACCCGGTAATGATCTGCCTGACCGTTCCAGCGTAGCGGCGACCGACGAGTCCATGCTCTTCCATCTGCCGCTGCCGCTCCTCGATGGGCAGGCTGTACCAGTTCTTGTCTTCGCCGCGGCGACGGTCCATGGGATAAAAGCAGACGTACCGGGCCGGGGGTATCTGCGGGAACAGGCGCGGACGCATGGCCTCGGTCTGTCGCTTGATGGTCTCTTCTATAACGGCATTCCACTCCGGCGAATGTGGCTCAGTTCCCTGCTCGCGCAGAGTGCGATACAGCTTTACGGAAGAGTCGTACAGGCCAAGCTCAACCACCGAAAGATAAGATGTGGTCTGCTCCAGGTAATCGCTCAGGCGCAGGCGCGAAAGGGCCAGTTCCGCGGACTTGAGCTGCTCAAATGAGTTGCGGAAGTGCACCACCAGCAGATCGCCTTTGTGCCCCAGCAAAGAAAACAGCGCTGTCTGACCGGCAACATCGTTTTCCATCTTCAGCAGCGCGGCAGACGCTTCAGCGGCAATCTCATGCTGCTGCGCCGGACTCAGCTTGCGCCATTCCGCCCAGCGGAAGCGGAACATCTGGTGCAACACGCTGGAGCCTTCTAGCGTGAGCGGTACCGCATGCAGGTCACTGCCTTGGATTTTCATCTCAGCCTTCGTCGTGGTTGCCATTTCCCTCTGCCTTCTTCCCTCTGCCTATTGTGATTGTAAGCCCGCTGCTTTAGATTTTGTGTCATGCCAGTTGCAAAAACGTCCGTCGCCAAAACTAAGTCCCGGCCAAAGCCCCCTGCTAAAGCCTCCAGCCCGGTAAAGCCCAAAGCCGTGAAAAGCAAAGCCGCTAAAGGCGGCTACGATCCTCTAGCCCCGGAACGCGTTCGAGACATTCTAAACCGTCTGGACCAGCGCTACCCCAATGTTCGCTGCGCCCTGCACCACAACAGCGCATGGGAACTGCTGGTGGCCACCATCCTTTCCGCCCAGTGTACTGATGTGCGGGTCAACATGGTTACGCCGATCCTGTTCCAAAAATATCCCACGCCGCAGGCCTTTGCCGCGCTTAAACCGGAGCAACTTGAGCCGGACATCCGCTCTACCGGCTTCTTCCGCAATAAAGCAAAATCGCTTGTCGGAGCGGCCAAAGGAGTCGTGGAAGAATTCGGCGGCCAGGTTCCCGACGAGATGGACAAGCTGCTCTCTCTTCCCGGCGTAGCCCGCAAGACAGCAAATGTAGTTCTGGGATCATGGTTCGGAAAGGGCGTGGGCGTTGTGGTGGATACCCACGTCCACCGCATTTCGCGACGCCTCGAGCTCACGAGGGCGGAAGAGCCTAAAAATATCGAGCAGGATCTGATGAAGGTAATCCCGCAGGCAAAATGGATCGACTTCTCTCACCAGATCATCCATCACGGCCGCGCTCTGTGCATTGCGCGGAAGCCCAAATGCGCGGACTGCCCGCTGGAAAACATCTGCCACGCCGCCGACAAGACATGGTCGACGGTGGAAATACATAAAGCAGCCAAACCGTAGAAAAATCCACCACGGAGACAAGGGAGAATGGCCAGGATAGAAAAGCTGTGGACAACAATTCAGACGGTAGTTCCGCTCTTCGTTTTTCTGTTCCCCAACTTTGCCGCGGCCCAGTCCACCGTCACCGCTGCCGCCCTCACCGATCCCGCTCAAATCACTTCTAAGCAGAAGTTTGATATCCAGGCCTTCACCATTGAAAAGCTCTACATGACGCACAACATTGGTGACAGCTCCTGGTCGCCCGACGACAAGGAGGTGGCATTTGTCACTAACATCAGCGGGCGCAATAACATCTGGGTCGTGTCGTCGCAAAGCGGATGGCCCACGCAACTTACCGTGAGCAATCAACGCCAGGCCAACATTGCCTGGTCGCCTAAGGGACGCTGGATCGCCTACAACTCTGATTACGACGGCAACGAGCAGTTGGACCTGTTTCTGGTTTCCACCAGCAACGGCCAGGTGGTGAACCTTACCAATACCCCTGAGGTTTCCGAAGAAGGCGTAGCCTGGTCGCCCGATGGCGAAAGGCTTGCCTACACTGTGAAGCCGAAGCAATCTCCCAATTACGAAATTGACATCATTGAAATCCTCACGAAAAAAGTCACGCATCTCACCAGCAACACGCCGGCACAGCTCAGTAATTTAAATCCCATCTGGTCCAAGGATGGAAAGTGGATTGTCTTTACCCAGCAAAATGCGGCGGGCAAGGATGGGAACATTTTTATCGCCAATGCGGCCACGTGCCACGCCACGAATCTCACGCCGCATGACAGCGAGAGAAACTTTACCGCCACTGACATTTCGCCTGATGGCAAGACCGTGCTGCTCACATCCAACGCTGGTAACGGCTACCAGAACGCTGGACTACTCGATATCACGACGAAAAAGATTACGTGGCTCACTACTGACAAGTGGGAAACGACTTCCGGTAAATTCTCTCCGGATGGAAAGCATCTGACCTGGACGCTCAATGCGGACGGCAACCAGAATATCTTTCTGTATGATCTTGCCACGCATCAGGCTCGGCGCCTTCCGCTCAACAAAGGCATCAACTCGCTGGCCGGCGCTGAGACTGCCTTCAGCCACGACGGAACGCGCCTTCTCTACACCCACAACGGCCCCAACGCCCCCAACGATATCTGGGCCTACGATCTTGCCACGCAGAAGTCGCAGCAGATAACCCACTCTCTGGTCGGTGGCGTTCGAGCTGAAGACATGGTCGAACCCTTCCTGATCCACTATCCGAGCAAAGACGGCAAGTGGCAGATCTCCGTATTCGTCTACGTACCTTTCAATGCGGAGAAGAATGGCAAGAACGCCGCGGTCGTCTCGATTCACGGCGGTCCCACGGCACAAACCATTAATTCCTTCAGCCGCAACATTCAATATCTGGTGAATCAGGGATTTTTCGTGATCGCGCCGAACTACCGCGGCTCTACCGGATACGGAAAGGAGTTTGAAGACGCCAACCGCTTTGATATGGGCGGTGGCGACCTGGAAGATGTGATCTCCGCCGCCGAATGGATCAAGAAGACCGGCTTCATCGATCCCAAGAAAGTTGTGGTGATGGGCGGCAGCTATGGCGGCTATCTCACCATGATGGCCGTGACCAAAGCGCCGGAAATGTGGGCTGCGGGCGTACCAATTGTTCCGTTCGTAAATTGGTTCACCGAGATCGAAAACGAAGACCCGTTACTGCGCCAATATGATCTGACGACTATGGGCGATCCCATGAAAGACAAAGCCCGTTTGCAGGAACGATCGCCCATCAACTTCATTGACCAGATCAAAGCGCCGCTCTTGTTGTTGGCCGGCGGCAATGACCCTCGCTGCCCTAAAACCGAAACTGAGCAGGTCGTGCAGGCGATAAAGAAGCGCGGTGGCGTAGTTGAATCCAAGATCTATGACAATGAGGGCCACGGCTTCGCCAAGATAGAAAACCAGATTGACGCCTTTACGCGCATCGCTGAGTTTCTGAAGAAATACGCCGAACCGGCAAAATGCGGCTGCAATATTGAGTAATGTCGCTGCGCTCCAACCCGCCAATTTGTGCTTGACTACTTGACTAAAAGAACGCTTCAGCGCCTGAATCGCCGGGCTCAGCGCAAGCTGGCTTCGCCGGAATCCTAAATTCCTTTTGCGCCCTTCGCGACCTTTGCGGTGAGATGTTTCGTGAAAAGACCTACTCGCTTGGATGCGTCGTCAGCACATGTTTGCAGATCGCCAGCGCCAGGCCTTCCATCGTATATTCCAGAGCTTCGATGTTCGGTTTGAAGCCTGCCTGTCTCAGCGTGTCGCTGGTGACTGGCCCAATCGACGCGAGCCAAATTTCCCGCAGTCCGTGGTAATGGTCTTTTTCCAGTAGCGACAGAAAATTTGTTGCCGTCGATGAACTGGTAAAGGTCACGATGTCCGGGCGCGATGAATCATTGCAAAAAAGCCGGTTGAGCTTTTCTTTCGCACCCTTGGGCACATGCGTCTCATAGGCTTCGGCCACATCTACTTTGGCGCCGCTCTTTCTAAGCTCGATCGGCAGAACGTCGCGTGCCACTTTGGCCCGAACCAGCAGAACGCGCTTTCCTTCTGTCTTACCCTTCAATGCTTCCGCCACGGCTTCCGCAACATACCGGTCGGGCGTCACGACAACTTCCAGGCCCTGCTTTTCGATTTCCTGCTGCGTAGCCGGCCCAATCGCCGCCACTCGAAGATGTGCCAGCTTGCCGGGCACAATGCGCAACTTTTTCAGCCGCGCGAACAACGCTTCCACCCCGTTCACGCTGGTAAGAATCAGCCAGTCGTATTTGGCAATGTTTGCCAACGCCGCATCGAGCGCCTTGTAACTGCTCGGCGGCTTGATCTCGATGGTGGGAATTTCAATGACCTCTGCGCCCATCTCACGCAAAGGTTCCGCCAGACCGCCGGACTGCTTGCTGGCGCGCGTGGTCAGGATGCGCCAACCGCTCAGCGGTTCTTCATTCTTCGGGCTCACGGCTGCTTTCTTCGTGCCCGTTGTTGATTTGTTTGCGCTCATGGTTGCTTCGGCACTTCGACTTCTTGCGCGTATACATCGTTGAGAATCTTGTCACCGCCGCGCCACAACAGCGTTTGCGCCGTTTCGCGGCCTAGTTTCACTCCATCCGTTCCGTCCGCCTGTTCGCGCAAGATCTGACTACCATCGGGCCGGCCGACCATGGCGCGCAGATAAAGACGTCCGCCTCGCTTCTCAGCATACGCTCCTATGGGCACTTGGCAACCCCCGCCAAGCGAGCCCAGCAGTGCGCGTTCGCAATCGATAGCAGCGTGTGTATCGGCGTCGTTAAGAAAAGCCAGTATTGTTTTGGTCTGCTGATCACCACGGCGAATCTCAATGGCCAGTGCCCCCTGCCCCACGGCCGGGCACATCACGTCGGCTGCGATGCGCGAACGTACATGCGTCTCCAGGCCCAGGCGGAGCACGCCCGCCGCCGCGAGGATAAT
>Ga0137404_10001353_pt1 | contig 16123 bp, 12 predicted proteins | sample CZOMad2_1_16fung_FD_108285 | JGI IMG/M metagenome (GOLD analysis project Ga0137404, IMG submission 108285) | Vadose zone soil fungal communities from Angelo Coast Range Reserve, California, USA - CZOMad2_1_16fungal (Illumina Assembly) | ecosystem: Environmental > Terrestrial > Soil > Vadose...
AGGCCCCGCGTGGTTGGGGGCGATCGAAGGCATCGCCGATGGTTTGTCCAGCTTCACCAAGCTTGGCGCGGGACACTACACCGACCGGCTGAAGCGGCGCAAACCGCTCGCGGTGCTTGGCTACGCGATCACCGCGATGGCTACAGCTTCGTTTGCGTTTGCTACCCAAGCGTATCACGTGCTGTTTGGCCGGGTGCTGGCCTGGCTGGGACGCGGCGTGCGATCTCCCGCGAAAAAAGCGTTGCTGGCAGCGGACGTTCCGCCGGGAGCGTACGGGCGGGCCTTTGGATTCGAGCGGTTGATGGATACGGTGGGAGCGATTGCCGGACCGCTCACAGCGCTGTGGTTGATGCAGGCTACGCATCATTCGTATCGGACGGTTTTTTTGTGGACACTGCTGCCGGGATTGGTGGCGGTGGCGGCGTTCTGGATGCTGGTGCGCGAGCGGCCCATCGAAGCACGTCCGCAGCGGTCGTTTGCGGCGGGATTGCGCTTGCTGCCCGCTCCCTTCCAGCGATTTTTGGTAGGCGTGGGGATATTCGGTGCAGGCGATTTCTCGCACACGATGTTGATTTTGTATGCTTCGCGGGCGCTGGCGCCGGTGCACGGCGCGGCGCGCGCCGCGAGCATCGCCGTGGCGCTGTACACGCTGCACAATGCGTTTTATGCGGGATCGGCATATCTGAGCGGATGGGTCAGCGATCATGTGCGGCAGCGGAAATTCGTGCTGGCTGCGGGGTACGGGCTCGCGGTCGTAACGGCATTGCTCCTTTGCAGCGGGACGCAGTCGCTTCCGGTGCTTGTCGCGATTTCGATAATCGCTGGCTTGTATATCGGCACGGAAGAAGCATTGGAGGACTCCGTGGCGGCGGAACTGGTGCCCAAGGATCAGCATGGAATGGCGTTTGGGACACTCGCCGCCGTTAATGCGGGCGGGGATTTTTTGTCCAGCCTGATGGTTGGATTCTTGTGGAGCGCGTTCTCGGTACAGGCAGCGTTTGGAGCATCGGCGGTGCTGTTCTTTGTTGGTGCGGTGATGATCCTCCGGTTGCGGCCTTAGCAACTCCTCGAGTTTGTTTCTTTAGCGACTCGCTGCGATCCTTGCCTCCGCCTACTTTCGCGGCCTCGATTTGATGACGCTTTGTGTCCATTCTTTGGTCGATCCTCACTTCTGACTTGCGTCCACCACGACTGCATGCTAGGTTAGCGAACAAAAAGCGAATCACGGAGGAGCATGCCGAACTCATTTGCGGTTTCCCGCGCGTCAGATTCAACGTCATGCGTCGCGCGCGCTTTCGGCGTGGTGAATGCTTTCCTGGAACGCGATCCTACCGGCGAGATCGTTACCGCAGTTCGCCGCTTCCCGGCGAAGGAAGGGCAATACGGCGAGTTCCCGCAGTGGATGCATGCCGATCTGGTTGCTGCGTATGCGGCGAAGGGCGTTCGCCGTCCCTACACCCATCAGGCGGAAGCCGCGGAGGCGGTGCATGCGGGAAAGAACGTGGTCATCGTCACGCCAACCGCTTCCGGCAAAACGCTTTGCTACAACCTGCCGGTCTTGAACGCGATTCTTGATGATACCGACACGCGTGCCCTTTATCTTTTTCCCACGAAGGCGCTCGCTCAGGATCAGCTCGCTGAATTGCACGATGTGAACCAGCGACTCGACAATCGGTTTGGCGTTTTCACTTATGACGGCGACACACCCAGCGACGCGCGCAAGGCCATTCGCGAAAAGGGGCATCTCATTCTTACGAATCCCGACATGCTGCACACCGGGATTTTGCCGCATCATGCGCGGTGGACGCGATTGTTTGAGAATTTGCGTTATATCGTGATCGATGAGCTGCACACCTATCGCGGCGTGTTCGGCAGCCATTTGTGCAACGTGTTGCGGCGTTTGCGACGCATCGCGCGGTTCTACGGGCGTGAGCCGCAATATGTGTGCTGCTCGGCGACGATCGCGAACCCGGGCGATTTGGCCTCGCGGCTGATCGAGGCTGATGTGGAGGTTCTGAATGCCAATGGGGCACCTTCCGCGGAGAAGACTTTCGTTTTCTACAATCCGCCGGTAGTGAACCGGGCCCTGGGGATTCGCCGCAGTTACCTAAACGAGTCGTCGCGCGTGGCTCAGGAATTCTTGAAGCACGATTTGCAGACGATGGTCTTTGCGAATTCGCGACTGCATACCGAGTTGCTGCTGACATATTTGCAGAAGGCCAATCCGCATCTGCCCGGCAAGCCGGAAACGATTCGCGGGTATCGCGGCGGGTATCTTCCTGGCGAGCGGCGCGAAATCGAACGAGGGCTGCGAGACGGCCGCATTCGCGGCGTGGTGTCGACTAGCGCGCTGGAACTGGGCATCGATATCGGATCGCTCGACACTGTGGTGATGGCAGGCTACCCCGGGACGATTGCTGGGACATGGCAGCGTGCAGGCCGCGCCGGTCGGCGCAGCGGCAGTTCATGCGCGGTGATGGTGGCGTCTTCGGCGCCACTCGATCAGTTCATTGTGCGGCATCCGGATTATTTTTTCGGCAATACGCCCGAGCATGCGTTCATCCAGCCGGACAATCTGGAAATTTTGGTCAATCACTTAAAATGTGCTGCATTCGAGTTGCCAATTGGGCCCGCCGAACGGTTTGGCGAGGTCGATGTGCCGGACCTGTGCGCGCGGCTGGCCGAAGCGGGCTTTTTGCATCGCGCTGGCGAGCATTTTCACTGGACGCAGGAAGCATATCCAGCGGATACCGTCAGCTTGCGCTCGGTCACCAGCGACAATTTCATCATCATCGATATTACCGGGCAGGCCGAGGTGATTGGCGAAGTGGATTTCTCGAGCGCGCTGACCACCGTGCATGAGAAAGCGATTTATCTGCACGGGGCGCAGCAATACCACGTCGAGCATCTGGACTTCAAGGAACGCAAAGCGTACGTGAAGCAGGTTGACGTTGACTACTACACGGACGCGATTCGCTATACGCAGGTACGCGTCCTGGAGATCGCGGCTGAGGCGCGCGCACGCGAATCGAAGCCAGAAATCGCAGCGGTGCGTTCCCATGGCGACGTACTGGTGCGTTCGCAAGTCGTGGGCTTCAAGAAAATCAAATTCTTCACCAATGAAAATGTGGGCTCGGGCAGGCTGGAACTACCCGAGAATGAAATGCACACGACGTCCTACTGGATCACGCTGGAGAGACCACTACTGGAGTCGCTGCCGTACACCATCAGCGAGCGGCAGAGCGGCATGTTTGGACTGCTTTACGCGCTCGAATCGGTGGCCACGCTGCTACTGATGTGCGACCGCCGCGACCTGGGCACGGCGATCGGCGAGCGGCCGCCAAATCCCGAAGTCGAAAGTGACGCGCTGGTCTCCGTGCGCATGGAAGACGCGGTCGCCGCAAACGCGAAAGAATTCTTCGAGCCGAACCTGCACCTCTTCGACGCTTACCCCGGCGGCATCGGTTTTTCCGAGCCGCTGTTTCGCGCTCACGAATTACTCGTCGCGAAGACGCGCGAATTGATCGCGGGTTGCGCTTGCGAACAAGGGTGCCCGTCGTGCGTTGGGCCGGCGGGCGATCTCGCACCACGCGCGAAAGAGGCGGCGCTGGCGATCCTCGATCGGTTGTGTGGGTGATGCTCGGACTGGCCGACAAGTTTTCGCGGCTTGCGGCACTGAAACCATCTCGCGCTATGGTCGCGCGCCCGTCCACGCGCCGCGCGCCGGAACAGGAAGACTCGCTTTCACGTCTTTTAGGAGCAGCGATCGCCACCAACCACTACGGCGAGCATGTCTGTGTCTCTAATTGGTTCTCCACTCCGGAATTCGGCGAACCAGCGAGCGGAACTCTCGAGCTTTTGTGTCGAACTCGCGACCCAGAGTTGTCCAAGCGGACACACGCCGCTCTCGCGGATCCGACGAAATGGCTGTTCCTCGACACAGAAACGACCGGCCTATCCGGCGGCACCGGAACTTACGCGTTTCTGATCGGCCTTGCTTGGTGGGATTCCGGAGGCTTGCAAGTCGAACAATTCTTCATGCGCGACTTCCACGAAGAACATTCGATCCTGCACGAACTCGCCGCGCGCCTCGCGGAGCGCCCCGTGCTCGTCACCTTCAACGGCAAATCCTTCGACTGGCCGCTGCTCGAGAATCGCTTTACGATGACGCGCGTCATCGCGACTCCGAAGCTGGCCGCGCACCTGGACCTGTTGCATCCGGCGCGCGCGCTTTGGAAGCTGCGTCTCGGCACCGTACGACTCGTGGAGTTGGAGCGTCACGTTCTTGATGCGCCAAAGCTTGGCTGGCACCGCGAAGAAGACGTGCTGTCCTCGTTGATTCCGCAGCACTATTTCGACTACCTTCGCGGCGGCCCGGCCGCACCGATAGCTGGCGTCGTGCGGCACAATCAGATGGATCTACGCGGCCTCGCGGCAATCATGGGACGCATCGATGCGCTTCTTGCCGCGGTGAATTGCGCGGATCGAGAAACCGACAGTCTGGATCTTTTCGGCCTTTCGCGCTTTCTGCAGAAGCGTGGCGATTCCGATCGCGCTCACGCTGCCTGCTCGCAAGCGCTCGATATCGGCCTTCCCATCGAATTTCGCCCGCAAGCACGCCGCGAATTGGCTCTGCTCGCGAAGCGGCGCGGCGACCACGCCGCCGCAGCGCTACTTTGGCATGAACTCGCGGCCGAAAATACTGACGACGCCTTCGACGCCATCCACGCGTGCGAGCAATTGGCCCTGCATTACGAGCGGAGGGTGAAGGATCTCCCGCGCGCCTCGGAGTTCGCGAAGCTCGCTCTAGCAAAGGTAAGCCAGCTCCGCGCGGGTTGCCGCGACCCCTACGCTGTGGCCCGAATCGCCCGCATGGAACGGCAAATCTTGAATCGTGTCACCCGCCTGCAGCATCGAATGAACCTTGCAGGTGGTGCGGAGCGGCCGACTCTACCGTTGCTCGATTCGCGTCGCGCCGGACCAAGCGCCACAAACCGCGACGCGACGGTATCTCGCAAACTTCGCTTTTGAAGGAGGAAACCGGATGGATACTTCAGCGGCTACGCAGCAAAATTCACCAGGAACTCCAATGGCCACCGCACAACAAGCATACCTCCGCATTGAACTGCTTCGTAGACACAATCGATTGGAATCCGCCCTACGATCGACCTCGGCGGATGCGGCGATTTCGACGCTGCTCGGCGAAGTGGACGCGGCCCTCGCTCGCATGGACACCGGCACGTATGGGCTGTGCAAGACCTGCCACGAGCCGATCGAAGTGGAACGTTTGCTGGCGGACCCATTAGTCCAATTCTGCCTCGACGATCTCACGAACGAAGAACGCCGCGCCCTCGAGAGCGATCTGACCCTGGCTGCTCGCATTCAACAAGCGCTGCTGCCGGCGCGTGATTTCTCTCCAGCTGGATGGCAAATCCGCTACCACTACGCGCCCGCCGGACTGGTAAGTGGAGACTATTGTGACCTTTTTGAGTCGAAGGGCAGCTTGCTCTTTCTTCTCGGAGACGTTTCCGGCAAGGGCGTTGCGGCGTCCATGCTCATGAGCCACCTCCACGCGACCTTTCGCAGCCTCGCCGACGCCGACCTCCCGCTCGATCGCATGGTGGAAGCCGCCAATCGCATTTTCTCCGAGAGTACGATGGCGGGACAATTCGCGACTCTCGTAGTAGGCCGCGCGTCGCAAGACGGCTCCATTGAGCTGGTCAGTGCTGGGCACTTGCCGCTCTTGCATCTTGGAAGCGTCGACACGAGGTCGCAAAGCGCCACGGGTGTTCCGCTCGGCATGTTCACTCAGGCGAGTTTCTCCGTCGATCGGTTCTCGATTGCGGTTGGCGATTCGTTGTTGATTTACACCGACGGCTTGACCGAATCGCGCAACGCCGCAGGCGAGGAATATGGATTACCGCGCATAAAGGCCCTTGCGAATACACACAGCAAATGCCCGCCATCGGAGCTGATATCGCACTGCCTGTCGGATTTGGACAATTTTACTGCGGGAATAAAACAAACCGATGACTTAACTCTTCTGGCGGTCCGGCGGGCGGCGTAACACAGCTATTTTCGAATTGCGGATGAAGTTAGAGCGGACTCTTGCGCTCGTAAAGCGTCGTTCTCGCCTGCGCGGCGCCTGGCGGTACTTTTTCGTACTCCCTTAGCTGGCAGCGCATCCCAGTGCAGTTCGCTATTGAACTTCTCAAATAAGGATCGATCTCCCCCTTCCAGAGTCGCGCAGTCGGTGCCAACGCAACGCAGGAACACACCGCCATCGGCAGTGTCGAAAGAAAGCAACCCACGCTGATGGTCTTCGCTGGTACGCCGCTCATACTTCTTCTCCAACGCCAGAGAGTACGTTGCGAAAAAGCGCTCAGCGTCGGCTTCAGTGGCTAAGTCCAGCCGACCAATCAATAGTAGGCGCTTCGTTTTCTTTTGCTCGTACACGACATAGCGATCCCCATTCCAGGGGGTGGAGACCGGCGTGGCCATCTCCTCACCCAAAAACTGCTTCTAAACCTCTTTCCACCCGAATTCGCCCAGGATGTTGTCTTCCACCTTGGTCCAATCCGGCCCGACCTCCTTGTCCATCGAAGGAACGACAACCTTCGGCGGAATCTTGCCGGACTTGTACAGCGCCGGATGCAAAATCTGTTGCGTTGATACCGGCGGTTTAGCAAATATACCGGAAAGAGCGCTCCAGCCTTCGGGTCTCAACAGCGCAGCGGAAAAATTCAATCCATCCAGGTAGGGAAATATCAGAGCATCCTTCAAAAACGGCGGGGCTTTCTTAAGCATTGGCGTACTCTCCATGTCGCCAATCAGCATGGAGGGGTCGATGTCCGGCAAGTCCTGCAGCGAACGCCCAGTGCCTTGCAGCAAATAGTCGACCATCGCCGCCATCGCGCTGCCTTCCAGCACCGCCTCTCGCGCTAGTTCCGCGTCATCATTGGGACGCGCAGCCTTCGCCCAGTTCTCAATCTTAAAATGCTGGTCCTGCAAAGCATGCGTTAACTCGTGCGCCATGACCATTTTTTGGTCTGCTGCGGGGATCCAATCGGCTACGTAGAACTCGTGCGTTTTCGGATCGTACAGTCCCGCAATCTGTTCGGTCAGCAGATCGACCATGAAGGAATCCAGGTTGAATCCCTTGGGAAGCAGGCCGAAGGCCTCCGCGCTGCGTTGACCGGCGTAACGTTCGGCCGCATCCTTGTCCTCGTTCATTTCGTTGACTAAGTACGCTCGAATCTGTTCGCGCGAACGTAGACTCTTTTTCAGCGGGGTCAACAACTTCAAGCCGGTAATGTCACTCATTTGGCCGAGGACTTCGTCGGCGGCCGCGGCAAACTCCGTGCTGTTCGCGGCGGCGCCTGGCTTCACGGGAGCTGCTGATTGTTGCGCCTCAACGGCGGCCGAGAAACCAGCCAAAATCAAGACGAACAGCACCGCCAAGAAGGACCACGAACAAGATTTGGAGGTTTTCGCCATGTTGTTTCGAGAATAACAGATTCCCAATCGACGCGCCCCGTGCGACTAACCAGCACTAATTCTTCGGCCATAATCCTCCGGTCGGATTTTCGCTGGAAGGGGAATCTAGTAATTGCGACAGATTGCAAGCCACTTGCAAAGATCGGGGCCGGAATCCAAAACCGTGTTCTGGATGTTTAACAGAGTGGTAATTGTAGTGTACTCTCGGATTCGATTCATCCCCCTGAGGAACCTATGGTCCCCGGTCTCTGTCTGCGCCAGGTCCGCGAACGACTTGGATTAACGTATCGCGATGTCGAACGGTCGAGTTTCGAACTGGCGGCGTCGCGCGGGCGGTCCGAGTTCGTCCTGCATATCAGCCGACTTGCGGACATCGAGAACCGCGGCGTCATCCCAAGTCTCCATAAACTCTATACTCTGGCAGTCGTATATCATCTGAATCCGCTGGATATCTTTCGCTGGTATGAAGTGCCCTTCGACGAATTCTTCGGAGACGCGGCCACTTTCCATACTCCCCAGAGCCACCTGATGGCGTCCCCGGCTACGTTGCGCATCCCGATACATTTTGATCCGGCATTCGACCCGAAACGTACGGAGTTTTTGTCTCGCATGGTCGAGAAGTGGGGCAAATTCGAAGGCGTGTTAACGGGTGCGAGTGAGCGCCACCGTTATGGGTACATCGGGCTGAACGATCGGCGCATGATGCCGCTGTTACGTCCGGGGAGTATCGTTTTGGTGGATGTCTCGATGCGACGCATCGAGGAGACTGATTGGACCAACGAGTATGACCGGCCCATGTATTTCGTGGAAGTCCGCGGCGGTTACCGCTGTGGGTGGTTTCACCAAGCCGGGTCACATTTGGTGATGCAACCTCACCCAATGTCCCGCTGTTTACCGGAATCCTGGTCCATACCGGGCGAAGCCGAAGTGGTCGGGCGCGTGATGGGGGTCGTTACGCGCTTTAATGAGCCTTGCAATATTCCTGTTCCAGAATCTCCAGCAACGCGCGGATATTAGAACAAAAGAGATCCTTGAGATAGTCGGGCGCTTCTACGGGGAGAAGTGTCCGGTAAGCCTCCAGTTTGCGCCAATGCAAAACCGCGATGCTCAAGCCGGGTTCCATGGTGTCCAAGTGCGCGCGAAGATCACGCTCCTGCTCTTCCAAAGGTGATTCGAGAATCCGCTCGAATATCTCCTCGTGACACTGTTCGAGCGCTTGTTGCACTGCCTCTGGCTGGTAAACGGCGGTTAGGCCGGCATGCGTGTAACGCCCGCTCGATAGATCCCGCAACGACGCCAGATAGGTAAGACGCGCAAACGAGCTGGGAATCGCCGCCAGAGTCGTGCACGTGAAATCCTGAATCACGCGGCGATTCTGTTGTAACTGGGTCATCGTCCCCATTTTGCCCCGTTCCGAAGACAGAACGTTTCTCGCTCCGGCATTCCGTTCGTGCGACCTCCTCCCAATCTCCACGGAGGAGGAATTTTTCCGTGAACAAGAATGTCTCTTACGCTTTCGTGTTACTGGCCCTGTCGCTGCTGATCGTACTCCCGGTTATTAACTCCGTCAACGCAACTACAACTTTAAACACCCGGCTCACTTCGGTGCTTTCCGCCACCGGACAGCCCATGCCGCCACCGGTTCCTCCCGTTGTCAACGACTCGACACTCGTTGCTACCGGACAGCCCATGCCACCGCCAGTTCCTCCCGCTGTCAACGACTCCACGCTGGTAGCCACCGGACAACCCATGCCGCCGCCGGTACCTCCCTTGACTCGGCGATCCCTCACAGTCGGTTGATTTTTGATGCTGGAGCCCTCACCTATTAACGAGCGAGAGGTTTGATCACAGCCCGCCTGACGGCGGGCTGTGTAGTCTTTCTGCTGTTGAAGATGCCCAAGCGCCCACGAGAACGATCAGGAACCGGGGCCCACGCGCGCGTCCGCCATCGTCGTAATAACATTTAAGGTAACGACCTGTGCGATCGTGATAGGATTCCGCGCAATGGCGACTTTACCACCTATGATGCTCATTCTCTGGGCAATCGAGAGTATCGTCCAGCTGTGTATCTTGTTCCTAGTTATCACGAAGCGCCATTTCCGCACTCTTCCCCTATTTTCCGTCTATATTGCTCTCCTTCTCTGCCAATCCGCGTTTCTCTTTTTTGTCTACTCGCAATTCGGTTTTAATTCACACCTGGCACGGCAATTGTCCTGGCTTTCGGAACCACTCCCTCTAACCGCCCAGGCTTTGGCCGCCACGGAACTCCTCCACCGTGTCCTGCGGCACTATGCGGGAATCTGGGCGCTGGCATGGCGTTTGATTGCGGCTGCGGTTGTCCTAGTGATTTGCTATGCATCTGCCAGCGCGCAGCGGACACCGGATTGGAGGCTGATGATTGCCAATCGCGGTTATCATCTGACGTTCGCGGTCGCGCTGATTTGTTGCCTGCTCTTGGTTCGCTTCTATTCCATTCCGGTCGATCCCGTCTATAAAGCGCTCCTCGGTGGATTTTGCGTTTTCTCGTGCGCTGCTGTTGTGGCAAACAGTCTGCTTCAGACGCTCTTTCTCGGCCACTTCCCTAAGTTCAGTGAAGTTTGGAATTACCTGGAAATGGTCGTCTTCCTCGGTGTTCAGATTGCCTGGACAGTGGCTCTTCGCCATTCCATCCGCGTGGAGAACAAACCTACGCTGTTGCCTCCTTCCGCCTACGACCGCTTGTCGCCGGAGGTCAATTCCCGTCTGCGGGCGCTGAACGACGTACTATCAAAGTTCTGGAAGGCTCAGGTCCTCCGGCCATGAACAGTGCGCTGTTTATTTTTCTTCTTATTGTTGTTGCGCTGCTGCTCCTGCTCGCATGGGCACTTCGCGCTCCCGGCAAAAGCGCGCGCCGTAAGTTCGATCTTGCCTCTGTGGAAGAATCTGGTCGGCGACACGCCACCTATTTCGCGCTCATAAGGCAAGCATCGTCGCCCGCGGACATGGAATTTCTGGCGCGGCGGGGTTCACGTGAGATTGCGCTTCGCGTGCGCAAGGAACGCCGCAGGGTTGCTCTGCTGTATCTGGCGCAGCTTCGGGATGACTTTCAACGGTTACTGCGGTTGGCTCGCGCGGTTGCTGCGCTGTCGCCTGCGGTGGGTTCCCGCCAGGAATTGGAACGTCTTTGGCTGACCTTGGAATTTTCGTGGCGTTACCAGTTGATACGGACTGGCATTTACTATGGTCTCTTGCCGATTCCACAGTTGAGCGCGCTAAGCCACATGGTTAGCCAGCTCGCCGTACAGATGGAAGCTTCCATGAAGGAACTGGGGGAACGCGCGGCGATGGCCGTGCAAATTGCCTCATCGCTCGACGGGAACGGTGTGGACGTCGCCTAACGCAGACTCCACAGCGGCCAGCAAAACGCCCGCCTTAAACGGTTTTTGCAATACCTGCAAGACACCCGGCATATCTCCACGAGGCGTTGCGGATGGCGGGGTCGCACGCATCAGAATCACGCGAAGAGCCAAACTTGGCCGATTCGCCGCCAACCACGGATACAATCCCACTTGCACAGTTTCGCCGAAAATCTGCGTGTCGGCCACGACCAAGTCAAACTCCTCTTGCTCCAAGATCCGCTGGGCATCGCTGAGAGCGGTGGCCGTTCGAACAAAGTGAAGGCGACCGCGCAGAATCGCGCCTACGACCTCCAGCACCGATGGGTCGCGATCGATCAACAGTATCCGCCCCTCGCGTGATGACTTCGTCAAACGCCCTGCGCTGACATCCTGGGGTTTCTCCACCGGCTGAAACGGCAGCTCGATCGCGAACGACGCGCCGCGCGGGTCCGCGTTGCGAACTCGGATCGTGCCTCCATGCTCCGTAATAATTCCGTAGCAAATGCTGAGTCCCAGCCCGGTGCCCTTTCCGACCGGCTTTGTGGTGTAAAAGGGATCGAACACGCGCGAAGGTTCCCGCACTCCGGGGCCGCTGTCGGTAAATTCCACGGTGAGACGATCGCCTCGAACACCGGTGCGAACCCAAATATCGCCATCGCCCGAAGACTCCAGCACGGCATCTACGGCATTGTTCACGATGTTCAAGAATACCTGCTGCAACTGGTGGGGATCGGCCGCGGTGACCGGCAAGTCCGGCGAGAGATCCAGGTGCACGCGGACATTTTTCATTCGCAAATCATAGTCCCGCAATGCCAGCGTTTCTTCCAGGATTTGATTGACTTGTACTGCCAGGCGCTCTGGCTTGTGCTGCCGCGCAAAACTTAACAGGTTCTGCACAATCCGATGCGTTCGTTGCGCTTGCTTGTACAACTTGTCCGTGTACTCGATGCCTTGCGGGCCGACATCCGGGCTGGAGGTGAGCAATTGGCTGTAGCCAAGAATCGCGGTCAGCGGATTGTTCAACTCGTGCGCCACGCCGGAAATCAATTGTCCCACCGCGGCCATCTTTTCGCTGTGCAGCAACTGCTCCTGGGTCCGGCGCAGATTGTCGTAGGCTTGGCGGGTCTCCTCGTACAACGCGGTGCGATCGATCGCATTCGAAATCTGGCTGCCCACGGCAATCAACAAATTGATATCGGAAGGAGAAAATTCTCGCAGTGCCCGGCTGCCGACCGCCAGAACGCCCCCAACGCGGTCCTTGGACCACAAAATCACCAGAAACGACGAAGCTATGCCTTCCTTCTGCTGCACCGTGCGGAATATTGGCGGCAGCGGCAATCCCTGCGCCGACAGAAACGTCGCATGTACGCTCTTGATGTGCTGCAAAAGCTCCGGCTGCACGCTCACCTTCGGAAAGCTTCTCGCGTATTCGGACCGGTAGCCCACTGCCGCAACGCGTCGCAACGTCAATCCTTGTTCATCAAATAGATAGAGGGATGACGCATCCAGACTGAAGAGCTCCACCATCTGCCGCAGCGTCCGATTCAATGAATCATTCAAGTCCATCGACTCTGTAAGCGTCTGCGCGATAGAATTCAAGACCATCAGCTCGCGATTGCGGCGCCGGATTTCCTGCTCCGCGCGCTTCCGGTCGGTGATATCCAGCAAAAATCCCTGGAACGCCGTCACAATCCCGCCGGCATCGCGGACCGCGATGGACGATTCCATCATGGTGCGCACTTCGCCGTCCCGTCGCCGAATCTCAAATTCAAAATCCGCGACGGTCCCGTGCTCCTGCAAGAATTTCTTCAATCTCTCGCGATCGGAACTATTCACGTACATCACCGGGATATCGACGCTTTGCAATTCCTCACGGTGCTCGTAGCCCAGCATCCGCATCAGCGCGTCGTTGAAATCCAGGAAACGCCCCGCCGGGGTCGAGATAAACACGCCTTCCTGGACGTTGGAAACCAGCGTGCGATATTTCTCCTCGGCACGCTTGCGATCCGTGATGTCCTTCAACACATGGACCGTGCCAAGTTGACGTCCCTGGTGATCGGTAAACGTGGAATTCGAGGCCAGGAAATATCCGGGCAGCCATGGATCGCTTTCGTCACCCTCCCCGGCTACTCCTTCGCAATAAGGGCAATTCTCGAAGCGCGCAGATTTTCGTGCCAGCAGGTCGGCGACCGCGCGGCCAATGAGCGCGTTGCTTTCGCGCCCCAACAGATGACTCAGCCGCTGGTTACTCCGCAAAATTCGGAACTCGCGATCGTGCACCAGGATCGGATCACCGATCGAATCGAACGTGTACGCCCACTGCTGCTGCACCGTGGCGACTTGCTCGAAGAGCCGCACGTTTTGCAGTGTCAACCCCAGTAGGTTAGAAACATTCTCCAGATACGAAATCTCGTCGGCTTGAAACTTCAGGCGTTGCGTTGACCCGACCGCAATGATGCCCAGCGGTCCTTCCTTCCCGGGAAGAGCCAGCGCTACGATCTCGCTCATCCCGCTCTCGGTCATTCGCAGCCGCGCGGTTGCATCGAGGTCGTCTTCGACCTTCAAGAATACACACTGCTTCTCGATCACCCGGCGCATCCATGGTTCCGACGCGGAAACCTGCCCATGTCGCTCCATAAAGGCCTGGTTGTATCCCACCGATGCACGCGCGGTAAGCTGCACCGCGTCTCCCTGCCCTTCCGCAAGCCGCACCAGTCCGTGCGTCGCTCCCAAACTCTCGACCAGGTGGGCAAGCACCTGATCCAGCACTTCGCTCACCGAAAGAGTCTGCGTGCTCGCGGCGATCAGCAGCGTCAACCGCCGCATCTTGTCGTTCAATTCTTCGCTGCGGGCCCGCGCCCTCTCGAGGACCAGCACCACCATCGCGATCCCGATCGCCACCAGCAACAAGTACTCAAACGCCACGCGCAACAGGAAGACCGGATGATACGGCCATTCCCAACGGTCCATCCCGTTCAGTGCGCTGACAAAAAATCCGCCCGCCAGCAACCGCACGCCATGTCCCTTGTGCGAGGCGGCGGCTCGCCAAAGCAACCAGCCCGCCCATAAACAAACGATGGATTCCAGGGCGGCGGTCTCCCAACGCACCGATCCAAATTGCACTGCCGGTTCCCGTTCGAACCACCAGACAGCGGCAACGATCACCGCCGTGAACGGAAAAATGGGCCACTTGCGCTTTTGCGCTCCCACCGCATATTGCATTACAGCTAGCAGGAATACGACGAGCGCGGCCACGTGTGCCGCCAGGGCCGCCAGTCGCAACACCGGGGCTGCCCGAAGCACCAAACCCAGGTCAAATAAAGATGAAATCGTCAGGCAGGTCCAGCCCGTCAACCACAAACGGAAGTAGCTTGCTGGGTGATCTCGGCGCAATAGAAAAAAGAGGACCAACAGCACGATGAATGCTGTAATTTCGAAGAAAACGATGGCGAGCAGGCCCTGGTTCTCCAACACGTGCTCTTGCCTCCGGTCCACATACCGCTACAGCCGCGGAGCTCCCACGCGAGCTGTGTCTCGAAATGCCCTGGGGCCTGATAACTAGCTTTACCATGACGCTAACACGCTATTTTCTGACTGGGCAAGCACCCCACATTCCCTCTGTGCTGTCCCGTATAATGACTACTGGGAGCCAACCCTAGTGGACCTCGAAAACATCCTTGTCGTAGATGACGAAGAAGCCATCCGCGAAGTCGTTTCGACCATGCTCGAATCCAAGGGCTATCAGTGCACCGCGGTCAGCAACGGCCGCGCCGCGCAAGACCAGGTCAAACGCGTCACCCCCGACCTCGTCCTTAGCGACATGATCATGCCCGAAATGGACGGCATCAAACTCCTCGACTGGCTCCGCCAATACGACCCCGAAGTACCGGTGATCATGGTCACCGCCATCCACGATATTTCCACCGCCCTGGAAGCCATCCGCCGCGGCGCCTACGACTACATCCTGAAACCGTTCGAGAAAGACCAACTCTTCCTAGGCGTTGGCCGCGCTCTCCAACACCGTCGCCTGGTAATGGAAAACCGCACCTACCAGCGCAACCTCGAACAACTCGTCGAGGAGCGCACCGCCCAACTCACTGCCAAACACGCGGAACTCGAGCAGTCCTACGACGACACCCTGGAAGCCTTAGGCAGCGCCCTCGACCTCAAAGACGCCGAGACCGAAGGCCACTGCCAGCGCGTCACCGCCTTCTGCATTTCCATCGCAAAAACCATGCCCGTCCCCAATCCCTACCTCCCGGTCCTGGCACGTGCCGCTTTCCTCCACGACATCGGCAAGATGGCCATCCCCGACGGCATCCTCCGCAAACCCGGCCCGCTCACCGACGACGAAAAACAGATCATGCGCAAGCATTGCGAGATCGGCTACAACATGCTGATCCGCATCCCGTTCCTACGCGATGCTGCGGAAATCGTGCTAGCCCACCAGGAATTTTTCGACGGCTCCGGCTACCCCCGCGGCCTGAAAGGCGAACAAATCCCGCTAGGCGCCCGCATCTTCACCATCGCCGACTCCCTGGACGCCATGATCAGCGATCGCCCCTATCGCAAAGCCCTGCCACTCTCCCACGCCCGCGACGAGATCCGCCGCTGCTCCGGCACGCAGTTTGACCCCCAAGTCGTCGAAGTATTCCTCTCGATCCCGGAAGAACACTGGCTGGAACTTCGTCAAAACTTGGGCTCCCCATTTCGCCTGGCCCATCTCCGCAATCTCTAAAGTCGGTCTCGCACCTGGAACGACCGTCGCCAACGATCCACCGGCAAAATCTAGGGGCTTGCTTTAGGGCGACCCCGCGAGCGCGGCGAGCCGGCCATCCTTTCAAGCGAGGCACATCAGCGAATGCCGCCGCGTTCTACATTTCTTGACTTGCCCCAAACCCCTAGCTATCGTGCAAAGAAGATGTCCACTCCCCTCCAAAGCCCGCAATTTGAGCCTCATCCGCGAACCACGCCAGGAAGTCTGCTCGTAGCAATTTCGTCGTCTATGACGGCGCAACCACCGGCCCTCCGCTCCTACTACGACGCCCTCTTCGCCGCCCACGGCCCCCAGCACTGGTGGCCGGGTCGCACCCCCTTCGAAGTCATCGTTGGCGCCATCCTCGTCCAAAATACTTCCTGGACCAATGTCGCGACCGCCATCAAAAACCTTCGCCGCGAGAGACTTCTCACTCCACGAGCCATCGAAAACGTTTCCACTCCGCGCCTAGCCCGCCTGATCCGCTCCTCCG